>Ga0075017_100000327_pt1 | contig 25541 bp, 22 predicted proteins | sample AleBraG_ABR_2012_FD_71475 | JGI IMG/M metagenome (GOLD analysis project Ga0075017, IMG submission 71475) | Freshwater sediment microbial communities in response to fracking from Pennsylvania, USA - Alex Branch Run_MetaG_ABR_2012 | ecosystem: Environmental > Aquatic > Freshwater > Creek >... | reverse complement strand
CCCCCCAGCCAGGGGATCTGGTGGTGCAAAACCCCGATGGGCCCGACCATTGGTCGCATGTTGGCATCTACATTGGCAACGGGCTGATGATCAGCGCGCTCAACCCGATGGTTGGCACCATCATGCATGCCCCGTCCGACACCAGCAATTCGACAACGTACTTCACCATGCCGGGTTTCGCCGCCCTTGACAAGCAGGCGGCCAAGGACGCCGCGGACAAGGTTGCGGTGGACAAGGCAGCCAGCGCAAAGCCTTCGCCCAGCCATCCGCCAACGCCGTCGCCGTCTCCCACCACCGCGACCCCCAGGCCAGCCCCGTCGCCAACGCCGACCCTCACGCCAACACAGACGCCGTCGCCGACCCCCACGCCAACACAGACCCCCACACCCACGCCGACCGAAATAACTCCGCCTGCGACGACGCCGGCACCGACCACGCCGGCACCGACCAAGAGCACGGCCCCGGCCAGTTCCGCACAGCCAAGCGCTTCAGAATCCTTGGGCACGGCATCCCCGGCGTCTGCCTCGGCTGCTCCGGTGCAAACAACGAGTGCGGGGACACCCGCCAAGGAAACTGACCGGCCGGCCCCTTAGTCGCTGAGGCATCAACACCCCCACACGCAGACGGCGCATGCGGCGCTGTCCTTTTGCCGTGGTTTCGCGTGTCAACTGTCCTTTCGGGCCAAAAATCCGGTGTTGCGTTGGCCCCATCGCAGTAGGCACCTTGGCTGCGGCCTGTCCCTGGAGTCGCGGGGCCCGTCACAATCAGATCCGCTTGATGAATCCCTAGTGTTCCAGATCACAGTGCATATAAGCTGAGCCACGCTGCACTCAATGATTCTTTGTGAGTGTTAGATGGAATAAATCGTCACAAATCATCATTTGTAGCTGGAAGTGGGTCAGTATGTCATTGCTCTATCAGAAGAATGCGCCGGCAAGTCCGCCCAGGCGGGGGCAGCTGAGCAAGCGTGCCACCGCCGTTGTCCTTGCAGGACTGCTTGCGATTGGCACCGTCCCGGCAGCCCTGGCCCTCTCGCAGGCCGCCGTAGCCGCCCCCGGAACGCCGATTGCGGCCTCGAACGTCAAAGCGGAAGTTGGCGTTGACGCCTCGGGCGCCACCCTGGGTGCCATCAAGTCCTTTGTGCAGGCTGGCAACGTCGTCAACCTGACCCCCGACAAGGGTGCCGTCCGGGTCACGTTCCTCGACGATGGAAACTTCCGGCTTGAAGCCACACCCACCGGGACCTTCACCGACCCGGCCAATACACCAGCATCCCCGGCAGATCCCGCGCGCTCGGCGAATATCGTAGTGGGAACAGATGCGTTCAAGGCCGGCAACGTCGCCGTCTCCGAGGCGGGCGGCACCATCACCATGGCCACCGCCAAGGTCAAACTCGAGGCCAACAAGGCAACGGGCGCTTTCACGCTCAAACGCGCCGACGGCAGTGTTGTATGGCAGGAAACTTCCGCCCTGAGCTTTGGCTCCGACACCACCACCCAGCACCTGAAACCGATTGCCGGTGAGCAGTTCCTTGGCGGCGGCATGCAAAACGGCCGCGTGGTCCATACCGGCTCAACCATCAACGTGTCCACCAACTACAACTGGGCCGACGGCGGAAACCCCAACGCGGTGCCGTACTACATGACCAGTGCCGGCTACGGCGTCCTGCGCAACACCTTCACCCCCGGTTCGTACACCTTTACCGACAATGAGACCACCACTCACAGGGAAAAGCGCTTTGACGCCTACTACTTTGTCGGGGACTACAAGGAAAACCTGGATGGCTACACAAAGTTGACCGGCCGCCCCAACCTGCCGCCGGTTTATGGCCTGGAGTACGGCGACGCGGACTGCTACAACCGTTCCAACCCGAGCTATTCGTCGTCGGGCTACAGCAGTGACACCACGCCCAAGCAGAACACCTACGACGCCGTCACCACGGCCAAGGAGTTCAAGGCGCAGGACATGCCGGCCGGCTGGATGATCGTCAATGACGGATACGGCTGTGAATACACCCCCGACGCCGCCGGATATGACAAGAATGCCCCCCACAATCCCGCCAGCGCCGACAAGGGCCTGGGCAACACGGTCAAGGCCATCAAGGCCGAGGCCGACCTCAAGACCGGCCTGTGGACGCAGCGTTCCCTGACCAACCAGCCGACCGAAGTCGGTGAAGACGGCATCGCCCTGCGCAAGCTCGACGTCGCCTGGGTGGGTGAGGGGTACCGCCTGGCGCTCACCGGTTGTGAAGCCGCCAAGGCCGGCATTGAGGACAATTCCGCCGGCCGTGCCAACACGCTCATGGTTGAAGGCTGGGCCGGTGCCCAGCGCTGCGGGGTGCAGTGGACAGGTGACCACTCCGGCAACCTGGACCAGGTCCGATGGGGAGTCCCCGCCCTGGCCGGTGCCGCCAACTCGGGCCAGGCATTCACCACATCCGACATTGATGGGATCTTTGGCGGCAGCACCGAAAGCTATGTCCGCGACCTGCAGTGGAAGGCCTTTGCCCCGGAGCTGTACTCCATGAGCGGTTGGGCTCCCACGGACAAGCGCCCGTGGCTCTATGGCGACGCTGCCACCGAGATCAACCGCAAGTACCTGCAAATGCGCCAGGAACTCATGCCGTACATCTACTCCCTGTCAGTGGACGCCAGCAACAACGGTGTCGGCATGATGCGCAGTATGCCGCTGGAATTCCCGAACGATCCGCTGTCCTACACGAAGGAAGCCGAAACCCAGTTCATGCTCGGCTCCAACTACCTGATGGCCCCCGTGTCCACCAGCAGCTCGGTACGCAACGGCATTGTGCTGCCTGCCGGCAGCCAGTGGGTGGACTACTGGTCGGGCGCCGTCCATCAGGGAGGCCAAGTCCTCAACGGCTACAACGCCCCCTTGGAAAAGCTGCCCATATTCGTCCGTGCCGGCGCCGTGGTTCCGCAGGGTGAAATTGCCCGCAACGCCTCCCTGGTTCCGGAAGATTCGCCCATCACGGTGGATGTATACCCCTCCGGCTCGTCCTCGTTCAGCATGAATGAGGATGACAAGGTCACCCGCGAGTACCGGAACGGCAAAACCAGCAAGCAGGAGTTTACGGTTGCGGCCCCCGTCAAAAACGGTGGTGACGTCACCGTCACGATCGGCAAGCGCGACGGCGACTACGCCGGCAAGGCTGCCACCCGCCCCTACAAGCTTGCTGTCCACAGCGGCTCGCAGCCCACGGCTGTAACAGTTGGTGCCACAACGCTGACCAAGCTCGCGGATGCGTCCGCGTTCGAGACCGCCGCCACCGGCTGGTACTTCGACGCCGCAGACGCCGGCGGAACCGTCCACGTGAAGGCCGGAAACGTAGACTCGAGCGCAACCGCCACCGTCACGCTGAGGGAAAGCTCCGCCGTCGGCGGCACCGATTCCGATGCCCTCGCCGCCCAGGTGGCAGTAGGCCTGGATGAAAAGGTCTTCCAGGGCCAAAAGACCACTGCCGCAGTGTCCTTCACGAACAATGGCAGCAAGGCCAAGACGAACGTCGTCATCGCAGCTGTGGCGCCGGCCGGATGGACCGTTGCCAATGCCCAGGGCGCCACCATTGCCACTGTCGGCGCGGGTGCCACGGTGCGGGCAACATTCGAGCTGACACCGGGCGCGGACTCAGCAGCCGGCGCTCAGACGGTCGGTGCCAAGGCCGCATATATGGACTCGGCCAGCACCGCACAAGAGGTCTCCGGCGCCAACCAGATCTACGTGGCCTACGGAAACCTGGCCGGAGCGTTCAACAACATCTCCGTCACCACCGCCAAGGGTTCCTACGACAATACGATCGGCGACTTCGACGGCGGCGGGGCATCCTTCTCCGCCGAGCAACTCAAGAGCGCGGCAGTTCCGGCCGGTGGCGTCACCCCGGGCTCCACGGTCACCGTGGACGCGGGCCTGGCCACCGAGGTCAACTACACGTGGCCAGAAGTTGGACCGGACAAGAACAACGCCGTGTCCCTGAAAGGCCAGACCATCGCCCTGACCGGACAAGGCACCGAGCTGGCCGTGCTCGGCTCGGCCGCTGCCGGTTCCGGTGTTTCCCCGGAACTGACCATCAACTACGCCGACGGCACATCCCAGAAGCAGTCCCTGTACTTCCCGAACTGGTTGATCCAAGGCGATGCGCAGGGCACCAAGACCGCCATCAAGTCCATGGGCCGCAACAGCAAGACCAACGCGGCCAACCCCGAATACACCACAGCCACCTACCAGGTCTATTCGGATACGATCCGTTTGATCCCCGGCAAGCAGTTGGCATCCGTCACCTTGCCGGTTGCCGAAAACGTGAAGTTCTTTGACTGGAAGGTAGCGGATTTCCCGCTCCCGGCCGCACCGATGGTGGATGGTTTCGCCTCCGAGCTGACCCCCGTCTCCTCCACAAACGGCTACGGAGTCGTGGGAAAGGATGTTGCCAACAAGGACTCGGCCGCGTCCCCCGATGTCCCCTTGACCATCGTTGACAAGACGGGTGCCAACCCCGCCACCAGCACGTACGCGAAGGGCCTGGGCGTGCATGCGCCGTCGAACCTGAACTACTACGTGGGCGGGCAGTGCAGGCGCTTCACCAGTGAGGTTGGGCTGGAAGGCAACTTCGGCGGCAAGATCATTTTCACCGTGATCGGGGACGGCAAGCAGCTCTACCAGAGCCGCACGTTCGTCAACGGCTTTGCCCCGGAGAAACTAGACCTTGACCTGACTGGGATCTCCTATGTGGAGCTGCGCGTCGACCCGATCTCCGAGGGCGCCATCAACGGCGCCCATGGCGTGTGGGGCAATGCCAAGTTCCTGTGTGCCGATGCACCCAAGGACACGGCTGCCCCCGTCACCACGGCCACGGTAAGCCCGGCCGCCGCCGCTTCCGGCTGGTACACCACCGCTCCGACGGTTGCGTTGGCCGCCACCGACAACGTGGGCGTGGCCAAGACCGAACACCAGATTGGCACCGGTCCCTGGGTCACCTACACCCAGGCCTTCACCGTTCCGGAAGGTGTCAATGTGGTGAACTACCGCTCCAGCGATGCCGCAGCAAATCTGGAAACGGTCAAGACCCTGGGCGAGCTAAAAGTGGACACCACGGTGCCCACCGTCACAGCCACGGTCGATTCCACCTCCCGAACAATCACCTTGACTGCCGAGGATGCCGGTTCCGGCATTGCCCTGGTGGAATTCTCCACCGATGGCGGGACATCGTGGCAGAGCTACGCGGCACCAGTGAAAGCGGGGGATGGTGGCGTGTCTGTGAGCTACCGGGCCACCGACAAGGCCGGGCTCCGCGCCGCTTCCACGGTCGACGCCGTCGTGGTGCCGGTTGAAAAGCCGCAGCCGCAGGCGCCCACGGTGTTGGCGCCGGGCACGGTGGTTGCCGGTTCCACGGTCACGGTCACGGCCGCGAACCTCAAGGCGGGAGAATCCTACGAACTGTGGATTCACTCCGATCCGATCAAGTTGGCGACCGCGACGGCTGCCACTGACGGATCCTTGACGGTGGCGGCGGAGGTTCCCACAGGACTTGCCGCCGGGGCCCACGAACTGACCTTGGAGCAGAACGGTGTAGTGGTGGCACGCACGGCAGTGGTTGTCACTGCTGCTGGCGTGGCCCCGCCGGTCGCCGGAGCCACGGACCCGCCCGCCAATCCTGCTGCAGACAGCGCTTCGGCGAAGGGGGGCCTGGCCACAACAGGTGCCAACGTCCTGTTGCCGGCCGGGTTGGCCCTGCTCTTGGTCCTTGGAGGTGCAGGCGCCCTGGTAGTTACCCGCCGCCGTCGGGCCCAGAAGAACTAGGAGATTTGAACAAGGTGAGGGCCTGTGCGCTTCGGCGGACGGGCCCTCACCTTTTGAATTCTTCTAGTGGTGCTGCAGGTAGCTGAGCACGGCCAGGACGCGGCGGTGGTCGTCGCCGCTTTGGTGCAGTCCCAGCTTCGAGAAGATGGCGCCGACGTGCTTTTCCACGGCACCCGCGCTGACAACCAGTTTCCTGGCTATGCCGGAGTTGGTCAGCCCTTGGGCCATCAAGGCCAGGACCTCCGACTCGCGTGGGCTGAGTGAACTGACGGGGTCGGTGGCGCCACGGTTGGCCAGCAAGGCGCTGACAACCTCCGGATCGATGACCGTGGTGCCCGCCGCAACGCGCTCAATAGTGTGGGTAAAGTCCTCAAACCGGGCAACCCTGTCCTTTAACAGGTAACCAACACCTGAGCCGGCCGAGGCACCGGCCAGCAACTCCGTCGCGTAGCTGAGCTCCACATATTGCGAGAGCACCAGGACCGCCATGGACGGGAAGCGGCGGCGAACTTCAAGGGCCGCCCTGAGCCCTTCATCGCGATGTGTTGGAGGCATGCGCACATCCGTGATGAGCAGGTCAGGGACGTGTTCGGCTACGGCCAGCAGCAGCGACGGCCCATCGCCAACGGCGGCACACACCTGCGCACCGGTTTCCTCGAGCAGACGAATGAGGCCCTCACGGAGCAAAACGGAATCTTCAGCCAATACGACACGCATATCCCCACAGTAGCGGCAGACTTGCCTACGCACCCAAGGGGATGCTTGCACGTAGCGCAGTGGGACCGGCCTCAGGGCTGACGATTTCCAGCGAGCCATCGACCCCGGCAAGCCTGTCCACCAGCCCGGCCAGCCCGTGACCCTTGCCCACATGAGCGCCGCCACATCCGTCGTCGAGCACCTCAATCAGCAATTCTTCCCCCGTCACCTTCAGCGTGATCTTTGCCCGCCCGGCACCTGAGTGCTTGGAGACGTTGGCGAGTGCCTCGGAGATGACGAAGTAGGCGGCGTTTTCGGTGCTTTCGGCCAATCGGGTGGCGCTTTCCAGGTTGCCGACGATCTCGACGGGCACAGTGGACCTGCTCCCCAAGGATTCGACGGAGGCAAGGAGTCCGCGGTCGGCAAGCAGGGGCGGTGCGATCCCGCGGGATAGTGACCGCAATTCCGAGAGGGCCTCCCGGCTTTGCTCCAGGGCGCCGTCCATGAGCGCACGGGCCGCATCCGGATCGGTGGACATCCGCCGCTGGGCCGCCTCGACATCCATTTGCAGGCGGATGAGGCGCTGCTGTGGGCCGTCGTGGAGGTCCCGCTCGATCTTGCGCAGCGTGCTGGCCTCTTCCGAGACTACCTGTGCCCGTCGGGTGGCCAGTTCCTCACTGCGGGCACGGAGTGCGCCGGTTTCGTTGGTCAGCAGTGCCCGGGTCATGGCGGCATCCGCAGCGGCCAGAAGATAGGTGATGAAGGGGAGCAAGGCCAGCAGGAGGACCCCGTAGAGCATCCCGAATATTCCTTCGGCCGCAGCCGGGCTGACACCCAGCCACTTGTCCAGCCCGATCAACTCTGCCAGCGGGGTGTTGTCCGGCGGCAGGAACCGGAGCCAGAACCACTGCGTCACCCCGCCCAGGGCGGCCGCCAGCACGGAGACGGCAACGCAGAAGGATGCCGTGCGGTAGGCGAAGGACACCACCATGCCGTGGATGAAGTCCTTCCACAGTTGCGGATCCGCGAGCTTCACAAACATTCCGCCAATGGAATGTTTGTGGGAATCCTTGTAATGCACGGGCGGAATGTGGCCCGCCCGGCGCCGCAGTGCCGCCCTGTTGACGTCGGCAAACCAGCGGGCCGCGGCCAGGCACGCCACCAGAATGGGCAGGCCCACCCAGATGACAAGGGTGGAGATTCCCAGCGAGAACAAGGTGACAAGCGCCGTGAATGACGCCAGCGAAACAAAGAAGCCGGGCAGGATGTAGGCCAGGTCGGCGCCGATCTGTTGCCACGTGGCTGGGCGGACAATGAGCCAGGAACGGCCAGCGCCGTCGTTTTCGGCGCGGGAGGGTGCCGGCCCGGAGTGTTCGGGGCTGGGTGGCGCCGGGAAGGCGCCTTCGGAAGTGATCATGTTTCAATTCTTGCCGCGGAGGGTGTGCTGCAACCATCATGCCAGCCGGTGAATCCGGGGTGGGGTTATCCCTACCAACCACCTTCCCCTCCCCGTCGAACGGGGAGTAGTGGCTGATGTCTGCACCCGACATCAGCCACAAGTGCCCGCTCGATCCACAGGGGGGCGCCGCCGTCGTCCGTCCCGCTCACGCCAAAGGAGGTGGGAGAATTACTGTGTGGGACATATTGACGTTGCAAACATTGACTACTTTCTCTCCGACGGCCGGCAGCTGCTGAACGGGGTGAACTTCCGCGTCTCCGATGGCACCAAGACGGCCTTGATCGGCCCGAACGGCACCGGCAAGACCACGCTGCTGCGCATCATCTGCCAGGACATCAAGGCTGATGAGGGCGTTGTTTCCCGCTCGGGCACTATGGGTGTGATGCGCCAGTTCGTGGGCCAGGTGCGCGATGACAGCACCGTGCGAGACCTGTTGCTGTCCGTGTCCTCGGCGACCATTGAGGCCGCCGGCAAGGCCGTGGACACCGCCGAACTGGCCATGCTTGAGCGCGACGACGAGCCCAGCCAGATGGCCTACGCCCAGGCCATTGCCGATTGGGGCGACGTTGGCGGCTACGAGATGGAAACCACCTGGGACGAAGTCACGATGGCCGCCATGGGCATGGACTTCTACACGGCCCAGTACCGCAAGGCCGCAACGTTGAGCGGCGGCGAGCAAAAGCGCCTGGTCCTGGAGGCCCTGTTCTCCGGCCCGGATGAGCTGCTGCTGCTCGATGAGCCCGACAACTACCTTGACGTGCCCGGCAAACGCTGGCTCGAAGCGAAAATGGCCGAATCCGAGAAGTCCGTGCTGTTTGTCAGCCACGACCGTGAGCTGCTGGCCAATGCCGCGGACAGGATCGTCACTCTGGAACCCGGCATCAACGGGGCCTCCAGCTGGACGCATGGTGGCGGCTTCGCCTCCTATGTCAAGGCACGTGATGACCGCAATGCCCGCTTTGAGGAGCTGCGCAAGCGCTGGGACGAGGAGCACGTCAAGCTCAAGGAACTCGTCATCATGTACAAGACGAAGGCGGCATTCCGCTCCGACATGGCGAACCGCTACCAGGCCGCCCAGAGCCGCCTGGCGCAATTCCTGGAAAAGGGCCCGCCCGAGGCCCTGCCCATTGAACAGAACGTGAAGATGCGCCTGAAGGGCGGGCGCACCGCCAAGCGTGCCGTTGTGGCCACCAAGCTGGAACTTACCGGGCTCATGAAGCCGTTCGACGCCGAGATCTGGTTTGGCGACAGGGTAGGCGTTTTGGGGTCCAACGGCTCCGGAAAGTCGCACTTCCTCCGTCTCTTGGCTGCGGGCGGCTCTGACCCGGACAAGGAACATGAGCCGGTGTCCGACGTCGAAATTGCCCCCGTTCCGCACGAAGGATCGGTCAAACTTGGCGCCCGCATCAGGCCCGGCTTCTTTGCCCAGACGCATGCGCGGCCGGATCTTTTGACCCGCACCCTGCTGGACATCCTGCACCGTGGCGACGAGCACCGTTCCGGCCTGGGCCGCGAAGCCGCCGCCAGCGTGCTGGACAGGTATGGCCTGGCCTCCAGCTCGGAGCAAAAATACGACTCCCTCTCCGGCGGACAGCAGGCCCGGTTTCAGATCCTGTTGCTGGAACTTTCCGGTGCCACGTTGTTGCTGCTGGATGAGCCCACCGACAACCTTGACCTGCACTCCGCCGAGGCCCTGGAAAAGGCCATCGACTCCTTCGAGGGAACGGTCCTTGCCGTCACACACGACCGCTGGTTCGCCCGCTCCTTTGACAGGTTCCTGGTGTTCGGCTCCGATGGCAAGGTCTACGAGTCTGAAGAGCCTGTGTGGGATGAAAAGCGGGTCGAGCGCGCCCGTTGACGGCGTAGGCTAGGCCCCGACACCCTGCCTGGTTACGGCGGGGCCTAGTTGGTCTAAATTGACGCCTCAGGGACTGTGCAAGGGAGCCGGGGCAGGCAGAATCCGGCCACGGGCCTCCCCAAACCCGATCCGTCCACCGTCTGGCGCCGGTGCGCTGGCTCGGAGGACTACTTCATCGCCATCCAGCAGGAAGGTGCGTTCAACCCCGTTGACCGCAATTGGTTCCGCGCCACCCCATGTCAGCTCGATGAACGCCCCCCGCTGTTCACGCTTCGGCCCTGAGATTGTTCCGGAAGCGAACAGGTCACCGGTGCGTGCTGGCGCCCCATTGACGGTCATATGTGCGAGCATTTGTGCCGGCGACCAGTACATGGCCGAGTATGGTGGCCTGCTCACCACCACCCCATTCCACTCAACCTCTACGTCGATGTCCAAGCCCCACGGTTTCTTGTGGGCGAGGTAGGGGAGCACCGGGGGATCCTGGCGTGGAATGTCAATGAGTGCTGCGTCGAGAGCCAAGAGGGGTACGACCCATGGCGAGATAGTCGACGCAAACGACTTGCCAAGGTTCGGCCCGAGCGGAACGTATTCCCAAGCCTGGATGTCACGGGCCGACCAGTCATTGAAGAGGACGACGCCGAAGATGTGCTTGGCCGCATTCTCTACACTGATGGGGGCACCCATTGGGTTTGATGTGCCGACTACGAAGCCTAACTCGGCTTCAATATCAAGGCGTTCCGATGCCCCGAAGTGCGGTGTTTGGTCACCAGCGCCCTTCTTTTGTCCCTGCGGGCGATGAATATCCGTTCCGGAAACCACGATGGATCCGGCGCGGCCATGGTAGCCAACAGGAAGGTGCTTCCAATTGGCCCCGAGTGGGCTTACGTCGTTCGGTCGAAACAGCTTGCCGAGATTGGTGGCATGGTGCTCGGATGCATAGAAGTCGACATAGTCGCTGACATCGAATGGCATATGCAGCCGAACGGCGGCAATGTCATGCACGGCATCGGCGGGAACTTCCCGCACGAGCGCGTCGCGGAGCCGTCCCCTGACCTCTACCCAACGGGCATGACCCTGCTTCATGAAGGCGTTGAGGGCAACGTCGCCGAAGACCTTATCAGCTCCGGATTCACCAAGCAGCAGGCCGATATCAACAACCTGGTTGCCAAGCCTGGTTGCAATCCGGGGGGAGCCATTCGGCAACGAATAGACCCCGTAGGGAAGGTTCTCCAGACCGAAGAGGTCGTGGCCCGGCGGGTACACAAGCTTCATTTCACACCTTTCACAAGCATGTGGGCGGGGATCAGGTTGAGGGCGGCCAGTTCCCGGAGCGGACCGAGAATATCGCACGTGCCGAAGGAACGGAATAGCGATCTCGTTGTGGAACCGACGCTACTGTTTACTTCAGCAATGCGGGCCGGGTCACGGAGGGCCAAAATTGAACGCACGGCGTCGGCGTCGGCGCCGGAGCACGCAGCGTTGGTGGCAGTGAGAAGGTTAAGGAAGCCGTGTTGCTCAAACCCTGTCAGAGGGTCGGTATTCCTCAGGGCATGATGTAACCCGGCGGTGGCCTTGAAGGGGACTCGGTGTGAAACCAGTGTGCTCACGGCTTCCGCGAGTTCCTGCTCCCCTGGATACAACTCCTGCCGGATGCCTCCCGTGCGCAGCTTGGCGCCGATTCCTGAGCCGGACAGCTCAGCCGCCATTGCCGCGCGCCGACCGTCACGCGGCAGTTCAACGAAGACCGCGGTACCAACTGGGACTTCCCGGCGTAGGGTATCCACGATGCCCGCCGCTGTGATGCCAGAAGGAACTGTCACTTCCACGCATGCCACACGAACCGCCCCGATGCCGGCCGCAGCTTCCAGCGCCGACGGAAGAGCGTCGATTGGCGACGTTACCGCCAGGTGAAGCCAGGGGGCCTGACTTTCCCCTGTCACTGCCGCCAGGGCCGAAAGATCGGCAGCTGCAATCACGAACGGGCCGAGGAACCCTGAATAGGCTGCCGCGGTGTGCTCGCGGTGTGCTGCCACGGCGTCGGGGAGAGGGAGGTTTCCCGGAGGGAAGACGGCCGCGTCGTCAAACAGGGACCTGAATGGTTCAGGACCGCTCATTGGCCTGCTGCCCCTGCTTTGCCGCTGCTCCCACGCGACCACGAATATGCGTAGATGCCGTCATCAGAGGCGAGGCCGGCTTGACCGATCTCGAGAGGTCGGAAGGTGTCAACCATGACAGCGAGTTCGTCGAAGTACTCGGCCCCGATCGAGCGTTCATAGGCTCCAGGCTGGGGGCCGTGGGGGTGTCCGCCCGGATGTAGGCTGATGGACCCAAGGCCAATGCCTGAACCCTTGCGGGCCTCGTAGTCACCGCCGCAATAGAACATCACCTCGTCGCTATCGACATTGGAGTGATAGTACGGCACGGGGATGGCCTCCGGGTGGTAGTCGACCTTTCGAGGCACAAAATTGCAGATGACAAAGTTGTACCCCTCCCAAACCAGGTGGACGGGCGGCGGCTGATGGACTTTGCCGGTGATCGGCATGTAGTCATTGACATTGAAGGCGAACGGGTAGAGGCAACCATCCCAGCCGACAACGTCGAAGGGGTGATGGGGAGAGACGTGAATGGTTCCGACAACGCCACAGGAGCCACGGTGCTTGATGTGGATTTCGATGTTCTCCCCCTCAACCACCTGAGGATCAGCCGGCATCCGGAAATCACGTTCGCTGTAGGGCGCATGTTCAAGTAGCTGTCCATGTTTGGAGAGGTACTGCTTCGGGGGACCGATATGGCTGTTGGCCTCAATGGCGTAGATCCGAACGGGACCTTTTGGCACGATTCGATGGGTGGTGGCGCGGGGGATGATCACATAGTCACCTGTGCCTGCAGCAATGTTTCCAAACACCGTCTCCACGGTCACCTCCCCGGCCTCGATGTACAGGCATTCGTCCCCAATCGCGTTGCGGTAGTAAGGGCTTGCCATGTTTGCCACCACGTAGGAAAGGCGGACGTCACCGTTGCCCATGAGTAGGCGGCGCCCATTGACGGCATCGACAGGATCATCAGTGGTGAAGAGCGAGTGCGTGGACAAGTGAATGGGCCGGAGCGGATGGTTCGGAGACATCGACTGGTCGGGGAGCTCCCACACCCGATATTCACTGATCGCCGATGGGATGTTGACATGGTAAAGAAGTGAGGAATCCGAGGAAAACCCTTCCTCTCCCATGAGCTCTTCGAAATACAAGTGGCCTTCGGGGCCACGCAATTGGGTGTGACGCTGTCGAGGGATGCTTCCAACTGCTCTGTAGTACGGCATTCCTAGTTCCTTCCCCGGGAGGCCGGACTTCTCTCGACTTCCCTGTCGCGTTTGTTGCGAGTTTCGCAACGCTCGGCCTACTGGCACATCGCCGTGTTGCCGATGATCCATGATGCTAGTCACATTGTCGAATATAGTCAAAAGATTGACGATAAATTACCATCCAAATGATGAGAATGGTCAAGTTCATTCAAGGCATCTCGTGTGACCTTCAGCGCAGGTTGCCGAAGTGGCAACCTGCGAATTTCCCGATATTTCAAGGATTTTCATCAATGCCGCAATACATTACTGGGCGCGACGTGTCCAATTCTAGCTATATTCTTTCGGTCATTTAATCAAAAAATTCATATTGTGGTTGACAGAACAATGAGACTGAAGTCATACTATTTTGACGTGTGCGGGACCAAGAATCACAGCAAAACGGGGCATTCCTCACTCTTCGGGAGGATCGCTGCAGCCGTGGGAGGTTCTGATTGGCGGATAACCGCCTGGCAGGCCGCGACACGCCAAATTTGCACGACAAAATAACGCCAGTTCTTTACGGCACGTATCTGTATGGCAAAGGAGCCAAAGTGAAAGTGACCACATTCAAACGGTCGAAGTCCACTCGTTTCGCGGTCCTGCTTGCTGCTGGAGCGCTCGTCCTCGCAGGATGCTCGTCCGCACCAAACCTTCAAGCCGCGGTAGGGGAGCCTACAACCGCGGCGGCAGGCGGGAACACGCCTAAGGCCAGCGCAATGATTCTTGCGTCGATTGGAACAGACGCACATGCTGCGGGGCTTCTGCCTGCGGCCATCAAGACCAAGGGTGAGATCACGGTCGGCGCGTTTCTTCAGGGGCCGCCTGCGTTCTATCTGGACAGCGATGGCAAGACTCCCCTTGGTTATGAATGGGATCTCACCAATGCGATTGCGAAAACACTTGGCGTAAAAGTCAAGATCGAGGACATGCCGTTCGGTCAGCTGATCAACAGCCTGAAGACGGATCGAGTCGACTACATCATGAGTATGATGAGCGACACCGTTGAACGAGAGAAGCAGATTGACTTCGTCAACTACGCGCAAGGCGGCGTGAGCGTACTTGTACAAAAGGGAAACCCGAAGAAGATCACTGGCCCCAACGATTCGATGTGTGGCAAGTCTGCAATCACGACTCCGGGGGCCAGCCAGGCAGAATGGGCCAAAAAGGTCAGCCAAGACCAATGCGTTGCGAAGGGTCTGGACCCGATTGATATTCAGTCCGCCCCCGATCTGGCGACTCAATATAACTCACTGCGGACCGGCCGGGTGGACATGAAGCTGTCCGACTACGCGACCAACGTCTACGCAGCCCAGATCTATCAGAAGGGCGAATCCTTCCAGGTTCTCGACATTCCACTGGAGAACGCGGGGAACTATGGTATCGGCATCAACAAGGCCAACCCCGAGCTTGCAGATGCAGTCAAGGCGGCTGTCCAGAAGCTCATGGATTCGGGCTCATACGCGAAGATTCTCGGCCAGTGGAGCTTGAACTCGGCGGCAATTCCCGCAGCGACCATTAACACGCCCAAGGTGGGGTAGTCGTGCTCAGTTCGGAGACCCAGGACAAGAATTCAGGGGCAGGTCAGGCACGAACAAGGCGTGGCGTCGGCAAGGTTTCAGATTCCACCGAGCTGTTGCGGGAAGTTCCGGAACAAACCATACCGCTGCGGCACTGGGGTCGCTGGGCCTCAGGGGTGCTGCTCATTGTTGTAGCGATCGGGATCATTCGGGTACTGGCTGGTGCTGATATTGACTACGCTGCGATCCCAGGGTTCTTCGTCTCAGCGACGATGCTCCAGGGCTTGGTGAACACCATATTGTTGGGCGTCTCGGCAATGCTGATGGCAGCAGTGCTGGGTACGTTGCTGGCCATGTTGCGTCTGTCCGCCAACCCTGTTGGTCGAGGCTTTGCGGCCTTCTACATTTGGTTATTCCGCGGGCCGCCGGTGCTGCTGCAGATCTTTCTGTGGTTCAACCTTGCACTCATCATAAAAGAGGTGACGTTCGGGATCCCGTTCACCGACATCACCTTTGCGACCATCCCCACCAACGACATCATCAATCCATTTACTGCCGCACTTCTCGGCCTTGGCCTGAACGAAGCAGCCTTCATGGCCGAGATCGTGCGAGGTGGCATCCTTGGCGTCAACCGTGGGCAAACCGAGGCAGCACACTCCCTGGGTATGAGCCCCGGATTGACTTTCCGGCGAGTGATCTTCCCACAAACGATGCGGATCATTATCCCGCCAACGGGGAACACCTTCATCAACACACTCAAGGCAACATCATTGGCAGCGCCGATCACCTACCTTGAACTAATCCACGCGGGGCAAAACGTCTCCTCGATAAATCTATTAGTGATGGAAGCGTTAATCGCAGCGGCGCTTTGGTACATGGTGATAGTTACGCTCGGAACAATCGGGCAGCACTTCCTTGAGCAGAAATTTGACCCAGAAGCTTCGCGGCGCCATGGATCTGGGAGCCTCTCAAGCAAAGTTCTGCGCAACTTGCGTAACCCACTTCCACGGCGCAGAAAGGCCGGTAACCTGTGAACCCGATCGAACAACGCACACCGCTGGTTGAACTGCGGGGAGTACGCAAACGCTTTGGAGACTTGGAAGTTCTTCGCGGAATCGACTTCACAGTCCACACCGGAGAAGTCGTCTGTCTCCTGGGACCCAGTGGTTCGGGCAAGAGCACACTATTGAGGTGCATCAACCATCTTGAAACGATTGACGGGGGAGCGATCTGGGTGGCCGGCGAACCCGTCGGCTATCGAGTGCAGAACAAGAAGTGGTACGAACTCCGTGAACGTGAAGTGGCAGCAAGGCGCAAGGAGATCGGAATGGTCTTCCAGCAATTCAACTTGTTTCCGCACCGTACCGCCCTTCAAAATGTCATGGAAGCCCCCATTTATGTGAAGGGAATCAACAAGACGTTGGCCCGAGTGCGGGCAATGGAACTCCTGGACCGAGTCGGGCTGTCGGCGCGCGCCAACCACCTTCCTGATGCGTTGTCCGGCGGACAACAGCAGCGAGTTGCCATCGCGAGGGCGCTGGCCATGGACCCGAAACTCATGCTGTTCGACGAGCCAACCTCGGCTCTTGACCCAGAGCTCGTTGGAGAGGTCCTCGGGGTCATGAGGGAGCTTGCTTCGGAAGGCATGACCATGGTGGTGGTAACCCACGAAATGGCCTTTGCACGGGAAGTTGCGGACACCGTGGTGCTCATGGACAACGGTGAAATTGTTGAAGTGGGAACACCTCAAGAAGTTATTGACAATCCGCGGGAAGAGCGCTCCATACGTTTCCTCGCACGAGTCAATTGAATACAAAAGCCGGAGGTTTCCTGCAGCAGAGGGCTGAGCCGCGAGACACCACCGTGGACGGGCGCGAATATCACCAAAAACAAGCAATCGAGAGTCAGGGAGAGATTTCGATCGACGTAGATTTTGATTCAATAAGCATGGACCAGCTGAGCGCCGCCGGCGGTGTGAAGTGGGCGAAGTTCCCAGGGAAAATCGGGGCATTTGTTGCCGAGATGGATTTTGGGACAGCCCCGGTCGTGACCAAGGCAATGCACGAAGCGATCGATCTCGGTCGGCTAGGGTACCTGCCGCAGAAGCTGGCGGACGACATGGCCGATGCCACCGCCACGTGGCAACGGGAGTCGTACGGGTGGCACGTGCCAGCCAGCTGGGTGCAGCACACCTCTGATGTACTCAACGGGCTTCAGATCGCGATCGAGCACTATTCGAAGCCTGGTACCCCGGTCATCGTGCCAACCCCGGCCTACATGCCGTTCTTCAGGATTCCGGGCGAGTTGGGACGGGATGTCATCGAGGTACCACTCATCGAGGTGGACGGCCGCTACACCTTTGATCTCGAGGGACTGGACAGGGCGTTCAAGCAGGGCGGCAGTCTCCTTGTCCTGTGCAACCCATACAACCCTGTCGGGCGGGTCTTTGACAAACAAGAATTGTTGGACATCAGCGAAGTCGTAGCCCGCAACAACGGCAGGGTCTTCGCCGATGAGATCCATGCGCCGTTGGTGTTTCGGGGGGCCACGCATGTTCCCTATGCGTCCATCTCCGCAGAGACCGCGCTGCACACGGTTACGGCGACATCCGCGTCAAAGGCGTGGAACGTGCCAGGGTTGAAATGCGCGCAGCTCATTTTCAGCAACGGCAACGACATGGACATTTGGGAACGCCAGGCGCAGAAGTCACGCCATGGAGCCAGCAATTTGGGGGTCATTGCAAGCATCGCAGCATACAGGGATGGCAGGCCATGGCTGGAAAAGGTACTCAACTATATCGACGGAAACCGCAGGCTCCTTGACCGATTGATCCGGGAGCACTTGCCGAAAATTCGGTACACGCAGCCCGAGGGAACCTACATCGGATGGCTGGATGCCCGGGCCCTCGGACTCGAATGCCCTGCGGATTTCTTCGCCCGGGAAGCAGATGTCGCGATGACTGACGGCGCCACCTGCGGAAAATCCGGTGCAGGGTTCATGCGCTTTGTCTTCGCGACGCCCCGGCCTGTGCTCGAAAGTGCTATCGAACAGATGGCGGCTGCAATCGCCCGTCAAGAAAAACCACGAATCCCAGCCACAGCGGTTGGCTCGAATTTGGCTACTCCGGAGGATCAGCATGACTGAAACAGGACCTCTCGCCGTCGTTACGGGTGGAGCAACAGGACTCGGGGCCGCAATTGTTCGGCGCTTGGCAGCCGATGGATTCCGCGTTGTTGTCGGGGACATTAACGTTCAGGGCGCGCTTGCACTGGCACGGGCGATCACTTTGGACGGCGGCAGCGCCATTGGTGTTGAATGCGACGTGGCTGAGGAGTCAAGCGTGGAGTCCCTACTGGACACCGCCGAACGTTGGGGTGGCGCCACATCCGTCATGGTCAACAACGCAGGAATCGCCCGGTCCGGGGGAATCCTTGACGGAAGCCTAGAGGACTGGCACCAAGTAATGAGGGTGAACGTGGATGGCACATTCCATGGGGTTCGCTCAGCGGGGCGTCGAATGGCAGCTCGCGGAGCCGGAACGATCATCAATCTGTCCTCCGTGGCAGGATTTCGAGCCTCGACTGTTCCACAGGTCGCCTATGACACTTCCAAGGCTGCCATTCGAATGCTGACAATGACTGCATCTGTGGAACTCGGAGAGCACGGCGTACGCGTGAATGCGGTGGCGCCGGGGCCCGTTGAAACGGATCTCATGCTGCGTCAGCTCGACACGCCGGGAAAAAAATCCAGCGCGTCCGCGAAGAGCCCGTTCAACCGGATGGGAACAGCAGCCGAAGTTGCTGCCGCAGTATCGTTCCTGGCCTCGGATGACGCTTCCTATATTTCCGGCCACACGCTCGTTGTCGACGGCGCACGTCTAGCCAGATGACTTCACGAAAGGACACATCACTGAAATGAACAAGACAATTGCACGGTTCAACCAGCCACTGCTCCACCCCCGAGAGGAAAGTGAATCCCACTATGTCGGGGTGCACATTCCACTTGCACGGATCGGATTTCTTCGTGAACCGAACCGGCTTGCCTATCACACGCTAAAGGCCGTCAAACAATATGACCCGGCGGGCGGTTGGAACCATCGGCTCACGGCCTGGCGGTTTGTGATTGCGTTCATGCACGGCATTCAATCCGAGGAGTCCGACAAGGATGAAACGGCACTCTCGGAAGCCATGTTGGCCCTGGTGAAAAGGGACATTCCGCATTGCCTACGCGACCTTCGGCGCTGCCCTGTTGTGGAGCAGGTGGTCATGGAGCCGCCAAACCCCAACTCGTCATGCGCCAAGTACCTCTTCGAATATGACCGGTTTGCCGACACCAGCCATGAGGAGGCAGCCGACTGGGTGAACAAGTTGATCACGGCGATTCAGGATTGGGCAAGCCAGGATAGCCGTGGGCTGCGATCCATAAAGGTGAACTGGACAGACGGGGAGTCAGAAGCCGCTGCCCAGGCGGAACCAGGGCAGCTCTATACCGGGAAGCTCATCAGTACAAACAAGGTCGCATATATCGAGTTCACCTTCGACAGCGAACACTGGGGTGAGCAATTCTTTGGCCGGGCAGGTCGGGCAGAAATGCTGCTCGACACCCGATTCGAGGTAGCCGATGGATACCTTGTCCAGGAAACCATTGAGTTTGATCGTCGATAGTAGTCGGAACTACCAGGTGCACAGGCCCCACCGTGCGCTGCTTAACGATCCCATTATTGGAAGGAACCTACTATGAAGCCCTTTGCTTCAACTGCTGACACGGAAGCCAAGGAACAACGCATTGAGGTGCTCGGAGACGGCATCTATGCACTGACCGCCGGAGGCGACCCAAACATTGGAGCGATCGAGGGAGAGGATTTCCTCGTTTGCTTTGAATCGTTGGCAACGCCGGTTGCTGCAGAGCGCTGGCTGAAAATGCTCCGGGAACACACGGACAAGCCCATCAAGTACCTGGTGCTCTCTCACTACCACGCCGTCCGGGTCCTGGGTGCGAGTGCCTTCAATGCGGACATTGTGGTGGCCCATGAAACAACGGCAGCACTTATAGAGGAGCGTGGCCAGGAGGATTGGCTATCTGAATATGGTCGGATGCCACGGCTTTTCGATGACCCGGAATCGATCCCCGGGCTGACGCGCCCGAACCTGACATTTGCTGACAAGGCGGTTATCGACTTGGGCGGGTCAAGGGGGCAGCTTGTTCTCGAACATGTAGGGCGCGGCCATACGGAAGGAGACATTATTGCCTGGCTACCACAGCAGGGAGTGCTCTTTGCCGGTGACCTCGTGGAATCGCAGGCGGCCCTGTACACCGGTGATGCCTTCCATCGGGAGTGGGCCACGACCACTCTCGACAGGATTGCGGCATTCGGTGCCACGACCCTGGTCGGTGGACGCGGCGAGATTGCCCGTGGCACGCAGGAATGTCAGAACGCCATTGCGCTGACACGAATGTTCCTGACAACGATGCTCGAGGAGGTCGGTGGCGTACAGCAGCGCGGCGGTAGCTTGAAGGAAGCATTTGAAGCCACCCACGCCGCATTGAACGATGACTTTGGCCACTGGCCGATCTTCGAACACTGCCTGCCCTTCGACGTTTCAAGGGTCTGGGACGAACTATCTGGCATCGAGCGGCCGCGGATCTGGACTGCTGAGCGTGACCGCGAAGTGTGGGCACTGCTTCAATCCTGAGTCAATAAGGTGTATGCACACCAAGGAGTACTCTGAAGAGATCGAGATGGTCCTTGCGGTGGTCGCAACTTTGTGACCACCGCAAGGACCACTTCATCCTTAATGACAAGGTCGGCGGTGCCCGAGCGGGTACTGGCATATGGGTGTTCACATGAATCCCCGGGGGAAGCGAGATTCAGTTATGAGTTTAAGTGCTAATAAGCCGGGGTCCATTGATGGCGAAACGGACTTGGAGGTGGCCGACGATGCCTCAGAAACGGACATCGGAATTGACGCCAATGAGCTGGGCTTCTGGTCGTTTATCGAGCTTGCCAAGGAACGCCTTGGCTCGGAGGTTTTTGAAACCGACTTCATGGCCACCGAGGTCTTGTTGTCTCTCAATCGGGCCGCAAATGTCGTTACCTATGATCTGGAAACGGCCGTGCACCGGCCGCACGGGCTATCATGGTCCGAATTCAGGCTGATGTTTGTCATTTGGCTCGTTGGGTCAGTGGAGCCAAAAAATGCGGCACGGTTGACGGGCATGAGCCGGGCAGTCGTGTCTAATCTGGCAAAGAAACTCGAAGAGAGCGGCTACGCTTCGCGGGTGCCAGGAAAAAAGGACGGGCGTTCAATTCAGCTTTCCCTCACCGACAAGGGGATTGAAAAGATCCGGGAGACCTACCGCGATCACAACCAGCGCGAGAATGTGTGGGTCAGCAGCCTGACCGACATTGAGCAGACCGTTCTCGTCATGCTCTTGAACAAGCTGGTAAACAACCACATGCAGCTTGCCGGCCGGGGTCGAAATTAACCTCTGGTCCACGGTCTTGCGGTCGTAGCCCGGCAACTCCTGGCGACGTGATCCAGGGACAGTAAACTGTCCTCACCTTGCCTTGACAGTGAATTCCGGCGATTCAGGATCAAGTGCGATCCTGAAATTGGCACCTGTCTTCTGGCGGACCTCGGTTAAGGCAATTCCTGGCGCAATGGCGCGCAGAACGAGCCCGGCTTCCATCACGTCAAAGACAGCAAGGTCACTGATGATTCGGTTGACCACGCCAACCCCGGTGAGCGGGAGTGTGCAGCTCTCCACGATCTTGGGGCTGCCGTCTTTTGCGACGTGTTCAGTGAGCACGATCACGCGTGGCGTGCCTGCGACGAGGTCCATCGCACCGCCCATTCCCTTGACCATTTTTCCGGGGATCGTCCAGTTTGCGAGATCTCCCGCGCCGGAAACCTGCATGGCTCCCAAGATTGCGGTTTGCACGTGGCCGCCCCGAATCATGCCGAACGAGGTCAGGGAGTCAAAGATGCTCCCACCGGGCCGGATTGTGACTGTTTGCTTGCCGGCGTTGATAAGATCTGCGTCCTCCTCGCCGTCGTAGGGAAAGGGGCCCATGCCCAGCAGGCCGTTCTCGCTTTGCAGGGTGACCGAGACATTCTCGGGCAGGTGGTTTGCCACAAGCGTTGGAATCCCAATGCCAAGATTTACATATTCGCCGTCCTTGAGTTCACGGGCGGCAATAGCGGCCATTTGGTCACGAGTCCACATCATCGGGTCCTTTCGCGGACGGTGCGTTGTTCCACTTCTTTGGTGTTGTCGACGGTAGCGACGAGACGTTGCACGAAAATGCCCGGAGTCATCACTTCATTCGGGTCAATAAATCCTTCGACAATCTCTTCCGCTTCGACAATCGTCAGGCGCCCGGCCGTGGCGACGATCGGGTTGAAGTTGCGTGCGGTGAAACGATAGCGAAGGTTGCCCTCCTGATCCGCCTGGTGGGCGCGGACTAAGGCAACGTCCGCCACAATGCCACGCTCAAGAATTGCCCGTTTCCCGTCGAACTCAGCCTCGGGCTTGCCCTCAGCCACGGGTGTTCCCACGCCTGTCGGGGTGTAGAAGGCAGGAACCCCGGCCCCTCCGGCACGCAGCCGTTCTGCCAGCGTGCCCTGGGGGACAAACTCAACCTCTACCGCGCCGCAAAGGTATTGTTCGGCGAAGAGCTTGTTCTCGCCAACGTAGGAGGCCAGGACCTTGCGGACCTGCCGGTTCTCAAGCAACAGGCCAAGGCCCTTGCCGTCTACTCCCATGTTGTTCGAAACGATTGTCAGCTCGCGGGCGCCGCTGTCCCGCAAGGCAGCAATAAGGTCGCGCGGGATGCCGCTGAGGCCGAACCCGCCTACCGCGACGGTCGCACCGTCTTTGACAGCACCGGCCACGGCCTCCGCCGCGCTCGCCCAGAGTTTTGAGACCATGTGTTTCCTTTTCCCTCTCCACATTGTGGTTACGGAGAGACTGTATGGGCAACCGTGGCGTCGCACAATATCCGCCGTTGCATTTGCCCCATATTGCTCGGATGGTGAAAAGAGCCCCCAAAGTGTGTCCATAATATGGACGTGGGAAAATCAATGCAGGGCGCGCAAGTCGTCAGCAGAATGGCCGCCGTCCTTCGGGTGGTCAGTGAGAGCATGCCCAACGGTATGGCGACGACAGGGGTTGCCAAGGCGACGGGGCTTACGCGCCCAACGACCCACCGACTGCTCGCGTCACTCGCGTCGGAGGGATTCATTGACAGGGACAACCGCTCAGGCCAGTGGCAATTGGGGCCAGAACTGTATCTCATGGGTTCCGTTGCTGCCGAGCGCTACGACGTCACGGCCGCTGCCCGTCCGACTGTGCGGGCTCTCGCCGCCGAGACAGGCGAGAGTGCGTTCTTTTCTGCGCGCCGCGGCACCGAGACCGTGTGCCTACTCCGGGAGGAAGGCAGCTTCCCTGTTCGTTCCTTCGTCTTGTCGGAGGGAACCCGATTTCCCCTCGGCGTTGCATCTGCGGGTTTGGTGATTCTGTCGTTCCTATCGGCGGCAGAGGCCGAGGCCCATATGGCCAACGTCGATCTTGAAACTCGATTTGGACCCCACTACAAGCCTGCATTGTTGCGTGAGCGCACCGCGGCAACACGGGTCAGCGGCTACGCATTGAACCCAGGTCTCATCGTGGAAGGCAGCTGGGGCATGGGCGCTGCGGTCTTTGACAAGGATGGGCAGGCGGCCTGGGCACTAACCATCACCGGGATCGAGTCCCGATTTGCGCCAGAGCGCCAGCTGAGCCTTGGGCGACTGCTGCTCGACCATGCGCATCGGCTGACCCAGCAACTCGCCGCCGGTGCGTGGCCAACTTCTAGGTGATGGGGACGTCCTGCCAGCTACCTGCCGGCTACCTGACGGCGGTCTTGCCCCGGAACTTTGCGATGACGGCCAGGACGGCCACGGTCACGGCTATCAACACCAGGGTGTTCGCCGCTGCATCAAACAAGGCGCCGCGGTCGGTCAGGGTGAAGATCGTGACCGGCAGCGTGCGCCAGCTCGCGGGGTACACCATGACGGTGGCCCCCAGCTCGCCCATGCACAACGCCACCGCCAGGCCCGTTGCCGCAACGATGGACGGCAGCAACAGGGGTAGCCGGATGGTGAGCAGGACCCGGAGCCGCGATGCTCCCAAACTTGCCGCGGCCAAAGGAATCAACGGGTCAGACCCTCGCGCTGCGGCCGACACCGTGCTGTAGGCAAAGGCCAGCACCAGCAATGTTTGCGCCAAAATCACGATGGCCACCGTGCCGTTGAGCAGAAGGGGCGGCTTGCTGAACGCTGTCAGCAGCCCGAGCCCGACGACGACGGACGGCACCGCCGCGGGCAGGTGAAATACGGCGTCGCTCACCTTTGAAACTGCCGAGTCGGCTGGCGAGGAAGCGGCGCACAGGGCCGCCCAGGTGCCCAGCAAGACGGCCAAAAGACTGGCGAAGAGTGCTGTTTGCAGACTGACAATCAGGGAGGAGAGGTTGTCCGCAGCCAACGCCCCGCCCACGTGGGCCAGCGTGGGATTGGACGGGAGGACCCCGTTCCAGCTCCCGGCAAAGGCTGCCATGAAGGTGACAAGCAACGGTGCACCAACCAGGAGCAGCAAGGCCACGGCCAGGAAGGCCCAGACGGTGAATCTGGCGGATTTAGCGTGCAGCAGCATGGTGGGCTCCGGAAAGTTTCTTGGTGATCCAGCGGTAGAGGCAGTAGACGCCCAGCGACAGGGCCACCTGGAGGCAGGCGATAACGGCCGCCGAGGGGAAATCGAAGGTGACGATGCTGCGTGTGTAGATCAGCATGGGCAGCGTCATGACGTTTTTGGCGCCGGTGAAGAGGATGATGCCAAACTCGTTCATGGTCAGCAGGAACGTCAGCCCGGCAGCCGCCGTCAGGGCGGGCACGGCGGCGGGCAGAATCACGGTGCGGACGATCGCCCACGGGCTGCTGCCCAAACTGCCGGCAACGTCGATGAGTTCGCGCGGCACCTGGGAAAACACGGCCAGCAGGGGGCGGACCACGAAGGGCGTGTAGAAAGCGATCTCAGCCAGCACCACCCCGGGAACGTCATTGACAAAGTTCAGCGGCGGCAGGCCCGGCGCCACGGACTCCATGACCGAGTTAACGACGCCGGTGCGCCCGTACAGGATGCTGAAGGCCAGGGGGATCAGGAACGACGGGAACGACACCACTGTCTCAATGAGCCGGGTGATGAACCCTGCGCCGCGAAACGGCACGAAGGAGAGCGCAAGTGCAATGAAGGTGCCCAGGACCAGGGCTCCCAGGGTCGACATGCCGGCGATCTTGACGGTAGTCCCCATGGCGGCCTGTACCGCCGGGGAAGCGAGCTCGTACCGCCAGTTATCCAAGCCCACGGGTGCCCCGGACTTGTCCAGGAACGACTGCGCGCCGATCTGCAGCAGTGGGTAGAGGAAGAACACCGCAACAAAGAGCAAAGGAACCCCAAGCCACAGCCACGCCCGCCAGTTGCCGGCACCCCGCACCGTGGGAGCCGGTTCCAGGGCAGGCTTTTCAAGAACTGCGGCGCTCACGGCAAGTCTCCTGCCGGAACCAACACAACATGCTGCGGGTCAACGCTGAGCACCACCAGATCGCCAGGCGCCGGCACTGTCGAAAGCGCGGGCAGATCCACTGTGACCCGCTCGGCAATACCGATCAGGTCCACCTGGAGGCGGTGGCCTGCGCCGCGCCACTGCACCGACTCGACCCGGCCCGGCAGGCTGTTCACGGCGGAGGTGGAAGTTTCGGCGTGTCCGGAAACCAGCTGCCAGGCATGCGGGCGGACGGCCACCTGGGCCCTGTCGCCGGGAACCAG
>Ga0075017_100000326_pt1 | contig 25551 bp, 24 predicted proteins | sample AleBraG_ABR_2012_FD_71475 | JGI IMG/M metagenome (GOLD analysis project Ga0075017, IMG submission 71475) | Freshwater sediment microbial communities in response to fracking from Pennsylvania, USA - Alex Branch Run_MetaG_ABR_2012 | ecosystem: Environmental > Aquatic > Freshwater > Creek >... | reverse complement strand
CGCCGTGGGCGTCATGCGCCACGAAGACATTCGCCTGGCCAACGCCTCGGGCAAGGGCAACAAGGTTGTCCTGTTCGGTGCACGCACCGGTGGCGACGGCATTGGCGGTGCCTCGATCCTGTCCTCGGAGTCCTTCGATGACACCAAGCCCTCCAAGCGCCCCGCCGTCCAGGTGGGCGACCCCTTCGCCGAGAAGGTGCTCATCGAGTGCTGCCTGGAACTGTTCAAGGGTTCCCTGGTTGAGGGCATCCAGGACCTGGGCGCTGCAGGTATTTCCTGCGCCACCAGCGAGCTGGCCTCCAACGGCGACGGCGGCATGGAAGTTGAGCTGACCAGCGTCCTGTTGCGTGACCCCACCCTGACCCCGGGCGAGATCCTGATGTCCGAGTCGCAGGAACGCATGATGGCGGTTGTGACGCCGGAGAACATGGCAGCGTTTGAGGCCGTCATGGACAAGTGGGCCGTGGAGTACTCCTGGCTCGGCGAGGTCACCGGCACGGGCCGCCTGATCATCAAGTGGGACGGCGAAGTCATTGTCGACGTCGATCCGCGCACCGTGGCACACGACGGACCGGTCTACGACCGCCCGTACGCCCGCCCGGAATGGCAGGATGCCCTGCAGGCGGACACCTTCACCGGTTCCGTCCAGGATGCCGGACGCCCCTCCACCCCGGAGGAGCTCAAGGCCGCCGTGTTGGAGCTCATCGCGTCCCCGAACATGTGCTCGAAGGACTGGATCACCAACCAGTACGACCGCTACGTGGGCGGCAACACCGCCATGGCCTTCCCTGACGACGCCGGCGTGATCCGTGTCGACGAGGAAACCGGTTTGGGCGTTGCCCTGGCCACCGACGCCAACGGACGCTACACCTTCCTTGACCCGTACCACGGTGCGCAGTTGGCACTCGCCGAGGCTTACCGCAACGTGGCCACCTCCGGCGCCGTGCCCATGGCCGTCAGCGACTGCCTGAACTTCGGCTCCCCCGAGGATCCGGATGTCATGTGGCAGTTGGCCGAATCCATCCGCGGACTGTCCGACGCCTGCATGGTGCTGGGCATTCCGGTCACCGGCGGCAACGTCTCTCTGTACAACCAGACCGGGTCCACCCCCATCCACCCCACCCCGGTGGTTGCTGTCCTGGGCAAGTTCGACGACGTTGCCCGCCGCACGCCGTCGGGCTGGCAGGAAGACGGCCAGGCCATCTACCTGCTCGGCACCACGGCCGCCGAAATGGATGGTTCCGAATGGGCCAACATGCGCGCCCACCTGGGCGGCTTGCCGCCCAGGGTTGACCTGCAACGCGAGCGTGAATTGGGCGAAATCCTGATCAACGCCTCACGTGATGGCATGATCGACGCCGCCCATGACCTCTCCGAGGGTGGCCTGGCGGCCGCCTTGGTGGAGTCGGCGCTGCGCAACAACACAGGCGCCCGCGTGGCCCTGGACGAGGTTGCCGCACGCGACGGCGTCGACATCTTCACGCTGCTGTTCTCCGAGACGCAGGGCCGGGCCATCGTGTCCGTGCCGCGCAGCGAAGAGGTCCGCTTCAACGACATGTGCACGGCACGCCGCTTCCCGGTATCCCGCATCGGTGTTGTTGACGCAGCCGGCGGCGCACTGGATCTGCAGGGCCTGTTCAACGCCCCGTTGGACGAGCTCCGCATCGCGCACGAGGGCACGTTGCCGAAGTACTTCGGCTAGCAGTTCTGCAAGAGGGGTCCCGGTGGGCCGACCAGCATTGGTCGGCCCACCGGGACCCCTTCTCTATTGCTGCTGAGGTACGTCAAGGACCGGAATCGGTTCGTTGACGTACTTCAGGCCCGACGCCCCCGCTTGCGCCGGGTAGCAACCACTCCCAGCCCGGCGAGCAGCAAGGCGCCGCCTGCCAGCCGGGGCAACGACGCTGAACTGCCTGTCGCAGCCAGGCCCTCCGCATCGGCACCGGTCGCCATGGCAGGGGCCGACGTCGCAGCGCCCGAGGGTTGGTGGGTCGTGCCGCCTGTCGCTCCGGCGCTCGGGTCGCCCGTGGACCCATCGCTCGGCTCACCGCTAGGCGTCGCCAGGACGGCCGTCACCTGGATGTCCACTCGGGCAGATACCTTGGACATCGCGCCTGTGGCGGTCACCGAGACAACGCCCGTAGGGCATTTCGTGTCAATGCCCAAGCTGGCGGTGAAGCCGCCCTGGGCATCGCTGGTGGCAGTTGCCGGTCCGGCAAGGCAGTTGCCCGCCAGCGTCACAATTTCGCTGGCGGCAAAGCCCGATCCGGTGATCGCCGCTGCGGAACCGGCCGTGACGGCCACACCGGGACCGGCCACTACCGGCTTGAACGCGCGGGTAAAGGGCGGCCCGTCAACCAGCTTGGCCAACACGCCATAGCCTGCGGCATTGAGGTGGATGTGGTCCCCGCTGTCATAGGCGGCAAGGATCTTGGTGGGGTCGGCAGGATCGGCAACGGCGGCAGAGAAGTCTGCGACGCCGTCGAACTCCCCGCTGGTCATGATCCAGTTGTTTGCGGTGGTGCGGGTCAGTTCACGGGCTGAGTTGTAGGAGGCCACGCCCTTGGTTGGTGTCATGGTGGCACCGTAAACCTTCAGTCCAGCGGCCCGCGCCTGGGCAATGATGTTGCGGTAACCTTCGATCAGATGGTCACTGCCTGCCCCATCAGGAATGTCGTTGATTCCCTCGAAGAGGAACACGCTGGTTGCCCCCGGCACGGCAGCCACATCATAGGGGAACCTGTTGATGGCACTCAAGCCCCGGGATAGCGACTGCGGCGTCGAGTCCAGGGTCAACCTGTTGGAGCTGATGCCCACGTTGACCATGGCCAGCGAGGAGTCATGGGCGTTGATCCTGTCAGCAAGCTGTGCCGGCCAGTTGTTGAAGCCGTTTTGCGTTGCCCCATAACCGTCAGTGATGGAGTCCCCCAGGGCCACCATGGAGCCCTGGGCCGTTGCGGACAGAACGTCGATGCCCTTAAGGATGAAGTACGACGACGTCGCCTGGGTAAAGCTGTCGGCCACGGCATCGGCTGCGTGGTTGCCTGCGGCCATGGAATTGGAGGCCAACCCGAAGTTGTGGAAGGAGGAGGTGGGTACCGTTCCTGAGACAAACAAGCTGACCAGCAGGTTGGTGCCGCGCTTGACCTCAACGCTGACAGGATCGCTGACCAGCTCCTGCCCCGCAGGGATGGTGATCGTGTCGGAGCCGCCAAAGGTCACCCGGGTCGGGGCAGCCGTGGCGGCAAGCCCGGACGCCTGGTAGCCGACGCTCGCAGCTCCTATGACCAGCGGGGTGGTGCCGAAACGGTTCGACAGGGTCAGCCGCTGAGCAAAACCGGCCAGATTTGGTCGGACCACCATGCGGATGGTCTTATCGGCAATGGCGGGGCCTCCGGAGGTCAGCGCGGACCCCCACGCGGAAACACGGCTCACATTGTTGGCAGCCAGCGACCACCGTTGAGTTGGGGCATCCGCCGCAGCCTGGGCCACTACCGGGCCTGCCGCGGAGTCGGCCACACCGGCCACCGCGCCGGAGGCCACATTGCCCAATACGTAGCCGCCATCACCTGCCACCAGTTTCCATTGCTGCACTCCGGAATCAACACAGGTGGCCTGTGTCAGCTGACCGCCGGCGGCCGCGGCGTCCTGCAGGCACAAGCCGCTGTTGACGCTGTTGATCCGATACACCCCGGGCTTGAGCTGTGCCACCCACCAGGACTGTGCCGCAGAGCCCCGGGACACGCTTTGGGTGATGCCTGCGCCGGCAGCGGTGGAAACGCCGGCAACATCGAGTTGTTTCGCGGAGGACACGTTCGTCAGGGAATACGCCCCGGGGGCAACGGTCGCAGGCACGGTTGCGGTGGCAGCCTGGGCGGCGGGAACGCTCAGGGGCAGGGCCACCGCCCCTGCAAGCACAGCGGCCGCCACGGCTGTGACGGTGAGGACTCTGCGCATTAAGGGGCTCCTAGGTGACTGCGAGGAAGCGGCACGGACTCAGAAACTTGAAATGTGATCCATGACACTGTGTAGTTTTTGTAGACTAACAGCACAGATAGCGGATGTCCCACGTCCAACCATTTATGACGAGTGGACACCCATGATGCCTTTGGAGCGGTCGTCCCAGGCTGGCCACGGCGAAGCAGCCATCTCAGTTTGCGCTTCGCAGTCGCCCACAAGCCTGCCAAGGGTGGCAGAGGCCAACTCAGCCTGAACTGCACTGACCAGCACGCCACCTCGGAACGCATCCAAGGGGGTAACGAGGCAGGTCATGGTGTAGCTCAGCGACTGGCGCGGGCGAGAATGCGGCCGGTGTCACTCCAACAAGGGCGACGGCGCCGATGGCGGCAGCCCCCCAAGACAGCGCCCAACGCTGCACGATTTTCTTGCTCACCTGGTGCCTCTCTTTCACTCATGACGTGGACGCAGGGTGACCTGCGCAATGGCGAATGTCCACACCGAAGATCACGAATACTGGCTTGAATCAACCGATGCGAGTGTTTCCCTTATGGAAGCCTTCTGGCGTTATGGTGCCGACTCATTGGTTCTCGTGACGTGAAAAATGTGCCCCTCCCTTCTTGGGCGCCTTGGGTGTGTGGAAGGCAAAGGAGCTTAACCATTGAGGCAGTTCCCAGAAGTCTTCCGAGTCTCCCTGTCCGTTGGGATAGTCCCTTGCCAGCCGTCTCCACCTACTGACTAGTAGGATTCCTTTGTTCAGCGCTATGATCACTTGAAAAGCATCGACGCCTGGCCCGTTGGGCCCCCCTGAACCCGCGGTTGCTGACCACAATGGGACGGATCTCACCCGAAAGCTGGAAACAGGAAATGCGCGTGGATTCGAAATCGACTCGCAGCCATGCCTACTTGTTGGAGCTCTCCGACCTTCATCTTCTCGATTTGACCCGCACCGGCGACGAAACAGCCTATGTTGCCCTGTGGCACCGTCACAAGAGTGCGGGCCTGCGGCCCGTTCGATCACCAGCAAGTTGGACCCCGAAGACATGCTTCAGGAAGCCTTCGCGCGGATCTTATCTGCCCTCAAAGGCCAGGCCGGGCCGAAGGAAGCGTTCCGCCCCCACCTGTATTCGATGCTGCGCTCGATCTCCATGAGCTGGACCCCTGCTGGAATCACCACCACGCTTCCAGAAAACCTGTACGCCGGAAATGAGCCCTCCTACGGGTTCGAGGGTGAAAGCCTCGACAAGTCCATGACAAGCCGGGCATTTTCCAATCTGAAGCCTGAATGGCGAAGGGTGCTGTGGTACACCGAGGCGGAGGGCATGACTCCTCGTGAAATTGCACCTCTTCTGGGGATGAAGGCAAATGCGATCGCCGCTCTCGCCTACCGCGCCAAAGAGGGACTTCGGGTGTCCTGGCTCCAGGCCCATGTCAATAGCGACGCCGCCGATCCGGCTTGCAAGTGGTACGTGGAACGGTTGGGGTCCTACAACCGTGGATCACTCAGCGCGAAGGCCACAGACCAGGTTGAAGACCACCTGGCTGGTTGTGCCAAGTGCAGCATTATCGTGGAAGAAGTTGACCACCTGGGCCGCAACCTTGGGCTGGTCCGGCTGCCCATTTTCCTTGGCCCAAGCGCAAATTCTGGCTTCATTTTGCCAACAGGGGCAGCGGTTTCTGGCCAACACGTGCCAAGGAGCGTCCATGCCCGCAGCGTGGTGCGAAGTCGACGAGGGGTCATCGCCATCGTGGCTGCGGCCGCCGCCAGCAGCCTGATTGTGGCTGCCATTGCCATGGCTCCTGATCCGGCTGGCCCGGTTGCGGCGCCTGTGTTTTCTTCACCACCTGGCCAATCCCCTGTCGCAGGGGAAAGCCCGCGGATTCCCGAGATCGCATCGCCGCCTGTTCTGGAATCCCCGCCTGTGATTGAGCCGATTCAAGAATACGCCCCGGTCCCGGAAAGCATCCCGGGCCTGGTAGTTCAACCTGTGGGCCCGGCAATTACACTGCCCGTTCCTCCTGCGCCGGCGCCTCCGGTCCCAGCCCCGACGGTTCCGAACCCTGGGTCCTAAGTGCTCGCCGCCCCCGCCATCGCCTCCATTCTCGAGCAAAAGGAAGGCCTCTTCCTGCCGGTGGTCAGCGGGACAGGTGTCCCCGGCGCGCAGGTGGCCATCATGGTCGATTCCAAACGGGTGGCCCTGGCGTTGTGGGCACTGACGGGACATGGCCAGTCATCCCCGAAGCGACACCCGGACCAGGCGGGACCGTGCGCTTGAGTGCATACTAAATTCTGGGCGTATTACAGTCACTGGAAACCGCAGCCAGCGCACCCCTAAGGCTATAAACACCCGTCATCAATTTGGTGACCGCGGATTCCGCCTCCGCCCAGGCTACAGTTAGCGGCATCAATGGCGCCGCTGTGGAAGCGCTGCTCGACGGCGTCCCCACGGGCAATTGCCACACACTGACGGACACGCTCCTGCCGCGGACGGTCTCAAACCTCACGGCCGGCCAGCACATTTTGGCCCTGCGCCATGTTGACAGGGCCACGGGGCGCCACGGCGCGCCTGGCACCGCCATCATCAATAAGAGCGCCACCTGAGGATGGAACGCCGTCCTCGCTCAGGCGGCCAAAGCACGCGCAGCTTGCAAGTACGACTTGGTGACATTGCGTTGGGTCAGCTTTGTCACGGGGGATCCCAGCTTGAAGAGCAGGCCTGCCGGCTTGCTGAAGGCCAGGAGGCGAAAGTACACACCGCCGTCGGAAGTCTTCATGGCCAGAAAGGCCTCTTCACCCAAGGCAGGGTGGCCGGGCAGGGTGCCGTAGCCGAAACCCGAAAGTTCCGCCTCGGTGCCGTCGGTGCGCACCACAACAGTTGGTTCAAGTGTCCACACCACCTCACAGGGAACGGGCAGGCGCAGGTTTCCAACGCCAAAACCGCTGGTCACCCGCGCACCCACGACGGCCCGCGGCGGCGCTGAAACCCGCAGTCCTGAGCGGCGCTGGATCTGCCAGGTCATGATTCCTTCGGTTAGCTTCTTGAATGCAACATCACCGCTGGAAACCCTGATTTGCGTGTCAACGTGGCCAAAACCAGCCGGCCAGGTGCCAGATCCGGTGGGCTCCAGCGCCAGCATCCGGGTCAACCCCAACTGCGGGTAGTTCAGCCCGCCCCTGTCAGTCCTGGGCAACATCGGCACTCCATTTCAAGGCAATTTGTTGTTTTTGGGGCAGTCCGGAGACCACCAGATCATAGGAGTCCTCGAGCATGTCCAGGACCATTTCCGACTCAACCACAGTGCAGTCAACGGTGTTCCAGTGCCGCTTATTCAGGTGGTATCCGGGAATGATCCCAGGGTTGGCAGTGCGCAATTGCGCCGCAAGGACGGGATCGCATTTCAGGCTGATGGTCAGCGGTAGGAGGTCCAAGTTCCCCAGGGCAAACACCTTGCCAACCCAGGTGGAGCCGCCGCTGCTGGGCGCCTTGACCTTGAAAACCGATGTCTCCGGCCCGAAAGGAAAGTCCTCGTAACTTCCGGGGAAGGCCAACGCGGCAGCCCGCAAGGATGCAGCGATCATTTCTTGACCGAATACGTCAGCTGCGCAAATTGTCCGCACTTGACGGCGCTCTCCAGGGTGAGGAGATCGGATCCGATGGTGCGCGGCAGCAGCGGGGCGCCCGCCGGCAGTGCGGCAGGTGCCACGCTGAGCACAATCTCATCCACTGCCCCGATGTCCAAGAAGGCCCCGGCCAGTTCGCCTCCACCCACCAGCCACACGTCCTTCTCCCCTGCGGCGGCCAGTATTGCCGGCAGAGCCTCGGCGACCGGTCCGCTGACAAACCGGACATCGGCCCCAGCGGGCACTGGCAGCTCGCGGGAGGTGAAAACGAAGGTCGGCCTGCTGCCATAGAACTGCTGCCACTTGTGCGGCTCGGCCACAAGGTTTTCTTCCTTCAGGACCCACTCGTAGGTTGTGGAGCCCTCAACAAAGACACCAATCCGCTCCATGAAGGCCGCCATGTCCGGCGCCCCGGCGTTGTCCACGGCAAAGAGCCACGCGAGCGAGTTTTGCGTATCTGCCAGGAAACCATTGAGTGTGGTCGCGGTGTTGTACACAATCGAAGTCATGGCACCAACGCTACCTTTCGGGGCCGGGATTTGCCCTACTTAGTGCCCAGGTAGTCCTCGAGCAGCACCACTTTCAAGCCGGCGGCCTTTTGCGCAGCCATGAAAGCCGCCAGATCCGCCGGGAATTCCGGGCGGAAGTGCATGAGCACAATGTCACCCGGGCGCAGCGTAGCACCCACCTGGTAGTCCATGCCCCCGGCATTGGCCTTGGTCTCCCAGTCAATGATGGCCTTCATGCCGCAGGCCGCCACGGCCTGGCGTGTTACCTGGCTGTAGGGGCCTCCGGGCGGGCGGAAAAATACGGGACGGCGCCCGTACTGCTGCTCCTCGAAGTCAGCCATGGCGCAGATTTCCGCCTTTTGGGCGGCATAGCCGAGCTTGAGGAAACCCAGGTCGTGGGACATGGTGTGATTTTCGATCAGGTGGCCCGCCGCGGTGTATTTCTTATAAAAAGCAGGGTCGTTGGCGATGAAGTTGTTGGCGAGGAAGAGCGAGGCCTTGATGCCGTGCTGTTCCAGCAGGGCCAGGTCGGAGTCGCGTTTGACGGCGCCGTCGTCAATGGTCAGGAACACCACTTTTTGCTCGGTGGGGACCTTTGTCAGCACGGGGACCATGCCGTTTTCAATGGGTGGCAGCGCGTAATCCGGCACCAGCCCGTCCAGTGTGTCGACCCGCCCCGTGTGCGGGTTCACCACCGGCTTGGGCGTTGCGGTGGGCGTGGCCGACGGCGTGGCGCTCACCGTTGGAGCCGCCGTCGCACCTGGGCTGGCAGTGGCCCCGGCAGAGGCCGGTGGCGAGGGTGATGCGGCGGTGCCGGCCGGCGTCGTGCCTGCCATGCTAAACGACCACGCGCCAAGCCCAATGGCCACCATAATGACTGCCACTATGGGTAGGACAATCCACCGGGATTTGGACATGCTGGGGTCAAGATGGCGCGGCATGGGATCTTTCTAGCAGGGTGGTAAGTGCATTCTATAAACCCAGAATAGCGGCTTCGATCTTGGGACAGGTATCCATGACGACATCCAATCCGGCATCCACTGCCCGCTGCGCCGCCGCTTCGTCAATGACACCCAGTTGCAGCCAGACGGCCCTGGCCCCCACGGCAATGGCTTGGTCCACCACAGCGCCAACCTTGGCGGAGTTCACAAAGCAATCGACAACGTCTATGTGGCCGGGGATCAAGGCCAGTTCGGTGTATCCGGTGGCCCCATGGACGTCATCGCCCTGCAAGCTCACGGGGATGATTTCTTGGCCAAGGTGTTGTTGCAGGAACAAGGAAACCCCGACGGCGGGGCGTAGTGGATTGTTGGAAAGGCCCACCACAGCCCAGCGCCCGGGAGTTGTCAGGAGCCGCCGGATCACTGCAGGATCGTTTACGTGTGCCATGCCGCAAGCCTATCCGTTCCTTGCTACGCGTCGGCGCGAATCTCTTCCGTCTCGGCAAACAGGTCTTCGTCGTCGTCATCGGCCGTTTCCTCGAGCTCGACGTAGTCTTCGCTGGTCAGCTCCTCCGTGTAGAGGGACCAGAACTCGTTGGGTCCGGCAGCCACCGGGTCGATCGCCTTGAGTTGGGACTCGAAGGACTTCTTGACCTCGGAAAAGTCCTCGTCGTCTACGGGGCCTGCGGTGTCGTTGTCTATGGACCGCCAGGCGGCCACGATGGGTGCAATGGTCTCCAGCGCGGAGGCGATCACGGATTCGTCGTCCTCACAGACGTATAGTACGGAGCCGGTCTTCCGGTCCACCACCACGAATTGGAAGTCGCCGTCGTTGCAGACGATGGCCCTGCCTTCGGGATCGTCGGCATATGGCGGCTTCAACCATTGCCCGTCCAGCGGAATGTCTTCCAGAGCCGATGGGAACATCGGTTCAAGCGCCGCCCAGATCTTGGAGTCATTCATGACTTCCTCCTGCCCTTAGTCCTGACACTAACCACCGCACGGTACCCCGTCAATGGCAACCTTCACCTTGCCGCAACCACCACCGAACTCTGTTCAAAACGGCGGTTGAGCAGAACAGGTAAAAACTCGCGCACTTCTTCGATACGGCGATGGGTGACGTCAACGGTGGCCACACCCTGGGCTTCATCGGCAAGGAAATCCTGTGGAATTCCCATAGGGTCAATGATGGCCGAGTGCCCGATGCAGTGATCGCTGGAGGTCCCGGCCGCCGCAATCCACACCGTGTTTTCAATGGCACGCGCCTTCAGCAGCGTCTCCCAATGTTCCACCTTGTGGTCGCCCTTGAACCAGGCTGCGGCCACGGCGATCAGATCGGCACCGGCCAGGGTCAGCGCCCGTGCCAGCTCCGGGAACCGGATGTCATAGCAGGTCATAATGCCCACCTTGAATCCCCCGATTTCCACCAGGGTCACCCCGTTGTCGCCAGGTTTGATGCGCTGGGATTCCTGGTAGGAGAACGCGTCGTAAAGGTGCAGTTTCCGGTAGGTGCCCAGAATGGCGCCGTCTTCATCGACTGCCACCACCGTGTTGTAGGGCCTGTCCTCGCCACTTGACTCGTAGCCCCCGGCAATCACTGCAATGCCGACGTCGGCCGCCAGCAAACTGACCCCCTGGACGAACGTTGTCCACTGGCGTTCGACGGCGTCGGCAAAGTTTCCTGCCACGCGCCCCACGGAAAACATGGACTCCTCAGGAAAGAGGATAAGCCGCCCACCGTCCTGCTGTGCCAAGACTGCCAGCTTGCGCATGGCAGCCAAGTTCTCCGCGACGTCGCCGCCCGGGTTGAACTGTCCAACGCTGACCTTCATGGCAACTCCCTCAAACAATGGGTATAGATACCAACAAGCCTAGTCTCTTTGCCACTCAAAAACGTCAGGTCCAGGGGTGCAATGAGCTGCCGGCCCTTTGTCCAAGTTACGTAGTTCTTACTGATGCGCACCACAATCAGAAATCCTATACTTAAGTAGTGTTTATTGATTCTCGAATAGTCCGTCAAGACCATTGGCAGATCCGAAAGAGTACTGTATGCCCCTGAATACGCCAGCTTTCCGCGACGCGCCATCGCCAAAAGACGGGCCCCTGGCACGGCTGGAGACTTTGGGCAAAGCATCGGCCCTGCCCCAGCGGGTAGCCGGCTTGTTCCCATCCGTGTCCTTCGTCGATGGCTCGGCCCTATGGGCTGCAATCCAGGCGGTGAGGGCTGACGCAACGTCCCTGCCCGACGCCAACGGCAGCAGCGGCGTTCTCAGGCGTGCGGGGAATCCAGGTTTTGTGGGGCTCGACGCCGGTTCTTACCATTCCTTGGGTGTGGCTGTCGATGGTTCAGCCTGGTCGTGGGGAAACAACTCGGACGGGAAGCTGGGCAACGGGACCACCAGCAACAGCCACATACCTGTTCAGGTGCCTTTGCCCCGCGGCGTCACTGTCAGGGCCATCAGCGCCGGGGCCTTCCATTCCCTGGCAGTGGCTACCGACGGTTCCCTCTGGGCCTGGGGAAACAACTCGGACGGACAGCTCGGCTCCGGAGCCGCCACCACCACCATCAGCCCCGTCCCGGTGCAGGTGGCATTGCCCGGAGAGATCAGCATAGAGGCCGCCAGCGCCGGGGCCTTCCATTCCCTGGCCCTGGCTACCGACGGTTCCCTCTGGGCCTGGGGAAACAATGAGGACGGTCAGCTGGGCAGCGGAAGCACCGCCTTGGGCAGTGCGGCGCCTGTGCGGCTCGCATTGCCCGACGGGGTCTCCATCAGGGCCGTCAGCGCGGGAAGCTACCATTCCTTGGCGGTGGACACCTGCGGCAGCCCCTGGGCGTGGGGACGCAATGAGGACGGTCAACTCGGCAATGGGACTGACACTGCGGGGCTGGTTCCCGCCATGGTGGCCCGCCCCTGGCCGGAGGGCATCACCCTTGCCTCCATCAGCGCAGGAGCATTCCATTCCCTGGCCGTGGACACCTCCGGGACCCTGTGGGCGTGGGGAAACAACAAGAAGGGGCAGTTGGGCGACTCCACTACAACCCTGCGCGCCGAGCCCGTGCAGGTGAGACGGACCGGGCCGGAAGGCACCACCATCGAAGGTGTCACCGCCGGGCGCACCCACTCTTTGGCAGTGGACTCCAACGGCAACGTTTGGGCCTGGGGGGACAACGACAACGGGCAGTTGGGCATCACAGACACAACCCAACGTTGCGAACCCGTGCAGGTAGTGCGTACCTGGCCGGAGGGCACCACCGTCCAAAGTGCCACGGCGGGAGGCGACCATTCAATGGCCCTGGTCTCCAACGGAACCGCGTTCGCCTGGGGGAACAACGCCTTCGGTCAGTTGGGGACGGCCCCGCCCCTACAGTCCCAGCCGCCCAGGAACCAAGAAGAGCACCACGTAGAGGGCGCCTGAAAAGTCACGTGCGGCAGCTTCAAAACTGAAAGAAAAGTGCCCCGACGGACGGACTGTGAATTCAGTCAATCCACCGGGGCACTTTCTTGCCACCGATTCATCGGCCCACACGCCCGAGGGACACCAGTAAATCGCGCCAGCGATTTACCCACCCCGAAGGCGCCGGGCCCACACGCCCGGGGGACCCGCTGCGAGCTTGCGAGCAGTGGGAGGGCGTGGGGACTAATCGTTGATGAGGTCGTAACGCACGATCGTCTGGTCGCGCGCAGGTCCAACACCAATGGCTGAGAGGCGGGTGCCTGACATGCCTTCCAACGCCAGCACGTAGTTGCGCGCGTTTTCCGGCAGGTCCTCCATGGTGCGGGCGCCGGTAATGTCCTCGGTCCAGCCGGGGAAGTACTCGAAGATCGGCTTCGCATGGTGGAAGTCGGTCTGTGTCATGGGCATTTCGTCGTGGCGCACACCGTCGACGTCGTAAGCGACACAAACGGGGATCGACTCGATGCCGGTGAGCACGTCCAGCTTGGTGACGAAGTAGTCCGTGAAGCCGTTGACGCGGGAGGCGTGGCGGGCCAGGACGGCGTCGTACCAACCGCAGCGGCGGGGACGGCCGGTGTTTACACCAAACTCACCACCGGTCTTCTGCAGGTAGATGCCCATGTCGTCAAAGAGCTCGGTGGGGAACGGACCGGCGCCTACACGCGTGGTGTAGGCCTTGATGATGCCCACCGCACGGGTGATGCGGGTGGGGCCGATGCCCGAGCCAACCGACGCGCCGCCGGCGGTGGGGTTGGAGGAGGTGACAAACGGGTAGGTGCCGTGGTCGACGTCCAGGAATGTTGCCTGGCCACCCTCCATGAGCACCACTTCGCCGCGGTCCAGGGCCTCATTTAGCACATAGGTGGCGTCAATGACCATGGGGCGCAGCCGTTCGGCGAAGCCCAGGAAGTACTGCACCACCTCGTCAACCTCAACGGCGCGGCGGTTGTACACCTTCACCAGAAGCTCGTTCTTTTGCTTCAGCGAGCCCTCCACCTTTTGGCGCAGGATGGACTCGTCAAAGACGTCCTGAACGCGGATGCCCAGACGGGCCACCTTGTCCATGTAGGCCGGGCCAATGCCACGGCCTGTGGTGCCAATGGCGCGGCTGCCCAGGAAACGCTCGGTCACCTTGTCCAACACCTGGTGGTACGGGGCCACCAGGTGGGCGTTGGCGGAAATCCGCAGCTTGGACGTGTCAGCGCCGCGAGCCTCCAGGCCGGCGATTTCCTCAAACAGGGCTTCCAGGTTCACCACACAGCCATTGCCGATGATGGGTGTTGCGTTGGGGCTCAAAATGCCTGCGGGAAGGAGCTTGAGCTCATACTTCTCACCGCCTACGACAACGGTGTGCCCGGCGTTGTTACCGCCATTTGGCTTCACCACATAGTCGACCAGGCCACCCAATAGATCAGTGGCCTTGCCCTTGCCCTCGTCGCCCCACTGGGCGCCGACGATCACGATTGCTGGCATGGGATCCTCCCCCTTGCTCAAAAAGTTGAGCCGGGCGCTGCATCATTCAGCGGTTGTTCCGCCGTACACCGTCCGGACACGAAAATACCCCTTGGAAAACCACTTGCCTTCTCCAGCAAAGCTGGCGCCTGCGAGTGATCAAGGGGGTCTTGCGTCCTAAGTTTACCGGAATGCTCCAGCACACGCACATTGGCCTCGCAGGATGGACGACGCCGGCACCCCTTTTTCGCCTTTCCCCACGCCGCGACCCGTGAGCTATGACGACTTAGACCGCCCATGAGTCGCCATAGCTCACGGGTCATTGGGTGGGCCATCAAAAATTTACTGTCCTTGCGACACCAAAACAGATATGCTGTCCTCAGGACATAATATTCATTCGTCAGGGACGGGTGAACCAGCAGGAGGAACCATGCTCTTTGAGAACAAGACCGCCGTCGTCACCGCGGCAGGTGCCGGGATTGGCCGCGCCGTAGCCCTTCGGCTCGCCGCCGAGGGTGCCGCTGTGGTGGTCTCGGACATCAACGACGCCGCCGGGGCCGAAACGGTTGGGCTCATCACCGCTGCTGGCGGCAGGGCAGCGTACAAACACGCCGATGTCAGCCAGGCCGGCGACGTGGCAGCCTTGACCTCGTTCACGCTGAACACTTTTGGCAGCCTGGACCTGGCCGTCAACAATGCCGGCATTGGCGCCATGCCCCAGCGGGTGGAGGAAGTTTCCGACGCCGACTGGGACCGCGTCATGAATGTCACCCTGCGCGGCACGTTCCTGGCGTTGAAGGCCCAGATCGCCCACTTCCGCACCCAGGGTGGTGGCGTGGTGGTCAATATCGCCTCCGTCGCGGGGATCTCGGCCACCCCGCAGCTGACGCCGTATGGCGCGGCCAAACACGGGGTTGTCAGCCTCACCCGGAGTGTGGCGCTGGAAAATGCGGAACACGGGATCCGGGTCAATGCCGTCGCCCCCGGCGCCATCGAAACCCAAGCCCTGGCATCCCTTCCGGCGGACGCGAAGGCCGGGTATGCGGCCCAGATTCCCATGAAGCGGCTCGGCCAGCCGGAGGAGATAGCCAATGCCGTCAGCTGGCTGCTCTCCGAGCAGGCAAGCTTCGTCACCGGCGTAGTGCTGCCCGTTGACGGCGGCACCAATGCCTGAGGCCGAAGGCTACCAAAACTCCTTACTGACATCCCTGACCCGGATCATCGGCGAATGGACGGCACCTGATTTCCTGTCCGCCGTGGTGGCCCGGGAAGGCGTCACCTTGGACCCGGCTGCCATCACCATGGTGACCCTGCTTGCCACTGGCGGCCCGCAACGTCCCTCAACGCTGGCACGAACGATGGTCACCGGCGCCTCAAACGTCAGCAAAGTGGTGGCCCGGCTTACCGCCGCCGGGATGGTGACGCGCGTACCCGACCCGGCCGATGCCCGTGCAGGACTGGTGGCCCTCAGCGATGCCGGGCGGCGCGTTGCGGGCTCCTTCATCCGCGCCGGCGACGGCCTGGTTGAGGACCTCCTGCGGGGCTGGCCGGAGCAGGACCGCACGGAGCTGGCCAGGCTGCTGCAAAAACTCGAACAGTCCACCACCGCACTCTCCGCCCACCTTTCCAAAGGAACCACACAAGGAGCATCCCAATGACCGACACAGCATCTGCACGCACCTACATCATCACCGGGGCAGCCTCAGGAATCGGCTTGGCGACCGCCGATCTGCTACGTGAACGTGGAGCCACCGTTGTGGGCGTTGACCTGCACGGCGCCGACGTGAACGCCGACCTGGGCACCGCCAACGGGCGCAAAGATGCCGCGGAGGCCGCCCTTGAGGTAGCCGGGGGAAAAGTTGATGCCGTCATCGCCTGTGCCGGGATCTCAGCCCCCATCCCGCTGACGGTGAGCGTGAACTACTTTGGCGTCACCGAGTTCCTGGACCACTTGGCACCCGCCCTCGCCAAAAGCACGAGCCCCCGGGCCGCCGTCGTCAGTTCCATGGCCTCGCTGCAACCCAACTCTCACGAGCTGGTGGAGGCGCTCCTGGCCGGGGATGAGGAACGTGCCGTGCGCCTTGGCGCCGCACTGGCTGAGCAGGGCCCGGCCACCGGCTACCTAAACTATCCGTCGAGCAAGCGGGCGCTCAGCCGCTGGGTGCGCCGCGAAGCCATCACGGCCCGTTTCGCAGGGGCCGGGATTCCACTGAACGCCGTGGCCCCGGGAACCGTGGTGACGGCCATGACCGCCGAATTGCTGGCCACACCGGAGGGCCTGGCCATGGTGGATGCCGCCGTGCCGATGCCGCTGAACGGGCATTCTGAGCCGGTGGTCATTGCCCGATTGCTGGCATGGCTGACCAGTGCGGAGAACACCCACACCACGGGTCAGACCATCTACACCGACGGCGGCGCCGATGCCACCCTGCGCGGGGACGACATCTGGGACTAGCGTTCCCGAATCCGTGGGGGCGGCTCCTGCAGGCAAGGGGTGGCAAACCGGGGGAACTGCCCAGCAAGACCCACAACAGGTCCAATCAACCGAACGGTTGATTGGCGTAAACCTCTGCTGGCGTAGTTTAGGAATATGCAACAGCTAGCGAACCAAGAGTTGGTAGGAAAACCGTCCCCGAACAAGTGGGCCGGTTTGGGTGTTCTGGCGGCCGGGTTGTCGATGATTGTCATCGACGGCACCATTGTGGGCGTCTCCCTGCCCACCATCATCAAGGACCTCGGCCTGGACCTGAACGAGGCCCAGTGGGTGAACAGCCTGTATTCGGTGGTTCTGGCGGCGTTGCTGCTGACCAGCGGGCGTCTCGGTGACAGGTTCGGCCGGCGGAAGCTGTTCATCATCGGCGTGGTGCTGTTCATGGCCGGCAGCATCTTCGCTGCCGTTTCGACCGACGCCACCGGGCTGATCCTGAGCCGCGTGCTCCAGGGCGTGGGCGGTGCAGCCGTGCTGCCGGCAACCCTTTCCAGCGTCAACTCCACCTTCTTCGGCAAGGACAGGACCACGGCGTTTGCCGTGTGGGGTGCCGTGATCTCCGGTATGGCCGCCGTGGGGCCGTTGCTCGGTGGCTGGCTGACGTCGTCGTTCGCATGGCAGTGGATCTTCCTCGTCAACATCCCCCTGGGCGTGCTGGTCCTGGTGGGCGCCTGGCTTTTTGTTCCCGAAACCCGGTCCCCCAATAACAAGGCCGGGGTGGACGTCCCGGGCCTGCTGCTGAGCGCCGGCGGATTTGGCCTACTGGTGTTTGGCCTGATCGAAGGCCCCACGCTGGGCTGGTGGTCCGCAACGAGCGCACTCAACCTTGGCCCCGTTACGTGGCCGGCCGACGCCGCCATCTCCGTGGTGCCCCTTGCCCTGGCCGCCAGCGTTGTCCTGCTGGCCGGGTTCGTATTGTGGGAAAAGCACCGGGCCACAGTGGGCAAATCAGCCATTTTGGACCTGACACTGTTCCGTGTGCGAACGTTCTCTTGGGGCAATTCCGTGGCAGCCACCGTGGCCATTGGCGAATTTGGGATGCTGCTGGTCCTGCCGCTGTACCTGATCAACATCCTGGGCCTTGGCACGCTCAACACAGGTTTTGTGCTTGCCGCCATGGCCCTGGGCGCCTTCTTCTCGGGGGCCTCCGCCCGGCACCTGGCCGCCAAGGTGGGGCCGCCCACCGTGGTGACTATTGGTTTGGCACTGGAGGCTGCCGGCTTGCTGGTCCTGGGCTTGTTCATCTCCCCGTTCACCTCGGTCTGGCTGATCGCCACCCTCCTGGTGGTCTATGGACTGGGACTGGGGCTGGCTTCGGCACAGTTGACGGGAACCGTGCTCTCCGACATCCCCACGGCCGCATCTGGACAGGGCTCGGCCACCCAAAGCACGGTCCGGCAGGTGGGCGCGGCCCTCGGATCAGCCATCATGGGCAGCGTCCTGGCGCACTTTGCCGTTTCCCGCAGTGCGGACCTTCTGGCCGCAGTCCCGGGGGTGCTGCCGGGCCAGGTGGCCACCCTGCCCGAGCAACTGAGCAACTCGGCCGGCGGCGTCGTCCCCCAATTGGAACAACTTGGCACGCACGGCCCACTCGGATCGGCCGGGCCGGCCGTCGTGGACGCCCTGTCCTTGGGATTTGCCCAGGGAGTCAGCGCATCAATGCTGGCAGCGTCGGGATTCCTGCTCATCGGCCTGGTGGGATCGTTCTTTGTTGCCGCAGCGGCCAAGAAATCCGCCGGGTCCCTCAGCCGCTAAGGAACCAGGCGCGGCGTGTGAAAAGCCAAAAATGCCGCCGCCCCCGCTTTATGCCACCGGTATATCGGTGGCATTTTGCGGGAGCGGCGGCATTTATCGCCGGCGGGGTCCTAGAGTGCGGCTTCGATCGCGGCCGTGGCCAACGGATCGGAGTCGTTCAGGAACTTCGCAATGCGATCGGCCTCATCGGATTCGCCGATGGCGCCGGCCGCACGGCCCAACGCGTAAAGCGAGCGCAGGAATCCGCGGTTGCCTTCGTGCGCGTACGGGACCGGACCGGTGCCTTTCCAGCCGTTGCGGCGCAGGGCGTCCAGGCCGCGGTGGTAGCCGGTGCGGGCGTAAGCGTAGGACTCGATGGTGCGGCCCTCCGCGTACGCCTCGTCGGCCAGGATGGCCCACAGATGCGAGGACGTGGGGTGCTTGGCAGCCAGGTCCACTGCCTCATCCCCTGCTGCCAGGCGCGCGTCAATCTCCTCTTCGGCCGGGAGCAGCGTGGGCTCGGGGCCGAGGAGGTTGCGGCGGAATTCGTCGCTCATCTACTTGAACGTCTTGCCTGCAGAGCCGAGCTGCGAGGCAGCCTCGACAACGCGTGCAGCCAGGCCCTTTTCGGCCGAGGCGCCCCAGACGCGGGGATCGTAAAGCTTCTTGTTGCCCACTTCGCCGTCAACCTTGAGCACACCGGCGTAGTTGGTGAACATGTGGTCCACCACGGGGCGCGTGTACGCGTACTGGGTGTCCGTGTCGATGTTCATCTTGATGACACCGTAGGCAACGGCGTCGGCAATTTCCTGGTTGGAGGAGCCGGAGCCGCCGTGGAAGACCAGGTCAAACGGGTTTTCCTTGCCGATCGTGGCACCAACGGCGGCCTGGATTTCCTTGAGGATCTCCGGGCGCAGCTTGACGTTGCCGGCCTTGTACACGCCGTGCACGTTGCCGAAGGTCAGGGCCGTGATGTAGCGGCCGTTCTCGCCGGAGCCCAGGGCCTCAACCGTGGCCAGGCCGTCGGCGATGGTCGAGTACAGCTTGTCGTTGATGGCGTTCTCCACGCCGTCTTCCTCGCCGCCAACGGCGCCGATCTCGACCTCAAGGATCATCTTGGCGGCGTGGGTGCGGGCCAGCAGTTCGCGGCCGATGCGCAGGTTCTCTTCGAGGGTTTCGGCGGAGCCGTCCCACATGTGGGAGTTGAAGATGGGGTCACGGCCGGCGGCTACCTCGCGCTCGGAGGCTTCCAGCAGGGGCAGCACAAAGCCGTCCAGCTTGTCCTTGGGGCAGTGGTCGGTGTGCAGTGCCACGTTGATGGGGTAGTTCTTGGCAACTTCACGGGCAAAGGCCGCGAAGCCCAGGGAACCGGCCACCATGTCCTTGACCCCGGCGCCGGACCAGTAGGCTGCGCCACCGGTGGAAACCTGGATGATGCCGTCGGTGCCGGCGTCGGCGAAGCCCTGAAGCGTTGCGTTCAGCGTCTGGGAAGAGGTTACGTTGACCGCCGGGTAGGCGAAGCCGCCAGCCTTGGCGCGGTCGATCATTTCGGCATACTTTTCCGGTGTTGCAATGGGCATGAGGGCTCCTTGAGGCGAAACGGTACAAAGAGGCTGGCGCTGGGCCCGCCTCCCGCATGGCTACTCCCCATCTTAGCGATTGCGCTCACAGTGTCGAAGAAGATGAAGCCGGCGCCCAATTAGTGGACATTTCAACGCGCGACGGCGGGCCCCGGCTTGGGTGCCGGGGCCCGCCGCAGCCGTGCAAAGGGGCTAGTGGTGGCCACCCCCATGACCCTGGCTGCCCTGTTGGGCGACGGCAAGCGCGAACTGGTAGGTCATGCTCCCCACCCCTGTCACGTCGTCGTACCCCTTGGCCGTGAACAGCGAGGTGTCAAGGTTCAGCGACACCAGGTAGTGGTTGCCGGTGGCGGGGCTGGTGAAGGCCAGCGCCTGCTGCGAGCGCGGGGGCACAACGTCGCTCAGGCCCGAGTGGCCCGTTTTGCTGGCGGCGTAGATGGCGGGGTTGGCAAAGCCGAGCGTCTGGCCGCTGAGTTGCTGCCCCACCGCCATCTGGCCCGCCGTGAGCGGGGACGCCAGTGACGTTCCGCCATAAGTTTGCACGGTGAACGGATCGGTGGTCAGCGTGGTGTCATCGTTGATGGGGCTGATGCCAATCACGTAGCCGGTGTAGGGATCCGCCAACGAGGAAACGTCGGGGGAAACCCGCGTTCCCTGGGCCAGCGAATTCGGCACTATTCCCTCTTGGTAGGCGGGCTGGGCAAAGATGGCGCTGGTGCCGCCGCCGGCACCGAAGCGGAAGGCCCCGGGCAGTGGATCAACGTACGCGCCGTTCAGGATTTGGTTGCGGGCGTCCCCCCAGCCAGTCTCGAATTGGTAGGACCCGTTCTTCGCCACGGCAAGGCTGGTTCCGCCCACCGAGGTCACCCAGGGGGAGCTGGCGGGGAAGTCAGGTGATGGGTACCCAAGGTTGGCTGTCTCGTCCCCGTTGTCGCCGCTGGAGAAGTACAGGCCGATGCCCTCTCCTGCGGCCTGCAGCTGGATGTTCACTTCGCCGGCGATCATGTTCGCGGACACGGCCTCGCCGAGGTTGCCGTAACTGTTGCTGACAATGTTCGCCAGCTTGTGGTCAAGGATCTTGGACATGGCAATATCCAGGCCGCCGCCGCAGTTGAAACCGCCCACGTAGAGGATGTTGGCCCCGGGTGCGGTGCCGTGCACGGCCGCCACGTCGAGGGACTGTTCCGGCTGCCACCCGCTGGGTCCGGTGCACAGTTCCTGATCGGAGAACTCAGCCGGGGTCGGCACGACCTGCCGGTAACTCTTCGTCGTCATCTGTGGCAGGCCGTAGCTGGCCGAGTAGCTGTTGATGTCCGAAAGCATGGTGGGTGAGGCGTAGGCGTCGATGATGGCCACGGTCTGGCCGGCGCCGTCGGCTCCCCTGTCCCGTCCCTTGTCACGGCCAAGATCGTTCTTGCCGTAGGCGGACTGGACCTGGCTGGGCGTGTACCCGCACAGGTAGGTTGCGAAGCTCGTTTTGCCGTACGCCGCGGGAACTGTGTCGGAGTACTGGCCGTAGTAGTTGGAGCAGGCTGCCGAGGGTGTTGGCGGCCGCTGGTTCCTGGCCTGCGGTGCCGGCTGCGCACCGCCGTCGGGCGTGGCATAGTCCGGACGGGTGGTCAGGGAACCCTGATCAACGGAGATTCCGGCAACAGCGGCGGCCACGGCTGCGGGCAGGGTGGGAACCTGGGACGGGCCCACCAAGGTGGTCCCGTGGAAGTTGTAGCGGCTCAGCTGCGCACCGAATGCTGCGTTCAGCTGGTCCACGGTGCCTCGGAACACCACGTACAGCCGGCTGTCGGGAGTGCCGGTGATGGTCAGCCCGGCATTCTTTAGGTAGTTCACGACGCCGGTGTAGCTGGCCTTGGTGGGCGAGAACCTGCTGATCCAGGCGTCGGGGCTCAGCCAGTTCTGGTAGTTGCGGTTGCCGGGTGTGGAGACCGCCGTGGCCAGTGCCTCGGCACCCTTTTGGTCGCGAAGGGCAAGGTAGATCTCTGCTTCAACGGTGGTGTCCGCAGCTGCGGGGCCCTCATTATTGGCGGGTTGGGCCCAGCTGGGGACCGCCCCGGGGAAGGGCGTGTCCGGCGGGGTGGGGGCGGCCGTGGCCCCCGTGGCGCCAAAGGCAAGCACAATGGCTGCGGACACGCCGAAGGTCAGAAATTTGGTGACGATTTTTCGAGGTTTCAATGATGTTCTCACGCGAGATCCTTCATCGGGCAGGCACCCTCTGCGCCCGCACAAGGTGAAGCCTAAACCCCTGAAAAATCACTGGCTAGGGTCTGGGAGGAAACTATGACCCTTTGGCTAGTTCACGCCCTGGTTGAAGACGTGGCGGCGAATCCAGGCGTGCATGGCAATGCCCGCCGCGGAGGCTGCGTTGATGGAGCGTGTGGAACCGAACTGCTCAATGGACAGCGTGGTCTGGGCCGCTGCATGGACTTCCTCGCTCAGCCCGGGCCCCTCCTGTCCAAACACCAGCACGCAGTTGCGCGGAAGATCGTACGTTTCCAGTTTTTCCGAGTCCGGGAAAATGTCGATCCCGATGATGGCCAGCCCTTCGCCCTGCGCCCATGCCACGAAGTCCTCGACCGTGGGGTGGTGGCGAACGTGCTGGTAGCGGTCGGTGACCATGGCGCCTCGCTTGTTCCACCGCCGTCGTCCGATGATGTGCACTTCCTTGGCCAGGAAGGCATTGGCCGTGCGCACCACGGTGCCAATGTTCATGTCGTGCTGCCAGTTTTCAATGGCGATGTGGAAGTCGTGGCGACGGGTGTCCAGCTCGGCAATGATGGCCTCCATGTTCCAGTACCGGTACTGATCCAGCACGTTGCGCCGGTCGCCCTCGGCCAGCAGTTCCGGATCCCAATGATCGCCCTGCGGCAGCTCGCCCTCCCATGGCCCAACGCCCACCTCGTGATGGGGTTCAACGTATTCGGGCAGCTCGGATGGGGCCGCATCAGCAGGGACGGGGGAAGGGGTGGTGCCTGGATTACTCACCGGTTAACTTTAGCCGTTGTGCGCTCCGGCCCATTCCCGTGTCCCCGGGCGCATCTGCAAGACTGGTCCTAGATATTCCATGCCCCACCAGGAGGAACCATGAGCAAGGTGCAGAACCGCCAGCCCGCCGACATCGAGTGCTGGCTCACCGACATGGACGGCGTACTTGTCCATGAGAACAAGGCAGTACCTGGCGCCGCGGATCTGATCCAGCGCTGGGTGGACACCTCAAAGCGCTTTTTGGTGCTGACGAACAATTCCATCTTCACCCCACGCGACTTGGCCGCCCGGCTGCGGGCTTCGGGCCTGGAAATTCCGGAGGAGAACCTGTGGACCTCGGCCCTGGCCACCGCTCAGTTCCTGAAGTCCCAGATGCCGCACGGGCGCGCCTTTGTCATTGGCGAGGCTGGGCTGACGACGGCGCTGCATGAGGCCGGCTTTATCCTCACCGACCAGAACCCGGACTATGTGGTGTTGGGTGAAACCCGCAACTATTCCTTCGAGGCCATCACCCAGGCCATCCGGCTGATCGGCAACGGCGCACGGTTCATCGCCACCAATCCTGACGCCACCGGGCCGTCCCGCGAGGGTCCGCTTCCCGCCACGGGTGCCGTTGCTGCCTTGATCACCAAGGCGACGGGACGGGAACCGTACGTGGTGGGTAAGCCCAACCCCATGATGTTCCGCTCAGCCATGAACAGGATCCAGGCACACTCGGAAACCACCGCCATGATCGGTGACCGCATGGACACTGACATCATTGCGGGCATGGAGGCCGGCCTGCACACCGTGCTGGTGTTCACCGGCATCACCCAGCCCGAGGACATTGACGCCTACCCGTTCCGACCCGACCAGGCCATGGCCTCCGTGGCGGATTTGATCCCGCACATCTAGGCGCTTCGGATCGAGCGGGCATTTGTGGCCGATGTTCATACCCAACGTCGGCCACAAATGCCCGCTCGATTTATGCTGCGGGCAGCACGCCGCCCGACGCCTCCAGGTAGCAGTTCCCGCACAGGGATTCGTAGCGGACCTCGTCGCCGTCGATGGCGACCTGGTCGCCGTCGAACACTATTTGCCCGCTTTCCCGGCGGGTGTTGAACAAGGCCTTGCGGCCGCAGCGGCAGATGGTCTTCAGCTCCTCCAGGGCGTGCGCAATCTCCAACAGCCGGGCGGCGCCGGGGAACGCCCGGGTGCGGAAATCCGTGCGGATACCGTAGGCGATGACGGGCACGCCGTCCAGGACGGCGATCTTGAACAGCTCGTCCACCTGGCCTGGTGTCAGGAACTGGGCCTCGTCAATGAGCAGGCAGGCCACAGGCGCCACATCCACATGTTCCAGCAGCGCGTCGGGGTCATCGCCTGCGGCGTGCGCGGCAAACACGGCCCGTGCGTCGTCGTGGGGTTGGATCAGGAAGTCCACGGCGCGGGTCATGCCCAGCCGTGAGACCACCTCCCCCGCGCCCTTGGTGTCGATGCCGGGTTTGGCGAGCAGGACCCGCTGGCCACGCTCCTCATAGTTGTAGGCAACCTGCAACAACCCGGTGGACTTGCCCGAATTCATGGCACCGTAACGGAAGTAAAGCTTCGCCAAGAGGTCCTTTCAAAGTAGATGCAGGGCGGTGGGCCCACGCCCGCGAGGGACCCGCTGTGAGCTTGCGAGCAGTGGGAGCGGGTGGGGACTAGTTCAGGCCGAGTTCGTCCTTGCCGAACACGAACAGGTACGGGACGCCGGCTTCGGCTTCAATGCGCTCCTTGGCACCCGTGTCACGGTCCACGATCACTGCGACGGCCTTGATGTTTCCGCCGGCCTTGCGCACACCTTCCACGGCTGCCAAGGCACTGCCACCTGTTGTGGAGGTGTCCTCGAGCACGACGACGTCACGCCCGTCAACGCTGGGGCCTTCGACCTGGCGGCCCATGCCATAGGATTTCTGGGCCTTGCGGACCACGAAGGCGTCGATGGTGCGGCCAGCGTCACCGGCTGCGTGCATGAGTGCCGTGCCCACCGGATCTGCGCCCATGGTCAGCCCGCCTGCGGTCTCAAACTCGATGCCGGCGTCGTCCAGCATGGCCAGCATGACGCGACCGGCAAGGCGTGACGCCTCGTGATGGAGCGTGATGCGGCGCAGGTCGATGTAGTAGTCGGCCTCCTTGCCGGAGGAGAGGATCACCTTGCCGTGGACCACGGCCAGTTCCTTGACGAGTTCGAGAAGGCGGGCGCGGTCGGCAGCGAGAGTCTGAGTCATGACATCCATTCTAATGGCGCACCGGAACCCGCAACGGCCTCCCTTCCGGAGCGTGACCCGTGGGATGTGGTGACTTTGCCTGTGGCTAGGCCGCCATACCTCCCGGGTCGCCGACTAGGAGCATGTGGCGTTCTCCCCAAGATTCGGTCCGGGGCTTCAGCTCACCAGTCGTGGACCGTTCCGTCGACCAGGCGGTTGTAGGGCAGGTAGGCCTGCTGGTACGGGAACGCGGCTGCGGCTTCCTCGTTGAAGGTGACACCCAGGCCCGGTGCGTCGCCGGGGTGCAGGTAGCCGTCCTTGAACGTCATGGTCTGCTCGAAGACCATGTTGGTCTTATCCGAGTGCTGCATGTATTCCTGGATCCCGTAGTTGTGGATGGCCAGGCCCACGTGCAGCTGAGCGGCGAAACCGACCGGTGAGATGTCGGTGGGGCCGTGGAAGCCGGACTTGATCTGGTACTGGGCGGCATAGTCCATGACCTTCTTCAACGGGGAAATCCCGCCGAAGTGGGTGGCAGCGGCCCGGACATAGTCGATGAGCTGTTCCTTGATCAGGGTTTGGAAGTC
>Ga0075017_100000325_pt1 | contig 25554 bp, 23 predicted proteins | sample AleBraG_ABR_2012_FD_71475 | JGI IMG/M metagenome (GOLD analysis project Ga0075017, IMG submission 71475) | Freshwater sediment microbial communities in response to fracking from Pennsylvania, USA - Alex Branch Run_MetaG_ABR_2012 | ecosystem: Environmental > Aquatic > Freshwater > Creek >... | reverse complement strand
AGTCCATGGTGTGGATACGAGCGATGAGCTGGCGAGCCGCGGGATCCTTGATCTTGCCGGACCGCGTTGCCATCTCCACGACGTGGCCATCAACCCCACGTTCGACGCCTGGCAGGAGGCGGGGATCATCGCTGCCCGAACCGCGTTCATAGAGAAGCATCGTCTGAGCGACGGCCCAGCCTTCGTTCACCTCACCGATGACGTCCTCGTCGGGGACCTCGACCTCGTCGAGGAACTCCTGACAGAAGTCAGAGGATCCGTTGATCTCCTTGATGGGCTCGACGGTGACGCCCTTGGCGTCGAGTGGCACGGCGAACCACGTGAGCCCGCGGTGCTTGGTGGCCTCCCAGTCAGTGCGGGCCAAGCACATGCCATAGTCAGCGTCAGCAGCACCGCTCGACCAGATCTTCGATCCGGTGAGGACCCAGTGCTCTCCGTCTTTGACCGCTCTGGTGGTGATGCCGCCGAGGTCGGAGCCGGCGCCAGGCTCTGAGAACAGCTGTGCGAACAGCTCTTCTCCCGCGAGCATCTTTGGGCCGTGACGCTTGAGGAACTCCGGCGAGGCGTGCGCCAAGATGGTCTGACCGCTCGGGCCGTCGACCGTGGCGCCCGCAGCTCCGAGGTCTGGCATGCGGAAGTTGTTGGCCTCGTCCTTGAAGGCGCGAGCATGCTGCGGGGACAGTCCCTGGCCGCCGTACTCCTTGGGCCAGGTGATCCCTGAGTAGCCCGCGTCGAAGACGCGTCGCTGCAGAGCACGCTCGAGAGCAAACTCCTCGGCTGACCTGTGGGCGCCCACGCCTCGCAGCGAGAGCCCTTCACTCGGATCACGTGGTTCGAGGTTTGCCTCAAGCCACGCTCGAGCTTCTTGTCGATACGTGGCAACGTCCGGCATGGTGTCAGTCATCTAGCGTTTCCTCTCTCGTTCGTGGTGGGCTCAGAGCCCCGCGAGCTGGCAGACCCGCTCCCTGTGCCAGGAAGCTGAGCCATAGAGCGCGGCATCGGCCGTCAGGCGGCGAAGGTAGAGGTGGAAGTCGTGCTCCCACGTGTAGGCGATGCCTCCGAAGTTCTGCCAGCACGCATGAGCGAGCTCGACACCGGACTCAGCGATGTAGGCCTTCGTCATGCTGATCGCCTCTCCGGCGTCCGCGGTGCCCTCCTGCACGCAGCGAGCGGCGGCCGTGCTCGCCGCCATGGCGAGCTCGAGGAGCATGCTGGTATCCGCGATCTGGTGCTTGACCGATTGGAAGGATCCGATCGGTCGCCCAAAGGCAGTGCGGTCTTTGGCGTATTGCAAGGCGACGTCGAAGAGCTGTCCCATCGCGCCGACTGATTCCGCGACGCACAGCACGTCGGCGATCTGGAGCTGGCGATCGATCGCCTCGAGGGCTCCGCCGGGGGGGCCGACGACGTCGGCGCGAGTCACGGCGACGTCGTCAAAGCGCACGTCGGCAAAGGTGCGAGTGAAGTCGAAGGCATGAAGCTCTTCAACATGCACGCCGGGTGCCTCGGCGTGGACGAGGAACTGCGTGGGACCCTCTGGCGTGAGCGTCGAGACCAACAGCCAGGAGGCTGACGATGCCTCGACAACGCAGCCCTTGGTGCCGCGCAAGACGAAGCCGTCAGATGAGGCCTCGCATGACAAGCCGGCCTCAGGGAGCCAATTGCCGGCGGGGTCGGCGATGGCCCAGGCTGCTGATGCCTCACCCGCCATGAGCGCAGGCAGGACCTCGGCACGCTGCTGCTCACTGCCGTGATCGGTCAAAGCCGTCACCGCCACGTTGGTGTCGATGAAGGGGCCTGGCTGGAGGAAGCGGCCTCGCTCTTCGGCAAGGATCGCGAGATCAAGCAGGCCGCTTCCTGAGATGCTTCCACCGCCGAGCTCCTCAGGGGCGAGCAGCGAGAACCACCCGAGCTCCGCTCCTTGTGACCAATAGGCGGCAGGGACAGGACCGGTCTCCTCGGCCCGACTGCGCACGCTGGTGAGCGGGTACTCGGTCTCGATGAAGCGCTCCGTGGTCTCACGGAGCAGCTCCTGGTCAGAGGTCAGATCAGGGTCCACAAGGGTCCTTTCCAGATGGAGAGCAGACAGGCAGAGGGCCTGCTGCCCGTTCGCTCGAGGGGTCTGCTCTAGAGGACGATGGGCAGGTGGCTGTAGCCCCGAGTCGTGCTCGTGTGGATCATCTCGGCGTTGTCCATGTCGACCTCCCAGGTGGGGAAGCGCTTCAGGATCTCTTCGAGTGCGATCCGACCTTCGATGCGAGCGAGCGCCGCACCGAAGCAGTAGTGCACGCCGTAGCCGAAGCCCAGGTGGTGACCGATGTCACGGTGAGGGTTGAACTCGTCGGGGTTCTCGAAGCGACGCTCGTCACGGTTCGCGGCGGCAGTCAGGAACGTCATGATCGCGCCCTCAGGCACCGTCTGGCCGTGGATCTCGGTGTCCTTCATCACGACGCGGGCTTGGATCGGAGAGGGTGACTCGTAGCGGAGCATCTCCTCGATGGCGTTCGGGATCAGGGAGGGGTCGGCGATGATCTCGGCGCGCTTGTCGGGATTCTCGGCGAGCACCTTGGTGGTCCAGCCGATGAGCCTCGTGGTGGTCTCGGCCCCTGCGGCGTTGAGCTGGCCCACGTAGTTGAGGATCTCGAGGTCCGAGAGCTTGCGCTCCTCGCCGGTGGAGACGTCAGTGAACTCGACGTTGATCAGCTCGGTGAGGAAGTCATCTGCAGGGTTCTCCTTGCGATACTTGAGGAAGGGGCGATACGGCTCACCCAAGCTCAAGATGAGTGCGCCATCGCCTTCGTCGTCGCTCGACTCAAGACCCACGGTGTGCTGCTCGCGCACGCCCTCTTGGTCCTCGTCGGGGATCCCGACGAGAGCACCGATCACTCGCATGGGCAGGTTCTGGGCGAACTCCTGCACGATGTCGAAGCCGCTCGAGCCGACGAAGGGATCGAGGTACTGAGCGCAGAGCTCACGAATCCGACCGTCAAGCTCACGGACGCGCTTGGGTGTCACCGCACGGCTCAGCAGCCGCCGGTGCATCGTGTGGACGGGGGGGTCTTCGCCGATGAACAGGCCTGGAGGCGTCTCGATGCCCGCTCGAATCATCTCGAGCAGGGTGCCTCGAGCGGAGCTGTAGGTCTCCCAGTCGACGGAGGCTGCCTCGACGTCGTCGAAGCGAGTCAGGGCATAGAAGTCGAACTTCTCGTTGTAGTAGAGGGGAGCCTCGTCCCGCATCCGCTTCCAGACGGGATAGGGGTTCGTGTCGATCTCGAAGTCGTAGGGGTCGTAGTAGACCTCAGTGCTCGTCGTCATAGGGGGTCTCCTCCTCGTGCGGGGCACCTCTGGGCGCGAAGGCCGACGACGTAGAAGTCAGCGCTGTGGCACGTCCCGGAACCCGCCCCGTTATTTGCACTGAGTCTAACGCCGGTCCACAGCACGTGCCAGCGGAGATCGCTCGATCTTGGAGGACCGCCTCATCGCTGGCCACAGCGTATTTTTGATACTCGGCGCAGGAGCCTTCTCACCCGAGCAGAAGCACACATCGCTACTAGGATTCTGCCCATGCCAAATTCCCGAAAGGCGACAGGCAAGTCACCCGCGGTCAAGAAGAAGGCTCCGAGTTCGACCAAAGCGTCCGCCAAGAAGCCCGCCACGCCCAAGTCGACGGTGACCAAAGCGTCCGCCAAGAAGCCCGCCACGCCCAAGTCGACGGTGACCAAAGCGCCGGCGAAGGCTCCCGCCAAGAAGAAGGCCCCCTCGTCGCCGCGTCGTGCCGGATTGCTCCAGGAGCGTTCGCGGCAGACCAGACGGCGTCTGGTGCGAAGTGCGCTTGATCTGTGGTCGGAACGTGGTTTCGAGACAGGCATCGAGGACACGACGGTCGAGGAGATCGCGGCTGCCGCAGGGGTGACCAAGGGCACCTTCTACTTCCACTTCTCTCACAAGGAGCAGATCCTCGTCGAGATGGGTTACCAGACCGCCAGTCTCCTGAACATCGAAGCAGAGCGCTTGGTGGAGCAAGGCACGGACTTCGTTGAGTCGCTGCAGATCTTGATTCGCGTCATCGAGCGGCAGATCACCGCCGCCCCACCTGGAGCGGTGATCCGATCGCTCTCTGAGTTCCGTCGCCGACCCACGAAAGCACCGGACTACCTTCCGCCCTCGCCGAACTTCAAGGAGGCCTTCGGCAAGATCTTCGCAATCGGCCAGAGTGATGGCGTGGTGACCGAAGAGCTGACACCAGAGCAAGTGGCCGGTGTCCTCCAAGCCCTCGTGCTCGACACGATCGGAGACTGGGGCCTCGAAGGTGGGGAGATCCTGCCAAGGTTGGAGGAGCGGACCGCCATCGTGCTCGCAGGTGTCCAACCGGGCGGAAAGCTCACGCTCTAGCCAGGCGCTCGCAGATCGCCTCGACGTCGTCGAATGGCTGCGCCACACCCCAAGTAGTTAGACTGCGTTGAATTCTTTAGCGACTTCAGTCGGGGGGAACGAGCGATGCACAAGCCGTTACAGGGCGTCAAGATGATCGAGGTGGCACAGTTCACCTTCACTCCATCAGCAGGAGCGGTGCTCTCAGAGTGGGGCGCAGACGTCATCAAGGTGGAGCACGCCGTCACCGGTGACGCCCAGCGAGGGATGGTGGGTCACGCTGAGGCTGGAAGCTTCAAGCCGATCATGGACCACCCCAACCGCGGCAAGCGGAGCGTGGGTCTGGCGCTTGAGAAGCCTGAGGCCTATGAGCTGCTCTTGGAGTTGGTCAAGGATGCCGACGTCTTCCTGACGAACTTCCTGCCCGAAGCGCGCAAGCGCCTGGGTCTCGACGTTGACGACATCCGCAAGGCAAACCCGAACATCATCTATGTGCGCGGGTCCGCACACGGGCAGCGAGGCCCTTGGGCAGAGAAGGGCGGCTACGACGGGAGCTCGTTCTGGTGCCGGATGGGCAGCGCCTGGGGCGTGACGCCCAGGGACAGCGAGCGACTGATCACGATGCCGGCTGGCGCTTACGGGGACTCCATGGGAGGCATGACGATCGCCGGCGGCATCGCGGCGGCGCTCTTCGGTCGAGCGCAGACTGGTGAGCCCTCGGTCGTCGACGTCTCGCTCATGAGCGTCGGTTCGTGGGCTTTCGCCCTCGACCTCAGCAACGCGGCCGTCAATGGACCTGACGTTGATCCCGTGTCCATCAACGACATGATGATCAACATGCCGAAGAACCCTGCGGTCGGCAACTTCCGCACGTCCGACGGCAAGTGGATCAACTTCACCATGATCCAGCCGTTCCGCTACTTCGCTGACCTGTGCCGGCACCTCGACCTCGAGGAGCTCATCGACGACGAGCGGTTCGACACTGCTGAGCACCTGATGACCAATGCGGCTGCAGCTGGCGAGTACATGGCCGAGAAAATCTCGAAGAACACGTTCGCTCACTGGTGCGAGCACCTGGTCTCCATGGAGGGACCGTGGGCACCGGTCCAGAATCCGAACGACATCCTTCTCGATCCGCAGATGGAGGCGAACGGGTACCTGCGCACGCTGGTCGACGCCGATGGTGTCACACGCCAGCTCATCGCCAACCCGGTGCAGTTCGACGAGACTCCGCCTGAGACCAAGCGCGGTCCTCTCTTCGCCGAGCACACTGACGAAGTCGTTCGTGAGCTCGGCAAGAGCGACGAGGAGCTCATCGAGCTCAAGATCGCCGGCGCCATCACCTGAGCGGCTCCATGGGCGCAGGCAGCGACCGAGCCCCTAGTGCTGCCAGACCCTCACGTAGTCGACTCTCATCGTCGCGGGTGCGACGATGGGTGCGCTGACAGCCTTCGACACCGCGAGGTTCAAGATCAGGTACATCGGTGCTGAGGTGATCCCTGAGGTGTCTTGCCACACCTCGGTGCCGTCGTAGTAATAGGTGACCGACCCCTGCTCCCAGTCGGCGGCGTAGGTATGCCAGCTCCCCCCGAAGCCACCCGAGGCACAGGTGCTTGATCCGCCAGCGAGGTTGATGAAGCTGGCGCACGGAGATCCTGCCTTCCCCTCGACCGTGTCGATCTCGCCTGACTTTGGCCAGTTCTGACCGTCGGCCCAGAACGCGGGCCAATCGGAGATGCTGCTCGATCCTGGCATCCAGATTCGCGCCTCCATGTAGCCATAGCGAAAGCTGAATCTCTGATCGGTGGTCACGAGCCCCGAGGTGAATTGCCGGGTGACGCCGCCGCAGGTCTCCGCCTTGCGAATCGCGCTCAGATCGAGCTGACCCAGCCCCATGGTCACCTGTGCCGGGTCGTAGCAATCCTGCTCGCTGGTGTTGGGCCCCTCGGTGATCCCAGAGCCGGACCATCCCGTCGTCCAGCGCGAGCCAGAGAGCGAGGAGCCGTTGAACTCAGAGTCAAAGATCCGCTTGGTCCACGTACCAGCCGTCGGTCCGACGGGTTGGATCGGGCTGAAGGTCACGGGTGCCGGGCTGGTGGAGGCTGAGGAGAGGGAGGGCTGAGCCGCATCGAGCCCCCAGAAGCCAACCAAGAGCGAGAGAGCAGCGAGCTCCAAGAGACCTCGGCGCCACCAGGTCGACCTGGCGTTGGCCCGTCGTCTCATCGAGCCCAGCGCTGAGGGTGCCGAGCGTCCAGCAAGCGAGGGCCCGGGGATCTTGATCGCCATGTGACTCGCCCTCCGGCTCGCCTGCTCGATTGGTCCCGCCGGCTCGAGAGGTCGCGCTCCACAGGGAGCTCGGCTGTGTCCGACGGGAGATCCCCCGTTGTGAATCTCGAGATCGTAACCCGCCAAGGTGAACTTTCTGTGACGCCCCTTTGCTCGAGAGCGCCACGGTCGAGGACCGCACGGTCGCCGCGCAACGAGCTTCAGGGTCTCGAGCCACGTCGCCTGAGGCCAGCTGCGCGCTAGGCGCGCCGTGCCGTCGGCGCTCTGCTGAGCGCTGTGCTGCGTCGCTGGGGGCCAGACCAGCTCGGGATCAGAGTGCCTCGAGGATGAGCGCTGAGCCCATTCCACCGCCCGCGCACATTGCGGCGACACCGATGCCGCCGCCGCGGCGCTGCAGGTCGTATATGAGGGTGGCGATCATGCGCGCCCCCGTCGCGGCCACGGGGTGACCAAGGCTGCAGCCTGATCCGGAGATGTTGATCTTCTCGCCGCTCACCCCCAAGAGGCGCTCGACGGCCAGGGGCACCGAGGCGAAGGCCTCGTTCACCTCGAAGAGCTCGACGTCGCCGAGGCTGAGCCCTGCCCGGTGAAGTGCCTTGGGGATGGCCTTGGTGGGAGCCAAGCCGGTCTCTGCGGGATCGACACCTATCGAGACCCACGAGAGCACCTTGGCAAGGGGGGCAAGGCCCTTCTCCTGGGCGAACTCATCAGCCATCACGACCGTGAGCGCCGCTGCGTCGTTGATCCCCGAAGAGTTACCCGCCGTGATCGAGAAGCCCTCGATCTCTGGGTGCAGCGGCTTGAGGCTGGCCAGCTTCTCCATGGTCGAGCTCCGACGAGGGTGCTCGTCAGTGTCGAAGATGACGGTTGAGCCGTCGAGCTTGGTCACGGTGAGGGGGACGATCTCTTCGCTGAAGCGTCCCTCATCGATGGCAGCGATCGCCCGCTGGTGGCTCCGCAGCGCCCACGCGTCGAGATCCACTCTGGTGGCTTCGATCGCCTGAGCGGTGTTCCAGCCCACGGTGATCGACATGTCGTTGTTCGGGGCATCAGCGCGGTTCGGGTGCGTCGGGGGGGTCCAGTCGATCACCTCTTCGGCGGTGCCCAGCACTCGCCTTCGGAGATGGGGAGCGGTGGAGATCGACTGGACGCCCCCAGCGATGATGGCCCGATCCATACCGCACATGATCGAAGCGGCGGCGGTCTGGACTGCTGAGAGCCCCGACGCGCAGTGACGATTCTGAGCGAGCCCTGGGATCTCGGTCAGACCGGCTTCGACAGCCACGAAGCGGGCGACGTCACCCCCGCCTCCACCCACCTCTCCGAGGATCAAGTCGTCGACGTCGCCCACGCCGAGCCCTGTGCGCTTGAGCGATTCGTCAAGGACGGCCCGAGCCATGACGGCTGGCTCCGTCTCGGTGAGGGTGCCTCGAAAAGAGGTGCCGATGGCGGTGCGGCAGGCGGAGACGATCACGGCGTCAGGCATGGATGCTCACTTTCCTTGTACTGGTGGGGACTCAGGTTGAGGTGGTCAACGAGTAGCCCGGATGAGGTCCGAAGCGCGCTCGGCGATCATGATCGTGGCGGCGTTGGTGTGGCCTGCCATCAGGGTGGGCATCACCGAGGCATCGACCACTCGAAGACCCTCGATGCCGCGGACGAAGAGGTGAGGGTCGACGACCGACTCCTTGTCGGTTCCCATCTTGCAGGTGCCGATGGCGTGCTCACCGCGGTGGACCGATGCGTGGAGGTACGCCGTGAGCGCCTCGTCGGAGTCCACGCCAGCACCAGGGGCCACCTCGCCCTCCACATAGGGCTGCATGGGTTCGGCGCCGAAGATCTTCCGCAGGAGCCGCAACCCCTTGATGAGGCCCTTGATGTCGTCTTTGTGGCCGATGACCTGGTGGTCGATGACCGGTGGGTCCTCGGGGTTCGACGAGCGGAGCCGGATCTCGCCCCTCGAGCGGGGGTGACAGAGCCAGACGGAGCCCAAGACAATGGGCTCCTTGACCAGGCCGACGTCGCGGCCGGTCTTCTTGTCCTCGCTCCCGCCCCGCGTGATCGCCATGGGCATGAAGAGCATCTCGAGATCCGGGCTGGCGTGCGACGCATCGAGCTTGGCGAAGACCACGGCCGTGGCCGCCGACGCGCTGATGGCCCCCTTGCCGCGCAACACGAAGTTGATCCCGTGGCGCATCGCCCGGATCGGCGTGAGATCCATGGCCAAGGTGTCGACGTTGACGCGGAAGGGGAGCACCCCGATGGGGTGCTCTTGAAGGTTGCGACCCACGAAGGGGTTGTCGACCATGACGTCGATGCCGTGGGAGGCCAGCTCGTCGGCCGGTCCGATGCCAGAGAGCTTGAGGATCTTCGGTGACGCAAGGGAGCCAGCTGACAAAAGCACCTCTCGTCGTGCCCTGACCTGGTGGGTCGCACCGCCGTGGCGGTACTCCACGCCCACGGCCCGTCCGTCTTCGATGAGGATCCGCGTGACGAGCGCGTGGGTCTTGAGCTCGAGGTTGCGTCGTCGAAGCACGGGGTGGAGGTAGGCGGTGGCGGCCGAGGAGCGGAACCCGCGTCGCTGGGACACCTGGAAGTAGCCCACGCCCTCTTGGAGCTCGCCGTTGAGGTCAGGGTTGTAGGGGTGGCCGCACTGCTCTGCCGCGTTCATGTACGCCCAGGTGATCGGGTGCTCGACACCCGGATAGCTGACGTGGAGCGGGCCGTCGGCGCCCCGGAAGCGACTGGGCCCGCCTTCGAAGGTCTCGGTGCGTCGGAAGTACGGGAGGACGTTCTCGTAGTCCCAGCCCTCGGCACCGCCCTCGGCCCAGGCGTCGAAGTCAGCTCGGTGGCCACGGATCCACCCGGTCACGTTGATCGACGAGCTGCCGCCGAGGACCTTGCCTGCAGCCCAGTGCTCAATGATGTCGTTGCGCGACGCGTCAGGCTCGGCGGTGTAGGTCCAGTTGTACTTCTTCGGGATCTTGATGGCCCCGGCGGGGACCCTGATGTAGAGGTTGCGATCTTCCCCGCCCGCCTCGAGCACCAGGACCTGTGCCGTGCCCGACTCGGTGAGGCGGTTTGCCAGCACGCAGCCAGCAGAGCCCGCACCGATCACCACGTAGTCGACCTCGCCAGTGGCGCTGGCCCGGCGAGAGAGCGAGGGGAGCTTCATCAGGTGGCCTTGGGCTGCACGACCAGCTCTTCGAGGTGCCGGAAGAAGCCGTCGTGCCAGTCGCCTCGCTCGACGAGCTCGAGCTCGGGCAGATCGCGCACGATGGCGGTGAACATCGCCTCGAGCTCGTGGCGGGCCAGGTGCTCGCCGATGCAGCGGTGGATCCCGAAGCCGAACGAGAGGTGGGGCGTGGCCGAGCGGTCGACGTAGCGGGTGACGTCGAAGGCCTCAGGATCGTCGTAGCGACGAGGGTCGCGCCCCGCGCCATGGTCGGCCAAGAGCACCATGGAGCCCTCAGGGATGGTGACCCCAGCGACGTCGATGTCCTCCATCGCGCAGCGCGGCAGCGGGAAGGGTGCTGAGGGCTCGTAGCGCAACATCTCTTGGATGGCGGAGGGGACGAGCTCGGGGCTCTCTCGGAGCAAGGCGTACTGATCGGGCTTCTGGAGGAGCCAGTAGAGGCCGTTGGCCACCATGTTGGCGGTGGTGTCGTGGCCTCCCACCACGATGAGCATGATCGAGGCGACCAGCTCTTCGTCGGAGACCTTCTCGTCGGCGTTGGCGGCGATCATCGCGGAGATCAGGTCGTCACCGGCGTGATCGCGCCGCTCGTCGATGAGCTTCTTGAAGTAGCTGTTGAAGTTGTTGACGACCTCGATGAAGCCGAGGATCTCTTCTTCGTTCGGCTGGCGCGTCCGAGGCAGCTCGGAGACCACGCGCCCCCAGGCCTCCCAGAGGTGGAAGTCCTCGAAGGGAGCACCCAGGATCTCGCAGATGACCTTCTCAGGGAGGGGGTAGCCGAGCATGCGCACGACGTCGAAGGTCTCGAGGTCCTTGACGTCGTCGATGAGCCCATCGACGATCTCCTCGATCATCGGTCGGAGCTTGGCGATGGTCTTCGGGCTGAACGCGTCTCGCGCCACTGAGCGAAGCCGAGAGTGATCGGGCTCATCGGTGGTGAACATCTGCGAGCCCAGCATCGCCCGAGCAACCTTGGCTTCTTGCTCGCTCTTTGCGTAGCGATCGTAGAGATCGGCTTCCTTGGCTTGGGCCGCTGCGCTCGAGAAGTGGGTGTGGTCCACGTAGATGGACCTGATCTCCTCATAGCCGGAGATCAGAAACGTGCCACCAGGGCCAGGACAGACCGGCGCCTCGGCTCGGATGACCTCGAGGAGGCCTTGAGGGTCTTCGAGGCCACCCGGGTTCTGAAGCACCGTCGCTGCAAGGGTCTCGACTGAAGCGCCCTCTGCCGCGACCCCTGCCGCTGTCTCTTCCGAATCGCCCACGATGCTCTCCCCCTGGTGTCGCGGCTCAGCTGCCCGAGCCTCGAAGCTCCCGAGCGCTGCTGACCTTGCGCTCGACCGCCCCCAAGGCGGTTCGCGTAGAGGAGGCACGGGAGCCGCTTGCACTAATTTTGATACCGTACAACAAATTCCCGTGCTGCCTTCTGGCTCCACAGGCAGGAAAGAGGGGGCTCCCAGGCCTTTCTCCGGACGACATCTTCTCGTCTGTGGTGTGGTCGAAGAGCAGATGGCGGCCCTGGTGCCGTAGGCTCGCCTCACCCGTGGTGCGGCGGCACGCCTGTCGAACGTGGCTTGACGAGCCGGTGGCTCGTGAAGGACGAGGTGCCGCCATGCCTTCTCTAGTCGGCAGAGCTCGCTGAGCACCCGAGCTGCTCGGACACTTGAGGTTCGGCTCTGGCTGCACCTGTGATCCCTGCGCCTCATCCTGAGGTCACGTGGAGGACGAGATGAAGATCGCGATAGTCGGAACCGGTGCGATGGGCTCGGTCTACGCCGGTCTCTTGGGCCGTGCGGGTCATGAGGTGTGGGCCGTCGACCTCTGGGACGAGCACCTCAATGCCATCGCCGAGCACGGGCTCAAGGTCACAGGAGCCAGTGGTGACTACGTGGTCCCGAACCTCAAGGTCGGCCGCTATCCCAAGGACGCAGGAACGTGTGACGTGTGGCTCGTGTCGACCAAAGCCTCCGCCGTGGAAGCCGTCGTCGCAGAGATCGCCCCGCTGCTCGAGGCTGACACCATCGTCATCGCGTTCCAGAACGGTCTGGGCGCCGGCGAGCGGGTGGCTCAGCACGTCGCACCCGAGCACATCATGATCGGCATCGCTGAAGGCTTCGGCTCGACGGTCGTCGAACCTGGCCACGTCCACCACGAGGGGATGCGCCTCATCCGCTTCGGTGAGATGAACGGCGGGATGACCGAGCGCCTCGAGCGCATGGAGCAGCTCTGGAGCGAGGCAGGCTTCACCGCCAGGGCCTTCGCCGACATCAACACCATGATCTGGGAGAAGTTCCTCTGCAACGTGACCCTGAGCGCGCCCACCGCGGCCTTCGAGGCCACCGTCGGTGAGCTGATGGCCGACGCCGACGCGTGGAAGGTGGCGCTCGGCTGTGCGGCTGAGGCCTATCGGTTGGCCCAAGCCATGGGTATCGAGCTCGGGTTCGATGATCCGCTCGACTATGTCACGCGCTTCGCGGCGACGATCCCGACGACCAACCCCTCGATGCGTCTCGACCACCTTGCTCATCGCCGATCCGAGATCGACGTGATCAACGGTCAGGTCGTCGAGCTCAGCCGCCAGCTGGGTCTTGAGGCTCCCTACAACGAGAGCCTGTGCGCCATCATCCATCGGCGCGAGGCCACCTTCGACTGAGCGACCCCGTCCGATCCCCGGGGTCTAGGGAACGGGCGTGACCGTCCAGGCCAAGCGGGCCTCAGCGGAGTCCGTCACCTTGGGCTCATGGAAGATGTCGACGGCGAAGCCGACGGCCGAGAGCGAGCCCAGCATCCAGAGCAGCCGAAGGGCGGGCTCGGGCATGTCATCGAGCTCGAACTGGTTGAGGTAGACGATCGCCTCTTCGGCCTGGGCCGTCATGGCGTCATAGAAGACCTGCATGTCGTCGACCGTGCTCTCGAGGCGGCGGTCGTAGCGCTCGTTCATGGTGGGCAGCGCCCAGGTCTCGGCAAAGGGCTCGAGCTTCTCGAACCCGTCAGGAAGCAGCTGCTCGGTCATCTCACTTGCCACCTTCCTGAGCTTCGAGCTCACGCTTGTAGTTCTCGACGTCTTGCACGGCGCAGTGATGGAGGTGACGCACGAGGACCTCTTGGTCGTTGAGTGTGAACTCGTCTCGAGCGCCGGTGCCCACTGCGGATTGGAGCGCCTGGCAGGAACCCACGTCCTGGATCACGAACTCACGGACCGACAGCGCAGCGTGCTCCTGGGCCAGACGCTCACGGGCGTTCTTCGGGGGCACGAAGTACTGGGAGAGCACGAAGCGGTGCGAGGTCGCGCTCACCGGCCAGTGCTCGTAGGTCACGTACCACCCGAGGCCCCAGTTCTGGAGCGAGAAGTTCGGGTAGAGCTGCCAGTTGTCGAGGCCCCAGTTCTCGATGTTCCCTGGGTTGATGCCGTCACCGAGGTCACCGACGTCGGGAGCGTCGGTCGGGCCGTAGAACGAGCTGGAGAACAGCTCGTCGAGCGGACGAGAGCTGCGAACCTTCAAGTTGGCCTTCGGTCCGCCCGAGGAGTACATGCGGTGCTTGTCGTAGCGCAGGAACATCGGGATCATGAAGGGGACCTTGTCGGTGCCGGTGGCATCGATGTCGGGGTTGTTCATCTTCGAGTGGACGTAGGGGACGTGGTAGAGCTCTTGGTAGGCGTCGATGAACACCTTCCAGTTCGACTTGATGGTCTCCTCGCAGACGTAGACCTCGGTCATCTGGTCGAAGGGGTAGCTCTCAAGCTTGGCCACCGTGGGGGTCAGGTACTCACGCAGAGCCTTGCTCGGAGTCTCCTCCAGGTTGATGAAGATGAACCCGGCCCAGGTGTCGCAGTGGATCTCGGGCAGCTTGAGCTGCTCGACGTCGAAGTCGAAGAACTCCGGTGCGTTGTGGATGTAGGACACCTGACCCTCGAGGTCGTAGCGCCAGCCGTGGTACTTGCACGCGATCTGGCGACAGCTGCCCGAGGTCTCGTTGTCGGGGTTGTCGTCCCAGAGCAGCTTGTTGCCGCGGTGCGAGCAGACGTTGTGGAAGGCCCGGATCTTGTCGTCCATGCCCCGGATGACGAAGAGCGAGAGGTTGAGGAACGGGAGCTCCTTGGTGAAGTAGCTGCCCTTGCGGGTCAGCCTCTCGACGCGACCCATGTAGAGCCAGTTGCGCTTGAAGACGGCTTCCTTCTCGAGCTCATAGAACTCGGGGTCGTAGATGTCCTTGAGTGAGACGGGCCCGGTGTCGAGGCCGAAGGACTCGGTCCACGTGCCGGTCGAAGGCTTCTCGAACTCTTGGAGGCCGACCTCCGCGTCGGTGAGCTCATTGTGCTGCGTTGTCGTCATAGCCAGGCATGCCTTTCGTTGACGTCACGTTCGTCATGGCGAGGCTCACTACCTGCCCCCCCATTCTTGTAGTGATCACTACAATAGTGAAGAGTCTCCTCGGCGTCTACCGCGTCTCGCGCGGTGTTCCTGAGGGATCTGAGCGCACCGGCCCCGCTCGCGAGCCCCGCGAGAAGAAGAGGGTCCGTCGCACTCGTCTGGGTAAAGTGACACTTCGTACAACTTTCCACCGCGGAGCCGAGAGGACGATCGTCGAATGAGAGAGCGTTCCTGGACCTTCATGAGAGCCCCACGTAGCGAGAGCCTCTGCTGTGCCTGAGCAGCGCCCCTTTCGCTTCGGCGCCCAGGTCAACACGGTCACCACTGGAGGTGAGTGGCGTGATCTCGCTCGCAGGGTCGAAGACCTGGGCTACTCGACCTTGTTCCTCTCTGACCACTACCTCGATCGGGATCTGCCTGACGCCGCCGTCATGTCCGTCGCTCCGATTGCCGCCATGGCAACGGCGGCGGCGGTCACCTCGACCCTTCGGATCGGCTGTCGCGTCTTTTGCATCGACTATCACGTGCCTGCGGTCCTGGCCAAGGAGACCGCAACCCTTGATCTGCTGTCCGACGGTCGTCTCGAGGTGGGCATCGGCGCTGGATGGAGTGCGGGCGAATACGGGGCCATGGGGCTCACCTTTGCTGACGCTCCAGAGCGAGTCACGAAGCTTGAAGAGACCGTCGCTCTCCTGAAGGCCCACTGGTCAGGAGAGGACATCGAGATCGACGGACGTCACGTCCAGGTTCACGGCTACGCCGGGATCCCTCTGCCTGTCCAGCGACCCCATCCCCCGCTCATGATTGGCGGCGGCAAGAAGCGTGTCTTGTCGTTGGCGGCGCGCGAGGCGGACATTGTGAGCATCGCCAACGTGCCGTTCAAGCCGATCAACGAAGACGGCCTCACCCCCGAAGAGGTGGCACGAGCACGTCTCGGCTTCGTGCGCGAGGCGGCAGGTGAGCGCTTCGGAACCCTCGACATCGAGAGCTCGCCGTACTACGCCGAGATCACTGGTGATCACGACCAAGCCATCAAGTGGGTCTCTGAGAAGATGCACTGTCCGACCGAGGGGCTCATCGATCACCCGAACGTCTTGATCGGCACGCCGTCTGAGGTCATCGATCGACTTCGTGCCCGCCGAGCGATGTTTGGCGTCAACTACCTCACCGTTCCCCAGCCGTTGATCGAGAGCTTCGCTCCCATTGCCGCGGAGCTTGTCGGACAGTGATCATGAGGAGAGCCATGACGCCCTTGGCGCCAGAGAGAGGTAGACGCTGATGGGACGACTCGACGGAAAGGTGGCGATCGTCACTGGTGCTGGCTCGGGGATCGGCAGAGCGTCAGCGGAGCTCTTCGTGAGCGAGGGAGCACAGGTGATCTGCGCTGACATGAGCGGTCTCCAAGATGAGGTCGCCTCCTCTCTCGGCGCCTCGGCGCGTGGTCTCACGGTGGACGTGACCAGTGCTGAGGACGTCAAAGCCATGATCAAGGCAGCGGTGGACGAGTTCGGCGGTCTCGACGTCCTCTTCAACAACGCGGGCATCGGTGGCCGTGCCCACAAGCCGCTCCACGAGGTCGACGACGAGGACTTCGAGCTCCAAGTCGGCGTTCACTTGAAGGGCGTCTTCTACGGGATGAAGTACGCCATCCCGGTGATGCTTGAGGGCGGGGGTGGTTCCATCATTAACACCGCGTCGGCAGCCGGATTGGTCGGCATGAAGGGTCTCTCGGTCTATTCAGGAGCGAAGGGTGGCGTCGTCTTGCTGACCAAGTCCACCGCGCTCGACTACGCGGAAGAGGGCATCCGCATCAACGCCATCTGCCCAGGGATCGTCTACACCGGGCTGTCGAAGGCACGTGGGCAAGCCCCTGATGCACCAAGGCCCGAGCAGCCGATTGGTCGCTACGGGCGACCCGAAGAGCTGGCGGCGGCGGCGCTGTTCCTCGCCAGCGACGAGTCATCGTTCATCACCGGCACGGCGATACCGGTCGATGGTGGCTACGTCGCTCGCTAACGCAACACCCAGGTGCCGTTGGTCACGGGCTTGTCGTAGTCCTCGGGCTTGAGTGGCCGTCGAGAGGAGACGTCGTCGGTTGAGTGGAGCCCTCGGACGTAGCTCAGCGCTGGTGGTCGATCCACGATGGGCTCGATGAGCTCCCAGTCGAGCACGGTCATGCGGAAGACCGAACGCCACTCGCCGTGGCGGCACTCGAACTGATCCACGTAGCGGACCGCTCGGCGGAGGAGCTGTTCGCCTGAGCCCTCCGGGGTGGCTTCCAAGATCTGGGCATCGCAGTACGCCTCGCTGTAGGCCGTGTCACCCGCGAGCTCGATGGAGTGGTTCGAGATCGTGTGGCGAGTGAGCGTGGCCACCGACGACATCGTCTCGATGATCGCAGCGCCCCAGTGCTCGCCGTCGAAGACCATGCCACCGTGCTCGATGATGGCGTCAGGGAAGAAGCACGAGTCGATGAGCTCCTGGTCCAGTCGATCGACGCCACGGGTGTAGCGCAGCACGGCGCGTCGGATGTGATCTCGTTCGATGAGCTCTTCCATCTGCGCTCCTTGCTTTCCAGCTCGAGAGCTGGCCCTGGAGGGACCCTAGCGAGCCCGATCTCTCGGATTCGTGTCGCTCAGGAAGTCTTCATTAGACCGGGTCGCGCAGCTCACGCTTGAGCACCTTGCCTGATGGATTCCGGGGCAGCTCATCGAGGTAGATGATGTCGGTCGGCACTTTGTACTTGGCCAGCTGGCCACGACTGTGTTCGATGAGCTCTTCCGCGCTGGCCTCGCTGCCTGGTCGCAGCACCACGAACGCAATGGGTACCTCGCCCCAGCGCTCGTGCGACCGACCGACGACCGCCACTTCGAGCACCGCGTCATGCTCATAGAGGACGCGCTCGACCTCGGAGCTGGCGATGTTCTCGCCTCCTGAGATGATCATGTCCTTCAGCCGATCGACGATGTAGATGTAGCCGTCCTCGTCCAAGATGCCGACGTCACCTGAGTGGAACCAGCCGCCTTCGAATGCTTTGGCCGTGGCCTCGGGATCGCGCCAGTAGCCCTTGAACACCTTGGGTCCCCTGATGACGATCTCACCTCGCTCACCTGATGGAACGGCGTTGCCGTCTTCGTCCCAGACCTCCACCTCGGTGTAGAGGCACGCACGACCTGCGCTGCCGAGCTTTGCGATGACGCTCTCTTTGTCCAAGAAGGTGTCACCTGAGACCGTCTCAGTGAGACCGTATGCGTCGGCGAACCACGCGGACGGGAAGGTTCGCAAGATCCGCTCGATGAGCGGGACCGGCATCTTCTCCCCTCCGGCGATGATGAACCGGACTGAAGAGAGGTCGTGGCTCTCGACGTCGTCGAGCGCCAAGATGGCATTGACCATCGCCGGGGCCATCCAGATCGCTGACACCCTCGAGCGCTCGATCTCTTCAACGACTGCAGCCGCGTCAAAAGTCCGGTGCAGGATCATGGTCGCGCCAGCTGCGAGCAGGGTGGTGGTCGTGAGATCGAGGGCACCTACGTGATAGAGCGGCCCACAGGCGAGACCGAGCTCCTCGCTCGTCACGCCGAACTCGACGATGTGAGCGAAGTTCTTCCACGCCAAGTTGGCGTGGGTGATCATCACGCCCTTCGGGCGCCCGGTGGTGCCCGAGGTGTACATGAGGCGCTGGAGATCGTCAGCACGCGCCTTGGCCCGAGGCGGAGCGGGCTCCTCGGAGCGCAGGTCGTCGAAGCTGAGCCAACCTTCGACATCTGGTGTTCGGATCACGACCCGCAGCACCGTGGCTTCAAGCCCCTCTGTGGCGGCCGATCCGAGCTCTACGAGGCCGTCACCGCAGACGAAGGCTTTGGCCTCAGCGTGTTCAAGGATGTAGCGAACCTCTGCTGCAGCGAGCCGCCAGTTGATCGGCATGACGACAGCACCGAGGTAGTTGGTGGCAAAGATCGTCTCGATGAACTCTGTGCAGTTGTAGGCGAGGAGCCCCACCACGTCTCCAGGCCCTATGCCCCGTGCGGCAAGCCCCGAGGCGATCGCCGTCGTGCGCTCGACCATCTCTTGGTAGGTGACGATGAGGTCGCCGTCGATGGTGATGGGCTTGGTCGGCGCGCGTCGAGCGTGATGTTCAAGCACCCCGTACCAGTTCACATCGGCTTCCATGGGCCTACCCTCCCCCGAGACGGCATCAGACGGCGTTGCGGTCCGTGCAATCGGGCGCAGCGTAGCGTCGGGTGACCGAGCCCTCCAAGAGGACGTGTCCTCTGGGCACCTTAGTGTTTCATTTTTGTACGGCGACTAGGTATGCTCCTCACACGCCTCATGAGGGTGGTGGGGAGGGCTACTCAGCCCGTGCGCCTGTGAGGACCGTTCTGTGAACAGGAGTGAGCGCGATGCCTCTGAAGACCAAGAAGCTCTCAACCATTGGCATGGAGGTCGTGGGCGTCAGCACCCACGAGCTCCTCGAAGAGCCTCAGCTTCCTGAAGAGGTCACCGAGCTCTTAGAGGCGAACAGCGTGCTGCTGTTCCGTGGCCTGCACCTTGATGACGACGAGCAAGTTCGCTTCTCCAAGCGACTTGGTCAGCCGATGGTGCGCGAGACGCCAGGGTGGAGCGTCGAGCATCCCGGGATCTACAAGATCGGCCTCATGGAGGGCGGCAACAGCGACGTCTACGTGAAGGGGACGTTCTTTTGGCACATGGACGGCACGATCAACGAGATCCCACCCAAGGCGTCGCTGCTCACTGCTCGTGTGATCTCCGGGGTTGGGGGCAACACCAGCTTCGCGAGTACATATGCCGCCTACGAGCGACTCTCAGAGGATGAAAAGGAGCACTTCTCAACCCTCAAGGTCTGGCACAGCCCCGAAGCGGCGACTCGCCGAGTGGAAGGGGAGCGCTCCCCTGAGTTTCTCGAGCGACTGCGCTCGGAGCCAGTGCGACTGCATCCCCTCGTCTGGACTCACCACGACGGTCAGAAGTCACTGGTGCTCGGTGAGACCGCATCACACGTCGAAGGCATGGATGAAGCCGAGGGTGCCGCGCTGCTCGAAGAGCTCCTTGAGCGCACGACGAGGCCTGCGTACACCTACACCCACGAATGGGAGGTCGGTGACCTCGTGATCTGGGACAACTGCGGTGCCTTGCACCGCGTGGAGCCCTATGACGCCGCGTCAGGCCGCGTCATGCACCGTGTCACTCTGGTGGGCGATCACCCGATCGAGTAGGCAAGCGATCTCGTCGCTCAACCCTGGGCGTCGAGGGCTGCTCCTGAGCTCGTGATCCCGGAGAGGAAGATCTCAGCGAAGGGCTGCGCCACGTCTTCCTTCGAGAGTGAACGGGACGCTCGGAGTGACAGATAGGTGTAGATGTGCATGCCGAGCCACACTCGAGCAGTGAGTGAGGGATCGACGCTTCGGAACGCACCCGATGTCATGCCGTTCTCGATGATCGTTTCCACGATTCGCTCATAGGCCTGGCGGCGAACGCGGAACTGGTGCGCTCGCTCGCCCGTGAGGGCGGGAAACTCGTAGATCAGGACCCAGACGTGCTCGGGATGGCGAGCGACGACCTCGAGAAGCGCAACACCGAGGGAGCCAAGCTGTTGGTCTGGTGGACCGCCGCTGGCGATGACCTTCTCCGCACCCGCCATGACCTCATCCATGCAGCGATCGTGGATAGCAGCCAAGAGCTCTTCTTTTGAGCCGATGTAGTGATAGAGCGCTCCTGAGCCGAGCTCATTGGCGGCGCAGAGATCGCTGATCCCGGTGGCGTGGTAGCCACGCTCAGCGAAAAGCGTGGCTGCGATGTCGATGATCTGCTCTCGACGAGCTACCCACTTCGCACTTCGGCGAGGCTCGCTCTTTGCTTCGGTGGTCTCTGGCACTGGCTCTCCTGGTCACGGCTCCACGATGCGCCGGACTCTACCGGACCTCTCTCTCCTGCCCCAAGGGCCAGTAGACGCGGGGCGGCTCGTTCTCTATTGTAGTGATCACTACAAGAATTGGGGGGCAGACGAAGTCCCTCGCTCTCTCCGTTGCGGCTTCGACGAAAGGCACGTCTGGATATGACGACAGCGCACATCAGCGGACTCACCGAAGCAGAAGCGGCTGGGATCCAGACGTTCGAGAAGCCCGCGCCGGGCTCGTGGACGGAGTCTTTCGGTCTCAAGACCGGACCGGTGTCCTTCCGAGACAACTACGACCCCGCGTTCTATGAGCTCGAGAAGGAAGCGGTGTTCAGGCGCTCGTGGCTCTACATGGGTCGTGCCGAGCAGCTGCCGCGCGCGGGGACCTACTTCACGAAGGAGCTCACGTTCCTCGGTGTCTCGATCGTGGTCATCCGTGGCATGGACAACGAGATCCGCGCCTTTCACAACGTGTGCTCTCACCGTGGCAACAAGCTCATGTGGGACGACGACCCGAGAGCCGAGACGCACGGCTCATGTCGCCAGCTGGCCTGCAAGTACCACGGCTGGCGCTACGACCTCGAAGGCCAGATCAGCTACGTGCACAACGCGCCTGAGTTCTTCGACCTCAAAGAAGCCGACTTGTCGCTGCCCAAGGTCAGCTGCGAGAGCTGGGCGGGCTTCATCTTCATCAACCTGGAGGAGACGCCGAGTCAGAACTTGGGAGAATTCTTGGGCCCTGACCTCGTCAAGCTCGAGTCCTACCCCTTCGGCCAGATGACCCAGCGCTACGTCATCGAGTCGGAGATCGACGCCAACTGGAAGCTCTACCTCGACGCCTTCCAAGAGCTGTACCACGTGCCCTACGTGCACGGGCTCATGAACAACCCCAACGTGCCGGCCACCGGGATCGACAAGGTGCCCTTCATGGTCCCGGCCTTCTCCATCCACGGCAAGCACCGCTGCATGACCTCGGGTGGCCCGTTCGCCAACAAGAAGGTCCGGGCGGGGCGGCCTGTCGACGAGCTGTTCCGAGGCGATTTCTTTGGACCCAAAGATGCTCCCGATGTTGGCCCCCTGGGTGACGGGGTGAACCCGTCAGGGATCGATCCCTGGGGCCTTGATTCCTGGCAGCTCTACCCCAACCTGGTGATCCTGACCTGGTGCCAGAACTGGTACATCACCTATGAGTACTGGCCCACCGGACCCGCGAGCCACAAGTTCGTCTTGACGGGGAACTTCCCCAAGCCCAAGAACGCCACCGAGCGTCTGGCCCAAGAGCACAGCTTCGTGACCACCAAGGACTTCACGATGATGGACGCCAACACCTTGGAGGCAACGCAGCTCGGGATCATGTCGGAGGGTCGCACCGAGTTCAACCTGTGTGACCAAGAGGTGGCCATCCGCCACCTCCACCAAGTCGTCCACGACGACGTGGCGGCGCTGCTCAACGAGCGCCAGGGATAAGAGGAGAGCCTGCTGATGAGTGCGAACGCCATGCTGCCCACTGCGTTCTCAGATCTCGAGCCGTTCGCCGCCGACTGGGCGTGCGAGAGCGAGCCTGAGCGCTACGACCGACGGCTCGCCAGCTCGATGGACGAGCTCCAGGCCTTCTACGACGCCATCTTCCCGAGGGCCAAGGCCGCACTCGACTTCCTCGACACGAAGGACCTCGACGACCTCTCTGACCAGGAGCTCAACCTGCTTCGGATGCTCTATTCGCTGAGCACGATCTCCTTCGCTGTCGACTGCTTCAAGCAGCCGAAGATCCCCGACTCGGGTTCCGCGTACCTGCGCGTCATCTCTGAGCCGGTTCCCTAGAAGATCGCTCGCGCACGAGACCAACGAGAAGCACGAGGGGACGCACCATGACGATCGAGCTCGACAAGCTGACGCAGGACGAAGCGGCCGGCATCGACCACCACGACAAGCCGCAACCAGGCACCTGGACCGAGGCCTTCGGTCTCGGGACCGGGCCGGTGTCGCTGAAGGACAGCTACGACCCTGCGTTCTATGAGGACGAGAAGATCGCCGTCTTCAAGCGCTCCTGGCTCTACATGGGACGCGTCGACCAGCTGGCGCGCTCGGGCACCTACTTCACCAAGGAGCTGACGTTCCTCGGGGTGTCCATCTTGGTGATCAGAGGGATGGACGACGAGGTGCGGGCCTTCCACAACGTGTGCTCGCACCGCGGGAACAAGCTGATGTGGGACGACGACCCGAGAGCCGAGACGCACGGCTCATGTCGCCAGCTGGCCTGCAAGTACCACGGCTGGCGCTACGACCTCGAAGGCCAGATCAGCTACGTCCACAACGCACCTGAGTTCTTCGACTTGCAAGAAGAGGACCTGGCGTTGCCCGCGATCAGCTGCGAGGTGTGGGCGGGCTTCATCTTCATCAACCTGGAGGAGACGCCTCGTCAGTCGCTTCGTGACTTCATCGGCCCTGAGGTCGGCAAGCTCGAGAGCTACCCGTTCCACGAGATGACCCAGCGCTACGTGATGGACGCGCCGGTGAACTCGAACTGGAAGATCCTGATGGACGCCTTCCAAGAGCTCTACCACGTGCCCTACGTGCACTCGAAGATGAACAACCCGAGCGGACCGCCGACGGGGACCGACAAGGTGCCCTTCATGATGCCGGCCTTCCGGGTGTTCGGGAAGCACCGGATCTACACCTCTGGTGGGCCGCATGCCAACGAGGCGGTGCGCAGCCCGAGGCCGCTCGACGACTTCTTCGGCAGCTCGTTCTACGGGCCCGTCGACGCTCCCGAGATCAGCGGCATCGGTGACGGGGTGAACCCGGCCAAGGTGGAGAACTGGGGGCTCGACTCCTGGCAGGTCTACCCGAACCTCGACATCCTGATCTGGGGGCACCGCAACTGGTACCTCACCTATGAGTACTGGCCCACCGGACCCAACACGCATCGCTTCATCTGGAACATCTACTTCGTCCCACCGAAGAACGCCCGGGAGCGACTGGCACAGGAGCAGACCGTCTTGTCGGTGCGCGAGTTCGCCATCCAGGACACCGGGGCGGTCGATGCCATGCAAGAGGCCCTCAAGACCGGCGTGCGCGACGAGTACCACTTCTGCGATCAAGAGGTCCTCGCTCGCCACCTCCACGAGTGCGTCCAGGGCGACGTCGACGACCTGCGCGCTGAGCGCGCCGGAGCCGGGGAGCAAGGCTGATGGGGGCCGGCACCCTGCTGCCCGAGCGGTTCAGCGATCTCGAGCCCTTCGCCCAGATCTGGGCGCTTCCCACGGCCAACGAGCGGTGTGACCGGCGGCTCGAAGCGACGATGGAGGAGATGAGCTCGTTCTATGACGCCGTCCTCCCACGGGGCGACGAGATCTTCGACTACCTCGACACCTTCGACTACCCCGACCTGCCTGACTCGGCGATCCACCTCGTCTGGCTGCTCTGCGCTCTCTCGGTCGTCTCCTTCTCGGTCGACGTCTTCAAGCAGCCCCGCGTCCCTGATGCCGGCGAGGGCACCTTGCCGATCACGGTGGAGCCGGCGCTCTAGCGTCAGCCCAGAGCGGCGAGGGGCCTCTCGCGAGGGTCGTTGCCATCGAGGAGGGGGAGTCCCATGAGCCAAGACGATGTCGTAGTGGTCATCGGCGCAGGGGGGATGGGAGCGGCGATCGCTCGCCGTCTGGGCACAGGAGCCACCCTGGTGCTCGCCGATCTCGACGAGGCCACACTGGCCAGCGAGCGCGACCAGCTGACCAGCATCGGCTACGAGGTCGTCACGGTCCCCGTGGACGTCGGTGAGCAGAGCTCGGTGGCTCAACTCGTCGAGGCCGCCACCAGCCGCGGTCCGATCAGGACCCTGGTCCACACTGCGGGTCTCTCGCCCGTCCAGGCCAGCATCGAGGCGATCCTGAGGGTCGACCTCCTGGGCGCCGCCCTGGTCCTCGATGCCTTCGGCGCCGTGATCGCATCGAGCGGCTCGGGTGTGTTCATCGCCTCGATGGCCGGTCACATCCAGCCCTTCAGCGAAGAGCTCGAAGAGCGGCTCACCTCAACGCCCACCGCTGCCCTGCTCTCGATGCCCGAGCTGGCCGAGCTCGACAGCCCGGCCGGTGCCTACTGCCTGGCCAAGCGCTCGAACCACCTGCGCGTCCAGGCGGCGTCGATGAGCTGGGCGGCGCGCGGCGCTCGGGTGAACTCGATCTCACCGGGCGTGATCGCCACGCCCATGGGCAACGCGGAGCTCAACGGCCCCATGGGCGAGGGCATGCGGGCGCAGATCGAGCTCAGCGCGGCGGGCCGGATCGGCACGCCTGAGGACATCGCGTCGGCGGTCGAGTTCTTGACCTCGCCGAGCTCGTCGTTCATCACCGGCACCGACCTGCTCGTCGACGGCGGCTCGGTGCCCGCGGTCCGAAAGATGCTCGCTGAGCTGGGCGGTTTCTGAGCCGGACCTCGAGCGACGCTCGGCATGTGCCTCGCGAGGTGCTCAGCGCCCGGCGAAGCCCTCGCTCAAGAGGAAGCCGGCGCTCGGCACGATGGCAGGGACCTTGAGCGAGGTGAGCAGATCCCAGGTGGTGGCCACCGCGGCGGAGAGCACGGGCAGACCGAGTCGGGCTTCAGCCTCGGGGATCGCAGCAAGCGACGGCATCTGCACGCACGCCGAGAGCACCACAGCGTCACAGCCCGCTCGGTCGAGGCCGCTCGCGATCTCGGGCAGGTTCACCGGATCGAGGCGTCCCACCGCGCAGTTGTCCGCCACACCAAGTGACACGTAGTCCTTGACCTCGATCCCTGCGGCCTCGATGTAGCTCACGACCTTGGCCGTGAGCTCGGGGACGTAGGGCGCGACCAGCGAGATCGTCTTGGCTCCCATGGCCTCAAGGGCCCGGATGAGCGCACCGGCGCTCGAGATGACCGGGACGTCGACACCCTCGTCGTGCGCCACGCCCGCCAGGCGCTTCTCGGCCTGCTGGTGGGTGCCGGGACCTTGAGACATGATCGCCACCAAGCAGGCGTAGGCCATGGCATCGACCTGCGCATCGGCCAGCTCGACCGCACAGCGGTTGGACTCTTGGTCCATGGCCAGCAGCGACTCGGCGGTGACCGCCTGCATGCGCATCCGACTCGAGTGGAAGGTGTAGCGCTCGTCGAAGCGCGCGCTACGTCGAGCGAACATCTCGGGCAGCTCGGTCTCCATGGTGGTGTTCGAGCTCGGGACGATCAGGCCGAGTCGGGTGGCGGTCATCAGGGTGCTCCTTGTGGCTAACGGCGCTGAGGTCGGCTGCGTCGGAGGACGGCGTGGCTCACGCGGGAGGGAATTTCGTCGTAAGCCACGCCACGAGCTGCTCTCCGGCGAGCGCTCCGCCGGGTGGGCCGTCGGGGGTGGGCGAGCCGCCGAAGTGGGTGCCGACGACACTGGTGTGGGTCTTGTC
>Ga0075017_100000323_pt1 | contig 25571 bp, 29 predicted proteins | sample AleBraG_ABR_2012_FD_71475 | JGI IMG/M metagenome (GOLD analysis project Ga0075017, IMG submission 71475) | Freshwater sediment microbial communities in response to fracking from Pennsylvania, USA - Alex Branch Run_MetaG_ABR_2012 | ecosystem: Environmental > Aquatic > Freshwater > Creek >... | reverse complement strand
TGCTCACTTCAAGCTCACCCGCTACCTGCTGTGCGCCACTGGCGATTCGCGCTACGGGGACAGTATGGAGCGGGTGATGTACAACACCATTCTTGGCGCGAAACCCATCCGCGCGGATGGCCGCACGTTCTATTATGCCGACTACAATCAGCAGGCCCAAAAGGTGTATTCGAAGCGACGGTGGCCGTGCTGTTCGGGCACCTTGCCGCAGGTGGCGGCCGATTATCGTATCAGCACGTACTTTCGCGACGCACGCAGCGTCTATGCCAACCTGTATGTGCCCTCCGTCGTGCGCTGGCAGCAGGGTGGTGCACACATCGAACTGACGCAGACCGGCAACTATCCGTTTGAAAGCGCCGTCGCATTTCAATTCAGCCTTTCGAAGGCCGCCGACTTTGCGCTTAACTTGCGAATACCCGCCTGGGCATTGGGCGCTGCCGTGGCGGTGAACGGTAGGCGAGTCGGGAACGCGGTGATTCCCGGGACCTTTGCCAGCATCCGTCGAACCTGGAGCTCGGGCGATCGCGTGCAGCTGGAATTGCCGCTTACTGCGCGCCTCGAGGCCATCGACGCGGCTCACTTCGACACGGCGGCGCTGATGAGCGGTCCGCTGGTGCTATTTGCGATAGGCAAAGCTCCACCCACAGCCACGCGCTCACAGTGGCTGGCCATGCGAAAGACCGGCGCGCAGAGCTGGGAAGTCAACGGCGCCGCCGGTCCCATTCGGCTGCTGCCCTTTACAGCCATTGCCGATGAGCCTTATTCGACCTATTTCAGGGTCTCCTAGTGCCGCGCCTGACGGCCGATATCCTCGGTCAGCCGGCCTCACTGAACCGGGTGCTACTGCACCAGTGCGGCGTGGGTCGAGCCGCCTTGCTGGCCGCTGCGGCGCGCGTGAGGGCGTCCCGCAAGATCGTCATCGTGGGAATGGGCGCCTCCTTAAATGCCGCCATTCCGCTCGAATACCTGTTGTGCGCGCATGGGCTGGATGCCTTGAGTATCGAGGCCGGCGAACTGCTGCACTATCGGCTGGAGGCTTACGAGGGCGCCACTTTTCTCGTGGTCTCACGCTCCGGCGAGTCGATCGAAATCGTCAAGTTGCTGTCGGCGCTGCGGGGCCGCGGTACCACCATTGGCCTGACCAATGATCCGGACAGCACCTTGGCTCGCGGGGCCGATATCGCGCTTGAACTGCAGAGTCTCGCCGACGAGATGGTTGCGATTCAGACCCATACCGGCACACTGCTCACGCTTTACCTGCTCGGCATGGCGGCCATCAACGAGCTGAGCCGTGCGCAAGAGGAGCTGGAGGCGTTGCTGGTGTTGCTGCCCAATTGGATTGCCCACCAGCTCGATGCGCTGACATCGTGGGACCCGTTCTTGGAGTGCGATGCCCCGGTGTACACGTTGGGACGCGGCCCATCCTACGGCTCGGCCCTGCAAGGCGCTTTGCTCTTCAGTGAGATCGCCAAGGCACCGGCCGTGGGAATGGCGGTGGCATCGTTTCGGCACGGCCCGGTCGAGGTGGTGGACTCGCGCTTCCGGGGACTGATATTTGCACCGCAGGGCCGAACGCGTGAGCTGAATGTGGCGATGGCGCACGAACTCGTGCGCTTTGGCGGCTCGGTACGCTTGATTGGCCCGGAGGCGCGGGACAATGCCACGACGCCTTGGGTGCTCACCCCGTCGTGTTCGGAGTTCCTGGCGCCCATGGTTGAGATCGTGCCCCTGCAAATGGCGGCGCTGCGACTGGCGCAGTTGCGAGGATTGGCTGTGGGAAGTTTTCGTTTTGCCCCTCAAGTGTCCCGCGATGAGTCCTGCATTGCGGTGGGGCGGCTGTGACCCCGAACTCCACCACTGGGGGTAGCCGCCTCATCGTTGGGGTGGTACTGCTGATCTTCTTCGTGATTTCCTTCCTGACCAACATTTTGGGACCACTGGTGCCGGACATCATCAGCAGCTTCCATGTGTCGCTGACGATGGCGGCAGTGCTGCCTTTCAGCTTCTTTATCGCCTACGGCGTGATGTCCATTCCCTCCGGTTTCCTGGTGGAGCGCTGGGGCGAGAAGCGCCTGATGGTAGTCGCTTTCTTGGCGGGTACGGTCGGTGCCGTGAGCTTCGGGCTGCGACCGACCTTCACTGTGGCGGCGGTGTCGCTGTTTGCCATCGGTTCGGCCATGGCCGCGCTTCAAGTGGCCATCAATCCCTTGCTTCGGGTGGCCGGGGGCGCCGCGCACTTCGCTTTCAATTCTGCGTTCGCACAGTTCGTGTTCGGTGCCGCCTCATTCATCAGCCCCCTGGTGTACACCTACCTGATAAGTCACGTCGGCAGCGGCGCCGCCGGACATCGAGGCCTGCTGGGAGTATTGGCTAGCCTCACGCCGCCGGCCATGCCGTGGGTCTCCATTTACTGGCTATTCGGACTTGGCACTCTGCTCATGGCGGTGTTTCTGGCGTGGCTGCGCCTGCCCAAAGTCGAACGCGCGGCGGATGAGTCGGCCGGGACGCTGGCCATGTACGCCACGTTGGCCAAGAATCCAACCACCTGGCTGTACTTCCTGAGCATTTTTGCATACGTGGGGTGTGAGCAGGGTACGGCGGACTGGATGTCCGAGTATCTGTCGCACTACCACGGCTTCGATCCCCACACCGTGGGGGCTTCCGCCGTCTCGTACTTCTGGGGCCTGCTGACGGCCGGATGTCTCGTTGGGATGCTGCTGCTGAAATTCTACGACAGTCGCCGTGTGTTGATGGGCTTCGCCACGGGGGCTCTGATCGCCTTGACTTTGGCGCTGTTCGGTCCCGCGAATGTCGCGCTCATCGCCTTTCCCTGCGTGGGACTATTTGCCTCCATCATGTGGCCCACCATCGCCTCGCTGGCCCTGAATTCCGTGCCCGCGTATCACGGCTCCTTCGCCGGCATACTCTGCACCGGCATCATGGGTGGTGCTGGGGTGCCGTTGCTGATCGGCCATCTGGGTGATCGCTACGGGTTGCGTATCGGCATGCTGGTGCTGTATGCGACTTACGGGTGGATCTGGTGCATAGGCCTGTGGGCTCGGCCGCTGGTCAGCAATGCTCTGGTGGGATCGAAATCATCCGCTCACTAGCGCAACAATTCTGGCCCGCACGCTGGCTAATTCGGCGGACGTCGCCTTACCCTTGTACTTGGCCTTGCGCTCCATCCAGTCGAGACTCTTGACTTGATCCGCCAGCACGACGCTGGTCCGCCTGCCCGTCACTTTGACCTCGAACGGGTAACCTTTGGTCTGCGAGGTCATCGGACAGCACAGCATGAGCCTTGTTTTGCCGTTGTACGCCGCAGGGCTGACCACCAGAGCCGGACGGTGACCCGCCTGCTCGTGGCCCACTTGCGGCGAGAAGTGCAGCCACACAATGTCGCCGGCTTCAGGTACGTACCGACCCGCCATTAAAGCGCTTCTCTCCCGACCGGCGGCCCGAAGTCCACGCCTACATGCAAGTTTTCGAGGGTAATGCCCGCCAGCAGCTGCGCCAATTCCACCTTGGTGCCGCGCACGGGCTGAATGACAATGTCACCCTCATCCTCACGCACGTCGACGACCTCATCCAAATTGATTCGGGCCGCTTTCATAATACCGCTCGGGATGCGCACCGCGGCGCTGTTGCCCCATTTCTTGATAGTCGCACGCATTACTCTCGTCCCAGAGGTTCGGAATCCGTACCGTAGCACGAGACTACCATCGTGTCTACAATGTAGATACATCGAGGTGCCGTTGCGGGCGCTAGCCCGAGACTCACGCGCCTATTTCCGGGGTTCCAACCAATCCTCAATGCGCAGTCCCTTCACCCGTTCGAATTCACGCGTGTTGTGCGTTACCAGAATGACATCAAGGGCCAGCGCATGGGCGCCAATCAATGTATCCAGGGGCCCAATCGGTTCTCCGCCATGCTCCAGCAAGTGGCGCACGTTCCCATATTCCAGCGCTGCCCGATAGTCGTAGGGCGCGATTTCCAGTGCCAGGATGAATTCCTCCAGTGCACCAAAGTTCTGTGTCGGCCTGGCGCTCCGCGCCGCGCCAAATGTCAGCTCACTGAGTACAATGCTTGACAGTCCGACCTGCCCCATGGACTTGCCGCGTAGTTTCCGCACCGCCACCTCTGGCGCCTTCTTGATGAGCGCAATGCAAGTATTGGTGTCAAGCATCCACTTCATTCGAAAGGCTCACGGGTGTCAGCCACCACCGGCTGATTACGTTCGCCCATGAAGTCCGGGGAGAACTTCTTAAAGCTGCCGATCAGAGCGTCCCAGGATTTCGCCTTCGGCAGCAATACGACGGCGTCGCCCACCCTCTGAATGAGCACTTCCGTGCCCTTGAACCGAAACTCCTTAGGCAAGCGCACCGCCTGACTTTCACCGTTCTTAAACAGTTTTGCAGTCTTCAATTTGCCGCCTCCACGAATAATATATATTATCAGTATATATTATGAACATGAGCAACACAATAACGGCCATTGGTCGCTAAGCTACCAATCGCTGCAAAGACCTTACGCCCAATTGAGGATGATCTCATGACACGTTTATGCCGGCTTTTTGCTTTTTGTGCTGCGGTTAGCCTAACCCTCGTAAGCATGGCCCTTGCCGACGCGCCCGCAGACAGCGTGGTCGCCGCACCGCAAGTAGGCGTAACGGCCGACCCGTGCAAGGACGTACCCAGCGAACCCACAGCCGCCCACAAGGCCGCCGCCAACCCTTGGGCTGCGTGGATGCAAGATTGGCTCAAACTGGACTGGGCGCAGCGCTGCCGCTACCACGCCGAAAACAGCGCTCTGCCTGCCGCCGCAAGCACGCGGGTGATCTTCCTGGGCGATTCGATCACCGAGGCCTGGAAGAACTTGGATCCGGACTTCTTCGTTCACGACACTCTGGATCGAGGGATCAGCGGCCAGACCACCGAGCAGATGTTACTGCGTCTACGCCCCGACGTGCTCGAGCTGCATCCGGCCGTGCTGCATATCATGGCCGGAACCAACGATATCGCCGGCAATGTGGGACCGACGACGTTGGCCCTCATTCAAGGCAATATCCAATCGATGGTGGAACTGGCGCGCGTCCAAGGCATTGCGGTGATCCTGGCGTCGGTACCGCCGGCGGCGCGCTTCGGATGGCGACCGGAATTGCAGCCGGCCGCGACCATCGCTGCCCTGAACACGTGGCTGCGCGAATTTGCCGCCCGCGAACACCTTATCTACGCTGATTATTATGCGGTGCTTGCTGACGGCCAGGGTGGCCTGCTGGCCGCACTGTCCGATGACGGCGTACACCCCAACGCAGCGGGCTATGCGGCGATGAAACCCATTGCCCAGGCTGCAGTGGCCAGGGCCCTGGCTGGGCACCGACACGGCGCGCGCGGCCTGCGGTGAACAGAGCCACCCGTCGAAATTCACCTCATGTCGATCAGTATCGGCATGCGTTCATCGGGCCTGTCGTGATGCATCGCGCCACCTTGGTCCACTCGGCGTTACGGTACTTTACGTCGGTATTGTGTATTTACGGTGCTTCTCGTAATATGCCGTAATGAACAATTTAATTTACGAGCAATGGCATTTCGCGCGGCCAGCGCTAGCCAAAGCATACCTGGCGCTGCTACGAGACGGTCCGGGAGATCCGATCGCGCTGCAGTCGCCACGTCGATGGGGGAAAACGACGTTTCTCTTGACGGAGATGGCCCCCATGGCCAGCGCCGCAGGTTTGTTACCAGTCTACATCGATATCTGGCAGAGCCGAGCCGACGTGCTCGCCGCCATCAACTACGGCCTGCAGGAAGCGATTGACGATCTTGACGTGCCGGCAACCACCGTCGGGAGACGATTACAGACGAAGATCAACAAGGTCGGCATGGCCGCGATCAGTCTCGAGCTTGGGGCCGAGCCGACTCGCAAGCGGCCGGAATCGGCATTTCTGTTGGTCGACTGGCTTCTGAGAACTCTGGTGCGTAAGGCGAGAAAACCAGTACTTCTGATGTTCGACGAAATCCAGGAACTCGCGGTTTCGAAGAACAACGAAGCTATTGTGTCGGCGCTGCGCGCTGCGATCACTAAGAGCCGGAGTTCGGTGAGGGTCATTTTTACGGGTTCGAATCAGACCCGGCTCACCGAGCTCTTTTCCAGATCCCGAGCGGCGCTCTATGAAGGTGCCAGCATGCTGGCGTTTCCAGCTCTTGATTCCGATTTTCTTCATGCCGTTGCGGCCCATGCGCACAGGAGTTTTCGAAAGCGCCTATCGGTTGCTGATCTGTCAGTAGCCTTTGAGCGATTTCAATATCAACCCCGGGCACTCATCGACTTGGTATTCCTGTATGTCTCTGGCGATAAACCTTCGTTCAGAGATGTCCTTGATTCACGAATAGAGAGCCTGCTCGCCTCCGATCAGTACCAGCCGCTCTTGGATCAGATGACCCCATTGCAGAGGCTAATCTGCCGGCGGCTCGCCGCAGGAGGGGATGTCTCTTCAATGGACGCACGGGACAACTACTCCAAGGCACTCAGCAAGCATGGCGTTTCACCGGGCTCCATAAGCGACGCCCTGCGCGTGCTTGTGGACTTGAATGTCCTGACGAAACCCGCCGGATCGCATGGCCGGTACTCGTTCGATGATCCGATGCTGCGAGAATGGATCAGCCGCGTGGTGTGGCCCTAATCGCCAGCTAAGCATTACCTTGATTCAACCAGCACCAGTCCATTCGCCGGAATGGTCAAAGTTATTGACCCGTCCTGCGCTAGCTGCATCGATTGCGCCTGCGGCAACTCAGCACTCCGATTGAGCGCCCTGAGCTGCGCCGCCGTCGGGTAACGCGGACTCCCCATGGCACGATACGCCGCCAGCGAACTGCCCCGCTGCTCGTCCAGGCTTGTCACCTTGACGGCACTGCTCGCCCCTAGGCCCCGGAACTGCAGCACCACGTACCGCTCGCTGGCCGCGCTGCCCGGATCGACCAAATTCCACACTGCTATGGCAAGCGAGTGGTCGGCACGTCGTGTCGCCAACACGCCCGGAGTCACGTTCGGAATTCTCTCCACGCCCAGTTTGTGTAGCAGCGCAAAGGCCGTGTAGCTGGGCTTGCGGATGCCACCCAAGTCCATCAGTCCAAAGCTCCCGTCGAAGGGTCGGTGCGCGGGTCCGGATTCCTCGAACACGTCACTGAAAGTCCAGAACGACATTTCACTCACCAGACCGTCGCACTGCGAAATCACATCGGCCAGCGCCGCGCCCACATAAGCTGTATCGCGGGCCTTGAGATCGCCAAAGGAGGCCACGTTCCACTCGGTCCACATCAGCGGCAACGTGGGATGCATCGACGCCAGGATCTGACCGTGCACTTTGCCAATCGCCCGACACACGCGCAGGTCCACTGGAATGGCCTCGTGCGTCCCGAACAGGTCCTCCACTGAATCGTCCGCATAGCCGTGGCTAGACACGAAATCCACCGGCACTTGCTCGGCCTCGACGTGGCCCAGAAAATCGGCCACCCAGTGCGCCGACGAGGTCGCCGGCCCCCCCACGCGCAAACGTGAACTCACCGACTTGATGGCTCGCGCGGTGTGATCGTACAACTCGAAATAGGTGTTCTGCTTGGGCTCACCGGTCCAAAAGTCGATATTCGGCTCGTTCCAGACCTCGAAGTACCACTGGGCTACTTCGTCAATCCCATAGCGCTCCACCAAATGCCCAGCGAAGCTGCGGATCAGCTCATCCCACCTGCCATAGTCCTTGGGCGGGGCAACGACGGGGCGATACCAGAACGGATGCACATCCTGGCGCAGCGCCAGCTTAGCCGGCATGAAGCTGATCTCGACGAACGGCCGCACGCCATTGGCGAGCAAGCCATCATAGATTTGATCGACGTACGTGTAGTTGTAGACGGCGCGCCCCTGCGCATCCTCGTCGTACACGCCTACTTCATCGTGCAGGATATTGTGGAAGCGCACGTAGCGGATATCGGTCACCGCCCGAACGTCGCGCAAGTCGCTCCGGTAGCCCTCGCGCAGGCTGAGAATGGCACGGCCCGAACCGAACACCTGTTCCCAAAAGTGCGGCAAGGGTCGGCCGGGCGCGTTGACATCGATGGTGACGTGCTCTGCCACGGGTGTAGCCCCTGGTGCGGGTCCCGCCGCCAGCCACAACCCCAACAAGAGTGCGACCCCCGTTAGTCGACCCGTGCGCCGCCCTCCCCGCTGATCCAGATGCTGCACGGCCGGTGTTACGTTGTGGTAGCGGATTTAGGGTTTCCTATTCCGAGAATTACACGCTACCACAAGCGCTCCAGGTCAGCGCTACCCTTACGACTTCACGCTCGCCCCATGCCGGGCAATCACCTGCGCATAATATTTCGCACTCGCCTTCAGCGTCCGCCGCTGCGTGGCGTAATCGATGTGGACGATGCCAAAGCGCTTGGAGTACCCCAGCGCCCATTCAAAATTATCGAACAGCGACCAGACGAAGTAGCCGCGGACATCCGCGCCCGCCGCGATGCCTAAGTGCACCGCCTGGATATGCTTGCGCAGGTACGCCACGCGCAGTGAATCCTCCACCACCCCGTCTTCCGCCACCGGCGGATCGAAAAACGCAGCGCCGTTTTCCGTCACGTACAGCACCGGATTTCCATAGCGCTGCCGCACCCACACCAGTGTGTCGGTTAAGCCTTGCGGATACACCTCCCAACCCGTCTCGGTGTAGGTGCCCTGGGGTTGGCGCACGGGACTGGCGCGCAGCGGCCAACTTGCCCCATCCGAGCGCGTCACATTGCGGGTGTAATAATTCACCCCCACGAAATCCAACGGCTGCTTGATGAGTTCAAAATCCTTGGCGGGCCATTCCGGCCAGGCCTCGCCAAAGATTTCGCGCAGCTCTTCCGGATAGCTGCCCAGGAGCGCTGGATCCAGGTACTGGCGATTCATGTACGCATCGGCGCGCGCCGTGGCGGCCTTGTCCTCGGCGCTGTCGCTGGCCGCGTACTTCGGCTCGAGATTCACCACCAACCCGATTTTGTGCTTACCCGAGGCGCGATACGCCTGTACCGCCGCGCCATGCGCACGCAGCAGATTGTGAGTGGCGATAGGTGCCTCGAATCGATTGCGATGGCCAGGGGCCAGCGCTCCGTGCAAGTACCCTCCGTCGGTGACCACCCAGGGCTCGTTCAGCGTCACCCAATGCTGCACGCGGCCGTCGAGCTGGCGATACAGAATCTGCGCATAGTCGGCAAACCACGACGCGATATCGGGATTGAGCCACCCGCCCCGATCATCCAGCGCTGCCGGCAGATCCCAGTGAAACAGCGTCACCATCGGCACAATGTCGTGGGTGAGCAGCTCATCCACCAGGCGCTCGTAAAATCCCAAGCCCGCTGCATTGACGCGCCCGCGACCTTCCGGAAGGACGCGACTCCAGGACACACTGAAGCGGTAAGCCTGCAGGCCCAGATCGCGCATCAATGCCACATCGTCCTTGAAGCGACGATAATGATCGCAGGCCACATCGCCCGTATCGCCATCACGCACGAGTCCGGGGGTGCGACAGAATCGTTGCCAGATGGACGGGCCTGCCCCGTCCGCCAAGGGCGAGCCTTCAATCTGATAGGCCGAGGTGGCCGCCCCCCACAGAAAACCACTGGGAAATGCTCCGGCGGGATGCTTGTTCACGTCTTGCTTCACTGTCTGGCCCCCGTCCGGTCCGCAACATGGCGCGGCCGAAAACGTTTACATAGCCTTGTTGTGGGCAATTGTATACGATCCCCGCGCAGGTGACCCAAGGGAAACAACAGGAATTTCCAATGGCCGGGGTTCGGCTCGATCAACTACGCAAGGTGTACGACGACGGCCAGGTGGCCGTCTCTGGCGCCACCTTTGATGTCACCGATGGCGAATTGGTTGTACTGGTAGGTCCCTCCGGCTGTGGCAAATCCACGCTCCTGCGCATGGTGGCGGGCCTGGAGAGCATCTCCAGTGGGAACCTCACCATCGGCGGGCGCGTGGTCAATGACGTGCCCGCGCGCGATCGGGACATCGCCATGGTCTTTCAAAGCTATGCCCTCTATCCGCACATGAGCGTGTACGAGAATCTCGCTTTTGGCTTGAAACTGCGCAACACCCCCCGCGCAGCCCTGGACGCCCAGGTTCGAGCCGCCGCTGCCATGTTGGAACTGGAGCCCCTCCTCGCCCGCAAACCCGCCCAGCTCTCCGGCGGCCAACGTCAGCGCGTGGCCCTGGGGCGCGCCCTGGTGCGCCAACCGCAGGTTTTCTTGCTCGATGAACCGCTATCCAATCTGGACGCCCAGTTACGGTTAGGGATGCGCACCGAGATTGCCCGTCTCCACCGGCGCCTTCGCACCACCATGCTCTATGTGACACATGATCAAATTGAAGCCATGACCCTGGGCCAGCGCATCGTGGTGCTCAACGCCGGGGAGATACAGCAAATCGACACCCCTATGCGATTGTACGAAGAGCCGGCCAACTTGTTTGTCGCGGGCTTCATCGGCAGCCCCGCCATGAATTTCTTTCGCGGTAGTTACGCCGCCGACCCGGAGCCGCGACTCGCGTGTCCCGGCGGCACCCTCCCGCTGCCAGAAGGTCCCGTGCCGCCTGGGCGCGCGGGCGGCAATATTGAAGGTCGGGAAATCATCGTGGGACTTCGACCCGAAGATTTGCGTCTCACCCCTCAGGCTCCGCAATCCTCGCCCACTGCGAGCATTACCGGCACGCTCGAGAGCGTCGAACCGGTGGGCAACGAAGTATTCTTGGGCGTCACTACTCCCGTGGGCGCAGCCACCTGCCGAGTGCCCCCCCAATCGCTCCCGGAGCCGGGACGCGCGCTGACCCTGTACTACACCGCCGAACGGCTGCGCTACTTCGATGCGGTCACCGGCTCGCGCATGATCTGACACTCGAACTGACCCGCATCGTTCTTGTCCCCTTGCCCCAGGTAGTGCGCCACGCCGGGGTACGCGCACAATGGCCGCGTGCGCACGATGCCGCCTCGCGCTCCGACCATCGACGCCAGCATGCGCTCCGGCCCCGCCCCGCCCTCGTGCCACGATTCCAGCGCCGTCAGACCGTCAAACTCCGTGGGACCATCACCGCCGCCACAGTGACCCATCCCCGGCACCATGAACAGCGCGATGGGAGGGTCCGCCAGACCCAATTCGCGAGCTCGCACGCCCACCGACTCGAAGTACCTGACGGACCCTTCCGGAGGTATCGCCGTATCACTCCACCCATGCGTGATCATCAGCTTCCCGCCGCGCGCGAAGAATGGCCGCAGATCCGGATCGATGGCATTGACGATGGGACCGAACTCGCGATCCGGCCGCGCTGCGCCGCATGGCCAGCGTCGACTACAACCCACCGGCATCCTCGTGCGTCACCGAGGTATCCGGCGAGCGCGCCAGAATGGCGTCGTAGTCCGCAGGGTAGCGCTGCGCCTCCATCAAACCCTCGCGCCCGCCGGTGGAGCACCCATCGAAATAGTTCGACTGCGCCGATCGCCCATAGAACGCGCTGAGCACAGCGCGCGCCGCCAGCGTCATCTCATGCGTAGCACGGTAGCCGAAATCGATTACCTGCTCCGGATGACCCACCGCAAAATCCCCGCCACCCCGCGCGTCCACATGCCCCGTATCACTGGCCCCCACCGCGTAGCCCCGCGCCAGCCCACGGGACAAATCCGCTGTGGGTATCTGCCCGCCCCATCCGCCCGTTCCCAATCCCAGGAACTTTCCGTTCCACGCTGCCAGTGGCATCCAGACTTCGATACCTATGGTTGAGCCGGGCACCGGCCGAATGCCCGCCACCACCCGGCAATAGCTTGAATGCCCCTTGCCCGCCGCCACCACCGTCTCAGCGCGCGCAATGATCGTGTCAGGCAGCCGCAGCGCCCGCAGCGACCCACACGCGGAAGCGGAAGAGGAAGCGGACGCGGCCGCCGACGCCGACGCCGACGCCTGTGCCGGTGCCGGTGCCGACGCCACCACCGCCACCACCGCGGCCACCGCGGCCACCGACACAACCAGCCGATACGCCCTCAGACCAGCGCCGCCTTGTACAGTGCCAATAACTTGGTCCAGGCCCGCTCGGCGTCCGCCTTGTCGTAGATCGAATGGCCCTCCTGCGCCGGCATATCCGGTACACACCAGCCATGGCGCGCCCCTGCGTACACTTCAACTTCCGCGGTCAAGTGCGCCTGCGCGAATGCCGCCCGTAGTGCCGTTTTGGCCTCCGGCTGCTTGGCGTCATCGTTCGATGCAATCGCGACATACAGCCGAGCCCTGATCAGCGGGGCCAGTAAGTGCGGACTGTCGGGCATGTCCGTCACCAAGCCTCCACCGTGGAAGGACGCCACCGCGCCCACACGCTCCGGCTCCGCCGCCGCGGTCTTCATTACCAGCGGCCCGCCCATGCAATAACCCTGCGTACCCACTTTCTTGTGGGTGTTCACGGCAGCCTGCGCATCCAAATATGCGATGTACGCGCGCGCATCGCGCTCCGCCGCGCCGGCGGCATTGAGCGGACCCACCAGTGGTGGCAACTTGGCGCGATCCGCCGCGTTCGAAAAATCAAACTTGGAAATGTCGCCGAACACCGGCGCTCGGCCCGTGCGGTAAAAGGGGTTGGGCACCAGCACGGCATACCCTTCTGCCGCCAGCCGACGTCCCATCTCGCGAAACGATGGTCGGAGCCCAAAGATGTCCGTCCAGATCAGCACTCCCGGATACTTGCCAATAGCGGGATGAATAAACGCCGCATCGCACCTTCCATCTGCCGTCTTGATCTCCACGTCCGACTCAGCAATTCGCAGACCGCTCGAACCCGCGGAGGCCGTTTCCGCCCCCGCCGTCTCGGCCCCGGCCGCACCAGCCGCCGCCGCAAATCCCACGGCCAGCGAGACAAAATCCCGCCGCGACAAATCCGGCGGTGCCGACGCACGCGGCACCGCGTCTTGCTCTTCACCCACTCTTCGACGATTTGTCACGGCGCTTCCCCTGTTACTGCCATCCGGCCTGATGACTACAATACACCCGCACCCCGACTCGCCTCCAGGCGGGGCCGCCACAGATGTACGCCCTGGTGATCAATGATGTTCACGTGGGTCTGAAACGCCGTCGACAACCAATCACGATCCAGCGCCTCGCGCACGGAGCCGCAACCGACCACGCCGCCCGCGCCCAGCACGATGAGCCGATCCGCGCTCAAGGCCAGCGATAAATCGTGGATGGCGCTCAACACGCACACCTTGCATCCCCGCGCCTGCTCCCGCAGGAGTCGCACCACATCCTCCTGGTGCGGCGGATCCAGGTGGGTGGTGGGCTCATCCAGCACCAGTACTGGGGCCTCCACCGCCAGTACGCGCGCCAGATGCACGCGCTGGCGCTCGCCCCCGGACAAGGTCGACAGTCGCCGCCGTGCCCAGGCGAGTGACCCAGTAGCCACCATCGCCCGCTCGATGGCCGCCTCGTCCACCACCGTGCGATGCGCCAGCCATCCGCTGTGCGCGAAGCGTCCCAGGGCCACGACCTCACCCGCCGTCAGATCGGTGGAAGCCACCGCCTGACCCAACCACGCCAACGCCCGCGCCCGCTCACGGCGGGGCCATGCCCCCAACGGCCGACCCTGCAAGGTCACGCTCCCTGAGTGTGGCGCCAAAAGGCCCGCCAGCGCCCGCAGCACAGTGGACTTCCCGCAGCCATTGGGTCCCACCACCGCCGTCCAGGTACCCACGGGGACTTCCAGGGACACACCGTCAAGTACTGTGCGCGAACCGTACCCCACGGACAGGTCTTGGCACGCCAGCGCCCCCTCACCCATCATGACTCCTCCGCCATAGCAGGAAGATCAGGTAGGTGCCGCCCACACACGCCGTCACTGCGCCCACCGGCAGCTCGGTGGGCCGGATAATCCACCGACTGACCAGGTCCGCCGCCTGCAATAACACCCCCCCGCACAATGGCGCCGCCAGCAGTAATTGCCGATGATTCACCGTCACCGTCTGCCGCACCAGATGCGGCGCCACCAGACCGACGAATCCCACTATCCCCACTTGGCCTACCACCGTGGCCGTGGCCAGCGACACAATACCCAGGAGCGTCAGCCGGAGCGTGGCCAGCGACAGGCCCAGCGACTGCGCCGTGTCCTCACCCAGGCTCAAAGCATCCAACCCCCGCGACAGCAGTGCCGCCGGCACCACGCATAGCGCCAGCACCACCCCCAATAACACCACCGAGGACCAGCCCAGGAAACCCGTACTCCCCAGCAGGAAAGCCTGCATCGCCCGCCACGTTTCCGGCTGGGTGAGCAGCAGGAGCGAAGTGATGGCACTGAGCAGGAACGCCACCACTATCCCCGCGAGCAGGAGACTGGCCGTCTGCAACATGCCGCGCGAGAGCGCAATGGTGAGCGCGATGGCCAAGCACGCCCCAATGCACGCCGCACTCGTCACGCCGAGCTGGCCTGCCCACGCCAATCCCGTCAGCGAGGCATCCGTCGCCATCAAACTGAGGGTCACCCCCAGCGCCGCGCCCGATGCCGTACCCAGCAGATACGGCTCCGCCAATGGATTTCGAAATACCCCTTGTGCAATCGCCCCCGCCAGGCCCAGCAGCGCGCCCGCAAACCAGGCTCCCAGCGTGCGCGGCAAGCGAATCTGCCAGAGAATGACCGAAGAGTGCGCGTCGGGCGCGTCGGGCGTGACCAACCAGTGGAGCGAGGCGGCCACACTCGAAGTCCCCACCAGCAGACTGACACCGGTGAGAAGCACGGCCAGCGCTGCGCAGCCCATCATCCAGATCGCATAGCGCCGACCGTCGACAGCGGCTCGGTCGGCCACACCCACCGTCATTTTGGCGCCATCCGCGCCAGACACTCTGCGATGACGCTCATGCCCTCGGCCACCCGCGGTCCCGGTCGCATAATCTCCCACTCCACCTTCGACGGAAAGGAACACAACCTGCGCTCCCTCACCGCCCTTAAGTGATCCCATCCCGGCCGCTTTGGCAGCGCCTCGATCTCCGTGGGCGAAACAAAAATCACGTCCGGATCCTGTTGCACCACGTACTCGGGATTGAGCTTGGCATACGCTCCGAGCCCTGGAGTTACAATATTGCGAGCCCCCAGCCGCGTCAGCAATTCGCCAATGAATGATGAAGGTCCCGCCGCATAGGGGGTCGGATCGAGTTCGAAATACACACTGGGGCCGGCGCCGTGGGCCCGCCCTTGTACTCGCGCGCGGGATTGAGCCGCAACTTTACTCACCTGGTTCTCGATGGTCGAGCTGAGCGCAGTCGCTCGCGCTGATACGCCCAGTAACGCCCCAATCAGCCGTGTGGTGCGCTCAATATCCGCATAAGTGTCGGTATCCAACGCGAAGGTCACTATCCCTAGTTGACCCAGGCGCTCTGTGACCCGCTGCGAACGGGCCAGCAACACCAGATCCGGATGCAGACTGACGATGAGCTCGATCTGCGCATCATTCAGCCCGCCCGTCTTGGGCAATCTGCGGACCTGTTCCGGCCAATCGGAATATCGATCGGTGGCCACCAGCCGCTCGCAGGCGCCCAGCGCGCACACGGTCTCGGTCAGCGAAGGCAGCATCGAGATGATGCGTTGGGGCGGGTGCAGCAGCGTGATATCGCGCTGCAAATCGTCGCGCACCATTACGGCCCCCGTCGGTAGCACCGTGGCTCCAGCCGCTCGCACCGGTGCCGATGCCAACACTACTGGCAATGCCAGCGCAAGCGCCAGCGGAAGCGTCAGCGGAAGCGTCAGCGAAACCGTAAGCGCCGCGCCGCACGCGCGCAACCTCACCCGATGATTGGTCACCGCTCCCTCCATGCACCCGCCGTGCATTCGTTGGATTTGTGGCCGTTCAGGTCGGTATACGGGCTCGTGAGCGGACAATTCCCCCTTTCAGTCGCCTTCCCACGCCGAAGCACAGTGGCACGAAGACTAAAGGTTGACTCACTTACCGTTGCGGGGGCAGCGCCGGACTGGCCTTATTGATGGGCGTCACCGGCTTCCCGTTTCACCCATTGGCCCCGACGGGCCAATGGACTCCTGAACGCGTCGGCAGTGTGGCCGCGATGGCCGGCTCCGTCAACAGGCTGCGCGGGGCAATCCACGCGGTCTCAGTCTAGTGTGTTCTTTCCGGCACGATTAGACAGCAGTCTTTCCACGTCCGCCAAATCCTGGAGACGTCCGCTAGCACGCTTGTTGACTATCAGGTCATCCAAAGAAATAACCGGAATTTGCAGGCCTTCAATCTCTATTGCCGCTCTATTCGCATAGGCGTGTTCAAACTTGATGCCGCTGATGCGCGTGATAATGTCGATGCGGCGTGGGCTATTGCCGATCTGAAAGATGATGCCTTCGGCAGAAAAATCTGCCGCGGAAATTTCGTCTAGTGGAGCACCAAATTTGGTCAGCGCCCGAATCAAGTTGGACGCATTCTCCGGCGTCGCCCAAACAAAGAAATCAATGTCCTTTGTTGCGCGGGGATAGCCATGTGCAGCAAGGGCGTAGGCACCTACCAGAAGAAATCTAACGTTCTCCGCGAATAAGCACTGCAACATCTCTTTGTAGTCTTTGTTCAGCACGTGTACCTTGAGAAAACTCCCAAACTTCCCGGGTTAATTCCCAAACCAGCGCAAGTCGCTCTGCTGGCGTACCTGGCATATAGCCACCATCATCAGCCGTAGCGTGCGATAGGTGTACTCGTACGTGCTTGCGATCAACGAGCGTCATGGTGCTGCATCCACATTCCAACGTCGATTGTGCACAGGTAAGCAATTGATCGCAATGATTATTATGCCGCTCGCGCGCCGGCGCGGCGCGACAATCGAAAATTCCGAGCGCGATTTCCCATCGCTCGGTTGGCGGACCGGGTGGTTACGGATGGAGTACGATTGGCCCTAACGACGGCGAATGTCCCCAGAGCGACTTCTCCGCGCTTAATGAAGACTGTCGGTCAACGCCGGCCGTACTCCGGCGGGTTAGCCGGGCTACAAGGTTTCCTAGAACTGTGTATCCGCCTGCGCGGTGACCGGCCCCTTTTTCCACGTGGCGTGTATCGATTCAAATCCCACCAGGAAGCCAAGGAATGGGCGCTGAAGATGCCGACCCGCGCGAAAGCTAACCCCCTACCATAGCCGCCTTGCTTCTGCTTTGCAGGAGCCTAAACGCCCAGGACGCTCGGTACATCGTGGTTGGCGGACAACCAGCATGGCTATTCGCACGCTACGATGCACGTCGACCTGCTTGTCGATGGTAGTCTCGAAACATCAGTCGTGTATCAAAAAATCTCTCGAGATACTTCCCGACAAGGCGGTATTGAAAATCGCCGAAGGCGATTTGAACGGCTATGTCGTGATTCGTGTTCTTTAGCGCCTGCTACTCGAACTCAATTGGTACTGCCACTCCTTGATTGATCTTTACCGATTGCAGCATGAGGAGGCATGTACCCGCCCGTGCTTGCAATCGACCTGTGCCATATCCCATTCATTCAAGGGGCAAATGCCATCAGTCAGCGTGCTATCTAGTTTCGATTATTCGTGTGTAAGCAATTGATTCAATTCGCAGTTATAGTTCCCGTCCCGATCCCGTCGCATACTCCCAGCGATACTGGGCAACACGATAGTTCGAGTGAGCACCCGCAGCAGGGCCGTGCTACCCGGGACCACGGCTAACTTGCGCTCATCGCTGCTCGGCACTTCGTAAGCGCTATGCCAGATGGGTTAGTATGTGCCTGATATGGTGCCACCCAGTCGCAAAAAGGACCCCAAGCAAGTCGGTCGGCGCAGAGCCTATAGTGGTGGCTTAGCCGGGCTTCAAGGCTTTTTTGAGTTGTGCGCGCGATTGCGTGGCAACCGGCCGTTCTATCCGCGCGGCATCTATCGCTTCAGAACCCACGAAGAACTCGATCAATGGTCTCTAAAGATGCTGACCCGGGTGAAAGCCGACCCCCGACCCTAGCCGACCTGTTGCTCCTATGCGGCAGCCTGAACGCGCAGGGCGCACGCTACCTGGTAGTCGGCGGCTTGGCGGTGAACCAACACGGCTACACCCGGGCCACAATGGACATCGACTTGCTGGTGGACGGCAGCCTCGAGAATCAATTTCGCGTCAAGAAATCTCTCGAAGTGCTACCAGACAAGGCCGTACTGGAAATTGCTGACGACGATTTGAACGATTATGTCGTTATTAGAGTCGGCGACGAAGTCACCGTAGATCTCATGGCCGCCGCTTGTGGAGTCACGTATGAGGACGCCGTACGGGACGCGGAAATCGTCACCATCGACGGCGTTGCTATTCCGTTCGCCTCTCCAGAAGCGCTCATTCGCATGAAGCAAACACCCAGGGAAAAAGACACCATCGATCGCGTGTTCCTGGAACGCCTGCTGGCCGAGCGCAAGCGCCGCTGAGCAGCCCTTACCTCGTTTTGAACTTTGCACTCGCTGCAAACCTAAATCTCACCACCCCCTCCAGCGCCCCCGTCGGTCCCCAACTCCACTCACGAAAATCCACGCTGCCATCGACCGCCACCGCCACTATTGTTGAACTGCGCGTCCCGTAGCCGCGCGCCGGCGCGCGAATGAATGCACTCGACAGCGCCCGCTCCAGCTCGAGCCCCACGCCCGTATCCGGCAACAGCGCGTCAGGCGCCGGCTCGTCATCCCGCAGGAGCTCGAGCAGGCCGTCTACGTCCGGCAGCTGCGCCAATGCGGCACCGAAACGCGCCTTCCCGAGCTGCACTTTGGGCCAGGGCGTATCGAGCAGATGATTGGACAGTGCGTAAAGGCCGGGCTCCAACACCCGCTGCTCGCCAGTGGTGCTGGCATACACGCCCAGCTGCTTTCCGTCGCTGGCCAGTAGGTTGAAAGGATTGCAGCGCGCCCCGGCGCCCGCCACGCCGCCCAAACTCTCACCCAGTGGCAAATCCAGGCCCAGGAACTGGCTGACCAACAACCCGCGGCTGGGCACCCCCACCGCCTGCGTGCCCGGATCCCCTGCCGCTTCTGGATCCACTGACGCCCGTGCATCGCGGTAATTGGTCAGCGCCGCGAGTCGCCCGGAGCGCGTCACACCCAACCACGTCCCACCCGCCTGCAGGTCCCGCCCGGCCAGAATGTCGGCACGGCTTGCCTCCCGTGGCCACCAATCCGCCGCCGCTGTAGGCCGAGCGAAGAACTCGTCACGATTTGCGGCCACAACCAGGGGGAAACCTGCGTGCACGCGCCAAGCGATGAGAATAAGACACATCGGGCCTTGCCGCCGTCTAACGCTCGGCCCCCGCTCCCGTGTCGTCCTGATTCACCAGACCCTGCCGAATGGCGTACACGGTCACCGCTGCCGTATTATGGAGTCCCAACTTTCGCATCAGGTTGGAGCGGTGCTTTTCCACCGTCTTGACCGACAGGTGCAACGCCTTGGCAATGGCCTTATTGGTTTGCCCCTGTCCGATGCGCGCCAACACTTCGCGCTCGCGCGGAGTAATCGGCGCCGCAGCTACTGCAAACCGTGCTGCCACACGCTCGGCGTATTGCTTGAGAATGGTCGACTCAACCGAGTCGCTGAAAAATCGCCGCCCCGCATGTACCACGCGCAGCGCTTCCAGGAGTTCGGAGTAGCCATCTTCCTTCATCAAATACCCGCTGGCGCCCGCCGACATGGCCAGGCGCATCTGCGCTTCGCTCGCCTCGCTGGTCAGCACCAACACCCGCGCCGTCGAATCGACCAGCCGCAGGCCATTGAGCAGATCCACGGCCGATTGGCCGGCCACTTTCAACTCGGTGACAATCAATCCGGGGGCAAGTCGCGCGGCCACCGCCAGCGCATCGTCAATTGAGGCCGCAACCGCCACCACTTCAATGTTCGACTCCGTGGCCAGCGCGGCACGCAAGCCATTTCGCACAACGTCATGCTCGTCGACCAACAGCACTCGGATTGCGCCGCTCCCGCCCACTTCGCCGATCATGGTGTGCGCTCAACTTTCAATTGGGAGCACGCCGGGCCGGCGCCCGCTCCAGGAGTGGCCGCACCACCGCTTCGAGCTCGGCCGTATCGAACGGCTTCGCCAGCGTGGCGTCCGCGCCGGCATTGGTGGCCGCCGCCAGGTACGCGCGCGTGGATACCGCTTCAGGCCGGTAGCCGCTCAATTCAAAATTACCGCCACCTGAAATCGCCACGATTCGCACCGACGGGAAATCGGCCCGCAGTTGCTTGATGAGCTGCACGCCATCCATGCCCGGCATGATGACATCGACGATGACCACGTCGATCGGCTGATTCTGCAGCCTACCCAGAGCGGACTCCGCGTCAGGGGCTGTGTCCACCGCCACCGCCTCGCCTTCCAGCACCCGCTTGAGCGCGTCGCGGACGAACGGCTCGTCATCAACCACCAGCAAGTGTTTCATGCCTCGTGAACCTCCAACATATGATCCAGTTCCAGGCTGCTCACCAGCCGGTGATCCACCGCAAAACGTGTAACAGCCGCTGCGCTCTTTAGTCCTAGGCGCCGCATGAGTGCCGTTCGATATTTTTCCACAGCCTTCACGCCGCGATCCAGATCCTGCGCAATTCGCCAGGTCGGCACACCCAACGCGATGTAGCGCAATACCTGCCGCGCTTCGCCATCCAACTCGGCACCCACCGTGGGCTCGGGCGGCGGGCAATGTTCCAGCCAGTCGCCCACTACCGCCTCCCAGACATTTCCACAAACCGTGCGCCGACCGGCCGCGGCGCGCCGGACGGCACGCAGCAGTTCCGAGCGCGGGGCATCCTTGCATACGTAGCCGATCGCGCCACCGATAAATGACGCGCGAACGTATTCGAGTGAATCGTGGGCGGTGAGCACCAGGATGACCGAACCCGGCACCACTTGGCGAATCGCCTGCACCGCCTGACCGCCCGAAAGCCCCGGTAGGTTCAGATCGCAGATCACGAGTGCCGGCTGCGTGGTTCGCACCAATTCTAAGGCGGTCGCGACATCTCCGGCACAGCCGACGATCTCCAGGTCAGATTCGAGCCCCAGGAGCGCCGCGATGCCATCTCGCACCACGACATGATCGTCCACCAGTACCACGCGACAGCGCGGCCCAATCTTACGGCCCAGCCATTCAGGCCACACCTGCGGCAACTCAGCGCCAGCGAGTTTACGCGGTTTCGTCGCGGCGGCTTTGCGGGGAGCCGATCTTGCTGCCATATACTTCGCCTATCTGTGGCCCCGGCTACACCGCGATCATAGCGCAGATTGTCAAAATTTACGGGGTTGAAGCGCGCACTGTGCACCGAGACGTGCCGGCGCTCACGGAGATAACCCGCCTATATGGACTGGGCCGAGTGCTAGGATGCGCCCAATGACAGTGTCAGTCTGGGAGGCATGACTGTATTTGCACAGCAGGAATCACCCCACTTAGCGCTAGTTTATGTCCGATGGCGAGACGGCTTCTGGAAACCGGACTCGAAACACACTGCCCACGCCCAGCTCGCTCGCAACGGATATTGTCGCACCGAAACTCTGCACGATGCCATGTACCACTGACAGGCCGAGCCCGGTACCTTCACCTACGAGCCGCGTCGTAAAAAATGGCACAAAGACACGTGCCACGGTGGCCGCATCCATGCCCTGACCGGTGTCACGAACTTCCAAATCGACTCCCCTGGTATCGTCACCGGCATCCCTCGGCGCCATCGCCACGCTCACGGTCACTTCGCCGGATTCACCGCGCAGCGCCTGGTAAGCGTTCGTACACAAATTCATGATCAGCTGCACGGCCAAACTCCGATCTGCCGACACGCGCGGACAGGTTTCGGCCAATCTGACGTGGACTCGTACGTTGGGCGAAACGAGTGGTTTGAAAAGCTGTAGCGCTTCCCTCGCCACCTCACACAGATCGACCGGTTCCAGCCGCAGACTATTCAATTCTCTGCTGAAGGTCAGAATTTGTTTCACCAGTCCGCGAGTCCGCTGTGCGGCGGCCAGCACCGTCTCCAGATCCCGCTTGGTAACACTCCCTGCCACTTGGTCTTTGAGCGCCGACTCGGTCATTAATATGATGGGCACCAGGGCATTATTGAACTCGTGCGCGATTCCACCCGCCAGCGTACCAACAGTTTCCAGCCGCTCACGATGTTGCAGACGCTGTTCGAGCTGCGCCCGCTCCCGTTCCGCCTGCTCTCTGGCCTGCATTTGCTCCCGTAAGCGCTCATTGGCACCCACCAGCTCGTCGCGCATGCGTTGCAAATCCTCGGCCAGATCACTGATTTCCCGCACTGGTGTTTGCAGCCGCAGCGATTGGGTCAGTGAGCCCGTGGCGATAAGGCGCGCCGCACCCTGCAGTCGCCGCACTGGCCGCGCCAATACGTAACCCAGCAGCAGCGCACCGATCATCGACAAGCCCAGATATGCGCCCAGCGTCCATAGCATGCGACGCTTGGCGGCCGCCACCGTTGCGGAAGTGGGGCGTTCGTCAAAGCCCAGCAACAAGTCAAAGTGGCGCCCGGCGTGCTCAATGGGCGTCTTGATGAAGTAGACCGTGTCGCCGTGTTGCCCAAAAGCCAGATCTTCCTGGGCTGGAAACCGCAAATTCGGGTCGCCCAGGTCGCTGCGCACCACGCCCGCCTCGCCGCGCAACTCGGCGTACACGCCATCGCCGTTTAGTACGGCCGTGTCCAGCAGGTTCAGTGTGAGCTTGACGGTGTCGAGCGCGTCGCCCACTTCAGCCTGCTGAGCCAGTAGCCGGGCGAAGGTCCGGACATTCTCCACAAATAACTGCTCGTGGCTCTGTTCGATCACATCACCCAGACTGCCATACAGGAGCGGCAGCATGATGCCGTACGCCGCCACTACCACGATGGCAAGTGCGGTCGCGAGCTTCAGCTTCATTCGCGCCATAGTTCCCGCACAACTCGTAATCGTGAATTGCCGACGACTGCGGAGGCCCACGCGTAGCTGACGGCCAGTGGATCGCCGGCGACCGCGGTCAGCAACTGGGCACCATCAACAAAGACGGCAGGCATACGCCGGCCCTGTTCCAGCGTAAGCTGCAACAGCCTGCGCTCATACATAGGCAGCGACATGCCCACCACATGCTGATGGAAGATCATGCGCAGTCGCACATCCGAATCGTTGAGCAGCGCATGCAGGTTGCGGCCCGCCGCCACGACCGGCACGCCCAGGAACAGCCGCTTCAGATCGATGGCGTCCAGTGACGTAACCGGGTTGGCCACCGCTACCACCAGCACCACTCGATCGCCTGAAGTACTGTTCGGCGGCGCGGCAGCGCCAGCCAGCGCGCTTATGGCCAGCAGCACAGTCGCCCCGAGCTGTCGCCAGCGTCGCCTGATCACGGGATCGCGGCACTCCATTGCAGGTGCGCCGCCGTCAATTTGCCGTTTACGGTGGCGATGCGCGAGACCTCGAGCGTCAGGGCCTGGTGATGGGCGAATTCCCAGCGCGGTCCCACGAACGCTCCACGCACCACGAAATCATCGCCATGGATCGCCACAAACTCCGAATGGTGGGCATGCGACGCATACTCGATTCGGGCGAAGGCCGTAACGTCGGAGCGCAGATGGCGCTCGAGTTGCAGATAGCTGGAGGTAAAATGTTCGACGCGCTCGGCCATACCACTGCGCAGCCCCGCGTCGAAGTAGTAGCCCACGCCGAGCACTCGCCAGTCCTCTTCGACCCAGTCCCCGTATAACCCGAAGACCCTAAGTTTGACCTCTTCGGCCGATAAGCTCCGCGACAGCGCCGCATCGACAACGGGCAATTGATGGTGCCCGAACAGGACCCCGAAATTAGTAGCCCCAAGATACTTTGGCATGAAGGCCAGACGCGCCGTGGTGGACAGGCGATGCCCGCCGGCATTGCGATTCAGTAGATCGATCGGCTCCATCTGTTCGCTGTGCAGTGAACTGGCAAAGCCCTCCCCCAGCTCGACCACGTATCCCGCCGCCGTACCCAGCGGTCGGCGCGCCTCGACCAACGCTCCGACCAGGTGCTGCGGTACTGCGCCCTCCTCGTCTTCCCAGTATTCAATCGACGGACGCGTCACGGGGGTTTGCAGGTAGTGGCCGTGGTGAAACTCACTGTTCCAGGCACTTCCGGGCTGATGAAACCGCCCGAACCAGATCAACGTGTCAGACACCGGTTCCACGCCCACCTGAAAGCGCTCCAGGTCGTGCTCTCTTGCACTGGTGAGGTTGTATTCGCCCATGAGCCGAAACCGGTCATGACTCGTGGAGAACACCAGATCCGCGATGCCCCAGGCGTTTTCAGTGCGCTCGGTGGCGGCGTTGCTGCCGTTGTTGACCGTACCCTGGGCGCTCAAGAACACTTCGAGGTTATTGGCGCCGTGGCCGGAATCATGCAGGTGCTCATCCCCCCACGCGTTCTGGGCAGCCAGCAGCACCACGGCTCGCAGTGCGGTGCGCGCCACAGCGCGGCAATTGCTAGTCAGCACAAGATTCCTCCCGATCAGGCGGGTGCAACAACGAGCTGGCACTGCGTGTCCAGCCGGCCATCGAGCCAGCGCCCCGCGATGCCGTTACTACCCGCCAAGCGCCTCGCGTAGCCCACTCTTGGGCGGCATTTCCGCGCCCTCGCGCGCGATGAGGTGATGGTTGAGTGCAAAGCGCGTGATATCAGCCGCGTTGTGTAATTCGAGTTTACGCATGAGATTTGCGCGGTGCTTCTCGACCGTCTTGACGCTCAAATTCAACTCACGCGCCACCAGCTTATTGGACTGGCCCGAGGCGATGCGCGCCAGTACTTCGCGCTCGCGCGCAGTCACCGATCGGAGCGGACTGATCGGCGCGCCCTCGCCGCGATTGAGGTAGGTTTCGAGTACGGTGCTGGCGACCGCCTTGCACAGGAATTGCTGGCCCTTGGCCACAGTATGTATCGCGGTAATCAGCTCGGCGTGACCGGCGTCTTTCAGCACGTAGCCGTCCGCTCGGGCATCGAGGCCGGCGCGAATGTACTCCTCGGACGCATGCGCCGTGAGCAGGATTACCCGTACCCGTGGATACATTCGGCGCAGCTCGCCGACCAGGTTCAGCCCGGAGCGACCCGGCAGGCCGATATCCGTGAGCACAATATCCGGGAGGGTCTTGCTGGCGACCTCCAGGGCATGATCGTACGAGGCTGCCTCGCCCACAACCTCAAGTCTCGGTTCGAGTTCGAGCAGCGCGCGCAGCCCTTCCCGCAGAATCGCGTGGTCATCGACCAGCAGCAGCCGCAACGGCAGATCGCCGGCCTGCGCCGCGCGCTCAACGTCTGTAGAATCTAATCCGCTACTCATTGGCGTTCGTACTGAACCTGTCAGGTGGCTTAGTGGTGGTGGTCCAGCGCATCGACAGGGACTGCCATTCGCCGTCCCCCTAGTCTAGGGGAATGATAGCAGGGCGGCAGCTCGGGCTTTGACATATGCGGCCCGACTACCCCACAGTTCCTGTGACAACCCGTCCGCAACAGCGCCCTGGCAGCGACGCGCGTACTCGGCCGCCGACGCGCGTACTCGGCCGCCGACGCGCGTACGCGG
>Ga0075017_100000321_pt1 | contig 25611 bp, 30 predicted proteins | sample AleBraG_ABR_2012_FD_71475 | JGI IMG/M metagenome (GOLD analysis project Ga0075017, IMG submission 71475) | Freshwater sediment microbial communities in response to fracking from Pennsylvania, USA - Alex Branch Run_MetaG_ABR_2012 | ecosystem: Environmental > Aquatic > Freshwater > Creek >... | reverse complement strand
TGCGCCCCGCGTGATAAAATAAAGGGGCGCACCAGTTATTTGACACTAGAAAGTTGAGATGGAAAGCGAAAACGGTTAGTACCGCAAGGAACGCCGTCATATAGCGAGAGCCGTCTAATTTGGTTGGATATTCCCGCAAGGAAAGATATGAGTTCGAGTCTCATCCTCGCCTTTCCATCCCAGCTCTCTACATAGGAAGACTGAGTAGAGCGGGCGTAAGACAATAATTCTTATGTCACCAGACGATAAAAGTGGATTTTTTAGAACTCCAGCGGAGATTAAAGCTCTAAGAGTACAAATTGATGCGTGCATTTTAGAAGCACGTAAAGTTGGTACTGCTAAAGCTGTTGAAGGCCCAAAGGACGAAGAGGGAATGAATCTTTACGGAATGGCCGCATATCAGGTAGAAGCAAAACTCACAGAAGCAAAAATGTGGGCAGGTAAAATGCTCGAGGGTCTTGGAACACCATTCCCACCAGAATTAGCAGACAAGGCGAAAGTATAATAATTACTATTGCCCGCTCTACCCAGTCTTTCATGCTCGTAGTTCCTTAATTGTGTGGGCGTAAAGCCCCGTTCAGATTCATTCGGACTTCTAGACCGCATAAGCTGAAGCCACAATTAGGGAACCACGCGCAGGATTTTCTGCTCGTGAGTGGAGTAAGCGCCATGCTTGAAAAGCACGAGGTAAAACCCAAGTCGTCAGCGGAACAGCTTTTGAATAAGAAAAATCCCTGCGAATGGTGTTTTAAGGAGTTCGGGCGTATCCGCTATCTGCTGAGCACTCAGAAATACTCGATGATTCTTGAGTTTTGCTGCGAGGAGCATCGAAGGAAATACATGCAGATGTATCATCCGAGAGAGCCAGCGTATAGGGAGTGGATGAGCCAATAACCCTACGGGGTACAAAACTGGCCCCTCGCGTTTGTCGAGGGGTTTTGTTATGGAAGATTCGTCGTGTGCTGCGTAAGAAAAGAAGCTTGCTGAGGTTTTAGAGAGTAGAAGCCACGCAGGTGAGAATCAGTCGCCGAGATTGTACGTTCGTCGCTTTTACAAGAAACAAAATTACTTTCAAGAATTTTTATAGTCGTGCCGTCGATAGATAAGATTTCTGCAACGTGCCCGACCGAATTACCCGTTTCTTTATCGTCGTAGGTCAACAAAATGGCATCGCCAGGCTTAGCATCTGCAAAAGTGGTATTGGAGGGTATCAATGCCGCATCTCCTCTTACATCAAGTCCTAGAGAGCGTAAATACAGGACACAGCTACAGAGTATGGGATTGGTTTCTGGTGAAACTTTTTGTGTTTGCTCGATGTAAATACTAGGTAATGGGAAAAGAGTATCCGCATGAGCGATTGGGGCAAACAGTATTGCGCCGAATAATGCGGCGGGAAGCACACGCGGCTAGCGCGTCTTCACTGCACCGAACAGGGCTTTACCTTCAACACCGCCAGAAGCGGGGACTGAAAGATAATGCTCTAGAGCTAATGCGAGTGACGCAATGGTCGCCGCTACAGCAGGATTTGAAATAAAGGTCAGGTTCGTGGCGTTTGCTAAATAGGTTACAGCGGCCATGATAAGAGCGAAACCGATTCCTCTAATAAATCCTAGTACTGCCGGAGATTGAATTGTCATACCTTGAAGTATGAACTTTTGGTTAAGATACGCAAATAGTTTTCCCCTTTTAAACGATTTTAAGCTATAAAAACGCACTTATGGGAGTACTGGGCGATACATTTAGCTCTTTGGCAACTGCATCGACGTAATTTTTGTTAGGTGGTTGCGCGTAGACAGTCGTAAATTCATCGAGAGTCATGGTGGAGCGATATGCTTTGAGCCTATCATTACAGGCATCCGTAAGGAATTGTGTGATTGCTTGCAAGCCCGCGTGGTAGTTTTCAAACTTGCAGAACATACTACCATCCGAGGCTTTGAGTCCGGGCGTTGCGCCGAGAGATTCTGTGTAACCAGTGTATTTGAGATTCCAAGGGTTTGAGTTAATCCTATTAGGATGCGTCAGGCCGTCACCTTCCGCGTGGTCAATCGCGACAGCCCAGAGAGTGATTTTTGAAGCGTTCATAGGCAGTGTTGCAGGTGGTTGATACGGGTCATGATACACCCCGTTAGCGAGGTCTGCGAGGAACTTGGCGGCGGCTTGGAGAGCCTGTTTCATCTGGTCAAGACTAAGCATATAGATTTATTGGAAGTCCAAGGTATCGCCCCATGAGTACGAGGGCCCACTGAAGTAGTGTTAGCTGAATGGTCACGGTGTCTTGTGGAAGTGCCTCAGCCTGTACCAGTGCAATCGTGCCGTTAATATCGAATGCTTTGTTAAATACATCGCGGCTCATGAAACACCAGCCGTTTTGTCCGTAGTTGCTTCCCTGCCACGATTTGATTCTGAGATAGGGAAGGCCGTTAATTGTCGTTTCACCCTTTATGGCGAAATTATGCCATGCCACGTCGTTAGGATTTCCGTCATAGGTGAAGTCGGGAAGGATACCGTCAGTCCCCATTCTTTCCCACTCGGGAAACCACGGTGTCCCACATGAGATAGGTTTGCCGTTTCTAAGAGCAATACGAAATGAATCGAACCAATCTCTTTGGTACGCCTGGTCAACGCTGAAATATGCCCCACGACGATGTTTAGTAGCGTTGTTTAGGTCAGTATCGCCTTTTACTTGCATACCGTTCACCTGGCCGCATTTTGCGCTCGTACGAATGTCACAGCCTTGCGTGTAGTCATGGCCTTCCATGACGCAGGTGTGCAGGTAAGTATAGGAAGGGTCATAAGATGCTTTGTCTTCATCCTCAGCGATGTTTGATTGTGTGTAACCAGTGCATCCATTGGGGAAGCCGTCTGCGTTTTGGTCGGGCATATCGAGTCCACTATCAAAATTGTATTCGTCTAAGGGGAGGTTGACAGGTGAGGCCGCGCCATAGTGGGCGAAGGTCTTATGGAAACTGTAGTCTCTTGGATCGAGTTTTGAGGGGCCTGTACCGTTTTTTGAGATCATAACCCAAGACTTTTTAATGCTAGTAATCCGGCCGCTGCTACGAATCCACTTCCAATATATTTCATCCATCTCAAATCGTTACGAATGTCTTTTATATCGTTACAAATTAAGGGTACGCGCTGAAGTAATGCCCATCCATTAGGTGAGTGGTCGGTGAGTGCTATTTTTAATGCCTCTACTAACTGTTGTTTTTCGTTATCCTCCATATCACATAGTTATCGTCCCACTAGAAAAATTGAAGTTACCAGAAGTGAGGGAAACGGTAGCGTGAGTAGGAGTCGAACCGCCACCTCCCGAAGTAGTATAGGTAGCATATACAGAATAGTCTTTAGATTCAAAACCAGCTCCTGAATATGAGTTAGAACAAGGGGTATTAGAAATTGAAGTATCACTAGAACCTCCTGGATCGTAAGCGATTAAGTTATTGCTGTTATTATTGCTATCAATTGCAACATGGTAGAGAGTGCCATTTGTCATCGCGAAGGAAAGCGCATTAGTATTGTTCCACTGATTTGCAGTAGCGCTTACTATTTGCCGTGAGCCTAAAATACTTCCTGAATCGGTATAAACCGCAACATCATATGTTGCGGTTTGGGTGGGATAAAAGCTAATTTGTGTAACAGTTTCTCCGCTTCCTGCCGTATGGGAGAGTGAGGATAAAATTGTCTCACCACAAGCACCGAAATTGGGGGTACCGCTATTTCCTCCGATCGTTGTATATCCAAAAGTCCCCGCAAACGTACTCGCCGGAAGAAGGAGAATTAAAAGGATAAGAAGTTTTTTCATGGTGCTATTGCTGTCGAATTCATAGTTGGTTGTACATTAACCGTGCATGTAGTAGTTGCTCCTGGTGCAGTGCCATAGCGTAATTCTATCGTAGTTGAGGCTTTAATTAAGGGGGTTATGAACGGTTGAGAGAGGTTGGCACTCGCGTTCGAGGGAAGATAACCTAACCCTTCAGTTCCAGCATACACAGTTCCGCTTGCATCTGTCGCAGATACATATACCAAAGTACCGACGGGGGCCGTCCAACTAAGTTGCGCTCCTAAACGAGAGCTAGTTGAGACTATCTGAGTAGAGAAATTACACGGAATTGCAGAACCTCCCGTTGAAGACCCCCCGAAACTATTATGGAATGATGGATAAAAAAAAGAGGTAAGAGCGATAATCAGTGAAGTAAAGAAATTGAGGATGTTCATATACCGATGTAATCAAGCGTCTGTCCCCGTAGTTTCGTAGTTCCTCCCTTCATTTTCATAGTGCCTCCTACTACTTTGAGAGTAGGAACAGTAGAAGTAGCAACAGTCTCAGCAATATCATCCCAATTACATCGTTGGCCACTCATACCCCAATTCGGATATGTTGTTGTATCAGTGAAAGCAGAAATATTACTCGTTGGTGTCCCTGGCTTTTGTGTACCAAGGGGCCAAACGTACACCGTTCCCGAGTTGTCGGTGTTTATGTTCCACTCAAAATTGTACCAACCGACTGCGTACGTGTAGGTGACTAGTCCTGTTTGAGTTCCACCATTGGCGTAGTTGACCGCGACCTGTTTACCCGATGCAAAAAACTCAAGATTAGTACCGTCACCTGAATTTCGAGGAGTATTCTGACGAGGCCCGATATAGCAAAGTGTTTGTGTGGTAGATAGAATATCTATTTTCCCGGTGATTTGAAGTCCATTGAATCCAACTCCAGCATTTGGAGCACGATACTCTACGAGAGCATCTGTCGCACCATCGTCCATCTTCAAGAAGTTACTCGTTATTTGGTTGTCACTCGCTGAGACACCAACACAGTTCCACCCTCCCGATAGGGTACCCGTTGCACCGCTACAACTTGCGTTAGCACGATTGAAGTTGTCAAAGAAATTTGCTACAGCAAATACCTCGCTAATGAAACCGAACGATATGAGAAGCAAGATCGAGAATGCAAATAACTTTTTCATTGTGCTTTTGTACCCCGACAGATGTAGTCAAAAGTAGGCACTGCAGTATCGGTTACGTTGAGCGTGGTCGCCGTGACAGCGTAATTAAATGAGTTTGTTATTGAACCCGTACGCGGAGTAACTACACAATGCACGGAATTTGCATTAAACCAAGGTTGGTTAAATGTAATGTTACAGGTGCCCTGAGAGCCAGGGGGGATTACTGTCCCTTCTTCATCAGACCCATTTATTTGTGGGGCAGTACCACACGATGAAAGTGTAGGAGGTGAAGTACTTGCAGAGTATTGGTGCATTTGATTATCAATCGAAAATAATGTTGTTGTTGCCGATGCACTCGAAGAAGCAACCGCAAAGAGAGTCGTATAGTCTACAGGAGAGTTTGCGTACTCATGAATTGCATTGAAGATACGTCCTGAAGAAGTCGTACCCTGTAAGAACTGTTCATTCTTGGTGAAGGCGAAGAAATTTAACCCCGCATAATTCGTAATATCGAATATATCCCCTGATGCGAAGGGAGAAGTGGTAGCGGTTTGTATCGAGAACGTCGGCGTAGTATTAGGATAGTTTCCATCGGTTACGGCGAATGCTTGAGGTGATGTCGTAGAAATCACGACTATTCCTAGGAACGTCGAGGTGGCAGTTGTTGTTGTCGCAAACAGAGAGGCAATGTTAATCGTCGAAGTACCGATCATTGTTCCTGAGTTATTGAACGCCGCTAGTGAGGAATTGGGGCCCGTCACAGTGGCTGAGATTGCTCCACAAGTAATATTTCCACTTGCATCACCTTGTAAAGCATTCGGACTCAAGCATGATTTTATTGCCTGATTCTGAATACCTCCGTTGGCAACAATGAATCCTCCCGAGAATGTACTAGTGGCGGCGGTGTTAGTCGCGTTGAAAGTAGGAGCAGTCACGGTGCCAGTGAAGTCACCTGCGCCATTAACTCCTAAGATCGTTCCTGGTGTCGTTGATGCGATACCTACATTGCCGTTCTTTTGGATAATCATGCGTTCACTTGAGGAGGCAAGTCCGGCAGTATCGAAGCGAATGTCTGAGATTGCGCCAGTAGTCGAAGCCGCACCAATAACGACTGAAGCGTCATTTGATGTGAGGAAGGTATCAAGGGCATTTTCTGAATTGTCAGCGGCTAAGGTATACCCACCTCCATTGACTCCGAATTCACCGAAGTAAGTATTTCCTGAAGTGTCTTTGTTTGTTCCAATTACATAATCACCCGATGCACTGTTCCCCGAATTCGTATTGACCAGAAGTTGTTGTAGAAATCCACTCACCGATCCTGAAACCATAAACGGAGTTTGTAGAGGAAGGTTCGCACTATTTGCAGAAGTACCAATCATTACATTTCCAGCAAAAGTAGATGTTGCGGTTGTGGAAGTAGCAAGATATGAGGCGGCAGATGGCGTTGAAGAGCCGATAAGGTTGCCGGAGTTATTGAATGTGGCGATAGAGCTATTCGGGCCAGTGACGGTTGCGGTCACAGCGGCACAAATGATGCCTCCCGCGCTATCAGTTTGAAGAGCACTTGGACTTGCACACGACTTGATTGCACCATCAATGACACCTCCCGCGAAGGTAGAGGATGCAGTCGTTGAGGTAGCGAAGAAGAACTGAGCACCAATTTTGGTAGCTTCCAGTCCTGCTGCAAATGTAGTCGTAGCAGTATATGAACCAGAAATACCGCCCGTCCAAATGTTAGCGTTCGCTAGGTTGATAGCCCAGTCGGAGACAGTCGCGCTTCCATTGTACGAAGTCCCATTGAGAGTTGTGCCGCTTTTCGAGAGAGAGTTGAGAGTACCGCCCAGAGCTACGTTACTAATAGTAGAATTTTGTAGAGCAGTGTTTGGGAGGCTTAGAGAAGAAGAGGCAGCAGATACTAAGAGTCCATTGTTGTTGGTGTATACGATTTGATTCGCTGAAGTTGATGTTGCTGCTCCCCAGGAGATTTTGTTGTTAAACGTATTCCAGTCTGTGGATGAGAGACACCCCGTAGAACCTGTGCCAGCGGCAGTACAGCCGATAGTAAGGCCACTTCCTATGATGTATTGGTTAGCAGTCGCTGTGACACCTCCTGAGCCTGTTATGGTACCTGTAGCGACACTTCCTATAGCACCCGTTGCATTTCCGTAGAGTACCTGCCCTCCTGAGAGCGTGTTGTCTCCCGTTCCTCCATTTGCTACTGGCAAGACTCCGGTGACTTGAGTCGTAAGCGTGATTTGACCGGAAAGATTGTTGAGTCCTACGCATACGTTGAGGACTGCGTAACAGCCTGACGCAATCGTAAGTCCAGTTTTATGTGTCGAAGTCGCGGTACCTGTTTGATTAAAGTTCAAGATAGATACGCCACCTTGGAAGGTACTAGTAGCCGTTGTTGAGGTTGCAGAAAACCATGGAGCACCTATGCCGTTTGCTTCGAGACCTCCAGAATATGTTGATGTTGCGGTTGAAGATGCGAGGATATATCCGACTGAGAGAGGATTGGTGTTTATAGAACTTCCTCCACCGCCACCTCCCGTTACGCAGACATTATTTATCGCAAAACATCCGGCAGTGATGTTGAGGCCACCATAGACACTTGAAGTCCCGACACGGAAGTTTGCTACTTGATTCGGTGAAGTGCCGATGGAGAGTATGGAGCCTGGAGTAGTAGTAGCTACACCTACACCATTTGTGTCTACATGGAACATAATACTTGAAGTTCCCGTACCTCCTGGGGCGACTTCAAAGAAGTTTTTAGCGACAGTACTCGTGCTCATTATTATTCGTATTGGGCCGTCGGTATTCTGCATGACCATGAGAGATGGCCATGCGAAAAGACCACCAAAGAATGATGAAGTGTAGGTACTTGAGTTGTAGTAGATGCCCGCAAAGTGTAAAAATGAAGCGTCAGCCTGGTCGTTATTTAAGGTGATTCCACCCCACGCAAACGGTCCTGCGTTTCCGTTAGACTCAATTATTTGTACACCTCCAGCATCAGTATTATCGTTACCGCAATACTCAGTACCTTCGAGACTGTTGTTTAAGATACCACCAGTTCCGCAAGATACAGGGCCGAAATGGGTTGTGCGGCCGTTAAAGGAAGAAGTAGCTGTTGTTCCTGTGGCGACAAAATAAGTTGCCATTAAAGGATTTGTTGAGGTTGGGAAGGGTTGTCCTCCGGTTGCATTAAGCGTGCTTCCTGTGAGAGTTAAATTAGTACCTATGGTTAGAGTGTTTATTGGAGATATACCGTTACCTACGAGGATACCTGTCAATGACGAGGATGCCGTACCACCCTGCTGAACTCCTAGAATTGAAGCAGAAGCTACTAATGGCATGAGAAGCGTTAACCCAAGAAAGAAAGAAAGTATTTTATGCATAAATATTTACGATTTTATCTCCGGTCTGAGGGACTCCCGCACTTCCAGTAAAAGTTATGTTGTTCCCTGCAACGGTGTAATCATCCGTTAGTGTGAGAAATTGACCGTTCCAGTAAATGAGTGTTGGGGTGTGAGTGAAAGCAAACGTGGTGAGTACTCCGTTCGGGTTAGTTGTTGATTTTTCTTGTGAACCTACAAGAGCGCCGCCACCTCCACTTGTTGCTATTACCTTCTGCCCCGTTGAGTTGGTTGTAATCGTTATGTTGCTTCCCGCAGCGACTGAATCACCACCACCACGTACCCCACCACGAGCAGCGAGGTTTCTCAAAGCTGAAAGCGTCTGATCGAGTCCGTCAACATGGTCAACTTTGAATCGCTTCCCTTTAGGGAGTTTATCTATCATCGCCCATAGAACCTCACCTGTCAGAATTGCATCTTTACCAGGAGAACCGTCTTTAGGAGGCTTGATAGCGGCTTTTAGTTCGTTCAAAATTGCTCTTTGTTCAGCGGGAGTCCAGTAGTCTATGCCCTTTTTAGGTAATGGTGCGTCTTTACCAGGTGTTCCTGCATCACCTTTTGTTATATTTTTAGCATTTTGTATAACGCCATTCATCTCATCAGCTTTACCACGAACGTATGAGAAAATCTGTACCAACTCTGACTCAGCTTTCTTTAGAAGTTGATTGGTGGCGTCTTTTAGGTCTGACAATGCTTGTTTCTTAAACTGGTCGGTAAGCGTAGAAATTCCTGATTTATTATCCTTTTCTGCTAGGTCAAGCTTAGCACTGTAATCCTCATGGAGAGCCTTGAGGTCAGAAGCGTATTTAGTAATCTCGGAAAGACCCTTTGCAACGTCGAAAATAGAGCTGTTTTGTTGTTTGGGAGGGACGCGACGAATAGGAGGTCTAATCATAGATTCATTGTGCTTTCATTATACTATGGTACGGTAGCGGCATGTGGAAAATACCTGCAATAGCACTTTTCATAGTAAGTTGGGCAATTTTTGGCTTTGGTATAACTATTTTGGCTATTTTAATCATATTTCTTGTGGGATGGTTTGTGTACGCTATTTCTTAGAATCTCCTAAATTGTCGTAGGAATCGGTGACAGATGTTAGGTAGTCAACAAGAGCATTCTCAGAAGAGAAGGTGGGTTTATTTCCTGTGTCGGATAGGCCGTGTTTCTCTAAGACATCCTCAAGGTCGGAATACACTTTAAAGGGAACTTGGGCATTTCCTCCCCCTTGTTTAACTCCGATGTATTCCTTTATAGCTTTGTAATCGAGAGGTGATAATTTCCCCGCGATAGTATTCGGAGATTTAACAGTGGATTTAATCGAGAGTCCTATCTGTAGGTTTTTCGTTGACTTTAGGTAGTCAGACGCTGGCGTAGATTTATCTCCCTGTAACGATTTAAGGAATGTTCTTGTCTGATCTGCTGGAGAACCCACAACTGCGTTCTTTATTTTAGCTGCACCCCAGTCAATCATTTGTTTTGTAACACCTCCTGATGTTGTAGGAGGTTTGTCACTCATGAGTTTTAAGAGGCTTTCTCCCTTTGCGTTACCCGCGTCTTTCATTGCCTGAGAAGCTAGAGTAGCCTCGTCGAGTGCTGGGTAGCCAGTTTTATTCTCAAGCTCCATGAGCCAATCTTTTTTACCGCCAGAGAGAAGTGATTGTACAGAGCTTTTCGCAACAGAGAAATCTCGTGAATAGTCACCAGATTGTGTCTTACCCCCAAGATATTTAGCCCCTTCATCGAGAAACTGTGAGTGGTCAGCGTATGCTTTTCGTGCGGCGTTGTATTCTGGAGTACCAACTTTACCCAAAGACTCACGAAGTGAGCTTATATTGTTGTTTACAAGACGTTCCGCATTAGTTTGGAAGTTGATACCTGAAGTAGCCTTGAGTCCTTCAATCTCTTTTGGCATACGGCTTATGAACGCATCAAGTTGTGCGGCGGTCGGATTCTTACCAAGCGCCTGAAGTTCAGTTGCGTACTTAGTAAGAATTGTTTTATCAGTCGTGGAAAACTTACTCGTAGGCCCACCATCCACTTGGTGTTTTATAGCATCGTAAGTGGCTCCGTTATCAATCAAGTCTTTTTGGAAGGAACCTATACTCTCATCAATCGGAGTTGGCTTGTCACCAAACTTCTTTATTTCATCTCCCATTTGTTTACCTGCGTCCTGTCTTTGCTTAATCACAGCGTCATACGCATCACCAATCCTTGAACCGACAGTCTCACCTGCGCCATCCGCTTTAACATCAGTTTTTGCAGCGTCTTCCTTCTTTGCAAATTCGTTGTATTTATCAAGAGCACTTACATCACTAGTCCCTACCCTGCTCGCAGATGCTTCAAGTCGTGGGTCTACATTTCCTGCTGATATTTTAGTTTTAATTCCTCCTAAAGCTGAATCAGCGGCACCCATAGTTCCTTCTGCCGCACCCTTCACAGCCGGAGCAGCTTTTTCTGAAAAAGCGAGATTCGCCATGTTCATAATGTCTGTAGCATTCTTTCCTATTTCAGGATGTGAACGCAACATATCTTCAAACTTCATTGCTATGTCTGAAGGAATAGCACTACCAATTTTTTCACCAATTTCACTTCCTACTTTAGATACTGGACCAAGAATAGGGGAGGCGACAGTACCCATAGCGCCGCCAACCATTTTTCCTACGTCTCCCACTGCTCTTTCAGTTGTTTTCGCTGCACCAGCTACTGACTGCGCTACACCAGCCCCAAAACCACCACCTCGCGTAGCGTCTTGTACGTCTTGCATGTCTTGAGAGTTAGGGCCAGAGGCGATATCTTTTAAATCACTAAAACCAGATGCGGCAGTATCAAACGAACCTTTGGCAAAACTAGATATAGAGTCTCCTGGTACCGGAGCTGATGTTTGTGATGCCTGTGGTACTACCTGTCCATTCTGAAAATTGAATCCTCCACCTCCCGAAGAGGAAGCTGGTGTTACTACATCTCCTTGACTAAAGTCGAATGCCATATTTATTGGACAACGGTATACCCACTCTTAGTAGCTTCTTGGAAATCAGCGGGGGACATTTTTGAGAATGAGCGCACTTCGCCAGTATTCGGGTCTTTCAATTTTACCGCACCAGCTCCTTGCCCTGCGGCTCCTGAAGATTGGTTATTTACTACATTTCCGTATTGTCCCATAGCGTTAACAAGTACCGAGCGCTTGCTTTCTATGAAAGGTTGCACGATATTCGTCATGCCGTCTTTGAATTGTTGTGCAGAGAGTCCAGGATCAGTCATGTCAAAACCCATTTCACGACTCATGTCAGTAGCACCACCGTATCCAAGGGCACCAGAGAGTTCGTCTGCAAAAGCCGTACGTGCAAGGCGCATATTTGAATAGGTAGAATTTCCAATCATCACACCACCTTTAATAACCACGTCATTAAGTCCTGTTCCTGTACGAGTCGCTGCATCGGATGCCGCTATAACATTCGGCATAACATTAGATACGTTATCCAGTGAAGTAACCTGCTGACGTACTTTTGGATTAGAAGCAAAGGTGTACCCGAGTTCAAACGCCGCAGGGTTAAAATTAGGATTGAGTTGTGACGCGAGCTGATAGATTCCTAGTTTTGCATTTATATTCCTGGAATATGAATAGAGAGTGCGGAACTGTTGCATAGTTAGATTTCCATACGCGAGGTCTTGAGCTACTTTGTATTGAGCAGTTCCTGGTTCTGGGCTTGTAGAAGCTTGGGCATTGTCTCTTGCAATTTGCGTATCAGTTTGAGTTTTCGCTGTGTTCGCTTTTGTATTGGCAAGATTGGCCTGTTTTTGCTCCAAATCAAGCTTATCCGTCTGCGCCTTGAGAGGATCAGAAAGACCTCCTGAAAGGAGCGAAAGTGCCCCTGTGGGGTCAGTTTGTGCCATAGCAATAGCTTTGTTAGCGGTAGCCTGGTCACCACCGTTCTTGAGGAAATCTGAGGCCCAGGTTATAGCTGTGGAAGTAAGAGGGTTATCTTTAAGAGTATTAAGACTGTTTACTGTGTCTGTAACATCCTTTAGAGTGATAGTGTCCATTCCTTGTTTCTGTAGCGCATCAAATATTGCTTTAGGGTCACTAAGACCAGCATCCATTTGTCCCGTGATAGCATTGTCTTTAGCGTTCTGAGTCTTTGCGGCAACAAGAGCATCGTTTTGCTTTGTAATCTCAATTTGCTTTTCCTTTCTAATCTCATCCGCGAGTGAAAGTTGTTTATCCAACTGCTGGTAGTCGTTTTGTTGCTGTGCTTGTTGTGCCGCGAGTACCGCAGAGTTTTCTTTATCAACTAAATCAGAAATCTTTTGAAGACCGAATGAGACTTGAGATTGTGAGAATCCCCCACCTGACGCAGTGCGATTTGAACCACCACTGAGAAGAAGAGCGTTTAACGATGCCTCAGCACCTGCGTTTGTCTGTTGCTGTTGGGCGATGAGTCCTTGATAGGTTGATTGAATGTTCGCAATAGCCGCCGCAGATGTTGCATCCATCTTCGCGGTCATATCACTCATCATCTTTAAGTTCGCATCAGTTGCAGGGTCACCTGTTGAAGGAATCTGAGTACCAGAAATCATTGAGGCTGTACCCGCTTGTCCTGAAACTGGTGTGGAATCGAAGTTGTAGTACTGGTTTCCATCTTCACCTTGATAAGTGCCACCCGAATCTCGGTTGTTTTGTATGTTGTTGTTCTGAGCTGAGGTAGGATTTGCCGCAGTGAGTCCTGCAAGAGTCTGGTTATTCTGAGGGATGGTGTTCTCCGAGATGTTTGCACTCGACATGGTGGTGGGTTGCACCTTGTTCATGTCAACTGTTGTGGTTGGGTTACTGGCGTTTCCTGTGGGGTTTACAGTAAGTGGTGGTGCACCTGGTTGCTGTCCGACGACTTGTGGTACGGGTGTGCCTTTAGCACCTCCTTGGGGGACAATAGTACCTCCTCCGGTGGAGATTGGTTGACCTGCTGTGTTTACACCGCCAGGCATATTAGTGTGTCAGCGCTTCTACGGATATTCCATTGAGTTGTGCAACACTTGAAGCATTTCCTCCGGCGTTTACGCGGAACGATAGGTACAGCGGCACAGTCTGTGTGAACGATGTGGTAGTGAGAGATTGTGAAGACACTCTAGCGATTCCCGTTTGGTCGCCTGTAGGAAGTGATGATGACCCACTGAGAGGAGTTGAGGAACCAACGTCAGTGATTATTTGCTGTGCGTTGCTACCTGTGACAAATAGTGATGTGTTTATATCAATATATGCAGGGTTTGAAGTAATCGTGTTTGAGTTTATAGCGAATGCAATCGTAGTAGATGCACTTCCGTTTCCGAATTGAATATCTACAGCAGGATACGGCGAGCCCGCTTGTGTCAATTTTCCATACGCAGTTATTCGTAGAACTGTGGTAGTGCTGAGCGTGCCTGCGGGGATAACAACAGTTCTTACTGTTGATGATGAGTTGTTACCGAGATTTGCTAAGTTGGAGCCGCTTACGTCGAGTACGTTATCAGGAGAAAAAAGAAACTTTAGGTTTCCTGTTCCATCCTCAGTCAAGACTGTTGAAGAAGCGCCACGAACCGAAGGAAAAACATACGGTAGACTGTTGAGTCTAAACACATTGTTCACTGAACTAGAAGCGGCAATTGAGAACGGGCCACTAAATGTGGTAGAAGCGTTCCAGTTGTACGTATAGAGCGTGGAAGTTGCGAGGTAGAAAGGACTTATCACCCCAAGGAGGCTTGCTATCGGCGTACATCCCGCACCTTTAACAGACGTGAAGTTAACGGCACAGCCTGATTGCGGTGTGTCAGTGGCGTACCTAGACTGCATGAGAAGTCCCGCACCCGTACCACCGAGAATCGTTGACGAAGCATCTTGAAACGCAGTCGCGCCTTGCCAAATTCCTTTCACTGCTTCAGTTCCATTCGTAGTTCCCGCGAATGAAACCTGATTTACATAGTCAATGGATGCAAACTCCGATGTGGTTGCAATGTATGTTCCATTGTGTTGCACCCCAGTAAAGTCGTATCGAGGAGGTGTAGTGGAGCTAAATATTACAATCGCTGAAGATGTAGCTGTTGTTCTGAGTGGCAGGTATTCAGCCAACTGACATGGTGGGTTTGAGAGAATGACGATTGACTGTCCCGCATGTGCTTGAGAAAGAGTCGTTGAACCAATACACCCTATTGCCGTTCCTGTGCCCCCTGGCGTACCTGGCGTACGAGAGAGGCCACGAATAAGACCCCCGAGAGTTGCAGTGCCGTCACTGTTTTGTGTAATAGTGTTAAAAGAGGCGAATTCTGCACGAGTTGTCTGTGGGTCGAAAGTAATGTACTCGACATCGGAACCTAGATACGACATCGTATAGGGGATATTTGACACAGGCTCCTTGAAGTTGGATAGTGTAAGTGTCGAGTCCGAGGAACCTACTGAGGTCTGGAGGCGATAGGTACCACCACCTGTCGGAGAATAAGAACCAAAATTAGGCTGTGAAACAGTCGGAGCACCAATTAAGAATGAGGCTAGTCCTATGAGGACTGTGGCGATTTTTAATGAGAGAGAGTGAAGCATATATTAAGGTTAATAATAACATTATTTTCGTATTTCTGCGGCCTGACTTTCAGAAACTCGTGCGTTAGTTCCTAGTGAGATAATTTCCCATCGGTCATCAGCAGTTGAGGAATAGACCATGAGAGCATATTCAAAGCAGTCTATAGGCTGTACATCGTTAATCACTCTGAATTTAGCCAAAGTTGCTTGATCGTCTGGTAACGTGTTTAAACCATCGCCAAGAGGGTTATCCCCTAGTGAAGCATCGCCAAGTGAGGGAGGTACAAGCCCTGTAAACAATTGGTTTGTCGTGAAACCTGATGTTTTATCGCTTATAATAACACTTAAAAGTGTCGTGGAGCCTTGGTAGTCGTAGTAGAGAGCGCCGTAAAGCTGTGTGCCTGGTGTGGCGTATCCTTCCCAGAATACCTTCTCAAATATTCTTTTACCCTGTCTACGTCCTTGGTTGCCGTTATGGTAGCCCGTAAGCATGATTGAGGTGTACGGAAGTTGGCCCGAGGGTGAGTCGTCATGATACTGAAGCGTATCCCATAGTTGGTACATCTGAGGGTTTGAGTTTGAGAACCCTATCGTTACCCCATTGAATGAATCGACACGCGATATGTTCCATTGCTGCGGTGGTTGCCAGATACGTTCTGTCACCACATCACCCTGAGCGGTCAGAGTGATACGCTCGAGATAGAGATACGTCTTTCCGCTGATAGGTGCGGTGATGTAACACAGGTCACCACGAGCGTCGTTTACTACGCGCAGAGAGCCACCTGTGAAATTTTCCTCTGAGAGTTCAGTTTGAACTTGCAGAGACATGATGACGGCCTTTGTAGTGAAGAAGTTTTTAAAGTTACCGAGCGAGCGAAGTTGGTTGTTTTGGTCGAGGTACAGCACGTTATCAGACAGAGTATCAATAAACTCATGCCCCTGTGCAGCAACTAGATTACCAAGGTTGAAAATCTGTCTCTTAGTTTGTTCACCAAGTACTGAACCTACCGTAAGCTGCGTGAATGAAATGAGGTACGCAAGTGATGTTCCCGCAAAACAAACCGCTTGACCTTGAAATACTCCAATACCTTTTCCGGTGTCGTCAAGGATAATGGTGTCACCTTCTCCCGTGAGGCGCGTAGCAGAACTTGAGTGGTCTGTGTAGTCAGTATTCTTTGAAAGAAAGATTCGTTGGTCAGTATATGAGCCGGAATATAATTGGTTGTTGACGACTTTAATAAAATCATTGGTAAAGTCGTTAGTAGGAATATTTGAGTTAGTCTTGACCGTTGAGTACACAACACTATTTACCGCTTGTGCGGAAGCGTCACCAGTCACTCCTGTAAGAGTTGAGCCACTGACTCCTGAATATGCGTATGTCGTGCCGTTGATAGTGACCGTACCAGAAGAAGCGAAACCGTTCGTAATAGCCGTTCTATCAAGAGTGATTGAAGTATTATTGATTGCTGAAACGAATAGGGCTACTCCTCCATCCCATTTATAGGTATTCTTATCGTGCATTACCCACAGCAGTAAGTCTTTTTTATCTGTTACGTTGTCGAACCATGGAGAAAAAACAACACGCTGGTTTGCAGTAGCGAGACTACTCATGAGCGTATACCACGCTCCTGTTCCTGTTATTGCCGAGAAAAACTGAAGATTTCCATTTGCAACACGCATAGCATACGAAAATCCGAGAGAGGTGTTCCAAATGAATGCCGACTTGATAGGTGCCTGTGTTGCATCAACCACTGAGTCAATTAACTTTCTTCCTGGCCTATTCGCAATGGTTCCTGAAATCTTTTGATAGACATTTTGTGAACCTCGAACCAAAATATGCTGCTCAACGATAGTTGGGTCGGTTGTTGAGTCGTAACCATTGAATGGGGCGATGTCCAAGTCAAATTCAAAGTTATCCGCCCCCGCAGGAACATTTTGTTTGTGAACGGCTACAGTCTTACCTTGTTTTGTGGCCATACTAGTCGTCGTACCATGACCCAGTTGTCCTTACTTTCTGAGAAGGGTTATCAGCACGGTAGAGGTCAAGAAGGCCAGGCTGAACTAGAGCTCCACGGTACCCACGAACGCCGTTTAACTCTTGGTCTAGCGTCGCAATCATGTTTGAGGCAAGTGAGCCACCTTGCTGGAACGCAATCTCTACCGCTCCCATTATTTCGTATATGGCAAGTGCAGCGTTGTTTAAGATAATCAAATCGTTGTCGTTTGTTATCGTTGGATTGAAATTTAAGTTAGAGTCTTGAAAAATTGAATCAGTCTGAGCGATGAGAGTTGTCGGAGAAGGTAGAGAAATCCACACATCACCTAAGTACACGTTGTTTATGATGCTCGTAGACGTGTAATTGAAGTACACTTGGAGATATTTTATCGAAGTAACAGTTACGGTACCCGTAGTAGTGGCGTTGGCGAGGTTGAGAGCGATTAAGAGCCAGTTTCCTGCCGTCCACGCGCCTAAAAACCCTGTGGTGGACGATACATTGTAGTAGTTGTTGAGGTCAGTACCTACTTTCGCACCAATTGAGGTTATCGCTGTGGCGTTAGGAAGGTAAACCGCGAGAAATATTACTCCCACATTAGGATAGTTGGTCAAATCTATCTGCGGAATGGTCTTTGTAAGCGTTCCTTGAGTACCATTCGCTGCTAGATTGAATCTAAGCGCACCTGGCTTTTGATAAATCACTGTCTGGTCTAGCGCAAGTCCTGATGCATTCCCCGCTGCGACCCATCCAGTCGTTGCAGTACACGGATCAAGCTCAATGCCAGGTGTAGGGATAGCAGAGACTATTCGTAAGAGTCCTAATCCCTGGCTGTATTCAATGGTCGTTTTTATCTCAGAACCAAAGTCACCCTTTTCGCGGTCAAATTGTTCTCCTGGTTGCTTTAAGACGAATTGATTTTGGTCTCTGGTGATTCCTTGAGGACGAATATCTACAAGGTCAGTAGAGAACATAGCTGAAGGAGCGAGGTAGTCTATAACCTTATCGTACATTGTGAGTGATTGTCGTATTGTTGACTCGGGAATATCCAACTTAAGTGCCATTTTTCTTGACGCACGCTCAAGAGCTTGGTTGACGTTCTTTACACTATTCAAATTCAGTCCCTGAAGTATCCCAGAGATTGAATCTTTCGTTTTTGCGACTGATTTATATGCCATAGCAGTATTGGTGACACCACGAATGATGTCACCTGACTATTATGGATTCTGTTTAACAGGTTCCCACTGGTACCAGATTGCGGCTGAGGCACCACTTTCGGTGAATACAGCTCGAACATACCTAGTCACTGCCGGAACTGAGAGAAGTTTACTTGACGTAGCGGTTACGTTAGCAAGCCAGTTGTAATTCGTTGGGTTACGAACATCAATGACTGAAGCAGTTGAAGTTCCACTTGTGATGTCATCATCGTACCAATCAATACCATCGGTAGAGAACTGATAGCGAATGTTCAGCAAGGCAGCAGTAGAAGAACCAGCCATCTGAACCATTAGAGAATTTCTATCGTAGGCGAAGAACGTGAGTCCTGATGAGGTGTAGTTATCGAGAGCCGTTGAGGTTGCTTGGAATGTCCCCGCAGTATTAAGAAATGTCGGAGATGTCGTTGCCGTTGCAGATTTAACAGGAGAGAAAAAACTAGAGGGGTTCGCATGAGTAGTGAGAGGCTTCCAAAAAGCAATCACTGCGACGATACCAAAAACCAATGTTACTGCGCTTATCTTTATTGTTTTTGTGAGCATAGTGTTTTTACTTTTAATAATGGGTAGTGTCCCTGGTGAGATGCCCGAAGGCACCCCACAGAGAAGCTACCTGAGAATCAAGAGCTGCGTCGAAGAAGCAATATAAAGAGGAACTGTCGCCGCTACACTGGTAGGGTTGTACACCGTGAGTGTGACGAATCCTGCGGTGGTTGAGGCTGAAGCTCCTAATACTTGCCACGTTTGAGCAGTACCTGATGGAGTAGTCGTAGATTGTTCTGCGAATACTGCATCACCAGATAAGACTCCAGTGACCGGACAGTCAAAGGCTGCTGTTGATGAAGCGGCGACGGTTGCTCCTACAGTTATGAGCTGACATGACGCTGCTGCGGTAACAGGGCCAAAGAACTTTTCCTGAGCGATTTTCTGACAACCAGAACTACTGAATGAGTCACCACAGTTGGGCCCTAACTTGAGTCCAGCTGCGCCGACAGACGAGTAGTTGGTTTCACCAGAAACTGTTCCTACTTTTATACTGCCACTAATCTGCGGATAGAAGTATCCACCGATTGCAATTACCATCGCAATCAGCGCTACTGCTCCGGCGTTCTTATTTAAGAAGTCCATAGTGATTATTTATTTAGTTAGTGTCTGTAATTCCCGCATATATTCACTCCTACCGAATGTCGGAGTTCTTTTATGACATGGAACACATAATGTTCGACCGTTCAAAACCTCAAAACGCAGTTCAGGGAAAAAAGCAAATGGTAACTCGTGGTCAGCGTTAAGAACGCCTCCAACTTGTCCACATGCTTGGCATGTGAATCGGTCACGAGTGAAAACTCGTATTCTCCATACTTTGTACTCTGGAGATTTCCTTATCTTCTCGTTAATAGGCGTAATTCCACCTTTCCATTTGTTGTTTGCCTCACCTTTCCTTACAAAACCAATTACAGTTTTGTGTCCTTTTTTAAAGGTTGTTTGAGGATTGCACGAGGGTTTCCCTTGACGGAAAACATCCATACATTGTTTTGAACAGTACTTGACTCGATTGTTCCAATTAAAAACTGAACAGGTGTAATCCTTTTCAATCCTTTTATCACAATTAAGACAAGTTTTGAACATACACTTTTAATAATCACACAGTACCGTCGGAGCCAATCAAACCAGCGTACTCGATAGTGTCAACCTCCTCGCGTGCGCGGAGCTTGTACTTGTACTGGTCTTCTGGGTCAGTTTTCCAGTCTACGAGCGTCGAGAAGAAAGCCTCGCGTTCCATGCGGACAACGCCGTGCTGTGCAGCACCGAGCATCCACATAGTCGTCTGGTTTGTCGCGCCTGAGTTGTCAATGAACTGATTCCACACGACACGAAGTCCTGGGTAGAGTTCAGAGAAGTAGTTCAGGTCGTTGTTTCCATTACCAGCGCGAAGCACTGACTTGGAAACAGTCATGGCATCGTGGTGCAATGTTGAACCACACACCAAGAACTTAGGCTCGAAGCCGACGATAACGCCACCTTGGTTCTTTTGAGCACGCAAGGTAACGATACCTGTGTTCAGGTTCGCGTCTGACATGACACCCGTGAGGTAGTTGTCTACCGTGTCACCGTTGGCGTTTACGTGGCTGTGTGTAAACAAAGCTACGTTGTCGCCAATAGTGGTCGAGAGAGTTGTACCGAAGCCAAAAGCGTAGAAGCTAAAGGCGTTCTGGTCACGAGTTGCCATCCACGCGAGTGTTTGCTGACGAACAGTCTTGGCGACTGCCTCATGCTGTTGGTCTTGCATGAATGAACGACTAATTGGCACATCCTGATTGAATTCAGCGATGATAGTCGTCTTCGGTGAGAAGGCCGTCTTAGTAACATTTTTCTTCACAGAGAGGTCTTGAGCAACGCCCGTGACCGTCTTCTTGAAGTAGCCACCACCGCCAATCACTGACGTAACCCATGCAGCGCGGTCAACACCCGACTGGGTGAACACGAGTGCATCAGTTGCATCAGCCTTTCCTGCGGTCGTCTGCTCAATAAGAGCATTGTCGCGCAGCTCATCAAGTGCTGTCTTGACGAGTTCAAGGTTAGGTGATGTTTGATAATTTAATCCAGGCATACATTATTACGATTAGATTATTAGGTCGTCGGGTTACCGTAGAAGGTCACTGAAGTCGAGTAGACCCAGAGAAGTTCTGAAGTAAGTGGATTTCCACCAATAATAACGATGCCGTTTGTCGTTGCATCGGTCTGTGCTGAATCGACTGTCCAGACAGTTCCTGTGAGGTTGAATTTCACGCGCTTGTGATAAAGAGCGTTAATTTTTGCTTGTGTGTTTGAGTTTGTTGAGGTCAGATTTCCAGTTCGATAGACAAGACCAGGAACAGGGAACCACAACTGGACGTTACCAGCAGCAGAAGAAGTCTCGTTAGAGGCTGCTTTTGCAATACCAGTGTGAAGTTGTGACGTAGTTCCGTCACCAGAAACACAAATTGCCACGTTGGTGGAACTTGCTTTCGTTGGTGTTCCACGGTCAATAGAGGCCGTGGTTCCTGATGCTACGACTGCATAGACCTCGAACGACTGCTCCTGACCGTGTTCAATCACGATAGGAGGTGAAGTTAATGCCATATAGTAAGGGTTAGTTAAAGACTAATCCCTCACAAAAAGTTTACTGCATTCGGTTTTCTGCCTTCTCACGAGCCGCTAAGACTTTCTCTTTGGTCATGTTGTAGGGAGGGCGCATAAATGCTTTCTCTGCTTCGGTAGGTACAAATTCTTCATCAACTCGGGCGTTCATAGAACCACCTGATGCTGTCCGACGTGCCTCTCCTTTACGAGCGGCCTCGGAAGCAATTTTTGCATTGCGTGAAGCGTTTATTGCACCTCGGGCGAAATCAAAGTCTGCTTTTGCATTCCCTGAAGGTGTGATACGAGTTTCAAGAGCAAGCCTGACTTCCTCACGCTCAGCTTCATCGGTAATCTCGCTTGCCATATCGAGAGCCGTTTTACGGGCTTCATCTTTATTAAGCTTGCGGAGCGTACCAACAGTGAGTGGAGTGTCGTCAGTAATATCATCATCAACGTGTATATGCGGCCTAATTCCTAGGACATCAGCAGGTTCGCCGCCGAGTTCTTTAACTCGCTCAGCGTTTTTCTTGAGAGAATATTCTGCTTTCTCTTTCTCAGTTCTCTTATTGTGAAGGTTCTCAGCTTCAGCCTTGGCTTTCGCCTCAGCGTCTGCTTTCTCTTTGGCCGCGAGTTCAGCCTTCTGCTTCTCGATTTCTTCTGGGGGCATATCGTATTCAAAAGTATACGTTACTTGTATCTATGCTAAATGGATAGTTCATGTTGGGCTAAAACTTTTAGGTGTTTTTCAACTTGCTGCCCCCACCATATCGCTGCGCGGTAAAAGGAAATCTTCTCTGGTGAATCTCCGTTATGGAGACTCCCGCTGATTGATGTCCACGTTACCTGCTCACGAACCAGTGCGAGCGCTTTGTTGTTAAGAGCCGCCGATGCAGACTCTTTCAACACCGTTGCTTTCTCAACGTCCAACGGTTGACCATTGATGAGGATTTCTCCTTCATCACTGTTCTTGATTATATCATGGAGGGGGAACGCGTCTAGCTTGTCAAGAATTAAGTTTGTGAATAAGTTTCTCTGTGTAAGAGTTAATTCACTACTCTTAATAAGGTCGTACGCATCTTTAATGCGTTCGTCGTGCGATTTCCCCGCCATACTTACTTCTTTTTCTTTCCTAGAACATCCTCAAAGGCTTTCGTAAGTCCTTCCTCTGAAGTCTTGTTATCGACGAAATGAACATTCTCTGAGAGCACTTTTCCGTCTTTATCCTTAACCTGTTCGGTCTTGGTGACGATTCTACCGCCATAGCGCACGTACTCAGCCATGACTTCTTCCTCTGTAGGCTCAAACTTCTGTTTAAGCTCAAAGGAGCGTTTCTTCATCGCTTTAAGAACTGAGTCAAGTTTAATGTGGTTTTCTGCCCATTTATACATGGTATATACGTTAGCTATTAACCTCGTGCGTTTCTCTTTACTGTACTTTTAACAAGGGTAGTTACGGCGATAGGGGTTGATTTGTTATCAACCTTCGCAATCGTTCCGTCGTCATTGATTTGTGTAATGCGGCCTCCCATCTTGAGATACTCACGCATAATCATCTCGTCAGTGACGGTGTTCGAGTTGACGTTGTTGTTAGCCTTAGCACGAGTAAGCGCTTCAGCGAACTTCTCTCTATTCTCTGCCCAGTCGAACGTGAACGTCATACTAAGCCGTTTGGCCTTCGTCGCTCTTTAGTTCTTGGTCGAGTGCTGCAACCTCTCCTTCTACCTTGGCAACTTCCGCGACAGGAACGCCAGTTGGCCCAGCAACCTGAAAAGCATTTACAGTATCAGTGAGCTTAGCGAGGTCTGCCTTAATATCTTCAATTGTTGACATATATAATTAGTTACTTTTTAATTTTTGGACTCTTCTTATCTCCTGGCTTTCCACCTGTTGCGATAATCTTATGCAATGGAAAACCTGAACCTACTTTTTTTACCATATCTGTTATTTATTTTTAATAAAACCTTCGACCTTTTTTTCTTCGACTGGTTGGGCTTTTTCGTCAACCAAACTTATTTCGTACACAGTACCTTTCCCAATCTTTAGTGCTTCAAGCATGTTACGTGCCAACACTTCGTATTTTACAAGATACATCTTCTTTTTCATATCATCTTCCTATACCAGCCATAGTTGTTGCTCCTACACCCGCACGCTTACTCCCTGCAAATGGTGAAGGTACTGAAGGTGTATTTGTCTCACTCGGGCCGCCTTGGTCTGCGCCACCACCTCCTACCGCATTCATCATACCATCTACAGCACTACCTTGTTGTTGCTTTGCTTTTAGTCTGTCTGGGTCTCCATCGGAGAACTCCTCAATAACATCATCAGCGACTTGTTTCTGGTCGGTGAATGGATAGACGAACTGCTGGGTGAGCATCTGGTACTTTAAAATCTTCTGCGTTCTATCATTGCCCATAGCATGATTCACGATTGCATCGGCGTCTACATAGAAGTTATAGGTTGTACGAGCGAATTTATACGGATTAACGTGATATACCTCTTGGTCGTCACCTCCTTTATCATTCCACAGCTTCCATTCGTAGTCTTTAATCTGTTTTGGAGTCATTTTACGATCGATAAGATTGGATTTAAAAACAATCTTGTTGGTTAAATTCTTTCCTTTTTCTTTAGTTTTAGCCAAGATAGTCTTATATTTCATCGTCAGAGCTTCAGGAATTGACGTATCAACCTCACCAACAGTCACGTTTTGAATCACGCAATCCATAGTCAACTCACCTACTTGTTTCACTAAATCAGCAATCATTATCCCTAGAACACCTAGCTGCAATCTCGCTTGCTGTTGCGCGATGTTTGATTGTGTAGCCGTAATACCAGGCTCTTGAGCGCCGGACATCATCTTGTCTTGTGTGGACTCACTCATGTCAGTCTCTTGCTTCTCAAGTACTTGCATAGCGGCTGGAAGATTAGGACTCATGGCCCATGGGGTAACTTGAGCGCCAGGAGGCATACCCACCGCAGCACCAGGAGCAATGACGACTGAATCAACTTTGGCTACACCTGAAAGGAATAGTGGCTTAATGACATCAAGATACATGCCATCCACGAGCAACTGATGTGTTTTATTCTGTGTTGCATCTTCCCAGAAGAGTTTAAAAGCACCTGACTTACCATACGCAAACCTTCCCGTTGGGTCGAGTGGTTCAAAGTAAGTCTTCGCGAAAGGATAGATGGGTATTGACTTCCACTCGTCACCAATGAGTGAGAGTCTTCGATGCTTGAAACGGTTCGACAGGTAGATATTCTCTGTCTCACCCATCAGGACACCCCCAACAAACGTAACCTCAAGGTCTTCATCTCTGTAGTAAAAAGTTATAGCTTGCACCGCAGTTCTATCTGCCTCAGTCCATTCAATATCGTAAAGCGTCTGGTGTTCTTGACCTGAAAGAAAGATACGAGTCTTACCTGCTTCGACGTATTTAAAGTCTGCGTATTGTCCGTAAATCTTTCGTGCTTGATCCCATGAAATCCTGTTAACGCGAATGATGAGAGGTTGCTGTTGAATAGGATTCACGTAGAAGTCCCCGAGTAGTATCTGGTCAATTGGAATTATGTTTAAGTTAAGCCCTGAGAGTAGGTTGTCCACGGCCTCAGTAACTTTTATAGAGCCGTTAGACATCTGTTCCTTAATGCGTTGCATTGCTTCAAGATATTCAACCTCAACGAATACAGCGGGATTAACGAGCGCAGAAAGTACCATGTATAGAAACTTCATCTCGTAGTTAGCTTTCCTTAAATGCTCTTCAACAATGATTCGCATGACACGAGCAGTCATCTTGTCTGGTTCATCATCTTCATTGGATGCGGTGACGAGAGGGTAGAGCATTCCTGCAATCATGTGGGCGAGAATACCTATAAGTTTATTGCGTGCAGTGTTCTTACGACCTCGCCACCGCCATCGTTTATGCTCCGGAACGTACTGAGCGCCTACAAATGCTCCAAATGTCTGTTGGTCTGTCTTAGCGCGTTGTAAAAGTGAAATGCCATCAAACTCATCAAAAGGTCTGTGCTGTAATCTCCACACGCGTTGATAGTCATTCTGACAACGTGCGAATAATTCTTTTATTTCGTTACTCGGATTGTAAGCAGACTGCGCGAGTTTGTTATATTGAGGCAATGGTTTGCCTGAATCATCGGTTATGGCACTACCAATCATAAAAGTATTATACCATTAATTTACTTCGTAATCAGCGATATGCACAGAAAGTTGTCCACCTCCAATCTCTTCGCTCAAGATTTGTTCCATGTACGCCGTCGCATCAAGCGTGTCATCATGTAATCCTTGAGGAAACTGCATCATCTCTTGTTCTAGTTCCTTACACTCACCTGCGATATGAAAGACAGACTTAGAAGCATAGCGAGGGAT
>Ga0075017_100000320_pt1 | contig 25637 bp, 12 predicted proteins | sample AleBraG_ABR_2012_FD_71475 | JGI IMG/M metagenome (GOLD analysis project Ga0075017, IMG submission 71475) | Freshwater sediment microbial communities in response to fracking from Pennsylvania, USA - Alex Branch Run_MetaG_ABR_2012 | ecosystem: Environmental > Aquatic > Freshwater > Creek >... | reverse complement strand
CACACCCGCCATAAAGTTGTTGATCAGCTTCATGATTGCACCACTGCCGGTCGGGCCGAAGCGAATCGCATCACGTCCGAGAACGGATAACACCGGCCGCGCAATCTCGAGAGCCTTTTCTGATCCTCCGACCAGAAAAAGTAATTCCCCCGATGCCGCCTGCGGTTTGCTGCCCGTGACGGGGGCATCCAGCAATTCGCATCCTTTCTGCGCCGCCGCAGCAGCAAGCTCATGCACCCATTTCACTGTGAGCGTGCTCGATTCGATAAGAGTTGTCCCTGGCCCGGAGCCGGCCAGTGCGCCATTTTCCCCGAGCCACACGGCTCGGGAAGCTGCATCATCAGCCACCATGCTGATGACTACTTCTGAGCGCGCCGCAGCCTCGCGCGGAGTGCTTGCCACAAAGGCACCATCTTTGGCGAGAGACTGGGCCTTTTCACGATTTCGGTTGTAGACGGTGAGCGGAAAACCTGAAGACAGCAGACGCCCGGCCATCCCCGTTCCCATAAGGCCCAGTCCCATGATTGCAACACGTGGTTTTGACATGTTTTCTCTACCCTAAAGAAGTAACGCTGACCAGAGGCTGACTCGCCTGCGCAACGCGCATCGGGTTTCGCAGGGTTCGCCCAAAGCCATCGAAGCTGATCTGCATGATGTCCCCATCCGCGAGCTGAATGCCGTCCCCGAAACTCAGGCAGTCGGCACCCATGAAGTGAATGTGTACGTCCCCTGGCCGCCGATGCTCCGCGTACTTGAAATGATGGTGCTCGATATTCTTTAAGCTATGACACATCTCGGTTTCGCCGGAGCGAATGTTCTTCGACCAGAACTTAGCGCCGCCGCGCTCGATGACGACCTGTCCCGGTACTGACTGGAACTCCGCATCCACGACAAGTTCGGGTCCAAGAGAGCACGTGCGCAATTTCGAGCCTGCCAGATACAAGTAGTTCTTCTTCTCGATTCGGTGGTCAGAAAATTCATTGCCAATTGCCATCCCTACCCGGTACGGATTTCCATCGGGACCAATGATGTACACGCCGGCGACCTCCGCCTCCTCGCCGCCATCCTCGCCGTACGCGGGAACCTCGAGCGGTTCGCCATGTGCACGTAACATGGTGCCGGTGCTTTTATAGAACCACTCTGGAGGCGTGCCGATCTTTCCATCTTCCGGGCGCCCTCCCTCGATTCCCCAGCGAAACATCTTCATGCTGTCGGTAAGTTCTTCCGCGTGGGCATGCATGGACCGGCGCTCGCGAGCGCTGCCCAGGTGCGTCAGTCCTGTCCCGGAAATCAGGCAACGGGCGGGCTCATCAGGATGGTCGATCGCGGGAAGAATTCGCCACTCCGAACTGCCGACATAAACAGCATCGTATGGAAGCAGTTCTTGACTGACGCGCTGCCGCGCAGTGTCGCTCAGACTCAAACCTGCTGAGATTGCTGTCGCAGCCAGCGAGTAGACCGAAGTGCAGTCTCTGAGGAGCCTCAGGTTGGGTTCCTCGACGAGTGCCACCCGCCGAGCATTTCCGTTGCGAAGTTGGATCAGTCGCGTCATGGAATTCAATGCTGAGTTAAGAGTTACAGAGCCGCGGTTCGCTCTATCACATCGAAATTCTCTAGTGCTTTCTCGTTGATGGTCAGTCCGAGGCCGTGAACATTCTCGTCGAGATCCACAAAGCCGTCCTTGGCGATCGGTTCGCCTTCGAAGATGTACCAGAACAACTCGTTGCCCACTTCGACATCGACGACAGGGAAGTACTCCGCCATCGGAGAGTTCACGCTCGCCATCACCACGTGATAGTTGTGCATCTGGCCAGCATGCGGAATCACCGGCACCGCGTATGACTCCGCGAGCGCCGCAATTTTGCGCGCTTGCGTGATGCCGCCAACACGATTGGTATCGAACTGTATGTAGTCCACTGCACGGGCTTCGAGCAGGTCACGAAATCCGTACTGGGTGAATTCGTGTTCACCCCCCGCAATAGGTATTCTTCCTTGCGATTTCAACTCCGTATACCCGTGGATATCGTCCGGGATTACCGGCTCTTCCAGCCAGCGCAAGTTGAACGGCTCGAGCAAGGGCAACATGCGCTTCGCGTAGTCGAGGGTCCATCCCATGTAAGCGTCTGCCATTACATCGACATCGTTGCCCACGGTTTCGCGAACGGTGCGAACCAGTTCGACATTGCGCTGCATGCCCGCCGCTCCATCGGACGGTCCCCAACCGAAGCGCAGCTTCATTGCCTTGTAGCCATCTTCTTTGTAACGCTTCGCCTCCGCAGCCAAAGAGCTTAGCTCCGTGCTATACAGACGGCTGGCATAGACTGGAATTCGCGGCTTCGTCCTGCCGCCCAGCAAGCGGTAGACCGGTTGCCGCGCCGATTTGCCCAGGATGTCCCACAGTGCAATGTCCACTGCGCTGATGGCCGCCATGCCGATTCCCTTGCGACCGAACGCCATCGTCTTGCGGTACATGTGCTGCCACAGGAACTCGGTGTCCCAGGGATCTGCACCGATCAAGATCGGCTTCAAATACAGATCAATCACTTGTTTGCTGACGTGTGGCGCCAGTGCGGCGTTTCCGATTCCAACGTACCCATCGTTGGTGAAGATTTCGACTACCAGCCAGCCATGAAACGTGAACGTCTGCATCGATGCCTGTGGCAGGGCCAGCAAATCCATCGGATTGGTGCAAAAGTGCGGTGGCAGGGGCACAGTCTTTCCTCGCCACTCGACCACCCGGGTACGAATCTCTTCAATCTTCAAAGCGTGCCCTCATAACCCCTCATAACCAAGGTTCGGCTCGATATTAATTTGCCGAACCGCGGGAATCGCCAGCAGAATGACAACGAAAGCCACGACGTGAAATGTGCCTGCCAGGGTAAAGACGGTGCTGTAACCAAATCCATGATCGAGCAGATAACCCGCAAGTTCCCCGAAGGCGATTCCACCGATCGCGCCGCCGAAACCGACCAAACCTGCGACCGCGCCGACGACGCTACTCGGAAACAGATCCGTGGGCAGGACCATTACCAGCGTCGACCACGACTGATGCCCGAAATACGACAGGCTGAATATCGCTAATGCCCATGACACCTGGACGTGCGGCACCAGGAGGATGAAAGGCATCACGGCTGCGCTAAGTCCCAACGCCAGCTTCCGCGCCGTTCCGACGGAGAACCGGCTTTGCACCAGATAACTGGACAATCCTCCACCTAGCAAGCAGCCAATTCCTGCGGCCACATGCGGAATCCACGCCAATGCTCCCACTGCCTTGATGTCGAACCCCCGCGCGTCATACAGATACTTGGGAAGCCAGAAAAGGTAGAAATACCAGGCCGCGTCGGTCAGGAATTTCGCCGTGATCAGTCCCCAGGTCTCGCGAATGCGGAACAATGCCAGCCAACTTGGCGGTGCGGTCCCGGAAGACGGCAACACAGATCCGATTTGTTCTCGCTCCGTCGCGCTGAGCGCCGGATGTTGCTCGGGCGGGAAATACGCGGCCCTCCACCACACGGTCCACAACAATCCGAACATACCCGTGGCGAGAAAAATCCATCGCCATTTTGCAAATGCCAGGATCATGGCAATCAAGGGAGGCGCCACGATTGCTCCGACCGCTGTGCCTGCGTTGATGATACCCATGGCTGTGGCTCGCTCTTTGACTGAAAACCATTCCGCCACCACCCGCGTGGCGGCTGGAAACCCGCCACCTTCGCCCATCCCCAACAGGAAGCGGCTTACTGCCAGCATCACAAAACTTGTCGCTAGGCTGTGACTCGCGCATGCTAGCGACCAGAACAGCATGATCAGGGTGAAGCCCCGCCGCGTTCCCAATGCGTCGGCCAGTTTGCCCCCTCCCGCGTACATGAGAGCGTACGAGAGCAGGAACGCCGACTGCAGCTTCGAAAACTGTTCGTTGGAAAGCGGGATGTCCCTCCCGATCGCTTTGATTGCGACCGGAAGTGTCTGGCGATCCAAATAGCTGATCGCTATCGCGACACTTACCAGGAAGGCGATTCGCCATCGCACCACGGCCACTCTCACTTGCCAAGTGTCTGTGTCACCCGTCTCCCATCAACTACGCAAATACGGAGTCCATACCTGCATCGGTGTCGCCTCGCGGTTCGCCCACGCATAGTAGGGGATCAGCGTCAGCTTCTCCGAGCGGGTCTTGGGCGCGCCTGAATCAACAGGTGCGTAGAGCGCTTCCTTCGCCGAGGGAATCTCCGCCACCGCGCCGCTATGGTGCAGTACGCCCACTCCATCCAAGAGATCTGCCTTGTACTCGGACGGAAAATCTTGGGTAAGCTTCTGGTCGAGAGCGATCGAGACATCCGCCAGAACGGTGCCGCCCGGCTGATCGATTTGCTCCATGCAGTAAACGATCGGTCCCCGTTGCACAGCGACGCGTCCGCGATCTTCGGAGACGCGTGGATTCGAAGCGATAATCTCAGTCGTCATAGGGAAGTTCAGAACCACGGTGTCACCGGGCGCCCAACGCCCTTGAATCGGCAGGTACTCGCCGGGTCTAGCGCCGTCCACATTCTTTCCATTTACGGCGACTTTACCGGTCCTCGCCCAGCCCGGAATCCTCACGTACAGAGTGAAATCGGTCGCCTGGGCGGGTGTCACCTTAATTTGAATGTCACCATCCCACGGGTAGTTCGTCTTCTGCGCAATCTTGAGTGGCGTGCCGTTCTCCAGATGCCAGTCGAGCTGCGAATTGTCGTACAGGTGAACGTACACTCCATCTTTGCTCGTGCTGTAGAAATATCCGGGAAGGGAAGCGAAGGTGCGCTCCAAATTCGGAGGACAGCAAGTAACGTCGTACCACGGGTTGCGAATCTTGTCGCCCGTGGCAGGATCGAAGGCGAGCGGATTGCGATAGCAATACGTGACACCGTCCAGCGACATCCCTGAATTGATCCCGTTGTATAACGCCCGTTCGATGATGTCCGTGAAGCGCGCCTCGCCGCTGGCCGCGAGCATGCGCCAATTCCACATCATGTTGCCAATGGCAGCGCAGCTTTCACCGTACGCCTGGGCATTGGGAAGTTCGTAAGCATTGCCGAACGCCTCCCACTGACTTCGCGCTCCAACGCCTCCCGTAATGTACATCTGGTGGCGCGACAGGTCGTCCCACAGAACATTGAGCGTCTTCCAGTAGGCTTGATCGCCGGTCTCAAGGTAATAGTCGGTTGCGCCGCAGCAGGCATACATGGCGCGCACGGCGTGCCCCTCGAGCTTGGTGCGCGAAGTGAACGGGATCCCGCAGTACATATAAATGATGCGCTGGGGCTCGATGGAAGCCCGGCTGTCGCCTTGGAGGATGTATCCCGCCAGGTCCACGTATCGCCGATTGCCGGTGGTCCGGTACAGCTCGATCAGGGACATTTCGATCTCAGGATGCCCCGAGATGATCGGCTTCTCGTTCGGTCCGGGACCGTAATTGGGGATCAGGAAATTGTCGACGAACCTGGCGCCGGCATCCATCAGCGTCGCATCTCCCGTTGCGCGGTAGTATGCAATCGCTCCCTGCAGCATGTGTCCCAGGTTGTAGAGCTCGTGGCCCACTTCCTGGCTCTTGGGGAGCATTCGCTCAGAGACGCGATCGCCCACGTAGTACGTGTTGAGATAGCCGCTTGGCTCCTGCACGGCCACGACTTCGCGGATCATGGACTCAGTCACGCTGCGCAGTTCTGGCCGGTCGCCCGATTGCAGCGCCCATCCCACGCCCTCGGTCCATTTATAGATGTCGGAGTCGGAAAAATATGGTCCTTTCTGCGGCGCTGTGCTCTTACCCACGAGGCGCCGGAAGTTGTCCATACGACCGTGCGCCTCGAGCTGCTCCCGCATGGTCGGGATGCTGCGCTCGACATTCGTGGTTCGCCGCTTCGACCAAAACCCTTCATTGATCGTTACGGCCCGCACCGGCACTGTGTGCAGCTTGGCGTACGGAGAGTTAGCAAGATTCAACACGCCTTGGTCTTTCCACGGCAGCAGCGCTGCACCGCCCGACGCCGTGTCGGACCAATTCCATCCAGAGCCACGCAAGGCGGGCTCTCCAAGAGCAGAAGAGAGAGCTGGGTGAATCAGATAGGAAGCCGCTGCGGAAGAAGCCACCGTGGTGAGAAAGCTTCGCCGGGAGACCTTGCCTTTGGATTTCATGGATGAGCTCCTTTCTGTGGGCCGGTTGCGCCGATGGTTAGAATAGAGTACACGTTTACTCAGCGGAACGAAAAGGGACCGCGAAAACTTTCAACTGCCCCCTCGACTATTCGCTCGGTGCTGCGCTGTCCTTGGCCAACCGGAGGCGCTGGCGAGAGTTCCCCTGCCGCTCCTCGTCGTTCAACCGGTTCAGCGTTGCCAGCATCGCGCTCGCCTGCTCGGCGTTTCCTTGTTTCCGGTAAACGATCGCCAGCTGCGAATAGGCCGTCTTCTCCTCGGGATTAAGGGCCCGCGCTCGCTCCAGATGTTGCTGCGCGTCATCAAGCCGATTTTCCTTCAGATAGATCTTGCCCAGGTCAATCTGAGCGGCGGGAAACTTAGCATTCAGCTTCACCGACTTTTCGAGGGCGGCCTTCGCCTCGGTAAACGTGGCATCGCCGGGTGCCGCACCCGAACGAAGCAATGCTTCACCCAGCAGATATTGCAGCGTGTAGTCGTTCGGCTTTTCTTTCGTTCGTTGGCGCAGGGTCTTGATCGCCTCCGGAAGGCTGCCCCGTTGCATATAGCTGACTCCGAGGGCCACGTAACTCAGGTTCTTCTCCGGCGCCAGACTGCTGGCCAGCTGAAAGTCCTGATCCGCTAGGTCGAAGTGGTTCATCATTGCCTCAATTACGCCACGCTGGAAAATCAGGCGGTCGGATTGAGGATGGTAATGAAGGCCCACCTTTATGACCTCGAGCCCCAGATCGTAGGCTTCGTTATTCGTGCACAGGGTCGCCAGATCGACATAATTGCTTTCGTCCTCGGGATCCAGCTGCGTGGCGTCTCGCAGTGCATTGATTGCGTCCTGCGTCTGATTGTTGCCCTGATAGGCTTCGGCGAGCAGGTTGTCGAGTTCCGCTGTTTTGTGGCCGCGATCCGCGGCCGCCTTCAACACCTCGATTGCCTTGGCAAACTCTTTCGTTTGCACATAGCAGAGCGCAAGATTGAACGCGGCGTCGTAGGAGTCGGGATACTTGGCACCCACGGCTTGAAAATAGGGAATCGCCTGCCGATACAGCTCGTGACGCGCCAGCGCCAGTCCTAGAGCGAATTGTGTCCGTGGCGCGAGCTTTTCCGGGTTCAGCGCGCGGAGGGTGTCCAGCCCTCGCTCCTGCTGGTTGGTCTCGAGATAACATTCAACGAGCTTCGCCGCGACAGCTGGGTCCTTCTGCAAATCTCCGGATTTCTCCCAATGGCTGGCTGCCGTGCGGTATTCACGCCGCGTGTAGGCGATCTCGCCGAGATAGGCGTGAATGACCGGATCGTCCGGGGCCGAAGCAAGGACAGCAGTCAGATGTTTCTGCGCCGCCGCAACATCTTTTTTTCCAAATTCATTGATCGCCAGATTCTTTAGCGCCGGATAGAAATGAGGATCGATCTGGAGCGCGCGCTTGAACTCCTGATCCGCCGCCGCAATGTTGCCCTTGCCGGTAAGCGCAATTCCCATCAGATTTCGTGCCTTCAAGTTGTTGGGTTCGGTTTCGAGGAGTTGCTTGAGCAACCCGATTCCCTGGTCCCACTGCCCCTGCCGGACGAACGCTTCGGCCTGCGAGTAGTCCGCTTGGGTTTGCGCCGCAACCAGGGCCACAGCAAGCAAGAGCCGATATACAACTGCGGCGGTGAGCAGCAACCGCGACCAACTAACCGTCATTCGGTGGTTTCCTGATTTGCGCAGGGGATGTTTGCGAAGCTGATCGTATCACGGTGAATTCTTCCTTCGAGTCGTGACACCCGCGTGCCCCGCGCAAGAAAAAAGCCTCCCCAGGTTGCCCTGGGGAGGCAGTGGGGTGTGTGGGGTGCGATGCGTGGTTAGAACTCGATTCTCGCGCCGATCTGAATCGTGCGCGGGTTGTAGACGCCGGTGGCTTTGCTGAAGCTTGGATTTGTTGAAGCTCCAGCTACCAACGCCAGATCGTTGCTCACTGAGTTTAAGTTCACCCGGTTGAACAGGTTAAAGAACTCCCCTCGAATTTGGAGCCGCGCACCTTCGTGGGTGAACCATGGAATCTGGAAATACTTCATGGTGCTGAAATCTACGTTGGCATATCCGGGTCCGCGGTAGACGTTGCGGCCAGAGTTGCCTTCCCATATTCCCGATGAGCAATTTAAGAGGGGTATGGTGGACGGTGCGGTCACAACGAGAGGGCAGGGATCCGTGAATGCCGTCGGATCCAGACAACCCTTCAGGAATCCCGTGCGATCGCAGTTTTTTCCCTTTGCCGCCGATGTCACATCGGGCAGAACGCAGGTCACGCCGCCATCAGGAGAGTGATTGCAATCCTGCACTGTGTAGGGGTAGCCGCCCTGGAAGGATGCCGATCCAGTCAACTGCCAGCCGCCTAGGACACCGCGAGTTAGCGCATTCGTGTCTGCGAGCTTGGGGAGTTCCCAGACTCCGTGGAAGGTGAGAGCCTGCGGGACATCAAAGGCAGCAGGTCCTTTTTGCAGGCTTGGATCGTAGGGGTAGTACACAGTGCCAAATGAGCTGTCATGCCCAGGCGTGGGAGCATCCACGTTGCTGATGGTTCTCCCAAACGTGTAGGCTGCCTGGAAAGTCGAGCCCTTGCTGAAGCGATGCAGCACTGAGAATGTTCCCCCGTTGTGGTAAGACCAGCCCGCGTTGTTGGTCAGGTTGACGCCAACGAAAAAGGGATTGGGTTGAAATCCGATGCGAGATCCTGTCAGAGGACTAAAACACCCGAAGCAGCGGTTCATGTCAGTGTTGACGTAGAGATGCACATCGTGCGAACCGGTGTAGTTGCCTTCGAATACCCAGCTCGGGGTTAGAGCATACTGGACTCCCAGAAACCGACCAATGTTATAGGAGGACTTCAAATCGGGAATCGTGCCCCCGATCGTCGAGGAATTGTCCAATGCACCGCCACGTGCGTTGACGCCAATGGGTAGGCCCGTGGGAATAGTGCAGTTAAACGGGTTGGTGGCGAGAGCACACAGTCCGTAAGCTGGCTGTGGTCCTGTAGGACCCAAGGTTGCACTGGTTCCTGCCTCGAAAGGTGGGTTGCCACGTGTCGGGTCGCTCCACACCTTGTTGGGCCAACGGTTAAAGAAGACGCCCATTCCGCCTCGAATGCTGAGCTTGCCCTGCTTGGTCGGATCCCAGGCAAACCCCAGCCGGGGAGCGAAATAGCCGATTCGATGGGTCTTGAACAAGCTGGGAACGACCTGCACCGATGCACCCTGGACTTGCTGGAAGAGTGTAGACCCCGAACCCAGGATAATGTTCGTCATGCGGTCGTTGACCTCGTTCGGATTGGAGGAGAAATCCCAGCGTAGTCCGGCGTTGATCGAGAGATTGCTCTTGACCTTGTAGTCGTCCTGGAAGAAGTAGCCGTACGTGGTTGACCGGTAGCCCACGTCCTGGAAGGCAGGTCCGCCTGTTATTAAATCGTAGTTGATGTTGCCTTCGGACGTTGGCTGATCAGCGGCAAAATCAAAGATCGAGTTAATTCTCCCCGTAGGCGAATTGTTGCTGAACGTATAGTTGGGGCGGAGTTGTGGTCCGTTGAACAGATCGTTTTCCTGGTCACGGAAGATCTCCAGCCCGGCTTTGAAACCATGTTTGCCGTGGGTGAAAGAGAGGACATCGCGCCAGTGGAAGTCATTCTGAATGAACTCTGCTGGTGCAAAGCCGTTACCGAATCCTGCTCCAAGGGCAGCCACACCAATCGGCGGCACCTGGCACTGATTGCAGGTCCCCAAGCCCGAAATACGGGTGAGACCGAACGCCGCATCATTGACCATCGATGGCGAGAAGGTGTGGGTCCAATCCAGGTTCGCGTAGTTGGTGATGCCAGCGAACGAATTCGGATTGGCAAACGCAGGGCGGACATTCGCCGTGATCGTGTTCGGTGTCTTTCGGAAAAAGTTGCCGTTGACCCGGTCTTTGGAGTCGCGGAAGTAGCGATCGATACGCACGTTCCACTGCAGCCCGTTATTTTTCGGCGCAAAACTGTCCGTCGTCGTCTCGATCATGTTGAGGCTACACGACATTCCGGCAATCGGTGGACCCACGGTCGCACAGGCGGGATATAGATCACTGACTTTCAGGACACTTCCGGGTAACACCGCTTGTACCGAAGCCGGATACTTGGTCATCAACTGGGTCGAGAGGTTGTTGGGGAAGTTGCTCTTCATGAAGCTCACGAAGTCCGGATGCTCTACTGACTGCTGAATAGTTGTTGCCTGCGCCGAAATCAGCTGGTCCCAACTGAAGAAGAAGAACATTTTGTCCTTCTGGATGGGGCCGCCCACCGATCCGCCGAATTCGTTTCGGCGGGACACGGGAAAGAATCGATTGGTCAGGGGATCTTTCGTGAACTGAAACTCGTTGCGCGCGGTCAGGTCGTTGTTGGTGTGGTATTCAAACAGCGATCCGTGGAGCTGGTTTGTCCCCGATTTCGTTACCGCCTGAATGACCAGCCCGCCGCTGTGGCCGTACTCGGCCGAGTAGTCGTTTACCGAAACGTGGAACTCGGCGATCGAGTCCGGGTTCGGCGTCAGGTTGTACACACCCGGGTCTGGGTTACTGGTAGCGAAGGTGTTGTCCAGGTAAAACGCGTTGGCGTCGCCTCTCTGGCCGTTGGCATTGGTATTGCCGCCATTCACCAAGCTGAAAACGCTATTGTCGAACGCTCCTCCTGACGCTTGGCCGATTCCCGTCACCCCGGGAGTCAGCGACACCATGTTGAAGACGTTGCGGCCGGTCAAGGGAAGCTCGGAGATTTCCTTCGAAGAAATATCAGCGCCGATCTTCGATTCTGCGAGCTGGATGGCCGCCGATTCCGCAGTCACTGTCACTGTTTCCTGGGTCTGCCCAACTTTCAACACCAGGGGCACGGTGCGGATCTGCTCGGCCAGTAGTGTGATGTTTTGCTGGGTCAATGTCTGGAAACCGGCCTTGCTCGCCGTAAGCTTATATTGTCCGGGGCCGAGGCTTGGGAAGCGGAAGAGCCCAGAGCTGCTGCTCTGCGCGGTTTGGGTTACACCCGTCTCGGTGTTGGTCAGCACCACCTGCGCTTCGGGCACGACGGCTCCCGACGCATCGGCGACCGTGCCTTCGATGGAACTGCGGAACTGTGCGAAAAGTGGCGTGGATAAGAGCGCCAACAAAGCCGCCAGCAAACAGCTGCGTTTCGAGATGCAGAACCTCATTTGTCCCCTCCGCAAAAGTCTGGGGTTCCGACGCCTTCCAAGGGCCTCGTAGCCGAACCTGAGATGTCGAGAAAAGCTTGCCTGGCACCCCGCGCCAGAACCTGCCCCCACGCCGCCCCCGGGTTGGCAAGACTGCGACACCGGTGGCTGCTGCACAGCAAACGTTTACTGGAAGGAGGTCATATCATGCTATTTTGCCGAGTGTCAAGAACATTTTCGGTTCTTGACCTGAAACTGACAAAGTACAATTCAAAAACCGCATGGCAGGCATTTCGTCCATGTATTTCGGCCTCGGGCGCTACATTTGTTGGTAGACAAGTTCTGAAAATCATATCGCCTGTGTCCGGAAATAACCTTCCTGGGATAGGATGTTGTATCCGATAACGTTTACGCAAGTGCCCAAGAAATGGTGCGCGAAGCTGCGGGGCCTGTACCATGCGGTAAGACGCTCATGAACCCCAAAGTGCGAGGTGTTTTGATTCTGGGCCTGTCTGCGTGTCTCGCGAGCGGGCTGTCATTTTCCCAGCAGCGCTCTGCCTCCCCAAGGACGGCGGCACTGTCGAAGCCGTCTTCGGCGGTGCAGGTCACTGCTCCCAAGGTCAGGTTTGAGGACATTGCACAAACGGCCGGTTTGACCGTGAAGACCGAAGACGGCGGGGAAAAGGCCAAGAAATACATCCTGGAAACGACGGGGAGTGGTGCCGCCTTCTTCGATTTTGACAACGACGGCTGGCCGGACATTTTTCTCGTCAATGGCAGCCGCCTCGAAGGTTTCCCCAAGGGACAGGAGCCGACCAGCCACCTCTACCACAACAATCATGATGGGACGTTTACCGATGTCACCCAGCATGCGGGAGCCGGTCTCAGCGGGTGGGGGCAGGGCGTTTGTGCCGGCGACTACGACAACGACGGCTGGGTGGATCTGTTCGTTACCTTCTGGGGCCACAATGTCCTATTGCACAATAACGGCGACGGCACCTTCACGGATGTAACCAGGAAGGCCGGACTTTGGCACGACGACGTCCGTTGGTCGACCGGCTGTGCGTTTCTCGACTACGATCGGGACGGCCGGCTCGATCTGTTTGTCGCCCACTATGTCGATCTGGACCTGCAACACACGCCGGAGCCAGGGAGCAGCGATCTATGCCAGTGGAAGGGCATCCCGGTGATGTGCGGACCTCGCGGACTGAGGGGAACGGTCAGTGAGCTCTACCGGAACAACGGAGATGGCACGTTCACGGATGTCAGCGAGAAGTCAGGCGTCGCCAAGACGCCGCCCTACTACTGCTTCACGGCGCTCACGGGGGACTTCGACAACGATGGCTGGCCCGACATTTTCGTAGCCTGCGACTCCACGCCCAGTCTGCTTTTTCATAACAATCACAACGGCACATTCACCGAGACTGCGGTGGCTGCCGGTGTCGCTTACAACGAGGATGGGCACGAGCAGGCGGGCATGGGCGCTTATGCCGGTGACTACGACGGCGACGGCTGGCTGGACATCATCAAAACCAACTTCTCCGACGATACTTCGACCCTGTATCGCAACAATCGTGATGGGACCTTCTCTGACGCGACCCTGGAAGCCGGACTGGGAAAGACTACCCAATTCCTCGGTTGGGGAACTTTATTCGTAGATATCGACAACGACGGCTGGCCGGACCTCTTCATGGCCAACGGGCACGTCTACCCTGAGGTTGACCACAAGGGCCTGAACATCGCGTTCCGCCAGCGCAAGGGCCTCTATTGGAACGAGCACAACGGGCGGTTCAGGGACATCTCGCTGGAATCGGGCTCTGGAATCACTACCCCCTTCAACAGTCACGGCGTCGCAGCGGCGGACTTCGACAACGACGGCTCGGTCGAGATCTTGGTGAACAATAGCCATGATCGTCCCAGTCTGCTCAAGAACTACGGCGATCATGGAAGCTGGATCATCGTGAGTCTGGTGGGTACGAAGTCGAATCGCGATGCAATCGGGGCGAGAGTCACCGTTCGCACGGCCGGTCATCAGCAGACCCAGGAAGTGCGCAGCGGTGGCGGCTATATTTCCCAGAGCGATTTTCGTTTACACTTCGGCCTCGGGTCCGCCACAAAAGCGGATACTGTCGAGATTCGCTGGCCGAGTGGTCTGGTGCAGCGGCTGGAGAATGTTGCCGGGAATCGCGTACTAAAGATCCGCGAGGGAGCGGGGATTGTGGATAAATGAGTCGAGGGCCCTGCGCCAGGAGTTTGCAAGCCAGCTCCCTCCAGGTGGTGACACTTCGATTGGCAGGAATCGAGGTGACTATTTGTGAGATCGTTTACTTGTGACATTTTCGAACCTCTGAGTTTGACGCAGGTGAGCAATTTCCGTTGCCGTTGACTCAGTCGGAGGAATGAAATGATGACAGGGTTTCGCTCAGGCACTTATGCAGGACTAGTCCTATGTATGACACTCTGGATGTCGTCCGGAAAGGCAGAGGCAAAATCAGGAATGCAACACAAGAACTTCGGCAAAACGCATGACGGCCAGTCCGCTGAACTTTACATCCTGACGAACAAGAATGGTATGCAGGCCGAAGTAACCAACTACGGCGCTACCCTGGTCGCTCTGCGGGTTCCGGACCGCGACGGCAAGCTCGGAGATGTCATTCTGGGCTATGACAATGTCGCCGGTTACGAAGGGGGGACAGCCTACTTCGGCGCTACCGTGGGCCGGTACGCGAATCGGATCGCTCACGCGAAGTTTACCCTGGACGGCAAGGCCTACACGCTGGCGAAGAACGATGGTGAAAATACTCTGCACGGCGGCGCGACTGGCTTCAACAAACGGTTCTGGACCGCGGAGGATGTCTCGAGCGATGCAGGAGCCGCGCTTCAACTTACCTACTTAAGCAAGGATGGGGAAGAGGGCTACCCCGGCAATCTGAACATCACAGTAACCTATTCGCTTCCAGCAGATCGCAAAGAGCTGAGAATTGAATATCGCGCTACCACCGACAAAGATACCGTCATCAATGTAAGCAACCATGCTTACTACAACCTGGCGGGACAGGGAAACGGAGACATTCTCAAGCACGAGCTCACGCTCTACGCTTCACGCTTCACACCCGTCGACCAGACTCTGATTCCCACCGGCGAATTGCGGGAGGTAAAGGGAACAGCGTTCGATTTCACAAAGCCCGCAGCCATCGGCGCCCGAATCGACCACGATGACCAGCAACTTAAGTACGGTAAAGGCTACGACCACAACTGGGTTCTAGATCACAAAGCCAAAGATCCGCTGGCACCGGCTGCTGAGGCTTACGACCCGCAATCCGGCAGAGTTTTGGAAATATCCACCACCGAGCCGGGCGTCCAGTTCTACAGTGGGAACTTTCTGGATGGATCGATTCACGGCAAGGAAGGCAAAGTTTACGGTCATCGCTTCGCATTCTGCCTTGAGACGCAGCATTTTCCCGATTCGCCGAACCATCCGGATTTTCCGACCACTGTTTTGAAAGCGGGACAGCACTTTCATTCTGTCAGCGTGTACCGGTTCTCAACCAGGAAATAAGTGGATTTGTGCAGATGATCACTCGAGCGTAGAGCAACTGCCTGGACATATAGACCCCGTAAATGTTGGTCCGGAAACCTCCCCGCGCGAAGAGCGGGTCATAATCGAAGAGCCAGAGATTGCCGAGCCCGAGGAGTCGCTTGAATAAGAACTGCCTGATCTCGTGGTTAGTATGGACTTTCCTTCTGGGCGGCGGTCAATCTTCTTCGCAGCAAACCCCAGAAACTTCCTCGCAACAAACACAACAGGCTGTAACTGTCGAGGCACATTTCGATGAGGTCGAAGGAACACTCGCATCCGTCTGGAACTATTTCGGATACGACGAGCCAAACTACACTTATGCGCCCAACGGGAAGAAATTACTTATTGAACTTTCCGCACTTAGTCCCGTGCCCGTCTATGCTCGTGTCCATAATCTGTTAACCACCGGCGACGGTACTGCTTCGCTGAAGTGGGGATCGACCAACGTCTATACGGAAGATGCCGCGGGCCACGCTGTCTACAATTGGGAAATCCTCGATCGTGTTTTCGACACATTTCATGACACAGGCATCAAGCCGCTCGTGGAAGTTGGCTTCATGCCACAAGCGCTCTCTACTCACCCCGATCCCTACCGCCACAATTTTCCGCAGGGCTCCATCTATACAGGATGGGCATACCCTCCCAAGGATTACGGCAAGTGGGCGGAACTGGTCTTTCAGTTTGTTCGTCATCTTCGCACGCGCTATGGCGACGCAGAGGTGAAGACGTGGCTGTGGGAGGTCTGGAACGAACCCGACATCGACTACTGGAAGGGAACACCCGAAGAGTTCTTCAAGCTCTACGATTTCGCCGTCGATGCGATCCTGCGCGCTCTTCCCGAAGCCCGTATTGGGGGGCCCGACAGCACAGGGCCAGGCAGTCCGAAGTCGGCGGAGTTCTTGCAGCACTTTCTGGAGCATTGTGCCCGCCAGAAAAACTACGTGAGCGGAAAGGTCGGTTCTCACCTGGACTTCGTCAGTTTTCACCCCAAGGGGCTGGCAAAGTGGCAAGGTGATCACGTGCAGATGGGCAGTGCGCATCAGCTCGCTACCATCGAGAAGGGTTTTCAAATCGTCTCATCTTTTCCTGAATGGCGGCGAACCCCAATCGTCTTGGGAGAGTCGGATCCTGAGGGGTGCGCTGCGTGCTCGGCAAAAGACAATCCTCAGAATTCGTACCGAAACGGAGCGCTTTATGCTTCGTACACCGCCGAGGTCTTTAATAACATTTTGACGCTCATCCAGAAAGAGCACGTGAATTTTCTCGGCGCCGTGACCTGGGCATTCGAGTTCGAAGGCCAGCCGTACTTTGCGGGATTCCGCGAGCTGGCCTCCAACGGGTTGGACAAGCCGGTATTGAACACGTTCCGCATGTTTGGCCTGCTGGGTAACGAGCGGGTGAGGGTGAGCAGTTCAGGCGCCCTGCCAAACGACGAGGTTGTCCGTTCCGGAGTACGCGGCAAGGCCGACATTAGTGCCATCGCGACGCGGAAGGAGCGCGAGTTTGAGATTCTGATCTGGAACTATCACGACGATGATCTTCCCGCTGAAGCTTCTCCCATTGATCTGACAGTCTCGGGACTTCCAACACAGGTGCAGCGGGGCTTGCTCGAACATTTCCGCATTGACGCTACGCACAGCAACGCGTTCACCGCGTGGCAGGCGATGGGTTCTCCCGGACCGCCATCTCCACGCCAATACGAACAGTTGCAGGACGCCGGACAGTTACAGCCGCTCACGTCCCCATCGTGGGTTTCGATCGAGCAGGGAAGGGTTCATCTGCACTTCGCGCTACCGCGTCAAGCTCTCTCGCTGATACGAATTGGATGGTAGACAGTCCTGCATTGTCGAGCTAGAGCCGACCGTAACAGCATGTGAACGTCCCGCCTCCGACCCGATAAAAAAGCCCCGCCGAATTGGCGGGGCTGTTCTTTCAGATCGGGATTCGCAGTGGTTCAGAAGGTGATCTTACCGGCCAACTGCCAATTGCGCGGCAGTTGCTGCTGGGTTGCCTTTCCAAAGGTTCCGTCTGCGAGGTTGTTGTCCAAGTTCGCAAAATTCACGCGGTTGAATATATTGAAGAACTCAAACCTCAACTGGAAGTTCACTCTCTCGGTGAGATGGGTGTCTTTGTAGAAGTTCAAGTCCGTTTCCGAGAAGTTGGGTCCACGGAACAGGTTTGCCTTTTCATTTCCTTGAGAACCGAATGTCGGCTGCGGAAACTGGCCGTTGGCGAAGACGCCGTTCAAGAAAGCCGACTTGGATGTCCCCTGCGAGTAGCTGCCTACATTCGGATAATCCAGTCCGACGCCGCCTACACCGCCCGTATCTCCATCGGCGTTGTAGTCGCCGCTTCCGGGAGCGTACCCGATCATCGTGTTCCCGGCGGCGGGACATTTCAAATTCGGGTTGGCGCAGAGCGGTTGGAAAGACGCCGTCGTCCAGACCATTTGCGGATATCCGCTTTGATAGATGCTGGTTCCGCTCACTCCCCACCCTCCCGTGACCCTGCCCAGAAATCCCTGGCCGTTGTTCAATCCGGGAAGCTGGTAGTTCAGAGTGAGAGAGAAACGGTTCGGGACATCCCACGGAGACGGCCCGTAGTACTGACTCGGACTCGCCTCGGCAGGGTACGCCGACGCATCGTCCTTCGAACTTGAGTGAGTGTAGGAGGCGTCGATAAACCCGCGGCGTGAAAACCGTCCCTTGAATTCGAAGAAGACGCTCTCGTAGTTACTGTAGCGATTGTTGTCGGTGTAGGCGATCGAACCGAAGCTCGGGTTAAGCCGGGTAGGCGCCAGGCTGTTGTGTTGAATCAGATCGCCAGCGAAGGCATTGATGTCCTGGCCATAGCTCACAATGCCAGCTTGGTTACCACCGCCAACCATGTTGTAGCCATGGGATCCGGCGTAGCCTACGCTCGCCGAGAAGTTGCTCCCCAGTTTGCGCTCCAACGTCGCCGACCAGATATTTGCTTTAGGAGATTTCAGATTCGGGTTGATCGCACCGATGCCAAAGTTGCCGCCAACGATTCCACCCTGCGAGTTCAGACAACCGTTTGCACCCAACGTCGGACATATCGGTGACCCAGCCAGTGCTGGATAGGTAAAGCCGAATGGCGGTTTGCCGCCCGTACCTAGAACAAACAATGGAGGCGTAGCGGTCCCCGCTGTAAAGCCCGGCGTAATCGGTCCCGGCGGACTACCTCGGAACTCCTCCTGGACGTTCGCTTGAGTCAGCCAGTTGTTAAACACACCGAACCCGCCGCGTAAGGACCAATCTCCTTTGCCGGTTGGATCCCAGGCAAAACCAACACGTGGACTGAGGAGATTATTCACCGAGCGGTTGAGAGCGCTGGAAGTTGCCTTGGCGAAGCCATTCGCGACCTGCTGGTTGTAGGTCTGGCCTGGCCCCAGATAGAAGTTTCCGAAGACGGTCGTCGCGCTGCGCGAATACGGGTTTCCTGAATCGTCGTAGCGGAATCCCAAAGTTACGGTGAGATTCTTTCGCGCCTTCCACGTATCCTCGACGAAGACTCCCCAAGTCCTCGACGCGGCATTCCACGACCACAACACAGGCTTCCCGGTAATGGGGTCATACATCACGTGGCCCTCGCTAGTAGGTGCGTCTTGAGCGAGTGTAAGGAGGTTATTAAAGTTGAAAGTCGGCTGTGACCAGGGTCCCTGGAATGGCTCCACATCGTCTCCGAACCACCCCTCGTACCCGAACTTCAAAGTGTGTGCGCCACGGACGTGCGTGAGGACATCGCTCCAGTGGTAGTTGTGCTGAATGAAATCTCCCTGGGCGAAACCGACACCGAAGCTCTGCCCTCCTTCCGTAGTCACCCCTTGTACGGCGATGGAGGGAACCGAATAATCTTTCGCTCCGCTACCGAGAACGCCTTCCACGCGATTGGCACCGAAGATCGCTTCGTTCACGGTATTCGTGGAGAATGTGTGCGACCAGTTCACCTGAAAAGCGCGTTGCCAGTTGTTGTTCAACGCCGAAAAAACCGGGATCGCGGACGCAGCGCCATAAGTGAGCAGTGTCCGGTAGAAGCTCCCGTAGATGCGATCATTCTTGAACGACTTGTCGATACGGGCGAAATACTGTGTCCCATTCCGAATTTGCGGCGCGCTGAAGTTCCCCACGTCAACCACGGGCAGAGCACAAGGCAGGTTGTTGGTAGCCGGTGTGCCGCAGCCAGTAATAGCAGAGCCCGTCTTTTGCACCGAGACGCCGGTCACGTTTGTGGGAAGGTAAGTCGAGAGCACCTTCGTTCCCACTGTGTTGGGGTAATTCTGTTGCGCCCAAGTGATGAACGCGGGATCCGCGAACTCAATTGAGCCGTTGCTGGCCAGTGACGAGCGCAAAGGCTCCACCGCAAAGTAGAAGAAAAACTGTTTGTGGGGGATGACCGGACCCCCAATCGCGAACGACATGTTGTTGCCGTGAAACGGCAGATACTTGGGCGCAGAGAAATGCGTCGTAGCGAACATGTTCTGGTAATAGAAGAAGTCTGCCGCGGAACCGTGGAATTGATCGGTACCGGACCTCGTGGTCAGAACCTCCTGGACACCGGTGGCCCGGCTGTGCTCAGCCGAATACGTGTTGACTTGAATGCTGGTTTCCTGGATGGAATCGGGATTCGGCGTGAGATTCAAGACACCCTGCCGGATTCCGCTGGTCACGTCGAGGCCGTCGATCACGTACATGTTCGACATCTGGCCCTGCCCGTTGGCGCTGGCATCCACCTGCGTTTCCGTGGAGTAGTTATCTACGCCGGATCCCGGAGTGCCCGATTTACCAGGTTGGCCGCCGCCCATCGTTCCCAACCCCGAAACCCCTGGCGCAAGCGTCGTCAAAGTGACCAGGTTTCGGCCGGCGACAGGCAGTTGCGCGACGCCTGAGTTTTCGAGAGTCAGCGCGTTGCGGCTGTCCGCCGTGTCGACGACGGGGGCCTCGGTGGTGACTGTGACGGCCTCGGTCGTGGCACCGACTTTCAAGCTAATCGGCAGATTCAGGTTCTGCTCCGTAAACAGTGTGACGCTGGCCTGGGACTTCGCGAATCCGCCGGCCTCCACGGTAATGTCATAGTCACCCGGCGCTAGACTTACGAAACGATAGTTCCCGGAAGCGTCGGACATGCTGCTCGCCGTAACGTGAGTGGCTCGGTTGACGAGAGTGACTTTGGCATTCGGGACGTTCGCACCACTCGGATCTTGAACGACTCCCTGAATACTTCCGGAGAATTGCGCGAAGGCGAGGCTGCTCGCGGCAAGCAGGCAACCTAAAGTGAACCAGGAAGAGAGGCGGGACTTCAGTAAGGGTGACATGGCTCCCCCACAAGGATGAAGATTCGCACCGCAGGGCCCGACAGAGAAAACGTTTACTTACCCCGATGGGCGAAAATTACACCCGTTAAAACAATCATGTCAAGAAGAAAAACCGATTTTCGTCGTAGGAAGGCAACGATGCGAAACACCACAGCCTATCTTCTCGCGCGTGGAGACTCTAACCCGCGGCGGGGACGATGCCCAACCCTTCTTTGATCACGACCAGTCTGTCCGCGGTCACACCCTTGAACTTCTCCTGCAGTCCGTTAGGCCAGTGGATTTCAATGTCAGCAATCTTTTCCGGGCCCAAGCCAAAATGCAACCTGGGGTCGTTCGACGAATAGAAACTAGACTGGCTTAACACCTCTTGCGCCTGCACCTTACCTCCATATCGAACCAGAACCCGCGCTCCGATGGCGCTGCGATTTGACTTCGTTCCCATCAGTTTCACCTTGAGCCAGTGATGAGATCCGCGCAGGTCATTACGCAACAGTGACGGTGGCTCATTGAGGTTGACGATCAGGATGTCTAAGTCTCCATCGTTGTCGAAGTCTCCGAAGGCGCAGCCTCGGCTGCAGTGTGGCTCGGCAACGCCCGGCCCAGCCTGCTCGACGAGTTCTTCGAAGGTGCCGTTGCCGAGATTACGAAACACAGCTCGGGGTGTTTTGTTGGCATACTGCGGAAGCTTTTTTTCGACTTCCGGGTAAACGTTGCCCGTGACCATGAACAGGTCCGGGTAGCCGTCATTGTCCAGATCCACGATACCTGCTCCCCAGCAGATATAGCGGGTTTCGACCGCGACACGCGCGGTACGGGTGACGTCGTCGAAATTTCCTTTACCATCGTTGTGGTAGAGGCCGCTAGCGTCATCGGCGAAGTGGGTTTTGAACAGGTCGATGTGCCCATCAAGGTCGTAATCGCCGACCCCGACTCCCATGCCAGCCTGTTCGCCGCCGTCGTCACTGAGAGCTACGCCGCGTTCCACGCCTTCCTCACGAAACGTTCCGTCGTGGTTGTTCATGAATAAAAGGCTGGGCGTGGAATCACAGGCCACGTAAATATCGGGCCACCCATCTTCGTCCAGATCAGCGGCGATGACGGTCATGCCGTAGGACTCCGTGGCCTTGGCGATGCCGGCCTGCTGGCTCACGTCGGTGAAGGTGCCGTCACCGTTGTTTCGATAGAGCGAATGCCTACCTGTCGGCAACCCGCGCGGCCCGCACTCGACGGGTATTCCTTTCCAGTTGCAATTGGTGTTGTCTCCTGGCACGGGAGCATGTTCGAAGGAGAATCGCACATAGTTGGAGACAAACAAATCGAGGTGGCCGTCGCGGTTGTAATCCACAAAACTGCATCCGGCTCCCCAGCGGGGCTGGTCATTCCAGAGCCCGGCCGCCTTGGTCACGTCGGTGAAGGTTCCGTCTCCGTTGTTGCGATAGAGCCGATTCTGCCCCCAGTAGGTGCAGAATAGGTCTTCAAATCCGTCGTTGTTGTAGTCCCCGACGCAGATCCCGGACGCCCACCCTATGGCTTGCAGCCCAGCCTTTTCCGTCACGTCAGTGAATGTGCCATCACGATTGTTCTTGTAAAGGCGATTGCTTGTGTTGGGCGGTACATCATCTAACCGCGTGCCGGAGAGCAGGAAAATATCCATCCATCCGTCGTTGTCATAATCGAGGAAAGCGCAGCCGCAGCCGGTCGCTTCCAGGATGTACTTTTTCTTGTCGACTCCCCCATAGATAACCGGCGCGTGCAACCCTGCACTGGCAGCCACGTCGACGAAATGAGCGTCAAACGGACGCCCCGACGGCGCAGGCCGAGCCTGGGGTTTCACGGTGTGAGTGGCCACGCCCTGCCCAAAGAGTCTTGCCGCGGTTGCGGAGATGGCCGAGCCGAGCGAGAGTCGCACAAACGTGCGGCGAGTAGACGTCATTACCGAAAGGTTCCTGGAGATTTCGTAAGCTTCAATTTTTTGGATTATCGCAACCGGCGCGCGATGAGTAAAGGTTTTCGCAGAATCTCAGTCCCACATGCGGGCGGACTTCAGAGATCTATGGCTGAGCCGGAGCCTTGGACTGGTTGTCATCCTCAACCAGTTTGTAACGATAACGTTCTCTTTCTTCCGCCGATGCCTGTTCGCGCAGCTGGGCCAGCCGCTTCAGCAATTCTGGAATCTCGCTCTTGTTCCCCGTCTTTCGAAGCGCCTGGATCAGGCGATAGACCGCAGTCTGATCTTTCGGATCGATCTCAAGAGCTTTCCGGCACTGTTCGACGGCTTCGGGATACTGTCCAGCTTGCATGTAGAGCTTGGCGAGTACTCCTCGGGCGCCCGCGAGCGTGGGTTGCAGCGAGACCGCTTTCTTGGCGGACCGCATCGCGGTTTGAAACTCGGGCGTGCCCGGTTCTGCGCCCTTCTGCGCAAGAATGTCGGCCTGGAGATAGAGCAAAAGAGCATCATTCGGTTTTCGTGCCAGTTTCGCCTGAACGGTTGACAGCGCGCGGTCGAGATCGTTCGCTTGCACCGCAGCCATTCCTTGAGCAGCTGAACTGAGGGACTGGCGGGGATCCAACTCGTGTGCTTTCTCGAAGTCAGCCTCTGCCTTGTCGTAAAGCGCCAGCTGAACATAGAGAACGCCTCGGGCCAGGTACAGCGGCGCAGCCTGCGGCTGCTGACCAATGCCGTCGCTGACCACATCGATTCCCACCTGGAACGATTCGTGTGCAAAGGACAGATTGGCGAAGTCCAGGTAGAGGTTGACGTTCTGCGGGTTGAGCAAGATCGCCTGGCGCAGAGTGCTGACCGCTTGCGGAGTGTCTTTAACATCCTCGTATGCCGCAGACGCTAATTCCAAGGTCTCAGCGTCGGGAGGATTGGCCTGAAGCAGAGGTCCCAACGAAGTCAGGGCCTCCTGAGGCTTATGCGCCATGAGGAGGATCGAAGCCAGCAGGTAGCGCTCGCGGGAATCGTCAGGGTGAAGCGAGACTGCGCGCTCGAAAACTTGGGCCGCCCTGTCGAATTGCTTCAGCCTCACCAGGCAGATGCCGTAGGCATGGACGGCGTCGATCTGAGAATCCAACAGCGAACCCGCCTTTTCAAAGTGAGGCACTGCCGCCTGACAATTTCCGTGCTGGTACTCGAGCACCGCCAACATGGCGTGGCTGGTCGGATCGCCGGGACGCAATTGAAGAAGATGATTTAGAAGCGGCACCGCCTCAAGGCTGCTGGCCTGGTATTCGATTTGAGCAGCACCCTCAAGCGCAGCAAGGTAATTCGGAGCGATCTTCAGCGCCTGCTGAAATGCCGCCAGGGCTTTCTTGCTATCTCCCTTGCTGGCCAATGCGATGCCTTGGAAGGTCCAGAGCTGGGCATCGTTAGGGAATTGCTGCAGAGCCGACTGACTTAGCTGTAGGGCGGTCTCGAAATCCTTGGCGCGTAATGCCGAAGTGATAGGTTCGATTTGATCTCTGGGTGCTTGGGAAAATGCCAAGGAGAGCGAGAGCAGTGCCACTGTCAAAGGGCCTAGTCTTCTCGCACAGGCCATCGAGCCGCTGGCATGGAACTGGAATCCGTGTTGGCCCCGATCATTCATCGCTGAGAAAGCGCTTACCGTTTATGTTTGACGCCAGCTATGGCTCGTGATATGGACATGGGATCAGGGCGTGAGCAAACGCTTGCTGTTCTCCCTGGCTCAACGCTTCACTTGGACTTGAGGCTGCGATTGTAACAGTCGGGGTGTTTCATAGGGTGTGCACTTCATCCGGAAAAGGGGGAACTCGGCATGAGAGCTACGTCGAGACGCCAATTCTTGAAAACCACCGCGGTCACGGCAGCTGGATTGGCGGCAGCGCGTTCCATGCCTTCGTGGGCGCTTCCTTCCGCTACGGTTTCGATCACGCCGCCATTGGCATTACTTGGATACTCGCAGGTCCAGCTGCTTGACGGCCTGTTCCGGCGACAATTCGACCACAATCACGATCTGTTCCTGAACCTTGACGAAGATGCGCTTCTGAAGCCGTTCCGCAAGCGCGGAGGGATGCCCGCTCCGGGGCCCGACATGGGCGGCTGGTATGACGACGCCGATGACTTCAGCCCCATGGATAATTTTCACGCCTTCATCGCCGGCCACAGCTTCGGACAATATCTGTCGGGATTGGCTCGCGCCTACGCGGTGACGGGGTCGAAGGCCACCCAGGAAAAGGTGCATCGCCTGGTTCGTGCGTACGGTCAGACGGTGGAACCGAGCGGCAAGTTTTACATCGACTACCGACTACCAGCGTACACGTACGACAAGACCAGCTGCGGACTGATTGATGCTCATGAATTCGCAGCCTGCCCGGACGCCCTCCCGGTTCACTGGCGTGCCACGCAGGCGGCACTGCCGTACCTGCCGGAAAAGGCTCTAAGCCGCGCCGAACAACGGGCCCGTCCTCACAAGGACATTCCCTACACCTGGGATGAGACCTACACGCTTCCGGAGAACTTGTTCCTGGCCTACCAACGGAGTGGGGACTCCCGATACCGCGATTTAGCGGTTCGCTTCATTGAGAAGGAATACTTTGATCCTCTTGCCGAGGGCCAGAACGTCCTGCCCGGCGAGCATGCCTACAGCCACGTCAACGCATTCAGTTCCGCGATGCAAGCCTATCTGGTGCTGGGAGATGAAAAATATCTCCGGGCTGCGACGAACGGCTTTCGTATGGTTCAGGAGCAGAGCTACGTCACCGGCGGCTGGGGGCCCGATGAAGCTTTCGTCCAGCCCGGACAGGGTCTGCTCGATGCGAGTCTGAGCACAACTCATTCTTCCTTTGAGACTCCGTGCGGTGTCTACGGCCACTTCAAGATCACGCGGTATCTGTTGCGGGTCACACGCGACTCCCGCTACGGCGACAGCATGGAACGCATCCTGTACAACACCATCGCCGGAGCCACTCCCATACTCGCCGACGGTACCAGTTTCTACTATTCCGATTACAACAACGCGGGCAAGAAGGTCCACTACAAGGACAAGTGGCCCTGCTGCTCCGGCACCTTCCCGCAACTAACCGCAGACTACGGGATTAGCTCGTACTACAGTAGTCAAGACGGGCTCTACGTCAATCTGTTTCTTCCGTCGCGCGTTTCCTGGTCGCAGAACACTACGCCATGTACGCTGACACAAACCACCCAGTACCCGAAGGACAACACTTCGCTCTTTGAGTTCACGCTGGCGCGGCCGGAGACTTTTACCGTCTACGTACGCATTCCTGCGTGGGCCGGCGCGAAGACCAGGGTGACGGTGAATGGCAAAGCCGCCGAGAACCCTGTAATTCCCGGCAAGTTTCTCGCAGTCCAGCGATCCTGGAAGAGTGGAGATCGTATGG
>Ga0075017_100000319_pt1 | contig 25693 bp, 26 predicted proteins | sample AleBraG_ABR_2012_FD_71475 | JGI IMG/M metagenome (GOLD analysis project Ga0075017, IMG submission 71475) | Freshwater sediment microbial communities in response to fracking from Pennsylvania, USA - Alex Branch Run_MetaG_ABR_2012 | ecosystem: Environmental > Aquatic > Freshwater > Creek >... | reverse complement strand
GACGACGGCCCGGAAACGAGGGTCCCCGCGGCACCCCTGACCATCACCGCAAGTCCCCGGACAGTGCCGGCTGCGGCAGCCGCCGTCGACGTCCATTCACTGAGCAAGAGCTACAACACCCGCGGCGGCGTGGTCCAGGCGGTCAAGGACGTCTCCTTCACCGTCCCCAATGGCGGCACCCTGGCCCTGGTGGGTGAATCCGGCTCCGGGAAATCAACGCTGGCACGCATGCTGGTGGGCCTGGAGAGCCCTGATTCAGGGGAAATCCTCATCAACGGCAAGGCGATTGCCGCGGGCCGGCTCTCACGCAAGGACCGGCTGGCCCGGGCCAGGAACGCCCAGATCGTCTTCCAGGACCCGTACCTATCCCTGGATCCGCGCATTCCCGTGGGCAAGGCCCTTGAGGATGCGCTGCGGCTGCATGAGGGCATTTCAACCACGGACGCCCGGGCCAGGGTCATCACGCTCCTGGATCAGGTGGGTCTGCCCGCGACGGCGGCCGCGGCCCGTCCGCGCACCCTCTCCGGCGGGCAGCGGCAACGCGTTGCCATCGCCCGGGCGCTGGCGGTGTCCCCGGAAATCCTTGTCCTTGACGAGGCCACCAGCGCCCTGGACGTGTCGGTGCAGAGCCAGGTTTTGGACCTCATCGAGGCGATCCGGGCAGAGCGCGGGCTGAGCATCGTCTTTGTCAGCCACGACCTGGCCGTGGTGCGGCGTGTGTGCGACGTGTCCGTGGTGCTGCAGGCCGGCTCCGCAGTGGAAACGGGGATCACCCGCGAACTGCTGGCGCACCCCACGCACCCCTACACCCAGCTGCTCATCGACTCCATTCCCCGGCCCGAATGGAAGCTGGCCGGGGCCGGGGCGGAGACTGCAGGGGCCGCCTGAGCGGGCGCTGGCCCCAACCCCGCGCAAAAAGGAAGGGCGACGCCGGAACGCATGTTCCGCCGTCGCCCTTCCCCTATGCGTGAAAACTATTCGGCAGCGGCCAGCTGGCCGCAGGCGCCGTCAATTTCCTTGCCGCGGGTGTCACGCAGCGTGGTGGGCACCCCGGCGGCGATGAGCCGGTCGATGAACTCCTGCATAACCTCGGGCTCGGAGGAAGTCCAGATGGATCCGGGGGTGGGGTTCAGCGGGATCGGGTTCACGTGCACCCATCCGCGGCCGCGTTGGTTGAGCTTCTTCGCCAGCAGGTCCGCACGCCACGGGTGGTCGTTCATGTCCTTGATCAGCGCGTACTCGATGGAAACGCGGCGGCCGGTGACCTTGTAGTAGTTGTACGCCGCATCCAGGGCGTCATCCACCTTCCACTTGTCGTTGACCGGGATCAGTTCATCGCGCAGCTCGTCATCGGGGGCGTGCAGGGACAGTGCGAACGTAATGGCCACACCCTCCTCGGCCAGCTTGTTGATGGCCGGAACCAGGCCCACGGTGGATACCGTGATGCCGCGGGCGGACATGCCCAGGCCCTCGGGGCCGTCGGCCACCATGCGGTGCACGGCGTTCATGACGCGCTTGTAGTTGGCCAGCGGCTCGCCCATGCCCATGAAGACAATGTTGGTGACCCGGTCGGCGTCGTGCCCGCCGTCGCGGCGCAGGTGGCCCAGCCCGCCCTCGGCAATGACCCGGTTGGCTTGGACAATCTGGTCCAGGATCTCCGCCGTGGACATGTTGCGGGTCAGCCCGGCCTGGCCGGTGGCGCAGAACGGGCAGTTCATGCCGCAGCCGCACTGGCTGGACACGCACAAGGTCACCCGGCCCGTGTAGCGCATGAGGACGGACTCCACGAGGGAGCCGTCAAAGAGGCGCCAGAGGAACTTGATGGTGTCGCCGTTGTCCGTGGTGAGGCGCTTGACCTCGGTCAGCAGCTTCGGGAACATGGTGTCCACGATCTCGGCGCGGCGGTCCTTGGGGAGGTCGCTCATCAGCTCGGGATCGGTGGTGTAGTGCTGGAAGTAATGCACGGAGAGCTGCTTGGCGCGGAACGCCGGCAGGCCCATCTCCTTGAACTTCGCCTCACGCTCGGGCAGCGTCATGTCCGCCAGGTGCACCGGCGGCTGGGACACGCGCGGGGACTTGAACTGCAGCAGTGGGCGCCCTCCCGGGTCCTTCGCCTGCTTCCAGCCCTCGGTGGCAGGCATGACCTGGGCCTCTCGGCGGGCAGGGCGTGTCTTGGTGGCTGACGCTGCTGTGGCGTCAACGGGGCTGGGGGTGTTTTCCGGGGAAGTCATCCTTTCCATTGTCCCCCACCCCGTGCCGTTCTGTCCCGCGTTGGATGTGAAGATCACATTCCCTGCTCGTTTTGGGTGTGCTGACCCATTCCGCGAGCCGTGGTTTCACGCACGACTGCCGTTTCCCCGCTTGCCCGTTGGTGAACAACGCCGGGTTGGCGGGGAAACCACGGGCAGGCACGACTGCCTGGGCGGAGCTAGTCGACAAACTCCGATTGGGTCGCAATGAAGTCCCATTCGCGAGCGGTCAGCGTGCCGCCGGCCACCTCGCCTCCGGCGGCCGCCACGGCCGCCAGGACGTGCCCGGGCACGGCACCGGTACCGGTACCCAAATTTTCGCGTAGCCACTGCTTGGCCGGCAGGTCCAGCTCAAGCCACCACAGATGAATTTCCATTTTGGCCACCCCCTTGGATGTCCTTCCACGCTATGCCCGTTGGGCCTACTGTTCAAGAGCCGGAAATCAGCCACACCACGGCGAAGATGACGGCGAGCAACGGGAACGCCGCCTGCACCAGGGCTGCCCTGGCCTTGCCGGGCGAGGAGAGCAGCAGCACCAGCCCGGCGGCAAGCATGGAACCGCAGCCGGCCAGGACCAACGCCACCCCCACGGCGTGGTGGCCGGAGGCCGCGGCAATGATGCCAGCCAGCGCCACCACGGCCAGGAACAGGTTGTAAAATCCCTGGTTGAAGGCAAGCTCCCTCGTGGACTCAGCCTCGGTCGCGGAGATGCCAAAGGTCTTGCGGGTGGCGGGCGCCGTCCAGCGCAGGGACTCAAGCACGAAGATGTAGACGTGAACCAGGGCGGCCAATGCCGCCAAAATCAGGGAGATGGTAAGCATCAAAGGAGTCCTTTGTTGGGGTGCGGCTAGCTGCGGGGAATGTTGCGCAGGTTGGAACGGGCCATGCTGACAACCTCGCCTGCACCCTTGTTCAGCACCACCTTTGACATTGCCGTGGCGAAGCCCAGCACCTGCCCGGTCTTCAGTTGAGGTGGGATCGAGAGCGCCTGAGGATCGGTGAGAAGTTCCACCAGGGAGGGGCCGTTGTGGGCGAAGGCCGCCCGGTAGGCATCGGCGATCTTGGCGGGGTCGGTGACGCGGACGGAGTGGAAGCCCAGCGCCGCTGCTACCGCGGCATAGTTGACGTTTGGCACGTCCACGCCGAAGTCCGGCAGGCCGTCCACCAGCATCTCCAACTTCACCATCCCGAGCGTGGAGTTGTTGAAAACCACGACGTTGATGGGCAGCTTGTGCGCCGCGGCCGTGATCAGTTCTCCCAGCAGCATGGACAGGCCGCCGTCGCCGGAGATGGAAATGACTTGCCGGCCGGGGTAGGCGCACTGCGCGCCGATCGCCTGGGGCAGGGCGTTGGCCATGGAACCGTGGAGGTAGGAGCCGATCAGCCGCCGGGTGCCCAGCGGGTTGATGTAGCGGGCGCTCCACACATTGCACATGCCGGTGTCGGCGGTGAAAATCGCGTCGACGGCGGCGATTTCATCCAGCAGGGAGGCCGCGTATTCCGGATGGATGGGCACCAGTTTTTCGGCCTTGCGCGTGTAGGCGCCCACGGCCTTGTTCATGAGGCGGTCATGCTTTTTCAGCATCGCGTCCAGGAACTTGGAGTTCTCCCTGGCCGCCACCAGCGGCAGCAGTGCCGCAATGGTGGGCAGGACGTCCCCGTGGACGGCAATGTCAACGTCCGTCCGCCGCCCCAAATGCTCCGACGCCCTGTCCACCTGGGCCGTGCGCGTGCCGGGCAGGAATTGGTCGTACGGGAAGTCTGTGCCCAGCAGGATCAGCAAGTCGGCGTCGGCAATGCCTTCGGCGGCCGCCCCGTAGCCCAGCAGCCCGGTCATGCCGATGTCAAAGGGGTTCGCGTACTGAATGAAGTCCTTGCCGCGCAGGCTGTGCCCAATGGGGGCCTTGAGTTTCCCGGCCAGGGCCACCACCTCGTCGTGGGCGCCCTGCACTCCGGCGCCGGCAAAGATGGCCACCTTTTGGGCTCCGTTGATGGCCTCGGCCAGCTCCCTCACGCTCTCCTGCGCCGGCACCAGGGTGGCCGGGCGTACGGGGCGCGCCATGGGCGACGGCGCGGTGGAGGAAAGGCTGGCAATGTCACCGGGCAATGTCACCACGGCCACCCCGCGCAAGCCCACGGCGTGTTGGATGGCGTTGTGCAGCACCCGTGGGGCCTGCTCCGCGGTGCTGACCAGTTCGGAATACACCGAGCATTCCTGGAAGAGCCTGTCGGGGTGGGTCTCCTGGAAGAACCCGCTGCCGATTTGCTTGCTGGGGATGTGGGAGGCGATGGCAAGAACAGGGGCGCCACTGCGGTTGGCGTCGTAGAGGCCGTTCATGAGGTGAAGATTGCCCGGCCCGCAGGATCCGGCACAGACGGCCAGTTGCCCGGTCAGCTGGGCCTCGGCACCGGCGGCAAAGGCCGCCGCCTCCTCATGGCGGACATGGATCCAGTCGATCCCGCCCTTGCTTGACCCCCCGGTTTTCCGTACGGCATCCACCAGCGGGTTCAGGCTGTCGCCCACGATCCCGTAGATGCGCCGCACGCCGGCGGCTTGCAGTTGTTCAATGAGCTGGGTGGCAAGTTCCTTGGCCATGGCGGGCTCCCCTGCGGTCGGCAATTCCAGTGAACGCTTTGATGCCAATATAGCCCTGGTGCACTCAGCCGCCAGCCACGGATTGGATGATCATCACTTCCTGTCCGGCGGCCACAGCCGTGTTGAGCCCGTCGAGCCGCCGGACGTCGTCGCCGTTGAGGTAAATGTTGACGAAACGCCGCAGCGCCCCGGTCTCATCGCGCAGACGCCGGTTGAACACCGGAAATTCGCCGCCGATCACGTCAAGGAGCGCCGCCACCGTGGTGCCGGCGGACTCCACCGCCAGGCGCAGCTCCGGCCTGTCCGCCACCAGCGGCCGCAACAGGCTGGGGATCAGCACGTTCACCTCGCCGCCCACAGCGTTCCTTCCCTACAGTTCGACGACGGCGGCCCGGACACACAGGACGTCGGGCAGGTGCCTGAGGACTTCGGCAAAATGCCCGCCCTCATCGGCACTGGCGTAGACGGAGCCGCCGCGCGTTCCGAAGTAGACGCCCACGGGTTCGGCAGTGTCCACGGCCGCCGCGTCCCGCAACACCACGTTGTATTCGGGTTCCACGAGGCCGTCGGCAAGCCTCGTCCAGGAGGCGCCGGCGTCGTCGGTCCGATGCATGGCAAGCCGGCCCTCCGGTGGAATCCGCTCGACGTCGGCCTTGATGGGCACCACCCAGGCGGTTCCCGAGCGGCGCGGGTGGGTCATGATCGTGAAGCCGAAGTCGGCGGGCAGGCCCGCGGCGATCGATACCCACGAGTCTCCGGCGTCGTCGCTGCGGTACACGCCACCATGGTTTTGCGCATACAGGACATCGGGATTGTTCGGATCCCGGGCCACCTTGTGCACGCACTGGCCAAATTCCGGCGCCTCCCCGGGCATGAACTCGGCGCCGATGCCCTTGTTGCGCGGCGTCCAGGACACCCCGGCATCGGTGCTCCGGTAGACGCCGCCGGTACTCATGGCCACGTGGATGGTGTTGGGATCGCCGGCGCTGGGAAGCACCGTATGGGCGGCCGCACCGCCGTATCCGGCACCCCACTCGGTGCGGTGCGGGTGGTCCCACAGGCCACGGTTGAGCTCAAAGTGCTCGCCGCCGTCGGTGGACTTCCATACGGAAATGGGTTCACAGCCGGCCCACACCACACCGGGGCGGTCGGCGCTGTCGGGCTGGATCTGCCACACCCGCTCAAGGGCGGTCTCGGTGTCCGCCGGGAAGGTGATGGCACCGTTCTCCGGCTCCTGCCACGTGGCGCCGAGGTCATCGGAGTGTGCCACCGTGGGCCCCCAGTGTTCGCTGCGCAGCCCTACAAGAATGCGAGTGCGGCCATCGCGGGTGTCCAGGCCGATGCTGGGGATCTCATGCATCAAAAAGTGCGGGCCGGTGAACGTGAACGTCTCCCGGTCGGTGCTGGTGCCCAGCCACAAACCTTTCTTGGTGCCCACCGCGAGCAGCGTCGCTTGCCCGTCATTCGAGAGTTCCTGGTTGATTGCCATGGTTCCATTCGACCACCCCAGCATCCGCGGCAACAAGGGAAACTGGCCGGTAACTTCACGGCGGGTCGCGGCAGCCCGCCGCATGCGCTGAACTGACCACCAGCGTCGTCCCGTCGCGGCCACCTGCATCGACCGCGCCCCTCCCCCCGCTTCCCGCCCCCCGTCCGGGTGGGCGCGGAAGGCGGGGACGGGCGCGCGGGGCACCCGAAAAATACCCCAAGGGGGTACTTGACGAATACCCTATGGGGGTATAAATTGAAGGCATGACCACGACAGAAGAACACGCCGGCCCGCACGGTTACAGCGAGGAAAAACAGGCCTACCTGCGCCGCCTCAAGCGCGCAGAAGGCCAAGTCCGCGGCATTGCCCGGATGGTTGAGGAGGACAAGTACTGCATCGACATCCTCACCCAGATGGCAGCCGTCAACAAGGCGTTGCACGCCGTCAGCATCGGCCTGCTCAACGACCACATTGCGCATTGCGTGGTCGGGGCAGCCAATGAATCCGCCGAAACCGGCAACCCGGAGATCGTCTCCGAGAAGGTCGCCGAAGCCACCGCCGCCATTTCCCGCCTGCTCAGGAGCTAACAATGCACACCACCACCATCAATGTCTCCGGTATGACGTGCGGACACTGCATCAGCTCCGTCACCGAGGAACTCACCGGGCTGCCGGGCGTGAAGAACGTCTCGATTGAGCTGAATTCCGGCGGCATCTCCGAGGTCACCATCACCTCCTCCCTGACCCTCGATCCTGCAGAAATCTCCGAGGCCGTCGCGGAAGCCGGCTACCTCGTGGTCGCCAACAACGCCTAAACCACCCACCATCAAAGGAGCGCCATGAGCGCCTCAGGTATTTTGTCCCAAACCGCCTCCCCCGGCCCCCGCATGGTCGAGCTCGACATCGAAGGCATGACCTGTGCCTCGTGTGTCAGCCGGGTGGAACGCAAGTTGGGCAAACTCGAAGGCGTCAGCGCTTCCGTGAACCTCCCGCTGGAAACAGCCCAGGTCACGGTCCCCGCCGGCATGTCCACCCAGCAAATCATCGACACCGTCAACGCGACAGGCTACAAGGCCACTCTTAAGCACGACGCCGGGTCCCCCAGCACGCACGACGCCCACCAAGGCCCCGGCCACGGGAGCGGGGGCATGGACCACGAAGCCATGGACCCCGGCGACCACATGGCGCACGGCGGGACGGCCGCCTCCCTGCGCCCCCGGCTGATCCTGGCCGTCATCCTGACCATCCCGGTCTTCCTCATTTCCATGTTCCCCGCCCTGCAGTTCCCCCAATGGGGCTGGGTGGTCGGCGTCCTGACCCTCCCGGTCGTCACCTGGTCGGCCTGGCCTTTCCACCGGGCCGCGGCCATCAACGCCCGGCACCTGGCCTCCACCATGGACACCCTGGTCTCCATCGGCGTCAGCGCGGCGTTCCTCTTCTCCACGGTCACCTTGGCCATGGATCCGATGCTGAGGGCCCACGGCGCCCACATGGAAGGGCACGCTCCCCTGTACTTTGAGGTCTCGGCGGTGGTGGTGACGTTCCTGCTGCTGGGCCGCTACCTTGAGGCGAAGGCCAAGTCCAAGGCAGGCGACGCCCTCAAGGCGCTGCTGAGCCTGGGCGCCAAGGAGGCCACCGTCCTGCGCGACGGCGTCGAGGTCAAGATCCCTGCGGCAGACCTCGCCCTGGATGAGGTCTTTGTGGTCCGCCCCGGCGAAAAGATCGCCACCGACGGCGTCGTCATCGACGGCACCTCCAGCGTGGACACCTCCTTGATCACCGGCGAATCCATGCCCGTGGATGTCTCAACCGGCCACCCCGTCACGGGCGCCACCATCAACACCTCCGGGCGGCTCCTTGTCCGTGCCACCCGCGTCGGCAGCGAAACCACGCTCGCCCAAATGGGCCGTCTGGTCAGTGCCGCACAGGCCGGCAAGGCGCCCATCGCACGGCTCGCGGACCGGATCAGCGCGGTGTTTGTGCCGATCGTGCTGGTCATTGCCGTCGTCACCTTTGCCCTGTGGCTGATTCTGGGCGGTGACGGACAAGCCGCATTCACGGCCGCCGTCGCAGTCCTGATCATCGCCTGCCCCTGCGCCCTGGGCCTGGCCACCCCCGTCGGCCTGTTGACAGGGACCGGCAGGGCGGCCCAGCTGGGCATCCTGATCAAGGGCCCGCAGGTCCTGGAGGACACCCGCACGGTGGACACCATTGTGCTGGATAAGACGGGCACCGTCACCGCAGGCAGGCTGGGCGTGGTCGACGTCGTTGCGCTTGCGCAGCTGCCTGCCGGAGAGATCCTGCGGCTGGCCGGGGCCGTCGAGTCGCACAGCGAACACCCCATCGCCCACGCGATCGTGGAGCACGCCCGTACACAGGGCGCCCTGCCGGAGGTGGCCGACTTCAGCTCGGCTCCCGGCGGCGGCGTACGGGCCGTCATCGATGGCAGCACCGTGCTGGCCGGCCGGGCGGGCTGGCTGGAGGCAAACGACGTCGAGCTTTCCGCGGCGGACAAGGCCGCACTGCTCGGGCAGCAACAAAAGGGCACCACGGCCATCTGGGTGGCCGTGGACGGTCAGGCTGCCGGGCTGATCGCCCTGAAGGACACCATCAAGGCCGGCTCCGCGGCGGCCATTGCCAGGCTCAAGGAACTGGGCCTGCGCCCCATCCTGCTCACGGGCGACAACGCCGCGGTGGCAGCCCAGGTGGCCGCCGCTGTGGGGATCGCCCCCGAGGACGTCTTCGCCGACGTCCTGCCCGAGGGCAAGGTGGCGGCCGTCAAGAAGCTCCAGGCGGCCGGCGCCACGGTGGCCATGGCCGGCGACGGCGTCAATGACGCACCCGCTCTGGCCCAGGCCGACCTCGGCATCGCCATGGGCTCGGGCACCGATGTGGCGATCGCGGCCGCTGACCTGACCGTCATGGGCAACGACCTGGGTCAGGTGGCCACGGCCATCGCCCTTTCCAGAAGGACACTGGGCACCATCAAGGTGAACCTGTTCTGGGCGTTCTTCTACAACGCGATCGGCATCCCCGTCGCGGCCCTGGGTCTGTTGAACCCCATGATCGCGGGCGCCGCGATGGCTGCCAGCTCCGTGCTGGTGGTGGCCAACTCGCTGCGCTTGCGCCGCTTCGCCAAGTAACCTCCGGCGCAACCTGGCCCGCCCCCGGATGCAACCGGGGGCGGGCCAGGCGTACGGGCCCCTGTTGGGTGGGCCGCATCGGGCGCACACTGGAACCATGACTACTACCTTGATCACCGGCGCCAACAAGGGCCTCGGTTTTGAAACCGCACGCCAACTTGTGGCGGCCGGACACACGCTCTACCTGGGTTGCCGGGACGCCGGACGCGGGCGGGCCGCGGCCGAATCCGCCGGCGGGCACTTCATTGAACTCGACGTCACCTCCGATGCCTCCGTGGCGGCTGCCGCGGAACGGATCCGTGCAGAGTCGGGCCGGCTGGACGTCCTGGTCAACAACGCGGGCATCTCCGGCGGGTTCACCCCGCCCGCAGAGGTCACGGCCAGCAACTTCCAGGACGTGTACCAGGTAAATGTCTTCGGCATGGCCCGGATGATCCACGCCTTCCTGCCGCTATTGCGCGAATCGGCCGGGGCGATCGTCAATGTCAGCTCGGGCATGGGATCGATCACGAACACCTCAAACCCTGCCCGGGGGGAATGGGCCCTGCACTCGGTGGTGTACTCCTCCTCAAAGGCGGCGGTCAACATGCTCACCACCCAGTATGCGAAGTCATTCCCGGAGCTGCGGATCAACGCCGTGGATCCCGGCTACACGAACACCGACTTCAACGGACACCGCGGCCCCCAAACGGTACAAGAAGGTGCTGAGGTCATCGTCAAGATGGCCCTGGCTGGGCCCGACGGGCCAAGCGGCACCTACACGAACCGCTTCGGCACACTCCCCTGGTAGCCCGGCCCTCTAGCCCGGTTCTTCACCGCGCACCGGCCCGCCAGCAGGCACCGCTTCAAGGTCCAGCACATAGCCGGGGCCCCGGCGGAACGGTCCGCGCAGCTCGTCCAGGCGCACCATGACCACGCCGACCATAATGAACGCCCCGCCCAGCAGCTGCACCAGTTGCGGCAACTCGCCAAGCAGGATCCAGGCCCACACGACGGCAAAAAGCACTTCGAAAAGGGCTACGAAGGATGCCACCTTGGAGCCCAGGCCGCGCGTGGCAATAATTCCCACCACATAGGCAAACACCGTGGTGACCAGCACCAGCCCAAGCACCGGCACAAACCACGGCACCTGGTCCCCGGCGAAGGCAACGTCGGCGGAGGAAAATGCCAGCGGCATGACCCCGGCGAATCCCAGACCAAAAATCGCAGCGGCACCCACCGCCATGCCGCCGCCTGCCATAAGGATCGGTGGGACGTTGTCATTGGCACGGGCTGACATGACAAAGTAGACGGCCGAACAAACAGCCGCGGCAAGCCCCCACAGGATTCCCTCGACACTGACTTTCTGGCCACCGGCCAGATCAAGCACCAGCACCAGCCCGGCCATGGCGCACACGGCACCCAATATGGTCAGCGCACGGGGCCGCTGCCGCGTCATCAGCCATGCCCAGCCCACCAGCAGCACAGGGGAAAGATATTCCAGCAGCAAGGCAACGCCCACCGACAGGTGTGCCACAGCGTTGAAGAAGAACAGCTGGCACAGGGCAATGGGGACCACGCCATAAATGGCGATCCGCAGCAGGGAACCCTTCACGGCACTCCACTGCCGCACCAAGATGACGACCGCCGGAATGATCAGGACGACGGCGGCGCCCCCGATCCGCACGGCCACGGCGGCACCAGGTGACCAGCCGGCGTCGAACAATGACTTGGCAAAGGAGCCGGACAGGCCAAACGCCGCAGCGGAGACGAAGGCAAGCAGCAGGGCCGGGGAGGCCATGGTGCGGGGCGCGGGCATGGGTGAAGTCTGGGGTGAGGTCATGGGCATATCCGTTTGTCAGGAGTGTAAGGCGTTAGACTAGTGACATTACGCCCGCCCAATGTCAGGAGTCAACATGGTCTTTGTCAATGACACGGAAGTGGCGTTGGTGTCCGCCGCGAACTTGATCAACACCGCCTCCGCCAGCGACACACTGGTGACGCTGGAGGACCTCGACCGGTTTGTGCGTGAGGAGCAGTTCACGGGCTCACGGGAGCGGACCGTGTCCGAGCTGGATGCGGTCCATGCCATGCGCCAGCAGCTGCGCACCATCTGGACGGCGGATGAAAACACCGCCGTGGCCATGGTCAACACCCTCCTGGCCCGGGCCAACGCCCTCCCCCAGCTGGTCAAGCACGACCAATGGGACTGGCATCTACATGCCACAGCCCCCGCGGCACCCCTGGCCCAACGCATGGGCGTGGAGGCGGCCATGGCACTGGTGGACGTGATCCGCAGCAAGGAGCTGGGCCGGCTGAAGGTGTGTGCCGCCGACGACTGCCAGGCCGTGCTGGTGGACCTTTCCAAGAACCGCTCGCGCCGGTACTGCGACACCGGCAACTGCGGCAACCGCGCCCACGTGGCCGCGTACCGCCGTCGCCAGTCGGTAAAAAAATAGCCCGAGCGGGCACCTGATAACAATGCTTGGGGCAAACATTGTCATCACGTGCCCGCTCGGGCGCGGGTGTTGCGGGAGTTACTTCATGGTACCTGCGGACACCGAGCCCTGGAGCTGGCGCTGGAACAGGATGTACATGATCAGCACAGGAACCACCACAATGATGGCGGCGGCAAACAGTGCACCGAAGTCCACCGCATAGCCCATCTGGCCGGCGAAGGCCGCGATTCCCTGGGAAAGCACGTAGTTCTCACGCTTGGTGTTGATGGCGACGGGAATCAGGTACTGGTTCCACAGGCCCAGGAAGTTGAAGATGGCCACCGAGGCGAGGCCCGGCTTGGCCATGGGCAACATGACCTGGAAGAACGTGCGCCATTCCCCTGCGCCGTCAATCTGTGCCGCTTCAGCAATTTCCCCGGGCAGGGCCTTGAAGAAGGAGAACAGGAAGAAGACGGTGAACGGCAGGGCGAAGGACACGTACACAATGATCAAACCGGGCAAGGTGTTGAGCAGGCCAAAGTTCTTCAAGATGAAGAACAGGGGCACGATTGCCAGGAAGATCGGGAACGTCAGGCCGGCCAGCATGAGGTAGTACACGGCACGGTAGCCGGGGAAAACGTAGCGGGCCAACACATAGGCGCACATGGCGCCAAGCACCATGACAATGATCAGGGCAGAGCCCACCACGATCACGGTGTTGAAGAAGTAGCTGCCAATGCCGGCTGTGTTCCAGGCGTTGATGTAGTTCTGGAACTGCCAGACCTCGGGCATCGAGAACGGCGAAGCGAAAATTTCCTTGGTCGTCTTGAAAGAGGACAGCACGGTCCAGCCCAAGGGCACCAGGACCATCAGGGACCACAAGGCGAGCATGGTGTGCGAAACGCCAGCTACAACCTTGTCACCCTTGGTTTCCTTGGCCTTGCGCTCCACGTGGCCGCCCGCTTCGGATGGCTTCTTTGAGAGTTTAAGTGACATTAGTTGGACACATCCTTGCTGCCACCGGTGAGGCGATTCACCATGAATACGAGCGCCGAGAAGATCAGGGTGATCACTGCCAGGACAACGCCCATGGCACAGGCCAGGCCGAACTGTCCCTTGGAGAATGCCGTGGTGAACAATTTCTGCGACATGACCAAGGTGGAGTTGGCCGGGCCGCCCGTGGAGTTCAGCACGGACATGTAGACAAAGGCGTCCAGGGCCAGGATGCCCATGTACACATAGGCCGTCTGGATGTTGTCACGGATCAGCGGAATGGTGATGGTGACTGCCGTGCGGAAACGGCCCGCGCCGTCAATGCGGGCAGCTTCAAAGGTCTCGGCGGGGATTCCCTTGATGGCGGCAATGAACAAGATCATGTAGAAGCCCACAAAGCCCCAGACGATGACCACCATGGAGGCGACCATGGCAGTGCGGGGGTCGCCGAGCCATGGGAAGGAAGTGAAGCCATCGAATCCGAGCCCGGTCAGGATGCCGTTGAGCAGGCCCGAGCTGGGATCGTAGATCTGTGCCCAGATGATGCCGATGACGACGGCGGGGATCACGTAGGGGAAGAAGGAGACGATGCGGTAGAACCCGGCACCCTTCAGACCCTTGATCTGGCCCCGGCTGCTGCCACCAATGGTGACGAGAGTTGCCAGCACCAGGGCCAAAATGACGGTGATGACGGGCAGGAAGATGGCCAGGGTGATGCTATTGCGAACCGAGATCATGAAGATATCGTCGTTGAAGAGCTTGACATAGTTATCGAAGCCGATGAACGGCATGTTGGCATCGAAGCCGCTCCAGCTGGTCATCGAGTAGTACACCGCCTGGACAAACGGCGAGATCACGAAGACCAGATAGATCGCCAATGGCAGGCCCAGGAACACTGCCATGAAGCTGACCTTATCAAATGTCAGTTTTTTCCGGCGCCGCCGGGCAGCGGCTGGAACGCCGCTGCCCGACTGCACATGGTTTGCTACTTGGGTCACGTCACTACAATCTTTTTTACCGAGCTGTCGTTCGCGACCTTGTCGGAGATGGCCTGCAATGCCTTGGTGAGGCCCGCAGTGTCAAGCTCGCCGGCGAGGAAGGAGTTCCACGGCACCAGCATGTCGGCGTTCATGCCGTACAGGTCAATGAAGTTCCAGGTGAAGATGTTCTTGCCAGCCTTGTCCAGCATGGTCGTCTGGGAGACCAGTGCGGTGGAACCGAAGCCGTCGGCCGGAACGGTGCCCTTGACAACTGTCGGAGCCAACTTTGTCTTGGCGAAGTTGACGGCAGCGTCCTTGGAGAGCATGGTGCGCAGCAATTCCTTGCCTGCAGCAACATTAACACCCTTGGAGGGGATGATGAAGGGCTCGCCGGCTGCGGAGCGAACACCGCTCTGGGCGATCTTCGGGCTGCTCGTGACAACCGGAATGGGGGCACCGGTCATCTTGAAGTCGGCCTTGGTCTGGTCCTTCATTTCATTTTCAATCCAGGAACCGGACGGGTACAGCAGGGCATCCTGGTTGTTGGACCACTGAGCCTGGGCTGCCGTGAACTGGGTACCGGAGCCACCGGGCTTCATGTAACCGGCCTTGATAATCTTCTCCAGTGCACCGAAGACGGACTGCACGGCCGGCTGCGACCAGGAGTCGGGCTTGAGGTTCTCCAGTGAGATGCGTACGGCGTCGCCACCTTCCTTGATGGCCGACTCGATGGCCATGGTCTGGTAGTACGTGGCCGCTTCCTTGCCCCAAAGGAAGAGGTACTTGCCCTGCTCCTTGGCCTTGGCACCAAGCGCAATTGCCTCATCCCACGTGGTGGGAACGGTCCAGCCGTTGGCGTCGAACAGGCTCTTGGAGTACCACATTGCGTAAACGGTGAGCACGTAGTTAATGGCGGCCACCTTGCCATCGAAGGTGCCCGGTGCCAGAACGCCGGCGTACAGGGTGTCGGCGATCTTGGTGCCCTCAAGGTTGTTTGCCTCGGTGACGGACTTGAGGTCCTCGAGCTGGTCCAGGATGGTGGCAAAGCCGATGGACTTGGCACCGGAGTTGTCAATCAAATCCGGCGGTGTGCCACCGACGAAGCGCGGCTGCAGTTCCTGGGCAATGTCCGTGGACGGGCTGATCTTGACGGTGACGTCGGGGAAGTTCTTGGAGAAGATGGTGCCGGCGAAGTCGACGTAGTCGATGCCATAGCCGCCCTTGAAGATCACTGCGTCAAGTGCGCCTGTCTTGGCAACACCAAACGGGTTCGTGGCGGAAACTTCCCCGCCCGCGCTGGAGTTTGTTGCGGTTCCGGAGCCGCCCGCGCAGGAAGCCAAGGCTCCACCCATGGGGACGAGCACGGCGGTGGCCAGGGCGCCGCGGAGGAATCCACGACGCTGCAGCGGCTTGTTCTGAATACTCATTCTCTGTACTGCCTTCCGTTGATGATACGAACGCTATAAAAAGGTACTGCTTTGTACTTTTTGTACAGTTACTGCATTTGACTGCAATTCATGCGGCTTTCCTCAGGCGCTGTAGCGATGTTCTTCTACTGAGCCGTTGGGATCACGCCTCACGCCTAAGCCGGCCAGTGTACTGGCCCACCAAAGCTGTATTGTGTTCGTCCCCGCCCGGGATATTTGCCGAAACATAGATGGGCGGTTTCTTCCCCGCACGGACCAGGCATTGGACGGTTTCAATCGTCAACAACTGCGCTATGTACGCTGCTGTGATGGATGAGACCGCTCCAACACCTCCTCCGCCGGAAACTTCAAGGGTCGTGTCGCCATACGGCGCCCTGTTATCGATAACAATTTCGGCTATCTCACTGAGACGCATCCCACTTGGATGCTTTGTTTCGACAGCGTTAGTGTGTTCGAGGCTGGTGACGGCGATCACTTTGTGGCCGCGTTCCTTGGCAATAAGCGCCAACCCAACGATCGAGCCATTCACGCCGGAGTTGGAAGCAATAAGAAATATGTCGCGCGGATCCACCAGGGAGAGGTCGAACAACTCCTGGGCGACGCCGGTTTCACGCTCCAGGATGGAGCCTTCCAAGGAATCCAGCACCGAGACATCCCGCTGCCCGTGGAGCACCAGGTCCCGCAGGGCGATCTTGCTGGTCGGTATCAAGCCGCCGGCGCGGCCGGCGATCTCCATGGCGAATGCCTCGGAGTGGCCGGTACCGAAAGCCTGGATGACGCCCCCGTTGCTCAAGGTGTCAGCCAATGCACCGGCAGCCTCGTCCAGGCCACCGTCGAGGGCCCACTGCGTCAGGGCCTCCAGGCGGGTGGAGACTTCCCGGCTGTAGGCGGTGATGGAATCAGACATGCTTCGGGTTCCTTCCGGTATTGCGCTGCCCCCGGCTGTTGCCCAGTTCCAGGCGCGCCGCCCGGGTTGGGCGCCGATGGGGGGAAACTGCCATGGCCGAGGAGGCCAACTTGGAGGTGGTCTGGGCAAAATTCACTTGGGCCACCAGCAGGTAGAGCAAATCCAGGACAAGCAACTGCACATGCTTGGCGGAAAGATCGTCCGGCTGCAGGAATTGCTCATGGACTGAAGTGATGATGGCCGCGTCGGCACTTTCGGCCAGCGGCGATCCCGGGTTGTTGCTCAAAGCCACGGTCAAGGCTCCCGCCTCGCCGGCTTCGCGCAACATTTGAATGGTTTCTTCGGTGCGCCCGGTGTTGGAGATGCCGATGGCCACCGAGTTGGAGTCCTGGATGGCCGCGCTGGTAAGGCCGGCATGGACCTCGGACCAGTGGTGGGCGTTGATGCCGATGCGGTACAGACGCGACTGCATTTCCTTCGCCATGACGGCGCTGCCACCGATGCCGTAGATATCCACGTGCGTGCTCATGGCAATGCGGCGGGCAATCTTGTTCATCAGGGCCAGGTCCATGACCGCGGCTGTTTCTTCAAGCGAGCGGGTGTGGGCGTTGACAAGGGTGCTCAGTACATCACGGGCGGAGTCGTCCGGGCCAAAGGCGCGGCCGATGTCTGCCTTCCATGACTCGCGGGCGTCGCTGCGTCCTACGTCCGAGGCGATGCTCACACGAAACGGCACATAGCCGGTGTAGCCAAGCAGGCGGCAAAAGCGGGTGACAGTTGCCGGGGAGGTTTTGGTTTGCTCGGCCAGTTCCATGATGGACAATTCCAGCGGCGCCTCCGGATGCTCCAAAAGAAACGTCCCAATCTTCGCCATTGCGGTCGGCATATCGGGTAGTTTTGCCTGAATGCGGTTCACGACGCCGGCAGCGTTCACTGCTGCTAGGGATGGCGCGAACGATGACATGTGAAAATCCGTTTCTTTTCGGCGGCTACTAATTGAAAACTATTATCACCAGCGATGTAAGTCAAGTCACATCCAAGACACAGATTGATAACGATGCCCAATTACCTTGCAATTGACGCCGGTGGAACCTCAACGCGGGCGGTGTTCCTGGCACCCTCCGGGCAGTGTCTGGGATACGGCATTTCAGGCGGCGGAAACCCGGTTTCCAGGGGTTTTGACGGCGCCATGGACTCCCTTTTAGGCGCCTCGAAAGCCGCCCTTGGAGGCGCCCCGCAGCCACTCATTTCGGTGACGGTGGGCATGGCCGGTGCATCCCTGGAATTGCCGAAACATTTGTTTGCGGAGCGGTTCAAGCCCTTGGGCCTCATGGGAAACGTTGTGATTGAATCTGATTTATTGGCGGCATTTTATTCCGGAACCCATCAAGACGACGGCTATGCACTGATAGCCGGCACGGGAGCCGTGGCCGCCCGCATTGCCGGCGGGCGGCTCGGTGCCGTGGCCGATGGAACAGGGTGGCTGCTGGGCGACAGCGGTTCCGGTTTTTGGCTGGGCCATGAAGTGGCCCGCGCCGTTGCCGCCGCACTGGATGGCCGGGGGGCGCCCACGGCGCTGACGGAGCTGGTGCTGGCGGACCTGGGGATCGCACTGGATCCGAGTTCGCGGTCCCAGGGCCGCGTCACCGCGCAGCAGCAGTTGATCGTCAAGACCTATGAGCTGCGTCCCGTTGAGCTTTCACGCTTCGCACCCCTGGTCTTTGCCTTGCCGGACGACGCCGTTGCCCAGGAAATCATCGCCCGCTGCGCGGCCGCCCTGGCGCAGACCCTGACGGCGGTGGCGGACACGTCCGTCTCGGGGCCGTTGATCTTTGGCGGGAGTGTTCTCACCAAGGGTGGCACTGTGGGGGCGGCCGTGCTGGCCCAGCTGGGACGGTCCGCTGAAGCTGCCGGATACGGCGGCGTGTTCGAAACGGAGCCAGCCCTGGTTGCCGACGGCGTGGTGGGGGCAGCGGTCCTTGCGCTCAAGCGCAATGGCGAAACGGTGGACGCCTCCGTGTTTGAGCGCATCAACTCAACCTTGGCGGCGCTGCGGGGGTAGTTCGGGCGCAGGCCATGGATGGCCGGGACTGGCCCAGGGCGCGGTGGGCTCCCCGCCGCGAGGCAGCCTCAAGACGCGGTGGGCTCCCCGCCGTCTGCCTGCTCTTCAGTCTTGGCAGCCTCCGCGGCGTCCTTCCTGGCGGCCGCCAAGCGGTCCGAGGACTTGCGGTTCACGCCGGAGCCCTCGCTGAGGGACGCGGGGTTTTCCTTGTGGCCCATGACCAACAAGGACGAAACGAGCAGCGTGGCGATGAAGGCGATGCCAAAGGCGATGCCGCCCAGATCCCAGCGCAGCCCGTGGATGGTGCCACCGGCTGAAACCACCAGCGTGACCAGGCCCGCCACTGCCCCCATGGCGAAGGAAAAGCTCAGGGGAAACTTGATGGAGTTACCCGACTTGGGGTTCTGCGGCTCTTCACTGCCCACGGTTTGGTCCTTTGCTTGATTGTTGCTGGCGCGCCACAAATTTCTACGCACAGTAGAATTCTTGAATCCCAGTTTACTTTTCTTTTGGCTTCCGGGCATCATGGCGCAGTGTGAGGGCCGACAACAGCCACAGCGCCCCGCTCATCAAGGCCCCGCCGCCGCTGACACCCAGGAGCGCATGCGGGCCCGCGGCGATGAAGAACGGAAGCAGCAACCCGGTGCCTATGCCCAAGACACCGGAGATCAGCCAGTCGCTGCGCAGGGAGGACCTGGCAGAGGCATCCTTGTTCCGGTTGTGCAGCGCGGCGAAGATCTCCGCGGCACCCATGAGCGCCAGCGCCACACCGCCCAGCCAGGCCGCCACGGCGGTGCTCACTGCAATGAAGACAACCACACCGATCACGGCCAGGATCCCGGCGGCACCGAGGAGAACCAGCCTTTTCAGCTCGTCGCGGGGCAAGGCCAGCCGCCGGACAAACCAGTAGTGGGATCCTGCCAGGGCCAGGAAGTACCAGGCGAAGTTCAGGCACAGGCCCAAGGTGTCCGGGGTGCCCCAAAAGACGGTGATGATGCCAAACATCAACGTGACCATCGATCGGAAAAGCACCGGCTGCCACAGGGGGGATATGCGGGTGCTGATGCTGCTTGCGTTGGCATCCTGGGATGCGGCTGTTTCACTCACCCATCAAGTCTAGCCGCGCCCGGCCGCCTCGCTCTCCCTCAGGAACACCCAGCCGTATCCAGCGTCCGGAGCGGGCACGCAATCCCAGAGTCAGGCCACGTGCGGCCATGTAGCCCAGGCTGAAGGCAGCCCACAGCCAGGCGAGCGCAACCGGAGTGTCCCCCAGCGCGGCGGCGTGAATCCAGAACAGCAGCGGCAGGTACACCACCAGGTTGGCCAGCCCGGCCAGCGCAAGGTAACGGGCGTCGCCGGCGCCGATGAGCACGCCGTCGAGCACAAAGACGTAGCCCGCCAGCGGCTGGCCCAGCGCCATGACCAACAATGCGGCGGCAACGGCTTGGTGCACGCCGGCATCATTGGTGAATATCCAGCCCACTCCCCCGGCCACCGCCCACAGAACCAAGCCGGTCACCACACCAAAGCCCAGGCCCCACCGCGTCATCGTCCGGGTCAAGGTGTGCACGATCGTGAGGTTTCCGGCGCCAAGTTCCTTGCCGATGAGCGCTTGGGCGGCGATGGCCAGCGCATCCAAAGCAAACGCAAGGAAGGTAAAGAGCGTCATGGCCAGTTGGTGCGCGGCCAGGTTGACGGGGCCCTGGGCCGTGACCACCAGCACCGTTGCCAGGATGGCGATGCGCAGGGACAGGGTGCGGATTATGAGCCAGCTGCCCACGCGGGAGACCGTGCGAATGCCGGCCCAGTCGGGTCGCAGGCCCACTTTTTCCGCCCGGGCGGCCCGGAGAACAATGACAAGGTAGATGGCAGCCATGCCCCACTGGGCCACCACGGTGCCCAGTGCCGAACCGCCCACGGACAGGTTCAGGCCGTAGACCAGGACAAAATTCAGCACAATGTTCACGGCAAATCCGGCACCGGCCACCAGCAGGGGCGTGCGGGTGTCCTGCAGACCGCGCAGCACACCCATCGCGGCAAGGACCAGCAGCATGGCAGGAATACCGGCCATGCTGACCATCAGGTACTCGTGGGCAAATCCGAGCACCTCGCCCCCTGCCCCCATGGTGGAGAGCAGCCACCCACCGCTCAACCAGCCAGCTGTGGCAAGGACGGCGCCCAGCAGCAGGGCCAGCCACAGTCCGTCCCGGCCCACAGCCAGGGCATCCGCCCGGCGGCCGGCGCCCAGCAGCCGTGCCACGGCCGGGGTGGTGGAATAGGCAAGGAAGACCATCAAACCCACGGCGGTTTGCAGCACTGTTGCGGCCAGTCCCACGCCCGCAAGCTCGGCAACTCCCAGGTGGCCCACGATGGCCGAGTCGGCCAGGAGGAACAGCGGTTCCGCAATAAGCGCACCGAAGGCAGGGACGGCCAGGTGCAGGATCTGCCGTGACGAACCGCCCGCCTTGCCACCAGTGGCGGGGGCGGCTGGTCGCGAAACAGGTTTAGGCATATTCCAAGACTATCGGCCGGGGGCCCCGCTCCCCTCAATCAGCCCCGCCATCAGTGACTGCAGCGCCGCAATGACCTGCTGCACCCCTGCCCTCTCAAGCGCCTCCGGACGGGTCAGGATGTCAATCCGCCGGCCCAGGCGCGGTTCCCGCAACGGGACCAGCACCAGATGCGGGAAATGCTGGCGATTCACCAGGTAGCGCGGCATCAACGCCACGGCGCCACCACCCTCAACAACCGAGGCGGCCACGAAGAACTCGTTGATGCGGTGCGCCACCACAGCCTCTTCCCCGGCCAGCGTCCCGATCACTTCAATGGCCCCTTCCAAGGGGAAGCCCCGGCGCACCGAGACCCACCGCTCCCCGCGCAGGTCTGCCGGCACCAGGGCCGTGCGCAGCGACAGCCGGTGGCCGGCGCCCACCGCCACGTCAAGGGGCTCAAAGGCCAGTGGGGTCACCGCTACCGTGCCCGGCCAGGCTGTGCTGTTGGGCAGCCGGTGGGCGATCACCACATCGTAGTCTGCGGTCAATGCCGGGAAGTCCTGCTGCGCCACATCCTCATCGACCAGGCGCAGGGAGGGGCCGTCGCGGTCCATCAAAATCTGCTCCAGGGGGCCGAAGAACGCCAGCCCGGCACTGTGGAAGGCGGCAACGGTGACTGCGTCGGCAGTGCTTGCCCTGAAGGATTCCATGGCTGCATCCGCCCGGGCGAGGGCCAGTTCCACGTCCGCGGCAGCCCGGCACAGGGCCAGGCCTGCGGGTGTGAGCGCCGTGCGCCGGCCTTGTTTGTAGGTCAGGGCCGTGCCCGCTGCACGCGCCAGCGCACTGAGCTGCTGCGAAACGGACGACGCCGTGACGTGCAGTGCCAGCGCGGCTGCGGCAATGCTTCCCCGCACCTGGACCTCCCGTAGGGCCCGCAACTGTCCCAGTTCCATAAGTTCAAACTAATGCATGCCATGCACAATTGACATCTAGACCTAACGGTTTACGGGCTTCACCATGGAGCAGTGAAGAACTTCCGGAACCGCTTTATCGTGGACATTGCGCTGCTGGCCGTCGCGGTGGTGTGGGGCGGCAGCTACTTGGCGGCAAAGGGGCTCACGGCCACCGCGTCGGTGCCGGCCGTGCTTGGCTGGCGTTTCCTGGTGGCCTCCCTGGCCCTGTCCGCGCTGTGGACCTGGCGGGTCCGCCGGCTCCCGGGCCGCACCGAGCTCCTCACAGGCGTGGCACTTGGCCTGACGCAGGCGGCGGTGCTGTTCATGGAAACCTTTGGCGTGGCCGGCACCAGCGCCGGCAACGCCGGGCTCATCATCGCCTTGACGGTGATCTTCACACCCCTGCTGGACGCCGTGGCGACACGCCGCTGGTTGCCGCGGGGCTTCTTTGTGGCGGCAGCAATCTGCGTTGTGGGTGTGGCACTGCTGGTGTCCGGCGACGGGCTACGGGCGCCGAATCCCGGCGACCTGCTCATGCTGGCGGCGGCGGGGGTACGCGCCGGGCATGTAACCCTGATGGGGACGTTGACGCGCAACAAACCCTATAGCTCCATTACAGTGACCCTGCTCCAGTCACTCGTATGCGCCGTGTTGGGCATGGCCGTAGACCCGGCGGGGATGGTGCAGGCAGCCACGGCCTTTGACCCAACGGACTGGCTGGGCATCCTTTACCTGGGGCTGGCCGCCAGCGTGTTCGCGTTCCTCATCCAGCTGTGGGCCGTGCGGCGCACCTCGGCCTCCCGCACCAGCCTGCTCATGGGAACCGAACCGGTGTGGGCGGTGCTGGCCGGGGTGCTCCTTGCCGGCGAGTCGCTGGGCTGGATTGGAGCCCTGGGGGCCCTGCTGATAGTTGCCGGCTGTTATGCCGGGCAACGGATCGAGGCACGGTTCCGGTCACGCCCGGCGCCTGAAGCTGACCCTGGGCAGGGCGCGACGCAGGCCGCGGGGCACGGCCCTGAGCAGGACACGGAGCGCGGCTCCACGGTCGGCTCCGCCGCTGGCTTTGCCCTCAGGGGAAGTCCCGGCCCATGAGGGCCGGGGCTTTAGTACCCGCTGTCGCTGCCTCCGCCGTCGTTGGCCATGTTGGCAAACCGTGAGTAGTGGCCCTGGAATCCGACCGTTATGGTCTTGGTGGGACCGTTACGGTGCTTGGCCACGATCACATCGGCCTCGCCGGCACGGGCCGACTCCTTGTCGTACATGTCCTCGCGGTGCAGCAGAATGACCATGTCCGCGTCCTGCTCGATCGAGCCGGACTCACGAAGGTCCGAGACCATCGGCTTCTTGTCAGTTCGTTGCTCCGAACCACGGTTCAGCTGTGACAACGCCACCACCGGCACCTGCAACTCCTTGGCCAGCAACTTCAGGGCACGGGAGAATTCGGAGACTTCCTGCTGGCGCGATTCAACCTTCTTGCCGGAGGACATCAGCTGCAGGTAGTCAAGGATGACAAGCTTGAGGTTGTGCTGCTGCTTCAGGCGCCGGCACTTGGCCCGGATTTCCATCAGGGACATGTTGGGTGAATCGTCAATAAACAAGGGTGCGTCATTCATCTTGCCCATGGTGGTGGCGATCTTTGACCACTGGTCATCCTTGACGGTTCCCTTGCGCAGGTCCTGCAAGCTGATGGTGGCCTCGGCGGAGAGCAGGCGCATGGCCAGCTCGTTCCGACCCATTTCCAGGGAAAAGACCACCGTCGCCATGTTGTGCGTGATGGCCGCAGACCGTGCCCAGTCCAGGGCGAACGTTGACTTTCCAACGGCCGGCCTGGCGGCGATGACAATCATCTGGCCCGGGTGCAGGCCATTGGTCAGTTCATCAAATTCATAGAATCCGGTGGGCACCCCCGTCATGCCCTCACCCTTGTGACCGGACGCCTCGATCTCATCCACCGTGGATTCCATGACGTCCTTGAGGATCACGTAGTCCTCGGTGGTCCGGCGTTCGGCGACGGCGAAGATCTCAGCCTGCGCCGCGTTGACGACGTCCTCAACCTCGCCGTCCTGGGCGTAGCCCATCTGGACGATCTTGGTACCGGCCGTGACCAGGCGGCGCAGCACGGCACGTTCGGCCACGATCTCGGCGTAGAAGCCGGCGTTGGCGGCCGTGGGAACTGACTGGATGAGCTGGTGCAGGTAGGCGGCCCCGCCCACCTTGGCGATCTCGCTGCGTTTTGTCAGCTCGTCCGCCACCGTGACGGCGTCGGCAGGTTCGCCGCGGCCGTAGAGGTCCAAGATAGCCTCGTAAATGCTTTCGTGGGAAGGACGGTAGAAGTCGTTTCCGCGCAGTACTTCCACGACGTCGGCAATGGCGTCCTTGGAGAGCATCATGCCGCCCAAGACGCTCTGCTCGGCTACAAGGTCCTGCGGAGGTGTCCGGGCAAAGTCCGGCTCTCTGGACGATCCGGCGATGTCCATTGCTGGAGCGCTCATGTTGTGGTGCCTTCTTTCGCCCTGCTGCTCTGACACTTGGCGGAACCGTGTCGATTCCGCCAGAGTGCTTTCTCCCATCACACCAGATGCCACTGACAATATCGCCGTTCGAGGAGGGGATCCTTTGCAACGTTAGACGCTCTGTGGACAACTGCCAACCCCACCGACCACCACACCTGTGGATAACTTGTGCATAAAGCACCATGGCTTGTGCACAGGATGGGGACAAGTGTGTGGATAAGCGTTGATCTTCGTCACCATCAGGCTCCTGACCTGCACAAACACTGTCAACGGCCTGTGGAAAAAAGAAATTAAGGGCGCGTCGCGGCCCACCATTCGGGCGTTGACTTGGCGCCAAATCGGCTATAGGCGTGTCGATATCCACAGACTTATGCCCGCCTGTGAATGACGGGGGCCCGGGAATGGCCCTGAACTGGGCACATGCGCCCAAGAGCATGTTCCCCAACGCCAAACTTTCATTAGGCTGGTGCAAAACAGGATTGGAGTTTGACATGGCGGACGCAAAGGGTCCCAGCACCACACACGCTACACATGCTGACGTTAACGATTTTCTGGCCACGGTGGACACCAGCGCCGTGCGCCGTGCGGACGCGCGCGTCCTGCTGGAGATCATGAGGGCGGAGACCGGCCAGGAGCCGGTCATGTGGGGGCCCAGCATCATTGGCTTTGGGAGCTACCACTATAAGTACACCTCGGGGCGGGAAGGCGACGCACCGGCGGCAGGGTTTTCCCCGCGGAAGGCGAAGCTGGTGATCTACGGATTGACCTACGCACCCGGCGTCGAACCGCTTCTTGCGCGGCTGGGCAAGTTCACGGCCGGCGCGGCCTGCATCTACGTCAACAAGTTGGCGGACATTGACCTGGCGGTGTTGCGGGAGCTGATCCGCACCGGATACCGGCACATGACCAGCACGGACGTGCAGTCCCTGCAGTCCCAGAAGCCCTAGTTAACGCTGAAAGGCCCGGCCCCCGTAAACGGGAACCGGGCCTTTCGTGAAGCGATTGGAGGCTATTTGCCTGCAACCACGTTCAGGGTGACAACCGCGGTGACGTCTTCGTAGAGACGAACGTTTGCCTTGAACGTGCCAACCGACTTGATGTGGGTGGGCAGTTCAATCTTGCGCTTGTCGATGTTGCCGAGACCGGCAGCAGCAACAGCCTTTGCAACATCGTCAGTCTTGACGGTGCCGAAGAGGCGTCCGGTCTCGCCGGCCTTGACGGTCAGCTTGACCGGCTTGGCGGAGAGAGCGGCAGCCTGGGCCTGAGCAGCTTCAATGGAAGCGTGCTCGTGGGCGGCGCGGGCAGCCTTGATCAACTCAACCTGCTTCTCGCCACCCTTGGACCAGGTGAGGGCGAAACCGCGGGGCAGAAGGTAGTTACGTGCGTAACCGTTCTTTACCTCGACGATGTCACCTGAGGTACCGAGACCGGTAACTTCGTGGGTCAAAATGAGCTTTGCCATGTTTATTTAT
>Ga0075017_100000318_pt1 | contig 25703 bp, 25 predicted proteins | sample AleBraG_ABR_2012_FD_71475 | JGI IMG/M metagenome (GOLD analysis project Ga0075017, IMG submission 71475) | Freshwater sediment microbial communities in response to fracking from Pennsylvania, USA - Alex Branch Run_MetaG_ABR_2012 | ecosystem: Environmental > Aquatic > Freshwater > Creek >... | reverse complement strand
CCCCCAAAGGGGGTTATTTTGCAGCCTTGGGACTTTTTGAACAGAAGCATATCCTTCATGGGTCCAAAGATATTCCTTTGGGTCTGCGGAGGAGTAGACAATGCTCGTGCTCATTAAAGAATTCGGGTCGTTTGTTAAAGCCGTGTTCTGGCAATGGTGGGGTCTTATGAGTTGTGCTTTTTGGACCTTCGCTGCCGTTTATGGAGAGAAATTAAATAAAGATAACGTGTGGTACGTCAAAACTAGTTTTTGGCTGGGACTTTTTGTTCTCTGCTTATCTACGTTTCTGGCATGGCGAGAACAATACAAACGAGTCGAAGCACATAACCGCTGCATCAGCGGATACGAAAATAAGGCCGTAGACTTGACTTTGGTAAGTTACATAGCTTGGGACGGCAACGCTCTAGCTGGGGCAGCCCCCGGTGAAGATGCCGAAAGCCAAGTTATTACCGATTGGAAAAAGAAAGTGGAGGATTGGTTAAGAACATCTCGGAGCCAACTACTCGGTATTTCTCCAATCGCTTTTAACAAATTCTTGCATTCAAGGCGGGGATCGCGTGAAGAATATCACGGTGTTTGCCTATCTCTTTGGGGTGATCTGGCGGTTCTAAACGAGCGATTGGACAATCTTACGGACATTATGGAGAGGGCTAACGTCTACCTGGCGCGGGTGCAAGATCGCCCGTTTGGTTAGGCCAAAACACCGGTCCTGGCCCTACAACCCCCGCCTCAAGGAGTTTCTATTGGCCAAAGCCCCCTGGCCTAAACTCCTGACCGTGCCCGAAAACCCTGTAACGTCCTTCTCGGAGTCGGAAGGCCTCTTGTGCGCACGCCCGCGCAACGATATTCTCCGCCGATCTGTTCGCCTTAGGTCCCGCTATTCTCGCCAAGCTTTGGGGGTGGAGAGAGATTCGGGGCCTTTTTTCTTTTCAATGCAACCCGCCCAAACTGCGTCTCGGCTCGCCGTGTAGAGACGTTGCCAGCAACGTCTCTACGTTTAGACTTCCCGTGAATCAGTGCGCCGGCACGTCGTCGTTCACCACGCGCCCGGCTGGTGGAACCATTACCGTCGACAGGCTGCCCTCGGCCGCCAGCTTCTGGAATGCTGCCAGATCGCGCCGCTGAATGTCCTCCCAGCGCGCAATGAATTCCCCGCTCTGCCGCTTCAGCTTATCGAACTGCCGCTGCTCCGCTTCGGTCGGCGCGGCATCGGCGTTCCCCGTGTCAAGGGCGAGGAAGGCCCACTTTGCGTCCAGTTGCGGAGGATAGGCCAGCGAGTCTTCGTTCGCGCTGATATCCAGGTTGATGAGGTCATCGCGAACCGCGACCAACTTCTTCTCAAGATCGTCGGCCGCACTCACGATCGTCTTCGCGCTGGCATTTTCCGGCAAACGCTTCTTCAAGCCGGATAGCTGCGCGCGCACGTCCTGAATCTGATTGACCGTGTCGTAGACGCGGCTCAGTTCGTCGCGAGTCGCCAGCAGGAAGTTGAACTCCTGTTCCAGGTCGGCCTGGCTCACGTTGACGCGCGGATCGAGCTTTAGTTCAAGTGGAGCCGTCAGCGTCTGCCCTTTCGCACTCAGGCGCACCTGATAATGCCCCGGAACCGCTACCGGTCCATGCGCTCCTCCGCCATAGGCCCAGAGGTAATAGCCGGGAACCCGCCGCGCGTCTTCGTAGCGCAGATCCCACACGAAGCGGTTCAGCCCGGCCTCCGGCTTGATCTGCTTTTCCGGCTTCTTGTCGTCCGGACCGAGCGGCTCGTCCAGGGGATCGACTTCCGCACTCGAATACTTTCGAATGACCTTTCCTGACGCGTCGAGAATTTCGATCTTCGCCTCCTCTTCCGCCTTGGGCGCGTCTTTTAGAAAGAAATAGATCACCGCTCCCGCGGGGGGATTCTGGCCTCGAACTTTGGAGGGATGGCGTTCGCCGCCTGCACCCGCCTGCATACGATAAGCCGTCGCCGGCGTGTAGAGGAAAGCTTGTTTCTGCTCAACGTCATCGGCGAACTGGCGAAGCGGGCTGACATCATCGAGCACCCAGAAGGCACGCCCGTGAGTCGCGACCACCAGGTCGTCGCCTTTTACGACCAGGTCGTGCACCGGAGTTGTGGGCAGGTTCAACTTGAGCGGACGCCAGTTCGCGCCATCGTTAAAGGACACGAACACGCCCTGCTCGGTTCCGGCATAAAGCAGGCCGCGCTTTTTGGGATCTTCGCGCACTACGCGCACGAAGGTATTGTCCGGAATGCCTGTGCCCAGCTTCGTCCAGGTCTTGCCGTAGTCGCTGGTCTTGTAAATGTAGGGACGCAGATCGTCGAACTGATGCCGCTCGACCGCGATATAGGCTGTGCCCGCATCGAACGGCGAGGCCTCGACCTGGCTGATGCGGCTCCACTCCGGCAAGTCTTTGGGAGTGACATTGGTCCAGCTCTTCCCTTCATCCTGCGTAAGCTGCATCAGGCCATCATCGGTACCGGCCCAGAGCAGTCCCTTCTTGATCGGCGACTCCGCCAGGGCAAAGATTGTGTCGTAATACTCGGTGCCCGAGTCATCGAGCGTAATGTCACCGCCGGAAACTTTCTGCTTGCTCTTGTCGTTGCGGGTGAGGTCCGGGCTGATGGCTTGCCAGTGCACGCCGCCGTCAGTGGTCTTAAACAACACTTCGCCAGCGTGGTAAAGCGTATTGGGATCGTGCGGCGAGAGCATGACCGGAGCCGTCCACTGGAAGCGGTGCTCCAGATTGGCCGCACCGTGCGCGTCCGACAATTCCGGCTGCTCCGTGATCGACTTCACCTGCCCGATATGCCGGTCGTAGCGGGTGATGTTGCCCTGATAGTCGGCGGCATAAACAATGTTCGGATCGCGCGGATCGGGCGCAATGTAACCCGCCTCGCCGCCGCCCACGTCGTACCAGTCGGTGCGGTCAATCGAGCCGTCATCGCTGCGGCTGATGATTGCCACCGTGCCGCTATCCTGCTGCGGGCCGTAAATGCGGTACGGCGTGGCCGTGTCGGTGGTCACGTGATAGAACTGCGCCGTAGGCTGATTATCCTGGCGCGACCAGCTCTTACCGCCGTCGAGCGTCACGGTCACGCCGCCATCGTTCGAGGCGATCATGCGCCTGGTATTTGCAGGGTCAATCCACAGCCCGTGATTATCGCCATGCGGCACCGCGACCTTGTTGAAGAGATGGCCGCCGTCCGTGGACTTGTACGACTCCACATTCATGATGTAGACGACGCTCTCATCGCGCGGGTCGGCGATGATGTGCATGTAATACCAGGGCCGCTGCCACAGGCTGTGGCTGGGATTTACGAATTGCCAGCTCTCGCCACCGTCATCGGAGCGATAGAGGCCGCCGTCGGTATTGTGCGCTTCAATGAGCGCGTACACCCGTTCTGAGTTGGCGGCCACGGCCACGCCGATTTTTCCGTATGGCCCTTTCGGCAGGCCGTGTTCTTCGAGGCGCTTCCAGGTTGTGCCGCCGTCATTCGAGCGATAGAGGCCGCTGCCCGGACCGCCGCTGGCCATGCTCCACGCGGTGCGCCGCGCCTGCCACAATGCGGCGAACAAAATATTCGGATTGTGGGGATCGAAGGCGACGTCGATGCCGCCGGTGTTTTCGTCCTTATAGAGAACTTTTTCCCAGGTCTTGCCGCCATCGGTAGTGCGGAAGATGCCGCGCTCCGTATTGGGGCCATACGGATGGCCGAGCGCCGCCACGAAAACATTGTCCGGATTGTTGGGATTGATGATGACCTTGCCGATGGCACGCGAATCCTTCAATCCAACATTCTTCCAGGTCTTGCCGCCATCGAGAGATTTGTAGACCCCGTCGCCATGCGTGATATTGCCGCGAATACAAGCCTCACCAGTGCCGACATAGACCACGTTGTGATTGGAGCTCGCCACCGCAATGCTCCCAATCGACGCTGTGCCCTCGTGGTCGAACACCGAAGACCAGGTGAGTGCGCCGTCCGTCGACTTCCAAACGCCGCCGCCCGTTGCACCGAAATAGTACGTCGTAGGATCCCCAGGAATGCCCGCGGCCGTCAGCGAGCGTCCGCCCCGAAACGGCCCCACCAGCCGGTACTTCATGCCTTTGAACAGTTTGTCTTCCGGCTTGGCGGGCTCCGTCGTTTCCGCCGAGTTCTCTGTGGCATTGGGCTGAGCAGGCTGGATCTGCTCCGCGGCCTTCGCTGCCTTCGATTGCCGCTCGGGCTTGGTTTGGGCTGGCGCAGCAAAGGTGAGTAATACCGCGAAAACAACCGCAACTATCCATCGTGCAACTACGGACGAACTCCTGCGAATACCTATTGGGCCCATGAGTTATCTCCCCTGGAATTCAGACAATTCGTTATGGTAATCCTGCGAGGGCTACATGCAAAGTGGGAAGGAAGAGAAGTAGTGGGTCAGTTTGAAAGTTGTCATTCCGAAGCGCGGTTTTATCGCGCGAGGAATCTGCGGTTTGCCCGGCGAACAGCAGGTTCCTCACCGGGCTTTCAGCCCGGTTCGGAATGACAAAATGAAATTTGGTCGAGCTGACCCACTACCGGAAGAGAATAAGCTGATCGGGGACTCCTGGCGAACTTAGCAGGCTTCCTCAGCGAACCTTGCGGTTAAGGACTTTTTGTCGGCGAGAATCGATCACTTCGCCTACAGAATTTTCTTAGCAGCTTCCAACTCTTTCTTCTTGGCCCCATCGACCTTAGGGTAAGCCAGATCCAGCGATTCCAGGGTCTCGACGATCACCGTCGACACGACCAGCCGCGTGAACCACTTGTTGTCCGCCGGAACGACGTACCAGGGCGCGTGCTTGCTCGCCGTGTTGGCGATCATATCCTGGTAAGCGTTCTGATACTGGTCCCAGTATTCCCGCTCGTGAATATCAGCCGCGGAAAACTTCCAGTTTTTCTCCGCCTCATCCAACCGCGCCAGGAAGCGCGCCTTCTGCTCCTTTTTTGAAAGATGCAGAAAGAATTTGCGGATCACCGTGCCGCTGCGCGCCATGTGCCGCTCGAAAGCACGGATGTCTTCAAACCGTTCCTTCCAGATATCCTTGCCGACGAGCGAGGGCGGAGTCTTCTGACCCTTGAGAATTTGAGGATGCACCCGCACGATGAGGACCTCTTCATAGTACGACCGGTTGAAGATCCCGATGTGCCCGCGCTCCGGCAACACGCAGGTCGTTCGCCAAAGAAAATCGTGCTGCAAGTCCAAATCGGAAGGAGCCTTAAAGGAATGAACGTCACAGCCCTCCGGATTCACTCCCGACATCACGTGCTTGATGGCGCCGTCTTTGCCAGCCGCATCCATGGCCTGAAAAATCAGCAGCAATGACCACCGATCCTGGGCATAGAGCTTGTCCTGCAATTCGGCCATGCGCTCGACACTCTTTTGCAGAGCGTCAGTCGCGTGCTCTTTGGAACGCAAGTGGCCTGTATCGGCCGGATCAAATTGTTTCAGCCGAAAATCTTCTCCGTGCTCTACCCGGTAGGCCTTACACAGCTTGTCAGTCTTCATGGTTGGATACGCCCCCAGAGGATCAGCACTACACTTCGACGGCCTTCGCGCTCACAACCGGCAGTTGCGCCTGTTGCCAGGCATCGAAGCCACCAATCACGTTGATCACATTCTTGAATCCGGCCCGCTGCAGCAGGCTGCTGGCAATCATGCTGCGATATCCGCCCTTACAATGCACGGCGACCGCAGTTTTGCGATCCATCTCAGGAGGAGAGACTCTAAAATTGTCGAGCGGCCACCACATCGCATCCTCGATGTGCCCGGCCTCCCACTCCGGCGCGCGGCGAACATCGAGCACCCGCAAGGCGTGGGACCGTAGCCGAGCGTTAAGCTCCTCAACGCTCATCTGGGTAATAGTCGCAACCGGCAATCCGGCCTCTTTCCACGCGGCGACTCCTCCGCGAAGAAATCCGTCCAGGGCCTCGATACCGACGCGCGCCAGCCGTACCCGTGCTTCTGCCACCTGCTCCTCTGAATCCGCAACCAGCACCGGATGCGCCGTTAATCCCAGCACGGTTCCCGCCCACGAGGCGAACTGCCCGGATAGCGCAATATTCACCGATCCGGGAACGTGGCCGGCGGCGAACTCATCTCCGGAACGTAGATCGAGAGCAATTTCGCCATCTTCCAGCATGGTCTTCAGCTCAGGTGGCGCAATGGCCCGCAGGGGCGGCAAGTCCGACAATGCCGCGGCGCCGGCGCGATTGATCTCGGCATCTTTGGCAAAATATTCCGGACGCGCGGGAAGATTGCTGGTCAACTGCGCGACGAAATCCTCCCTGCTCTTGATCTGCAGCGCGTAGTTGGTCAGCCGCTCAGTGCCGATGGTCGACGACCGCTCTGCCCGCATATTCTTGCCACACAGCGAACCCGCCCCGTGCGCGGGATAAACCAACACATTGTCCGCCAGCTTCATCAACTTGCCGTGCAGGCTGTCATAGAGCAGGCCCGCCAGTTCTTTCGGCGTATGACTGGGTGACAGGTCGGGACGGCCCACGTCGCCGATGAAGAGTGTGTCCCCGGTCAAAACGGCCCAAGGGGACGCTGATTTTTCTCCATCCGTTACAACCAGGCAGATACTCTCCGGCGTATGCCCCGGCGTTTCAAGCACGCGAATCGAAGCTCGGCCAAACTTCAATTCGTCGCCATCCCGCACCGCGACGTGGGCGAACTTCGCTCCGGCCTGCGCGCCGATATAAATTTTCGCACCGGTTCGAGAGGCCAATTCCTGATGTCCTGAGACAAAATCCGCGTGCAGATGAGTTTCGAAAATGTGGCGGATCGCGACCTGGTGGTCAGCCGCAGCCTTCAGGTACAACTCCACATCGCGCTGCGGATCGACCACAACGGCTTCACCCTCTGACGCCAACATATAAGAGGCATGCGCCAGACAGCCCAGGTAGAACTGTTCGAAGTACATGAATGAGGCTCCGCGTGCTAGCAGAGATGCTAGAACAAATCAGCCGCAGACGCCATCGGCGTAGCGCGGACCCGAGGAGTTAAAGTCTTACGCGGGAAGCGGGGCGATGAATTCCAGTCCGAAGCAGAAGCCGTTACGCGACCGGACGATGGCCGCAACCCGTGAGGCCACCGGAGTGTCAAACTCAACTTCCAGCAGGTCGCCGGGATTCAGCAGCACTCCTGCGTAGAGAACCATGCCGCCCTCGCTCATCTCAGTGCCCCGGCCAGTGACGACCGTAGTCGAGAAGCCTTTCGAGGTAATGACGCGCACCGGAATGTCCACGGGAAGCCGATCCCAGCGGCGGGTTGGAGAATTCGGCATTTCACGCTCATCATCCTTCTCGCTTGACCGTTCTTCAAATTACCAAAGTGAAACAGCAAAATGTGAAGCAAAGGCGAGTGGACAACCACGGCCTTTCCAGCGACACTGGGAGATTCGTGAACACTAAGAACCTGTTCTTCATGGGCGTGATCGTTGCCGCGAGCGGCTTCATCTCGCCACCCATCGCTTTATTAGCCGGCCTGATCTATGGACTGTCGTTCGCGCATCCTTACACGGCAGATTCCAAGAAACTGTCCGCATTCCTGCTCCAGGCCTCGATCGTCTGCCTGGGATTTGGCATGAACCTGCAAGAGGTCATCCGCGCCGGCCAAAGCGGATTCGTCTACACCGCGCTCAGCATCACCTTCGCTCTGCTGGTTGGATTGGCCATTGGACGCCTGTTCCGTGTTCGGTACATTCCGTCGCTGCTCATCAGTACCGGCACCGCCATCTGCGGAGGTAGCGCGATCGCAGCCGTAGGCCCGGTCGTGAATGCGGGCGAAGAGGAAATGGCGGTGTCCCTGGGAACGGTTTTCGTGCTGAACTCGGTTGCGTTGTTTCTGTTCCCCGCCATCGGCTACGCCCTTCACCTCACGCAGGCGCAATTCGGACTCTGGTCCGCCCTGGCGATTCACGACACCAGTTCGGTTGTGGGCGCTACCGCCAGGTACGGCGCCGAGGCGCTGGCCGTAGGAACTACGATCAAGCTGGCGCGGGCGCTCTGGATTGTTCCCTTGGCCTTCGTGATCGCGCTCTTCAAGAAGGAGAAGACGCAGATCAAATGGCCCTGGTTCATCCTGCTCTTCTGCCTGGCGGCGGTCATGGCGACCTACCTGCCGCTATTCGCCCCGCTGTATCCGAAATTGAGCACGCTGGGGAAGTCTGGGCTGACGGTCACGCTGTACCTCATCGGCACCGGTATTTCGAAATCGACGCTGAAGCAGGTCGGCGTCCGTCCGCTTCTGCAGGGCATTCTGCTCTGGGCGATCGTGGCCGCGCTGTCTCTCGCGCTCATTCGCTTCGGATTGATCTCGGTGCAGTTGTAGGTTTTGGGACGAACCACACAGTGAACTCTTGATTCGGCATGCGTGTCGAACGCGGGTTGACTTATCGTCCTGATCAATCGAAAATTTCAGCTGGCACTGGCGGAATTCCACGCCAGTTCCCTTTCACGAGTAAACTTGATAACAATCCGCGGTCATTGCGCCGGCGGGCAGGAGTCGAGTATGAAAACGAAATCGCTATTACTGTCTTTTCTTCTCTTTACTTCCATTCTCATGGTGGAGACAGGCTGCGCGAAGAAGCCTGATGACGCGAAAATCTCCGCCGACGTGCAAACCCAGTTCAGCCAGGACTCAGGTCTTTCGACCAAGCAACTGAACGTGCAGGCCGCCAATGGCGTGGTAACGCTCAGCGGCAACGTCGACAATGATGCCCAGCGCGAAGCTGCCGCCAAACAGGCTGCGGCCGTTCATGGGGTCAAAGAAGTTATCAATAATCTCGAAGTAGGTAACGCGACAGCCGCGGCGGCGCCGCAAGCCCCGGACTCGCCTGCGAAGAGTGACCGGGCTGACCGCGATAAACCGGGAGCAGGCAAGAGCTCTCGCAAATCTCACAGCGGTGACTCCGGCATGGGCAACAGTTCTCAACCCGCGCCCGCAGACCAGACGAGTGCCAGCAGCGCTCCGCCACCGCCGCCAGTTTCCTCGCCAGCGGACTCCGCGCCGCCACCGCCGCCTGCACCGAAGAAATTCATCATCGACCAGGGAACCCAGATGACGGTTCGCCTCATGGACCCGATCGACAGCGAGAAGAACCAGACTGGCGACACCTTCCACGCCACCCTGAAGGCCCCGCTCACCTCGGATGGGGAAGAGGCTGTGCCCGCTGGAGTGGAGCTGACCGGACATCTCGTTGAAGTCAAGAGTGCCGGCAAGTTTGCCGGACAGTCGGAGGTTATTCTGCAACTCGACAGTCTCACCTCGGGGGGCAAGACCTACAACCTGCAAACCGATCAATACAAGAAAACCGGCAGCTCGCGCGGGAAAAACACCGCGGAAAAGGTAGGCGGTGGCGCAGTGCTGGGCGGAATCATCGGCGCGATCGCCGGCGGAGGGAAAGGCGCAGCCATCGGCGCAGCAGCTGGAGCCGGCGTTGGAGGCGGTGTGCAAGCGGCCACCAAGAGCCAGCAGATTAAGCTGCCTTCGGAAACGGTTCTGAACTTTACCCTGCAGGCGCCAATTACGGTGGTGCAGGCGCAAAGCCCGGACGCGAACCGCCAAAAATTAGGCGATTCTCAATAGCGCAAGTTTGGTCTGACTCGTAGAGACGTAGCTCGGCTACGTCTCTTTTTTTTCGCGTAAACTCTTACGCAAACCTGCATGCCCTCTATCACCGCACTGGTTCATACCAGAAACGACGCCCGTCGTCTCGGCCGCTGCCTCGAGACGCTCTACGCCTGTGACGAAATCCTGATCGTCGATCACGATTCCAGCGACGCCACTATCCGCATTGCCGGCGAGTACGGCGCGCGCATTGTTGCAGGCTCAGACCCGCACGCCCTCCAAGTGCGCACGGAATGGCTTCTCTGTCTCGATTCCCGCGAATCCATAACCGAAGGGCTCGCTGCCAGCCTGTACGAGTGCAAATCGGGATCCGTTCCGATGCAGGCCAGCGACACTTTCTCCTTTTTCCTCCGGGAAGAAACTGCAACCGGTTGGACCGCGCATGCGGTAGCGGAGACCCGCCTCGTCCCGGCAGGTTGGGAGCACTGGCACAATCATCTTCCAGTCAACCAGAAAAACTCCCGCATCCTGCAAGGTGAGATCCTGAGATTCGCTTTTCCTTAAAAGACCACGCGCGCCCCCCGGACTCAGGGGTCACAACCTGTTGTGATTTCGATCACAGTTTGCCCCCATCCCCACGCCTAGACTGCGTTGTTGGGGCCAGGTTGGATGTAAAGCCCCAGGAGGAAGCAAATGCGTGTAATGAAATTCATCACTTTCGGTGCGATTCTGCTCAGCCTATCGGTTCTGGCAACACAGGCGCAGGATACGCCGTCCAAGACCACTGTGAAGCATGTTCCCATCACTCAAACCGCCTCGAACTCGGGCAAGGAGATGTTCAACAGCTATTGCGCCGTTTGCCACGGAGCCAACGCCAAAGGCGCCGGCCCGGCGGCCCCGGCGATGAAGACTGCGCCGACCGACCTGACCACCCTGGCACAGAAAAATGGCGGAAAGTACCCTTCGGCCCACGTTGCCGCGGTAATCCACGGACAAGGCAGCCTTCCGTCCCATGGCAGCGAAGAAATGCCGGTCTGGGGCCCACTATTCTCCAGTTTGAGTCAGGGCCATGAAGCGCAAGTACAACAGAGAGTTGCGAACCTGGTGCAATACATCGAGACTCTGCAGGTAAAGTAGACCACCTAGCCGCAAATTCGGAGGAGGCGCAGTCCACCACTGCCCTCCTCAAGTTCCACTCATTGTCCCTTCGGACAGTGACTTCAGTACCTTAGTGTCTGCCCCTATCATCGCCTTATAATCGGCTCAAGATCAGCAACTTTTCGCGTTCTTCAGGAAGCGGCGCGCGCGTCGTAACCTGTAGGACTCGTTTGTGATCGAGCAGCCAGATCAGACAAGCATGGATCCATTCTTTGCAGCGGCGATTTTTTTCTTCGGGCTCGCCTTCGGCAGCTTTCTGAACGTGTGTATCTACCGTCTGCCGCTGGGATTGTCCGTGGTGACGCCGCGCTCGGCTTGCCCCAAGTGCAAGCATCCCATCGCCTTCTACGATAATCTTCCGGTCCTCAGTTGGCTGATCCTGCGCGGCCGCTGCCGCCAGTGCAAAGCTAAAATTTCGCCCCGGTACTTGCTGATTGAATTGCTGACAGGCGTGATTTTTCTCGCCTGCTACTGGTATTTCGGCCTGACGCTTTCGACGCTGAAGTTCTGCACCTTCGCCTTTCTGCTGCTTGGGCTGATTTTCACGGATGCGGAAACCAAGCTTCTGCCGGACAAACTCACTCTTCCCGGGCTGGCGCTTGGCTTGCTGTTCAGCCTGCTCGTTCCGGTGAACGATCTGGCCTCGCAGTTTCTGCCTGGAATGGTGAACCTGCCGTTGGCTGACGCTGCCCAGCTTCGTATTCTTTCCCTGCTCGATGCTTTGCTGGGCGCGGCCGTGGGCGCTTCGTTCATCTATGGAGCCGGCGCCATGTATCTTCGCTGGCGCGGCATGGAGGGCATGGGGTTCGGCGACGTAAAGCTTATGGCGATGGTCGGCGCATTCCTGGGAATCAAGCTGACAATCTTTACGATCTTCACCGCGTCGCTGGCCGGATCATTCTTCGGCTTTGCCACCGTTTTACTGGTTTGGCTGAAGCGCACGCGACGCTTCATGCGCCGAGCCGATGCCTTCGCCGCTCGCCGCCGTGCGTGGCAATCGGCGCAGATGGTGCTCCGCTACTATCAGATGCCTTTTGGCGTTTTTCTGGGCAGCATGGCGCTGGTCGCTCTGTTCTTCGGGAACCCGTTCATCGACTGGTATCGAGGACTCTTTTGAGGGCTCTCTCCAATCCGCTCGTTCTGCGTGCCGCGATACTCCTTTTCTGCTCGATGGCGGCCTTTCTCATCGGCCTGATCGCTATTCGCGCGCTGCGCAAGAAAATTGCCGACGATGGCGATCTCTCGTCCGCCGCGGTCGCTTCCCCGGACATGCCGCTGCATCTTTACAGCACGGTGATCCAGCAACTCAAGCAGCAGAAGCATGAAATCTCCGTGCAGTCGCAGGCCGATCAGCACCGTTCCCGTATCAGCGAAATCCTCAGCCAGGCGGTACTCTCCAATCTCTCAACCGGCGTGCTCGTCTTCGGAACCAGCGGACTGGTGAAAACGGCGAACCCCGCCGCCAAAGAGATTCTCGGCTTTGCTTCCATCACCGGGATGAATTCGGAGGATATTTTTCGCGCTGCCGCCACCTGCTCGGGTGATTCTTCTGCGCAGGTTTTTCCTGACGAGACGGTCAGCGAACCAGTTCGCATCGCGGCGGAGTTTGATGCCGTGCTGCATGAGGGCAGTGGCCGCCGCCAGGTGGAGGCGGAATACAGGACTCCGGCCGGAGCCGAGCGCTTTGTTTCTCTGACCATCGTCCCGGTGCGCGGAGAAGACAGCAGCCTGCTCGGCGTGGTTTGCCTGATTGACGATGTCACCAAGTTGCAGCGGATTTTGCGTGAACGAGAGATGTCCAGCGAACTCTCCGCCGAGAAGGCGCTGCAGTTGCGCAACTCGCTGGCGACCATTTCCGGTTACGCAAGGCGATCGATGGCCAGCACCGACCCAGGCCAGGCCGCGCAATTCGCGGCGGACATCGTGCAGGAGGCTGAACAACTCGATCGCAGCATCGGTGGATTTCTTTGCGGGAAACGGGACGCCCAGGTTGTGGCCGCGGGCAACTCCGACTGAAATGAACTTTTTGCAATGAATCTGATCGATCAGAAAACGGAACGCATCTGCACCCGAGAGGGCGAATTATGAAACGTATCGCAGCTATTGGCATTGGACTTTGGCTTACCGTCAGCTTCCTCGTACTCGGCGCCTGCGCGCAAAATCAGGCAACGGCCCCGGCCTCGCAGGCGGGTGATTCCCTGGCGGACTACGCGCGCTCGATTCGCAAAGACGGCGCCAAGACGAAACCGCGCGTCTTCGACAATGACAACCTTCCCGTCAACGACAAGCTCTCCATCGTTGGTCCGGCAGAGGCGACCGCTGAGAACTCAGCGGCAGCCAAGCCGGAAGAATCTCAGACGAACTTGACGGAGACCAAGTCTGCGGCTGGAAGTGCCGATGCCAAAACCGAGACCAAGCCTGCAGAGGACAAAACTTCGGCCCCGGCAGGCTCGAAGCCCGAAGAGGGCGCCGCCAAGCAAGCAGCCTCCAAGCAGTGGGAAGAGAAACTCGGCTCCCAGAAAGAAAAGATTGACCTGCTGGAGCGCGAACTCAACGTCCTGCAGCGCGAGTATCAGATTCGCGCCGCCGCCATGTATGGCGATGCCGGCAGCCGCCTGCGCAATTCCGGCGACTGGGACAAGCAGGACAGCCAGTACAAACAGCAGATTGCCGACAAACAGAAGTCTCTGGACGACGCTAAACAGCAGCTTGATGACATGCAGGAAGACGCCCGCAAAGACGGAGTGCCAACCTCAGTCCGCGAGCAATAGGAGTAGGAGAATGTGTAGGGACAGCCGCCTCGGCTGTCCAGCGCGGGCGGAGCCGAGCCCGTCGAAGCCCGAGGAGGAAAAGTCATCCCCCCATCGCGCGTAGAGCCTTGATCTGTTTCACATGATGCAGCCCGTGCACCAGGTGAAATTTCCTCCACTCCGCCGCGCTCAGCGGCCCCAGGACCGGATGGTCCAGCAATTTCCCTCGCCCGAACTTTTCCTCGCAGCGCGCAATCACCGCATCCATCTGTGCGATCTTCGGTCCAATCTCAGCCGTCACCGTGTCCGCCGGCACTCCCTTCGGACGTGCCACCGGCGGCGCCTCTCTTCCTGAGGGCAGGTAACCGAGTCCGATCACGAGCAGCACCCCGACGCTGTCTTTGAAAGTTCTCGCCTTCACCAACGGCTTGCCCGCCTCGGCCATCCGCTCAAATCCCTTAATCGTTCCGGTATAGGTTAGATACAGATGCTCGAGCACTTCAGCCGCACACCATTTCCCCGGGGGATGCCAAAGTAACTGCTCGCCGGAGGCGCCGTTAGCGGCCAAAGCAATCTCCCGGCTCAGTCGTTCCAGATGCTTATGCATGACGATTACTTACCTTTTCTCCCGCTTCGGGTAAAATGATGCGCGGCGACTACCCCATATCGTTATAACAGGAAGGATTCCATGAAAACGGCCAGCCTCGCCCACACGGAGCCCACCGCGATTTCGGCGGAGATGTTGGGAAGGGCTTCAAGCAACATCCACACCCATCGCAGTTCGTCTCTCAACAGGCAGCGCGGGATGACCCATCGACACCTCTGGGCCGTGCTCGCCGCCACGCTCCTGGCGCTGCTGACAGCCTGCTCCTCGGAATCCAGCAAACCAGCCGAGGCTCCGAAGCCTGAGCCGAAAGGGCCCGAACTCATCGCCGCCCGCTCGGCATTTCAGAAACTATTTGTTGCCGCGCGCGGCTGGAACCAGGATGCCAAGCCCTACCGCATCGAGTCGGTTTTGACCACCGACGGCAATGGGCACGACGGCAAGTGGGCCGTATGGAAAGCCAGCTTCGGTTCGGCCGCGCAGCGTTCTGCCAAGACCTACACCTGGTCCGGCAGCGCCGCGGAGGGCGCTCCGGAGCGCGGCGTCAGCCCCAGCCACGAAGACAGCTACAGCGCGACGAATTCGTCCACGCAGGTATTCGACATGGCGTTCCTGAAGATCGATTCCGATCAAGCCCTCGAAACCGCCAACAAACACGGCGGCGACAAAGTGCTGGAGAAGACGCCCGACATACCGGTCTCCTACGTCTGCGACTGGAACCACAACACGAACCAACTGGTCTGGCATGTCATCTATGGCGCCAGCGGCGCGCAGAAGTTGGCTGTCTCGGTTGACGCTTCGTCGGGCGAGTTTATTCGGGTGGAAAAATAGGGGCCTGAATCGGCAGTGGGGCTCGACGGTTAACAGCGGCGATTCCGGGGTGAGGAAACCAGGCGGTCTTACTTCTTCTCGTGGACAACGTCTTCTACAAGATCGAGGTGACCCTCGACTTGCGCAAAAAAACGATGCAGGGACTGCGCCGAAGCGATGGCACGCTTCAGACTTTGGCGATCCGCGTAGGCAGCGATGTCCTGCGGAGAATACTGCAAGCGGATTCGATCCACGGAGCACTGAGCGCTCAACAATTCCACCTTGGCAGATGCAAGATCGGAATTCAGGCGAGCCATATCGACCTGCTTCTTGACTGCTGGGCCCATGGACCACTCCTTCAATCGAAACACATACGCAGGCGGGTTCCGGGAGCCGTGATTGGGAGGACTGCCTGATTCGTCTCCGGCGAAACCCGCCCTGCGAGGTCGTCAGTGTTGCTAGATTCCGTAAAGTATACAGCGTTACTTAAACGCAGTGCAACTAATATCAGTGGGACCTGTTTGTGTTCAAGGGAAGCGGACCGAACCCGGGCTGAACGTAGAAAGACCTGACGGAGTTGACGTGCCCCGACACCCCGATCCTGAACTGGAACAACGGATACTCGATGCTGCCTCGCGCCTGTGGGCGCGCGGCGGCGAAAAAATGCTCACCATGCGCGCCGTGGCCAGAGCTTCCCGCACCACCACCCCGACTGTCTATGAGCGTTACCGGGATCGTGACGACCTGCTCCGCGCCCTGCGCTTCAAGACGCGCGCCGAACTGTTCGCGGCCGTCCGCCGGACTCGCACCCTGCGCCTTGCTGTATTGAGCTATATCGACTTCGCCCTTGAGCACAGCCATGCCTACGAGGTGCTTTTCGACGGCGTTGCCCGGCCTCCATCCCTGCACGAGCCCTGGCCGACTTTCAACTTCCTTCGCGAGCGCTTGGCCGAGCGCCTGGGCGGGACTCCCCGCCAGCATACGCGCGTCATGCTTGCCATCTGGTGTCTGATGCACGGCACCGCCATGCTGATCATTCGTGGCGGATTCGAAGATACATTGCGTGCCCAAACCGTACACGCCTGCATCGATGCTATCGACGCCATTCTCGAAGGCGCAGCCCAGAACAAACTTCCCCACTCAGGACCGGGATGGCCGGGCGATTTGATTCTGGGAGAAGGCAGGCAAAGCCGGATAGGAAGCGGCGTGGCATCCAAACCACCCAAAACCGCCGAGCCGCGGCCCAAGCCAGGCCGGTCAAGGAAAACGCTCGCTGACTCTGCCCGGCCCTAACGGAGTTGCTTGCCGCTCGCGGTGGGAGACTTCAGCCGTTCCAGAGCCTTCTTCGCGGCGTCGGATTCGGGTCCATGCGGCAGAATCTGCAGATAGCTTTCGTATTCCTGCCTCGCCTCTGCCGGACGGTCCAGCCTCTCCAGGCTCTCTGCCAGGCGAAACGTAGCCGTCGCGTCATTGTGCTTGTACATCAGCGCCTCGCGGTACCGATCCTCAGCCGCGCGATAATTCTTTTTCTTGAAGTAGAAATCGCCGACCTCAATATTTTTCGCCGCTTTGTGCGGATTCCAAAGCTGCGCCTCACTCACGTCCCCTGGTCCCGACGGGAGGTTCTCATCCCTCAGCAGTTCCTCGCTTTGCGGGTGCGACTTGTCGTCATTCGCCGGCGGGCTCAGGTCGATCTGGGTATCCTTGCTCGAACTCTCCCCCTCGTCGTCCCCAAGATCGCTCGCGTGAACCCGATCCGAGCGCGGCGGCGCCACATTCGGGGGAGGCATCCTGGACGAAGACGAAGAGGAAGCGGGCGATGATTTCGAGGCATCCTGGCTTGGCGAAGTCGCTGGGGCTTGCGCACTCGAAGGCTGGTTGGAGGGTGAAGCCTGTGCTACAGCCCCTACGCTGGAGCTGAGCAGCAAAGCGAGAAGCAAGAAACGCATGGCTCTATTCTACGGCTCCCGCGCGTTGCGCGCACTGCCCAGGAGCGCCTCCGGTGTTACAATCCACCGTTCTGGGAAAGGAGCTCTCCGATGAAACGATTCGCAGCGGCGATTCTCTTACTGTTGATCGTGGCCGCACCCTCGTTCGCTAAGACCCATAAGGACACGTATTCGGTTCCATGCAATACGTTGTGGGCTGCGGTGAAGGATACCCTACGCAATTCAGGGAAGTATCAAATTATGTCAATCGAGAATTCGGAGATGAGCGCTTCCTATTCGATTGGGATTGGAGCAATCGGCCAGAAGCGCATCAACACCGTCCTGCTCAACGCGAGCGGAGACAATTGCGAGATGGTAGTGCAGTCCGGATTCAGTGGACTGGGAAACAATGACGCGGGTGATTTCAAGAAGCGGGTGGATACATCTCTGGAAAAGCTGAAATCGTCACCGCCGCCTCCTACGCCAGCCGCAAAACCGGAGGACACTCAGAAGTGACACGACTGTAGCAGCTGTTCGGGAAGACTGTCCTAGGCGATTTCTCAGCAGACGCTTTCCGATCTAAGCGCGCCGCGCCGCGCGGAATTCCTGCAGGCAGCGGCGTGCGGTCTCCAATTCTGGAAACCGGCTCCCTTCCTGCTCCACCAGGTAATATTCGACTCCGCCGACACTCTCCGCCGCGCTGAAAATGCCTTTCCAATCGGCCACGCCCTCGCCGAACAGGACCTTGTAGCCCACCGCGGGATCGCGCGACCAGTCTTTACAATGGATGGACCGAATCCGCCCCGGATTCGCCCGAATCCATGGCACCGGATCGCCCCCGCCTTCGATACAGGTCCCGACATCCAGCTGCAGCATCACCGACGGCTTCGTTTCCTTCGCGAGAACATCTATCGGACGCGGCCCTGGACGTTCTCCATCCAACGGCTTCCATTCGGCCTGATGATTGTGGTATCCCACCTTGAGTCCGGCAGGCTCTAACCTTTCCGCCGCGGCATTCAGTTCGCCGGCAACGGCCTTCCAGCCGTCGAGATTCTTACTCTGCTCAGTCCATGCCATCACGACGTACTTACAGCCCAGAATCAGGTTCAGGTCACGCACGCGCTCCGTGTTCTTCGCGGGGAAGTAATCTTCGTTGTTGTGCGTCGAGTAGCAGCGGATGCCCAGGTCGTCCATCAGGTTCCGCATCTGCCGCGCCTGCGCCTCGGTCCAGTCAAAGTAAGGGGCGTAGAACTCAACCGCCTGATACCCCATTTTCGCGACGGCCCGCACCGTGCCCTCGGCATCTTTTTTCAAAGCCTCGCGCACGGAATAAAGTTCGAGTCCAACGGGAATTGTTCCTGAGGCAGCCGCCGCGCTTTTAAAAGCCCACGGCAATGCGGCCGACATGGCAAGAAATGACCGGCGGGATAGTTCTGTGCACACGGGAGTATCTTACTCGCGAGAACGGAAGCTGCGAACTCACAAAAAAACAGGCCGCTCAAGGGGAGGCAATGAGCGGCCTGTTTGGCGAAGTCCTCCGGAGAGGAGGCTAAACTCTTTCTACATCGACGACGGATTGTTCTGGCCTGTGGTCGGAGTCGCGGCCGGCTCGTTGCCGCCCACGGTGTTGGTCATCAGACGAACGTCAACCCGGCGATTGTCCGCCCGGCCGTTCGCCGTCTTGTTCGTCTCTACCGGCTTGTCCTTGCCGAGGCCGATCACGTAAATCTTGTGCGCCGGCACGTTGTACTTCGTCGCCAGATACTGAATCACCGAATTCGCGCGGCGCTGGCTCAGTTCGTAGTTGTAATCTGCGGATCCGACCGAATCCGTTCCCCCCTCCAGAGCGATGATGTAACCCTTGGTGCTGGCAATGCTGCCAGCCAGTTGATCCAGAGCTTCTTTCGCCTTGGGCGTGAGGATGTCCTTGTTGAATCCGAATTTCACCGAGGTCTCGGCGACCGCATGATAGTTGTCGAGATTGGCGACCGTGTTGGTCAGCAAGCCCACGCGGCCGTTGGCGGCATCCGCCAATTGCTGCGCCTGGACGGCGTTCTGGCCGGCTGCCTGCGCCTTCTGGTCGGCAGCGTCGGTCTTGGCATTGACGGCAGCGAGGCCGGACTGCACTCGCGCATCAACGTCCTTGATGTCTTTGGAGTTCTTTGCGGTCAGGTCGTCCAGTTCGTTGGTCTTGTTAATCAGCGGGGTGGTCTGCGATTTGACATAGTTCTTGCTCGAGCAGCCCACAGTGGCGGCAATGCTGACTGCTAGGCAAATTACTAACGAAGTGCGGGTCATATGGTAAGGCTCCTTCATCCAATCTTGGTGTGACGCGCCGTTTCTTTTCAGCGCGCCGAATAAACTCTGGCCCTGGGAGTACGTATATTGCAAATCCCGTCATTCCTCAAGTGCACCTCAGATGCCAGTTTCGGCCGCTGGGGATCGTCACCGTAAGTATATACAGTTTCAGCAGTTTGCACAGTGGTTTGCCGTTTCCCCGACGGGCTCGAAGGCGCCAAATCAAAGCAAAGCGCACATGCCCAATGGAAATTTTATACGGTCGGACTCAGATTGCCGCCAGACCGGTGACCCCAACGGGAGCCGGTTTCTGCTGGAATAGAATGCGATAAAGACCTCCTGTCGATGGATCTTGCCGCCAAAATCCGCACCATTCCGACCGAGCCCGGCGTGTATCTGTACAAGAATGCCGAAGGCGAAGTCATCTATGTTGGCAAGGCGAAGAATCTGCGCAACCGCGTCTCCAGCTACTTCCACGAAGGCCGCTGGGAAGACGCCAAGACCGGCACGCTGCTGCGCGAGGCCGTTGATGTGGACTACATTGTCGTGGGTAACAACAAAGAAGCCCTCGCGCTCGAAAACAATTTAATTAAGCAGCGCAAGCCGCGCTTCAACATTCTGCTGCGCGACGACAAAACGTACCCGTATGTGAAGCTCACGCTGGGCGAGCGGTTTCCGCGAGTTTATGTAACCCGCCGCCTGCGCAAGGATGGCAGCGAGTACTACGGGCCATATTTTCCCGGCAATCTCGCCTATCGAATCGTCGACCTCATCCACCGCAATTTTCTGGTTCCGTCGTGCAAAGTCGATCTCACTCGCTTTCATCCGCGGCCCTGCCTGCAGTACTACATCAAGCGCTGCCTGGGACCCTGCGTGAAGGACCTGACGACGCCGGAGGGGTATCAAGAGGCGGTGCGCGACGTAAAACTATTCCTCGAAGGACGCCCCACCGATCTCGCCCGTTCCCTGCGCGCCCGCATGGAGCAGGCTGCCGCAGCCGAAGAGTACGAACGCGCGGCACGCTGCCGCGACCTGATTTCCACGGTCGAACAACTGCAAGAGCGCCAGCGCATGGCTGCCGCCGAAGGCGACGACGCCGACGTCTTCGGCTACCACTATGAGAACGGGATGCTCGCCGTGAACCTGTTCCACATGCGAGCGGGGAAGATGGTCGACCGTCGGGAATTCTTCTGGGAAGACCTGCCGGAGTTTGGCGTCGTCGAACCGGCTCCATCCCCACAGCCTTGTCATCCTGAGCAAAGCGAAGGACCTCTGCAACCCGCCGGCACAACCGTTGCCCCCGACCAGTCCACAGGTCCTGCGGCCCGCGAAGAACGCGGGCCTCAGGATGACAACGCGATTTTGGGAACAGGATTTCATCCCGGCGAATTCTTCTCTGCCCTGCTCAAGCAGATCTATATCGGCCAGCCCTACGTCCCGCGCAATCTGTATGTCCCGGTAGATTTCGAAGATCGGGAAGCGCTCGAAGACCTTCTGTCGGATCAAGTGTCGAACCAGAGTGCGCGCCCCACGCGCGTCCACATCCTGGTCCCGCAACGCGGCGATAAGCGCTCACTGATCGATCTCGCCGGCAACAACGCCAAGCAGTCCTACGATCAACGCTTCCGCGTGCTCAAACCCAACGCCCGCAGGATTCAGGAAGAATTCCAGGAAGCCATCAGCCTGCCTGAACTGCCGAAGCGCATCGAGTGCTTCGACATCTCCCATATTCAGGGCGCCGAGACGGTCGCTTCGATGGTGGTGTGGGAAGACGGCAAGATGAAGAAATCCGACTACCGGAAATTCATCATCCGCACCGTCGAGGGCGTGGACGACTTCGCATCCATGCGCGAGGTAGTGACGCGGCGCTACAAGCGTCTGCAGGAAGAAAATAAGCCGATGCCCAGCCTTATCTTAATCGACGGCGGCCTCGGCCAACTCCACGCCGCGGCCGAAGCACTGGAATCGCTGGAAATCATCAACCAGCCGCTGGCCGCAATTGCCAAGCGCGAAGAGATTCTCTACGTGTACGGGCAGGAAAAAGATCCGATCGCGCTCGATCATCACTCCCCTGTCCTGCATCTGGTTCAGCTCATTCGTGACGAAGCCCACCGCTTCGCAGTGACGTTCCATCGCAAGCGCCGCCAGATGCGTGACCGTTCGACCGAGCTATTGGAAATTCCCGGCGTCGGCGCAAGTACGACTCGCCGTCTGCTCGAACACTTCGGCAGCCTAAGAGCGGTCCAGCAAGCCGACGCGGCTGCCTTGTCCGCGGTCGTCACGCGCGCGCAGGCGGAGGCCATTCAGAATCACTTCAGGAAATAGCCGGAACTACTTTTTCGGTGGGTTCGAGTTCCCCATGTCCAGCACAACCTTCCAGCTTCCGTCCTTCTGCAGTTTCCAGATGCTGGTGTACTTGCCGTAATCGATGACCGGCTTGCCGTCCTTATCTTTCGCGTGGAACTCGTAGGTTCCATACGTATATCCCAAATCGCCCGAGGCCGAAATATCCGCGCCCACGGGGCTCCATATCAACTGGTTGTTCTTGTCGTCGAGAAAGCCCATGGTCTTGGCGATTTCGACCTTTCCCACAATCGCTGGGGCGCCATTCGGAACCTCCACCGCATCGTCGGCGTAGTACGACATATATCCGGCAGAACCGCGCTCGGCGGCGGCTTTCATGAACTCGCCTTCGAGTTGTTTTAGTGTCTCGGCCGTGGCCTTGGGCGATGCCGAAAATGCCGGCCGAGTGAGCGGGATGAGAACAGCAGCAGCGATAAGCGCAGCCGCCAGCAAGGGCAGAATTGATTTCATGCGATCCTCCATGGTTCACGAACAGAGTGCGCGAACATTCTAGCGCTCGGCGGCCATCAAGCGCTTAACCGCGAAGTTCGCGAAGACCTGCACGACTGCTTCGCGACCTTCGCGAGTCCTCCGCGTACCTTGCGGTTAAAGTGTTTCGTCCGTGCACACCCGAGTCCCGCAACGTTTGCTAAACTAGGCACTATCCTATGACGAGCTTTTTTTCGCGCGCCCTCGCTCTCACGGCACTCGCCTGCATCGTCGCGCGCCCTCTCCACTCGCAGAATTCGGCTCCGCCTGACATGGCCACGCCGCAGGAAAAGCACTTGCGCAACGTGCATCAGCTCACGTTCGGCGGATCCAATGCCGAGGCCTATTTTTCCGCCGACGGCAAGAAGCTGATCTTCCAGTCGACCCACGGCGACGTCAAGTGCGACCAGATCTTCGTTATGAATATTGACGGCACCGATCAGCACATGATCTCGACCGGCAAGGGACGCACCACCTGCAGCTATTTCTATCCCAACGGCAAGAAGATTCTGTATGCCTCCACCCACCTGGCCAGCCCGGAATGCCCGCCCAAGCCCGATTACTCCAAGGGTTACGTGTGGGGCGTGTACTACGGCTACGACATCTTCACCGCCAACCCTGATGGATCGGACCTGCGGCAGCTAACTACCACTCCCGGCTACGATGCTGAAGCCACGATCTCGCTCGACGGCAAGAAAATTACATTCACCTCCGTGCGCAACGGCGATCTCGACATTTACTCGATGGACGCCGACGGCAAGCACGTGAAGCAACTCACGCACGAACTCGGCTATGACGGCGGCCCGACCTATTCGCCCGATCGCCAGTGGATCGTCTATCGCGCCTACCACCCCCAAACGGAAAAAGATATAGCCGACTACAAGGAACTGCTGGCGAAAAATCTGATCCGCCCAACATCGCTTGAGATTTGGATCATGAAGGCCGATGGCTCCGCTAAAAAGCAGATCACCAACCTGGGCGCGGCCAGCTTTGGTCCGGCGTTTACGGCGGATGGCAAGAGGATTATTTTTTCGTCGAACTACGATGCGGTGACGCACGCCACCGGCGGCGAGGGAAATTTCGAACTCTGGATGATGAATCCCGATGGGACCGGCTTGGAGCGCATCACCTACAGCGACGGCTTTGACGGCTTCCCCATGTTCTCACTCGATGGAAAAAAGCTGGTCTGGGCCTCCAACCGCAACGCCAAAGCTCCGCACGAAACCAACATTTTTATCGGAGATTGGGTGCCCTAAGGGCGGAGGGCATGGAGACTCCCCAAGAAAATCAGCTTCGCCTCCTGGCCGAGGGCTACACCGCGGCCTGGTGCAGCCAAGAGCCGGCGAGCGTAGCGGCTTTCTATTCTCACGACGGCTCCCTCCAGGTAAATGCTGGCACTCCCGCCGTGGGACGGAAAGCGATCGAAGGAATCGCCCAAGGATTCATGACCGCTTTCCCGGACATGAAAGTGATCATGAACAACCTGGTTGTTGAAGGCAGTCGGGTCATCTACCACTGGACTCTGGTCGGCAGAAACACGGGCCCGGGTGGAACCGGCAAGCGTATCCGCATCAGTGGTTTCGAACAGTGGCGGATTGGGGCAGACGGGCTGATCGCAGAGTCGCAAGGCCAATTCGACGCCCGGGAGTATGAACGACAAATCCAGCATGGCTTCACCGAACCCTAGCAGCAAGCTGCTGCTGGTTCGACCGCCGCTCCGGTTGCCCTAAACCAATCCTACGCATCTCTCTGGGGCTGCCACTTTAAAGCCAGCCACACCACGCACGCAATCATTCCGCACCAGCCCAGCGCCCCCACCACCGCCGCAATCTTCGTGTCGTAATTCAAGACGCCCATGCTTGAAAAGATCGCATACCAATCGTGCTCCACGAAATCCGGATCACCCGTGGTCACCAGCGGCAGCGCCTGATCGCGCGCATCCGCCATGTAGGTCGCTGTGTAGAGCCAGTTTTCAAAGAAGAAAAACAGGCAGAATGCAAATCCAGGCAGCTGACGCTGCGTGAAGAAATACGCTGCCAGCAGAAAGGGCACCAGCCATTGCAGCAGCGTCCCGCCCCAAAGGCCAAGCGTCGGACCGAACCATCCGAACAGATTATGCCCGCCTTCGTGAACCACCAGGTTCGCACCGTCGATAAAGAGGAATCTTCCGTGAGCTGAAAAAGCGTAGAACAGGAATCCGACATAGAAAATGAGCCAGGCAACAACAATCGGCCGGGCTACCGGCTTCCATGGCTCTTCAAAAATCGATGGCAAGTACGCGATCATCTGCTATTGATTTTAGGTTTGAGATTTGCGACCTCGCAGGTTACGAACGTGCACAGGCAGTGTCTGGGAGTCGTATTTCTTGTTACATTGGTCTTTCTGCAAAACGCCTGACCATGAAGCTTCGCCAGTGGATCACCGCGATCGTCCTGCTCCTGCTGATGGCTGCTGCCATCGTGGGATTAATGTGGACGCGCCCGGAGCCGTCGCAGTCGAGCGATGCCGCCTCCACCTCCGGCAAGAAGGCAGGACGAAAGCCCGCGCCCCCCTCGACACACATAGTGGACCAGCGGCCTCTTCTCACAGCCCGCCGCATGGGCGCCATGGCCTCGACTCAGGAAGAGCAGGCGCTGGCCCATGAAGCGGAAAAAACCGGCGATCACGAAGTCGATCTGACCTTCCTCGACGCGCTGCGCACCGCGGAACAGAATCCGCCGCCGCTCTCACCCGAGGCCAAAGAGATTGCCGCCCGTAAGGCTAAAGCTGCTGAAACCGTCAAGAACGACCAGGAAGATATCGCGCAGCTGACGCGCAAGCTGGCGGCCGCTCCCGAATCGCAGAAAGAAAATCTGCAGGACCAGATTGACGTCGCTAAGGCCCAGGCCGATCTCGATCAAGACGAGTTGGACGATGCCACTGAGGATTTAGAGCAGGCCGGGGGCGATCCGCAGTCGAAGGTCAAGCGGCAACAGGCGGAGCACGAGGCGGGAGACCACACCGCGGCGCCCGTTGGTTCCGCGGTCAACCCACACGAGCAGGACTATCAGGCGCACACGCTGCTCAGCGTCGCGCGAGCTTGGCAGGCGCTTCGCGAAAAAAAATCACTGCTCGAAGCCGCTCGTCAGGAGGCGGTGGATAAACAGACGTACCTTCTCAAGCGACGCGCCGAGGTTGCGGCCCAGGTAGAAAAAGACAAAGAAAATCGCGAGGCGGCCAAGCAGCAGGCCAAGGGATTCTCCACCAGCACTAAGACCGGCAGCCGGGATGAATCTAAAGCTGCGGCCAAAGGGGCGCTGGACACGCTCAAGCAGTACACACTCGATCAGAAAAACTTGGCCGACCGCGGCCGCCGTCTCCAGGACGAGCAGGATCTCACCGACATCTACGCCAATTGGATCGCCCTGGTCGACGCCCGCCTGCGCGCGGCCTTGCACAACATCATCGAGTGCCTGCTGTGGATTCTTGTGGTTGCGTTCGTGGTGTATCTGGCGAACCGGCTGATCGACCATCTCTTCACCGGCATGTCGGCCGAGAACAAGCGCGTGGATACCCTGCGCGCGGTAGTGAAATTCGCCGCCGAAGCGATCGGCGCCCTCGTGATTCTCTTCATCATTCTCGGCATGCCGACACAAGCCACCACCGTGCTCGGCCTCGCCGGCGCTGGGCTGACCGTCGCCATGAAAGATTTCATCGTCGCCTTCTTCGGCTGGTTCGTGCTGATGGG
>Ga0075017_100000317_pt1 | contig 25725 bp, 21 predicted proteins | sample AleBraG_ABR_2012_FD_71475 | JGI IMG/M metagenome (GOLD analysis project Ga0075017, IMG submission 71475) | Freshwater sediment microbial communities in response to fracking from Pennsylvania, USA - Alex Branch Run_MetaG_ABR_2012 | ecosystem: Environmental > Aquatic > Freshwater > Creek >... | reverse complement strand
ATCAAGGTGCGAGCCGGGGCTGAAGATTCCGTGGGAGCGGCGTCTGCTGCTGGAACAGATGGCACCGGCGCAGGCTCTGCCGACGCTTCGGTGGATGCGGCGGCCTCAGGCGCCGCTGGGGCGGGCGCAGGGGCTGCTGGAGCAATGTCGCGAGAGGCGGACGATTCTACGGGGGAAGCTTGTGCCGCAGAGCTGGCTGCACTCGCGACGGCGATCTGATTCTGTGAAAAAGATCCCGCTGGCGGAGCGGTTGACGAGGCTGTACTCGCGGACGGCGCAGGCGCGGCGATGGACGTTGCAGGCGGCGGAGCCGGAGGTTGGGACGACGCGCGCGGCGGCTCAAACGCCGGACCAGAGGCGCTGGGCGGAGGCGCGGGCAGGCCCGTGGAGGCAGTCTCGTCCGATGGAATGGGTGTAACCGTGTCGTGTTTTCTGCGGAATACTCCGATCAGACTGCCCGAGGCAGCGGCCGCAGGAGCTCCCTGCGAGTTGCGCGGCCTTTGCGCCGCGCCCACCAGGACCACGACATGATTCCCTTCTTCACTGACCGTGTAAGTGCGCGCCTGGTCGAGATCGAGCACCACGCGCGTGATCATCGGCTTGGTGCTGTGCTGGGCGGCGCGCACGCGGCGGACGCCCTTGACGTTGACGGCTACGTCTGGAGTGTTGTCGTTGCAGCTTGTGTCAGGAAGATCGAGCAGAATCCGGTCGGGATGCACTGCGGTCTGAACGGATGGTCGTACCGCGGCGCTCAGCGTGATCTCGACGCGCACGCCGGAGTCGACTGGACGCGCCGACACGTCCTTCACCGTAACTTTCCCGGTGGGAGTTTGAGCCGTGGCGCTCAACGCCAACAGCAAACACATCCCCAGTTGTTGTTGAACGGCTTTCATTTTCTCCTACCACCGGTTGGCTCCCGGCCTGCGCGCAAGCAGCGCGCTCAGCCTTAGATGAGCAATCCTGATGCCGATTCTGTCTATCCGCCGCCCTGGCCGCTTGAGTGGCACTGGTAGCAATTGACGCTGTTGTAGACATAGCCCGAGACTTGCTCGTGCTGGAAATTCTTAGAGTTGTTGTTGCCGTGGCAACCGGTGCACTGGAAGACCGAATAGTCATTCGAGTTGATGTGGCACGTGGAGCACACGCCGTTGGCATTTCCGTGATTGATGGGGAATTGCGTGTATTGCGTGTGATTGAAGGTGGCCCCGGTCCAGGCGGTCGTGTTGTGGCACGTCTGGCACGTGGTCGGGAAGAACTGGGGTTGCGCCGAGTGACCCGGATTGGTCGTGTTGTTGTAATCGGTCTGATGGCAACCGACGCAAGTCGTGGGCAGCGTGGTGTAGTTGTTGTTGACGTGGCAATCGGTGCACACACGCGGCGGCACCGTGTGCGATCCGGTCAGCGGGAACGTGGTGTTGTTGTGGTTGAAGGTTGAGTCCGTCCACACAGTGGTGTCGTGGCAAAGATCGCATTGCTGCGGGAATCCCGCCGTGACGTGGTTGGGATTCGTCGTTCCCTGATAGTCCTTCAGATGGCAGGTCACGCAGGCGGTGCTGTTGAGCGTGTAGTTGTTGTTGACGTGGCAGTCGGTGCACAGCCGCGGGGGCACCGTATGCATACCGGTCAAAGTAAAGCCGGTAGTCGTGTGATTGAAGACGGCGTCGGTCCACGCGATCGTATCGTGGCAGGTTTCGCAGGTGGTCGGGAATCCTGCTGCAATGTGATTCACCGGGGTGGTCGCGTTGTTGTAGTCCGTCTGATGGCACGTGACGCAGGCGGTGCTGGTTAGGTTGTAGTTGTTGTTGACGTGACAATCCGTGCACAGACGCGGCGGCACTGTGTGCAGGCCGGTGAGCGTAAATCCGGTGCTGGTGTGGTTGAAGGTGGAATCCAGCCAGTTCACCGTGTCATGGCAGGTGTCGCAGGTCTGCGGGAAGTTCGCGGTGACGTGGTTCGGGTTCGTTGTACCTTGATAGTCCTTCAAGTGGCAGGTCACGCACGCCGTGCTGTTCAGGCTGTAGTTGTTGTTGACGTGACAGTCGGTGCACAGTCGGGGGGGAACCGTGTGCATACCGGTCAGCGCAAAGCCGGTGCTGGTGTGGTTGAAGACTGCGTCCAGCCAGTTGGTCGTATCATGGCAAGTCTCGCAGGTCTGGGGGAAATTCGCGGTGACGTGGTTCGGATTCGTCGTCCCTTGATAATCCTTCAGGTGGCAGGTCACGCACGCCGTGCTGTTCAGGTTGTAGTTGTTGTTGACGTGGCAATCGATACACTGCCGCGGCGGCACGGTGTGCAGGCCGGTCAGCGGGAAGCCGGTGGTGGAGTGATCGAAGGTGGCGTCGGTCCAGGCCACCGTGTCGTGGCAGGTCTGGCACGTGGTCGGGAAGCCGGTATGCGGGACCGGCGAGACGGCGTTGTTGTAGTCGGTCTGGTGGCAACTGATGCAGGTCGTGTTGGTGATGTTGTAGTTGTTGTTGATGTGGCAATCGGCACACTGCCGCGGCGGCACCATGTGCGATCCGGTCAGTGGAAATCCGGATTTCGAGTGATCAAACGTCGCCGGCTGCCAGGCAGAAGTGTTGTGGCAGATTTCGCACGTCTGCGCAAAGCCGCCCTGCACGTGATTCGGATTCGTAGCGCCCTGGAAATCTTTCAAGTGGCACGAAACGCAGGCCGTGCTGGTCAGGTTGTAATTATTGTTGACGTGGCAATCGGTGCACTGGCGCGGCGGCACCGTGTGCATGCCGGTCAACGCAAAGTTGACAGTCGAGTGATCGAACGAAGCCGGCATCCAGCCTGCGGTGGTATGGCAGGTATCGCAGGTCTGCGAAATGTTCAATGCCGTATGGCTGGGATTGTTCGTTCCCTGGTAGTCCTTCAGGTGGCAGCTCACACAGGTTGTGGTGTTCAGCGTGTAGTTGTTGTTGACGTGACAGTCGGTGCACTGCCGCGGCGGCACCGTGTGCAGGCCGGTCAGGGCGAACCCGGTGGTGGAGTGATCGAACTTTCCATCGGTCCACTGCACCGTGTCATGACACTGCTCGCAGGTCGTGGGGAAACCGGTGTGCGGCACCGGCGAGGTGGCCCCGGAGAAATCTTTCTGATGGCAGGAGAGGCAGGGCAACGCGCCCAGGTTGTAGTTGTTGTTCGTGTGGCAATCCGTGCACTGCCGCGGAGGAACAGCGTGGCCGCCGGTCAACATGAATCCAGTCGAACTGTGATCGAACTTGGCGTTCAGCCAGTTGTCAGTGCCGTGGCAGGTATTGCAACTCGTGGAAAACTTGGCGGTGACGTGATTGGGATTCGTGGCTCCGTTGTAATCGGACGCGTGGCAGGAGTAGCAATCCGTGGACATCGTCTGAAACTTGCTGTTGGCTGCGCCCTTGTGGCAGGCATCGCAATCCACGGCAGCATGCGCTCCCGTGAGCGGGAACCGGTTATTGTGCTGCTGAATCTGCTTGATCGAAACCTGCCAGCCGAGCACGGTATGGCACTGCTCGCAATTCGCTCCCAGTTGGCGCTTGTGAATGTCGGCATGGCAGTCCTGGCAGCGCTGTCCAACGTTGGTGAATACCGGCTTGGTGTGGCATTCGGTGCAGGTCACCGACCGGTGCATGCCGCGCAAGGGATATTTTGTCTGATTGTGGTCGAACTCGGGCACGGCGCGGATGGGACGCCATGCGGTGGCCGTGTGACAGTTTTGGCAGGGAACGTTTAGATTGCCATGCGGGCTGTGCGAACCCTCGGAGGCCTGGGGGTGCGCTCCTCCTCCAGTTCCGGCGAACGTCAACAGCAGCAGTCCAATTAGATTGAGAACGCCGCCCGACACCCACATTTGTCTTGCCCCTTGCTCAGCCCTAGTGGTTTACGAAAACGGATAGCGAGAGAGATGCTCCCGTTAGAGCAATCCGTTGTCCACATGAGCTTAGGCTGGGGGGATGTGGAGATAAAGTTACACAGGTGCCGTTTACGAGTTACGGATAGTACATTACCGAATCAGGTATGACTTAAAGAAAACGGTAACTTCTGCCATTGCAGCGCATTTTTTTCCGGGGGTAGCAAGAGCGAATATGTGATTTCCTAAATTGTTGAAAACCTAACAAGAGCCATCGCAACGACCAGCGAGAATGGCTGCCAGTTCTGTCGCTTTTAATGAGAGTCTTATGTTTCCCTTCTTGCGCACAAAGGTACATGTCCTATTGGTCGCTGATGGTCTTAGCCGGGAAGAATAGCTTTGGGAAATTCTATTTTGCAATGGGTCTTTTAGACCCAGGCACTGGGTTCGTGGGTCCGTGGCATGCGGCACAATCTTTCGGCGTGGGCTTGTAGAAGAGAACGGTCTTGGCGGCGACGATCTTCGTCAGCTTGTGGCAATCGGCGCAGCGCACGTTCTGGTGCGCCCCCCGCAGCGGAAACTCCGTTCGCTTTTCGTGATCGAATAACGACGGCTTCCACTTCATGCTGGTGTGGCAATCAACGCAGCGCGTGATGCCGTCTTTGGCAAACTGCTTTCCGTGAATGTCTTCGTGACACTCCTCGCACTGCTTGGGGGCGGCCTTGAAGTCCACGTTGATCAGCTTCGTCTCCAGGTTCGGCGGCTTATGGCAATCGATGCACGCGGTCGCGCGGTGCGCGCCGGTCAACTGGAAGTTAGTTTTCGAGTGATCGAAGGCTGACAGTTCCTTCCACGACTTGGTGGAGTGGCAGGCTTCGCATCCTGCCGGGGAACCTTCGGCGCGCTTCTGCTGCATGCGTTCCTTGAACTGTCCCTTGTGCGGATCGGCGTGGCAACTGGTGCAATCGAGATTCTTCCAGTGATAAATCGCCGTCGGCTTGGGCTGGAATTCCGCCGACTCCTTGTGGCAATCGGCGCAAGGAGTCGCGACGTGACCTCCGGTGAGAATGAATCGCGTCTGTTTGTGCTTCGCGATGCTGAATGTGGAGGGCTTGTAGCCCTCGAGCGTGTGGCAGCGATCGCACGCGTTGAAATACGGAGCGGCCACGAACTGTCCGGCGTGCTTGTCGGTGTGGCAGTCCGTGCAATGCTCGAACTTCATCTTGAACAGCGTTTCTTTGCCCTTGGGAATGTGGCATTGCGCACACTCGACATGCGCGTGTCCTCCCTGGAGCGGGTAGGCGCTGGCCGCGTGTTCTTTTACCGTGAACAGAGACGGCTTCCAGCCTTGCACCTTGTGGCAAGAGGAGCACTCGCCGCCATCGGCACGTTTGACGAACTGGCCGTTGTGCGCGTCTTTGTGGCAGTCCGTACATTTCTGGAAGGCCAGCGGTTTCTTGAAGTCTCCGTTGGCGTGGCACTGCGCACATTCGACGGTGGCGTGTTTCCCTTCGAGCGGATATTTCGTCTTGGAATGGTCAAAGCGCTCGCTGAGTGTTTGTTGCGAAATTTTCTTCCAGCCGCCGGTGTTGTGACAGGACTGGCAGGTCTGCGTGAAGCTGCCGTGATGCGGATCTTTGTGGCAGTCGGCGCACTGGCTGAAGGGAATGCCGGTGTATTGCGGCTTTCCATCGGCGCCGCTGACGTGGCACTTGGCGCACTGCACCTGCACGTGCAGTCCGGTGAGCGGATAGCGCGTCTTCGAGTGATCGAACTGCTCGACCTTCACGCTCTTCCAGTCTTCGACGTTGTGGCACTGCTGGCAGGTCTGGCCGAGCCGGCCTTTGTGCGGATCTTCGTGGCAAGTGGCGCAGGCGGTTGAAAGACCGAGATAGGTGCGGTTCAGGTCCTTCATCTTGATCGCCGGCCGATCCTGGGCGGAGATGTGGGCCGGAGTGTGGCACTTGTTGCAGGTCACGCCCGCATGCTTGCCTTCGAGAATGTATCCGGTTTCCTTGTGGTTGAAGGTCTTGATGTCCCACTTGATCAGCGGAAAATCTTCTCCGTTGTGCTCGGAGTGGCAACGCGCGCATTCCTGGCTGGAGCCCGCCGGAATGTTGTAGGTGGCATGCAAACCTTTGTGCGAGTTGAGACGATTTGCAATCTCGGTGTGACATTCCAGGCACTTCAAGGCCGCCTGGCCGCCAAATTTGTGGCAGCTTGCGCAGTTTGAGGATCCGTTCAGCGATTGGTGGGGCCGCGACAGTGGCCCCGGAGAAATTTGCGCGTGGGCGCCTGGAAGAAATGCAGCAAACAGCAGGCTAAGCAAGAAAACGAACAGGCAGGGGTGAGCATGCGCCCATGGGCGGCGTGAGCGAAGACAACCCTTCCTGCTGGTTCCTCGTAGCTGCGTTTTCAGCTTGCTCGTACCTGGCAACGATTCTCCGCGAGATCCCGCTGCTTGTTTATTGTTGATGTTGGTACCCATTAAAACCGTGATATCGGTCCCAGGCAATATCACGATGGGACGGTCATGCGTCGGGGGATTCTTGCCCCGACGTAACCGGCAGCATGTCGAGGGCCACGTTTGCGCTTCCGATGATCGTCGTCACCCGCGTCAGGTACACTGACTATCTGCCATGATCAGAACTAGCTCCCCTTCTCTTCTCACTCTTGTTATTACGGTGCTTGGTCTCACCGCGGCACTGGCGCAGAATCAGCAGCCCAAGCCGGTGCCGACATTCACCACTACGCCGCAGATGTCGGAGGCGCAGAAGGCGAACTTCCCTCCTCAGTTGTTGAAGGAACTCGCTGAGATTCGGGTGGCCGCGATGAGTGACGACTACGCCTACCGGCAGGTCGCTTATCTGACTGAGAACATTGGTGGCCGTCCGAGCGGATCGCCACAGGCCAAGGCAGCGGTGGAATATGTATCAGATCAGTTACGCAAACTGGGGCTGGAGGTTCAACTGGAAGAGGTGAAGGTGCCGCACTGGGTGCGCGGAGTCGAGACGGCGCAACTGATCGAATACCCGGGCCACACGCCCGAGACGGCGCAGAAGATCGTTCTGACCGCGCTCGGGGGCAGCGCGGCGACTCCGGCGGAAGGTCTCGTTGCCGATGTTGTGGTGGTGAGCAATTTCGAAGAGCTGGCAGCGCTGGGCCGCGACAAAGTCGCGGGCAAGATTGTGCTCTACAACGAAATTTTCGATAAACAGAAATCGGCGGCCGGTATGGCGTTCGAGGCTTATGGACAGGCGGTACGATATCGAGGCGCAGGGCCCAAGGCTGCGCTTGACTTGGGCGCGGTGGCCGCACTTGTGCGCTCGGTGGGTGACGCCGATTTCCGCCTGCCCCATACCGGCTTCAGCTTCCCAGCTGGAATTCCCGCTGGAGCCGTCACTGCGGAGGATGCCCAGCTTATCGCCGATCTGGCAGCGCAGGGCCCGGTCCGTATCCGGCTGACACTCACTCCTCAAAAATTACCGGATAGCACCAGCTACAACGTCATCGCCGATCTGAAGGGTAGCGAGCATCCGGAGCAGGTCGTGGTGGTTTCGGGACATCTGGATTCTTGGGACCTGGGCACGGGAGCCATCGACGACGGCGCGGGGGTTGCGGTGGCCATGGAGGCAGCAGAAATCCTGCAACGGCTGCATCTGCGTCCCAAGCGCACGTTACGCGTCATCGCGTGGATGGATGAGGAAAGCGGCGGGGCAGGCGCGCAGACCTATAACAAAGAGCATGCGGCGGATTTCGCCAACCATGTCGCCGCGATCGAGAGCGATGCCGGAGCGGCGCATCCGCTGGGCTTCGATACCAAAATGACGGCGCAGGCGGGCGAGCTTCTTCGGCCAGCGCTGAATGTGCTGCAAAGTACCGGCGCGAATGGAGTGCGGGAGAGCACGTATCCGCCGGGGGCGGACATTTCCGGCATGTCCGAGGCAGGCGTGCCGTCGCTTGGCATCCTGCAGGACGGCCGGACCTACTTTCACTACCACCACACGGCCGCAGACACACTCGATAAGATTATTCCAGCGGAGTTGAGAGAGAACGCGGCGGCGATGGCGGTAATGGGATACGCTCTGGCCAGCATGAAGGATCCATTGCCGCGCTAAACTGTGACCCACCTCACATCCGCGCCAAGGGATGCGGACTAGAATTTTGATGCACTGAGCAGGTGCGGCCAACCTTGCACCGGTTGACGCATCTCAATTTTCGCGCTTATCATTTTCGTTTGGCCTTTTCTACAGGGACGCCCACACTGAGCGTCCCGAGACTTTTGTTACGGGCCGACTGCGTGGGCACTTATGGAAAAGAAGAAGCTGGACACATTCAGGAAACGTTTGGAGACGCGGCAGCAGGAACTGCGCCGTACCGTAAACCGCACCCAGGCCGATGGCCGCAGTGCTGACGAGGACACCGCCGCAGCGGACATCGCGGACCGCGCGGCGAGCTCTTACACCAAGGAGTTCCTCTTCAGTCAAAGCAACAACGAGCGGCAACTGCTGCAGATGGTTGATGGCGCGCTGGCCCGCATCCGCGAAGGCAGCTTTGGCGAGTGCATCCATTGCGGCAAGGAGATCAACGCGAAGCGGCTGGAGGCCGTCCCGTGGACGCGGCACTGCATCGAGTGCCAGGAAAAGCTGGAGCAGGGACTGCTGGAGGAAACTTCGCGGTAAAGATTCGTTTGACATGGCAACGCCGCCGAACCGCTCGGCGGCGTTTTTGTTTTTGCAAATGCCTTGTCATCCTGAGCGAAGCGAAGGACCCTTGTACTCGCCGGCAGTATGGATGCTGCCGGCAAAGTACAGAGGTCCTTCGCTTTGCTCAGGACGACAATTCCTAATTTGCGAAGTCAGTTCCCCGGCTTCTTCATCTCTTCTGCTGCCGCGGCCGCTCCGGGCATGACATTCTTGAGCGGTGCCTTGCGCTGGTCATCGAGTTCGGGATGCGGCAGGGGTTTTCGCGGCAGCATCTGGTCGCGCATGGCGGTGTTGTATACAAAGATCGCCTCAACGGTCGCCGCCTGCGCTAAGTCTTCGGGCTGGAGACGTTCGTACACGTCCATGTTGGAGTGGTGCGTGCGCGCGCTGTAATCCAGCATGTCCTGAATAAACTGGAATCCCGGGATGCCGACCGAATCGAAGGCTTCGTGATCGGTGCCGCCAGTGTCGCGCATGGTGATGGTCGAGACGCCAAGATCGCCAAGTGGCTGGATCCACTGCGCGAAGATCGGAGCCACCGCGGCATTCTGCTGCAGGTAAATTCCACGGATTTTTCCCGTGCCATTGTCGACGTTAAAGTATCCCGAAATTTTCTGCTGCTCCGGCTTAAGCTCGACAGGCCCGGCGGGCTTGCGCAGGAATTCCGGCAGAGTGACTTGGTCGGGCGCGGTCGAAAGGGGTACGAAACCGAAGTGCTGCTTGACGTAGCCGTAGGAGCCAAACTCGCCTTGTTCTTCGCCGGTCCACAGCGCAACGCGGATGGTACGGCGGGGCTGCACGTGCAGGGCATTGAGAATGCGCATGACTTCCATCGCGACGATGGTGCCCGCACCATTATCGGTCGCTCCCGTTCCGGAAGCCCAGGAGTCGAGGTGTCCGCCGACCATCACCACTTCGTCTTTCAGCTTGGGATCGGTGCCGGGAATTTCTGCGATGGTGTCGAAGCCGTGTTCGTGGTCGCCGGTGAATTCAGTCTCCACATCCATTTCAATGCTTACGGGCACGTTGGCCTTGAGCAGACGGTAGACGCGGCCGTAATTTTCGATGGCCATCACGGCGATGGGAAGCGGTTCGGCGTGCTCGCGTTTGTAGGTGAACCATCCCATGCCGCCACCGCCGTCGTCGAAGATAGTGCCGCCGGAGCCGCCATTGTTGCGGCCATCGCGGCTGGGCACGATGATGGCGAGAGCGTGCTCATCGGCAAAGAACTTCCCTGCTTTCTCGCGGAAGGCGAGCCGCTTGATGAAATCAGCAAAAAAGTCCTGCTGTTCGCCAACATGAACCGGATAGTCGACGGTCTTTTTCAAGTCGGCATCGTCGCGGCGCTCGAACAGCGCCTTATCCACCGGCTTCACGTCGCGCATCGCGCCAAAGAAAATAATCTTGCCTTCCAGCTTGCCTTTGAATTTTTCCAGATCTTTCTCGTCTTTGGCATCGACCCAGATGGCGGAGCCGCTGACCGGGCCATGACTTGAGGCCGACCAGGGCAACGCCTGCGCGATGAAGACAGCAGTATCGGGCGCGGACATACGCACCCAGGTATTCAACTGCCGCCAGCCCATGCCGAACTCGCCCCAGTCTTCGAGATGAGCATTGCTGCATCCCATGGCGGTGAACTGGTCGCGCGTCCATTCGTTGGCGCGCTTGAGGTTAGGAGAACCGGTCAGGCGCGGACCGATTCCATCCGCCAGCGCCGAGCCGAATTCCATAACGTGCGAGTGCGCCAGGCCCTCGTCGCGGATGCGGTTGTACATGGCGTAATCGAGCGTCTCGGCCGCAGGCTGCGGGAGTTCGTAGGAAGGCTTGGTGGTTTCGGCGTCTTTTGATTTCTTGTCCGCCGCGAAGGAAGGGATCGCAAGGCACAAAAAAAAGCTGCACGCTGTGAGCAGAAATCTATTCATTCGCATTCTCTGTTTCCTCGTTGGAATGGAGCAGAGTAGCAGAAGGCGCACGCGGTTTAAAAGAAAAGCATGCGGGGCCTCACGGATCACGCTTGGAGTTTGGAGGAATTGGTGGGATTATTAGGAATTAGAAACTTGGCAAACGCGGCATGATAAATGAAAAAAACATTGTTCGGCTCTATGGCGTGCTCCTCGCCATCTTTGCGCCTCCAGCCACATTGATGATCTATGGGATTTGGCGCAACATGTCGGCTTGGCTCATAGCATTTACCCTGATCGCGCTTTCGGTCGTTTTTTATCGTTTAGGAATCTTGTATGGTAATCGGCCGGCCACAGTGCGCAAGAGAGTTCCGATCAGCAGCAACGAGCTGCGTAGAAGAAGAACAAGATTTTACGATTGGCTGACTTCATCAGGGACGCCGCTAAATTCAAAACCGCCCACTACCCGCCACCTAAGGTAGTGCCGTCCTGAATTTTCTTGGCGCACTTTGCGGTTCAGAGCTTTTGATGTGTCCAGTAAAGAGCCCTTAACCGCGAAGCTCACAGAGGAAAAGCCGCGAAGTACGCAAAGAAATTCAAAATGAGGCACTACCGCCACCTACTGCGCTTTGACCGGCCCTTCCGGCCCTGATAAACTGCTAGTTTGTCCAGCCATTCTTACCGGTAGAAGGGAAGTCCGTGCGCGCAGAGACCCGCCATCAACTAAAGCAGGATGCTTTTAGCCGTGTGACCATCAATGCCGCTGAGAAAACAGCGCATTGGACGGTAGAGCACCGCTCGACCCTGATCATCGCAGCAACTGTCGTTGCCGTCGTGCTGGCCGCCGTAATTGGCGGCTGGTATTACCTGAACGGGCAGGACGAAAAGGCGAGCCTGGAGCTGTCGCAGGCCGTGCGCACTATGGACGCTCCGCTGCGGCCCGCGGGCGCTCCCGCGCAGCCCGACATTGTGACTTTCGCCTCCAGCAAAGAGCGCGCAGAGGCGGCCAAGAAGCAGTTTCAGGAGATCGTAAACAAGTATCCGCACACCCACTCGAGCGACATGGCGCACTATTTTCTGGGGGTGACGTCGGCTAATCTGTCTGATAACGCGGCTGCCGAGACGAACTTCAAAGAGGTGGCCTCCTCCGGGAACCGCGACGTGGCGGCGGTTGCGAAGTTCGCACTGGCTTCACTCTACGGCCAGACGAATCGCACCAAGGATGCCGTCAGCTTGTATCAGGAATTGATCAGCAAGCCGACCGCCTCGGTCAGCAAGGTGTCGGCGCAGTTGCAGTTGGCTGACCTTTATCAAAATTCCAACCAGCCGCTTGAGGCGAAGCGCATCTACGAAGAGGTCAAGAAAGAGAATCCCGGCAACGAAGCCGGGCAACTGGCCACGCAAAAGCTGGCGCAGTTGAAGTAGCGGCCTCCGCCCCATTTCCCTTTTCCTGTTAGTTGAGTACCATGTTGTCCTGTTTGCAATCCAAATAACAGGTGCCCATGGCCGACATCACACTCCGCATCAACGGAAGTGAACGGAAAGTAAACGTCTCACCGGAGACACCCCTACTCTGGGTTCTGCGCGACACCCTCGAACTCACCGGAACGAAATTCGGCTGCGGCGCTGGATTGTGCGGCGCCTGCACGGTGCATGTTGACGGCAGCGCGATTCGCTCGTGTTCGACTCCGGCGTCGCAGGTCGCGGGCAAGAATGTGACGACGATCGAAGGCCTCAGTGCTAACGGACTGCACGTGCTGCAGCAGGCTTGGATTGAGGAAGAGGTTCCGCAGTGCGGCTACTGCCAGACTGGGCAGATCATGTCGGCGGCGGCGCTGCTTTCGAAGACGCCGAACCCCACCGATGACGAGATCACGCAGGCGATGAACGGCAATCTTTGCCGCTGCGGAACGTATGAACGGATTCGCAAGGCAATTCACCGCGCCGCCGGCAATGGGGGTGCGCGATGAGCCCGCTCTCCCGGCGTGAATTCGTGGCCGCCGGAGTGGCCGCCGGCGCTGGCCTGGTGATCGGCTTTTACTTGCCGCATGGGAATAGACAGCCGGGGGGATCGTTCTCGCCCAACGCCTACCTGCGTATCGCGCCCGACAACAAAGTCACCATCGTGGTCGCGCGCTCGGAGATGGGCCAGGGCGTGCGCACGGCTCTGCCCATGATTCTGGCCGAAGAGCTTGAGGCCGACTGGAAGCAGATCGAGATCGAGCAGGCCGGAGCCAGCACACTCTTCGGCGATCAGACCACGGGCGGCAGCGCGAGCATTCGCACCACGTGGGATCCGATGCGGAAGGCGGGAGCTGCTGCGCGAGAGATGCTGATCTCGGCAGCAGCTTTGACGTGGGCCGTACCGCGAGGCACGTGCACGGCGGAGAACGGGCGCATCAAGCACAGCGCGTCAAACCGGAGCCTGAGTTACGGCGAGCTTGCCGGCAAAGCCGCTACATTGCCCATTCCTACCGATACTCCGTTGAAGCAGAGTAAAGATTACAAAATCGTGGGACAACGGCTGGCCCGGGTCGACGCGCCCGCAAAGGTAAAGGGCACAGCGGTCTTCGGCATCGACCACCGGGTGCCTGGGATGAAGTTCGCCGTGCTCTCACGCTGCCCCACCTTTGGCGGCAAGGTCGCGAGCTTCGACGACAAGGACTCGAAGAAAATCGCGGGCGTGAATTTTGTGGGTAAAATCAGCGACTCGTCCGTTGCCGTGGTCGCCGATAGCGTGTGGGCCGCGATCGAAGGCCGCCGCGTCCTGAATGTGACTTGGGACGACGGCCCGAACAGAGACTTAAACTCTGCCGCGGTGATGGCTTCATTGAAAGCAGCCGCTGCGAAAAAAGGAGCGAGCCTGTACGCGGCGGGCGATCCTGCAAAGGCGGCCGGACGCAAAATTACGGCCGAGTACGAATTACCCTTTATGGCTCACGCACCCATGGAGCCGGGAAACTGCACCGCGCATTTTCTGGGAACAACTTGCGAATTGTGGGCGCCGACGCAGGTTCCGCAAGACTGCCGTGACTCGGTCGCGACCGCAGTCGGGCTCGATCCGGACCAGGTCAAGGTAAACGTCACGCTGATGGGCGGCGGATTCGGACGCCGTCTCGAGCACGACTACGCGGTAGAAGCCGCGCTGGTATCGAAAGCGATCAACGCTCCGGTGAAAGTAATCTGGACGCGGGAAGATGACATGCGCGCCTCCACCTACCGTCCGGCTAGCTTGCATCAGCTGACGGCGGCATTGGATGGTTCCGGATATCCAACGGCCCTCACGCACCGCATCATCTCTCCTTCGATCAGCGGGCAGAAAGGACAGCCCACGCCGAACAATGTTGATCCCGACTTGCCCGACGAGGCCGGACCTATGTACGGAATTCCAAACTATTCGGTGGAATATGTGATGGCTGAAACGGCAGTGCCGCTGGGCTGGATGCGTTCGGTTTACGCGTTGCAAGCGGCGTTCGCGCTGGAGAGCTTTATCGATGAGCTTGCGGTCGCCTCGGGGAAAGATGCGCTGCAATACCGTCTACATTTGCTTGCTAAAGATCAGGATTTGCCGTACTTCACGACCACCTGGCACACCGGCCGCATGCGGGCCGTGCTGCAGCTTGCGGCTGACAAGGCAGGCTGGGGCACGCCGCTCGCAACCGGCCGCTATCGCGGTATCGCCTGCTTTGGCTGCTTCGCTTCGTACATGGCCGAGGTGGTCGAAATCAGTATGGATAACGACCAGCCGCGCGTGCATCGTGTAGTCGCGGCCGTCGATTGCGGGCAGGTGGTGAATCCCAGCATTCTGGAGCAGCAGATTCAGGGCGGAATTGTTTACGCCCTGGGCAACGCGCTGCGGGCGAAGATCACGGTCGAGAAGGGGCGCGTGGTGCAGGGAAATTTTGACGACTACGCTCCGCTGCGGATGGAAGAAACGCCAGCGGTGGAAGTCTACGCTGTGCCCAGCCAGGAAGCGCCGTCGGGAATTGGGGAGCCGTCAGTGCCGCCTCTCGCTCCAGCGCTGTGCAACGCGATCTACGCGGCTACAAAGAAGCGCATCCGGGCGCTGCCGGTACTCGGCTAGACATCGCTACGCGAGGAGCAGCGTTCATGATGCGGAAACGCGGTTGGGGCTTCTTATTTCTAGCAGTAACTTCGCTAAGCTGGTCTCAGACTACGGCCCCGGCTTCGCTTCCACCATCCACCGTTCCGCCGTCGCGCCTGGCTCATCTGCGCCGGGGCATCAATCTGAGCGCATGGTTTGCGCAGGTCTGGGATCCCAAGGGATATACCAAGGAGCACTTTCAGAACTGGACGACTGCGTCAGACATTGCCCTGATCAAGTCGGCTGGTTTTGATCACGTGCGCTTGAGCGTAAATCCCCAACCGATGATGGACGCTGCCAAGCGTCACGATGGAACTGCGGAATCCTTCGGATATCTCGATGCAGCCGTGAAGATGATCCTCGACGCCGGGCTGGCGGTTGAGATTGATATGCATCCGGAAGGTGATTTCAAAGCGCGCCTCGCGAAAGACGACTTCGTCGAGCGCTTTGCCGACTTCTGGAGGATGGTCGCGAAGCATTATTCGTCTTCGTCGTGGGATTCCGAGCGGGTGTTCTTCGAAATTATGAATGAACCCGAGATGCAGGATGCGTATCGCTGGTATGGCGTCGAGGCGAAGCTGGCCACCGCCATCCGACAGGGGGCGCCGGCGAACACGATTATCGCTGCGGGCGCGAAATGGGACGACAACGACGATCTGATCTTTCTCGAGCCGCTGCGCGACCCCAACGTGATTTACGTTTTTCATTTCTACGAGCCACACCTCTTCACCCATCAGGGCGCAGGCTGGGGATCTTATTACTGGACATGGATCAAAGGCCTGCATTATCCGTCGTCGCCCGAGAATGCGGCGCAAGTGGCCGCTGCGGTTCCCGAGCCGCTCGATCGTCTCTATGTAATTCGCTACGGCGAAGATCACTGGGACGCTTCGCGCATTGACTCCGAGATCAATCAGGCGGCGGAGTGGGCACAGCGCAATGGCGTGGCGCTGATCTGCAATGAGTTCGGCGCCTACCGTAACGGCGTCGAGCCGAAAGACCGCGTAGCATGGATCAAAGACGTGCGCACTTCGCTCGATCGCCACAACATCGGATGGGCGATGTGGGATTATTCGGACAGTTTCGGAGTGGCGACCAAGAACGACGGCAAGGCCACGCTGGATGAGGCCACAGTCAAGGCGTTGGGACTGCGTTAGAGATCAGAAGGCTCCCAGCCATTTCACGGGGAAGCGCGCGGCTAGCGCGTTAGCGAGACGTTCGTCGGCGGTGACTAGATCAGACTGAGATTGAAGTGCTAGGGCAACGTACAAGCAATCGTAAACAGCACGATCGTAGGTGAAAGCAATGATCAAGGCCTCGGACACTAACGCTAGCGATGATACGGTAGCAAAATCCCGAGACCTCATCTCTTTCATGGCGGTCTCAGCTTCCGCTCGCTGCCACCTGCGCTGCCGCACACCCTTCCACAGGACGTTGCCCAGTTCGGCCCAGAACACGTCGGGGACGATGAATCCGATCTCGTTGTCGATATAGCGCTTCAGCAATCGGACGGACTGGTCAGTCAACGGCTCTCGAGCTGACGGAATCGCCCACTTTATGGCAACGCTGGCATCAAGAACCAGCGTGATCAACGTTCGCGGTCCTCGCGAATCATCTCTTCAGCCGAAGGGAAAGGCCCCGGGGTCAAAGGAGGTTTGGCGCGAAGCTCCGCCAACCGATCATAAAACTCTCGTCGGCGCTTCAACTCCTCTTCAGTTGGCACATTCTGCTTCAAAAGCGAAATCACTTCTGCCGCTATCGATTTATGATTCTTGCGGGCGCGGGCACGCAGGGCCTTGTAGACGTCATCGGGTACGTTCTCCACATAGAGCGTTGCCATAGGAAACTCCTAGGGTTATCCTAGCACAGTCCTAGGGAGCTGGACTACGCTGCTTTCTTGACAGGGAAATGCCTCGGCCTTTATTCTAAGTCTTGCTCCTTGCGGTACTTACGCCTGCTGGCGTGCTTCCGCGAGCCTTGGGGCCGGACTCGGCGCGGAGGTTTCCCATGCTCCTCAACATCGGCGAACTGGAATTGCATCCTCTGGACTTCGAGGAGCGGTTTCAACCTGGCGTGATCGATCTGGGGGAGGAAATCCGCCAGACTAGCATCCTTGAAACAACTGGGCGCGCCGAGGTGGTCGAGGAGCATCACGGTAAGCACGAAATCATCAGGGACTTGCGGCTGCGGGGCCGTGTGTCGGTGAACTTGGAGTTGCAATGCGCCCGCTGCCTGGATCCAGTATCCCAGACGGTTCACCGGGAGTTTGAATTACTCTACCGGCCGCTGGGAGCGGACGCTGGACGCGACGAGCTTTCCGTTACCGTGGCAGAAGCTGAAATCGGCTACTATCAGGGCGAGGGAATTCTGCTCGAAGACGTCTTGCGGGAGCAGGTGCTGCTGTCTCTGCCCTTGAAAGTTACCTGCCGCGAGGACTGCAAGGGATTGTGTCCGCATTGCGGCAAGAATTTGAACCTGGAACAATGTTCCTGCTCGGTACCGCTGGAAGATCCGCGGTGGGCTGCTTTGAAAGAAGTTCGCAGCCGGCTGGAACACTAGAAACTGCAGTTTTTTCACGAAGGAAATTTAGAACATGCCTAATCCGAAACGGCGACACTCTCAGAAGCGCACCTCAACCCGGCGCGCTCACGATGCACTCAAAGGACACAGCCTGTCCGAGTGCCCCAACTGTCACGAAAAAAAGATGCCCCATCGCGCCTGCCCTAAGTGCGGGTACTATAAGGGACGCGAAGTTCTCGACGTGGAAGAAGCCAGCTAACGTCTAAATACCATGCCTAGCGTGATCGCGCTGGATGCGATGGGTTCGGATCGCGCCCCCAAGCCGGAAATCGAGGGAGCGATTCAGGCAGCACGCCAATACGGCGTGCGCGTGCTGCTGGTCGGGCCCGCAGAGATTGTCCGGCCCGAGCTGGACCGTCACCCTTCGGCTTCGCAGCTCCCTATCGAAATCGTTCACGCCAGCGAATACATCACCATGGACGATAAGGTCGAGGCCATTCGCGCCAAGCGTGATAACTCGATGCGCGTCGGACTGCGCATGGTGCGCGAAGGCGAGGCCAACGGGTTTGTAACCGCCGGAAATACTGGCGCCGCCATGGCGACCGCCAAGATTGTGCTGGGCGCGGTTAAGGGCGTCGATCGTCCGGCGCTGGCTGCGGTCTTCCCTACTGCGCCCGGAACGGCTGCGATGTTGCTGGACGTGGGCGCGAATGTCGACTGCACCGCGCAGAACCTGGAGCAATTCGCGGTGATGGGTGACGTCTATTTCCGTTCGATGTTTGGCAAGAGGCCCGGCACGCCCGGACCGCGCGTGGGTTTGCTCTCCATCGGCGAAGAAGAAACCAAGGGAAATGAGCTGACCCGCGAAGCCTTCCAACTGCTCAAGCGTCTTCCGTTAAATTTTGTGGGCAACGTGGAAGGCCGCGACCTCTATAACGGTCACGTCGACGTGATCGTGGCCGACGGTTTCGTTGGCAATGTGGCGCTGAAAATTTCTGAAGGTGTCGCCAACCTGGTTCGCACCGCGTTGAAGGAATCGCTGAAAGCGACCATCACCCGGCAGGTCGGAGCTCTGCTTTCGCGCAGCGCATTCGCCGACTTCAAGAAGCGCCTGGATCATACCGAATATGGCGGGGCGCCGCTGCTGGGAGTCAAGGGAATTTGCATCATCACGCATGGGTCGTCCAATGCCAATGCGATGAAGAATGCAATCCGAGTGGCGGCTGAGTTCTCAAGACGAGGAATCAACGATTCCATCGAGCAAGGTCTGGCTGCGCTTCGACCCGCTGCGGTCGAAGCTGCGGTTATACAGAACAGCTAATTCATCATGACTGAATCCGGCAACCTCCTGTCCACAAACTCGATTGCCCTGCTTTTTCCTGGCCAAGGATCCCAGGCCGTCGGCATGGGCAAAGATTTGGCTCAAAACCACGAAATCGCCCGCCGCACATTTGAGGAGGCCGACGAAGCGCTCGGCTATAAACTCTCGCAACTGTGCTTCGAAGGGCCCGAGGATCAGCTTCGTTTGACCGAGATCACCCAGCCTGCAATTCTGACAGCCTCGATCGCCGCGCTCCGCGTGCTCGAGAGCAGCCTGCCCAGACCATCCTTTGTCGCAGGCCACAGCCTGGGCGAATATTCCGCCCACGTCGCATCCGGAACGCTCAGCTTCGCCGACGCCGTGCGGACCGTTCGCAATCGCGGCAAATACATGCAGGAGGCCGTGCCGGTGGGCGTAGGTGCGATGGCCGCAATCCTTGGCATGGATCTTGATGCTGTGATCGCGGTCTGCAACGACGCCGCGCAAGGTGAAGTGTGCGAGCCGGCCAACATCAACTCGCCCGAACAGATCGTGATTTCCGGTAACACGGCCGCAGTGGAGCGGGCCGCGAAACTGGCCGACGAGCGCGGCGCTAAGAAAGCCAAGCTGCTGCCTGTCAGCGCACCATTCCATTGCTCACTGATGAAGCCCGCGCAGAATCGCCTGAAAGGCGATCTCGACAAGCTCACCCTGTCCAAGCCCATCTATCCGGTTGCCTGCAACGTAGACGCAGAACTGATCACTGAAAACCTGGGCGCCCGGGATACTCTGGTGCGGCAAGTCACTGGGTCCGTGAAGTGGGAGCAGTGTGTCCGACTGCTTATCGCCCAAGGCGTAGAGACTTTCATTGAAGTCGGACCGGGAAAAGTTCTCTGGGGATTGATGCGGCAGATTGATCGAACCAAGACCTGCCTGACCGTCGGCGACGAAGCAACGCTGGCAAAAACTCTAGAGCGAATGGCGGTAACCACCCCATCGCTAAGCAGGGCTGCAATCTGAACTCGGGGCCGATTTTCTCCGGCCGGCTCAACGGAAAATCAGTTCGCAGGGCGGGAAGCTTAGCGTCTTATCAGATCTTTCCACCCACACTTGCGCGTGTTCGGCGCGATCGTTCACCACCACATCCACCACGACGCCGCTGCCGCCCCCGGGGCAAGTACTCGAGCCGTAAACTTTTTGCGTCTTGATGAGTCCCCACTCGCCGCCCGGCCCCCAATCGCGGTAAAACTCGTTGAAGGGATATTTGGGATGCTCTTGCGGATGCTGCTGCCAGTTGGGATCGTGCATCCAGATGCCGTAGGCCGACTTGTAATCCTGCTTCTGCAGATTGGCAAAGAACTGGCCGACGATGTGTTCTTCCGGCCAGTAACGAAACCACCATGCCAGCGCGGCGACGATGAGGATGGCCAGGACCGCCATAATTCTGCGCTGGTTGCGCCGCCGATCTTTTTCGGCATCGTACTGCTTAGCATCGAGCAAAGTCATACGCTTCTAGCATAACGGACGCCGCAGCCGGCGCAAAGGTTTCCTGAAATCGGTACAAGCTCAGTTTGACGTTGAAACGACGAAAGCATGAACCACGAAGGACGGAAGGATCGCTTCGCGTGACTTCGTGTCCTTCGTGGTTGTGATCTTCAAACTAGCCTACAGTGTGCGCTTGAACAGGGAAATGGCGATGCCCAGCGTGACCGCGGCGAAAATGGTCAGAAACAGCATATCGCCCCACACCGCCGACAAGCTGGTCTCCTTCAGCAAGAGACACTTGAATCCGTCAACGGCATACGTAAAGGGATCGCACTTCGCAATCGCGCGCAGCCACGGCGGAAAGGCCTGAATCGGATACACCGAGCCGCTGGGGAAAAACAGCAGCGTGTTGAGGATGCCAAACATGGCGCGTGGCACCAGCGGATCCTCGATGCGCACCATCAGCATGAACATAAATGTGTTGAGGGCCAGCGAAGTCAGCACGATCATGATCAGAAGCCCGAGGATGGTTGCCGGGTTGAAAATCGTTCCAACGCCGGCCATTAGCGACCCAATCGCAACGATGATCACGCCGGTCATGAACGCCTTGATAGCGCCCGCCAGGTTCAGGCCGAGAACGAGTTCCAGTTTCGTGATCGGCGTGACCAGGTAGCCTTCGTGCACACCACGTGCCTTGTCATCGATGTAAAGCATGCCCCCGCCGATCATGACCGACACGAACATTGCCAGGACCAGAGACCCCGGCAGCAGATATTTCATGTATTCGATATAGGGATAAAGCTCGACGATATCGAGCGCGGTCTGCTGCAGAATGCGCGGTGAGACCGTGGGCTGATTCAGCGCGTTCGTGAGATCGGTGAGTTCGGCCTCGACCGCCGCGCTCATAAAATTGTCGCTGTTGTCGACCACGAGCGCAATGCGGGGATGATTCTCTTCATAGACGCGGCGGGAGAATTGCGGCGGAATAATCACCGCGCCCTGCAGCCTGCCGTCGCGCACGTCCGCCACCGCCCTCTTCTCATCGTCGTAGGGAATCGTTGAGAAGGTACGAATGTTGGCCTGCACCGCGTCGAATGCCTGGCGAATCCGCAGAGCCTGCGGGCCGCCGTCCTGGTCAACGAGCGCAATCCTGGCGTCGTGAATTTTTCCGCCAAAGGCGTTGCCGAGGATAATCAGCTGCACCAGTGGGAAAATCATCGAGGCCAGCATCAGCGCTGGCGAGCGGAAGAATTTCCGCATTTCCCGCTCGACGATGGCCAGCATTCGGTTCATCCCTCTGTGCTCCTCCGTGTCCTCAGTGGTTGGCTTTTCTCTCAGGCGCCTACGGCTGCAATCCCGGCCGCTGCGGCATGACGAAGGCATACGCCTTCTGCAACTCATCCCGCAATTGCCGCCCGGTGTAGTGGACGAACACGTCATCGAGCGTTGTGTTCTGCACTGACAGCGACTTCACCTGAACCCCGGCAGCGACCGCCATCTCGACCAATTGCGTCGTGGTGCGGGAGCCGTTGCCGGTAAGCACGCGATACATACCCGCACCCTCACGCTGTACCGATGTGACGTCGCCGAGAGCATGCAACCGCTGCTCCCAATCCGACGGTGCGTTCTCGAATTGCGCTTCGATCACATTCGATCCCGGCACACTCGCCTTCAGGGTCGACGGGGCATCCAGCGCCACCAGTTTGCCGTGATCGACAATCGCGATGCGGTCGCATAGCCGGTCCGCTTCGTCCATGTAGTGGGTCGTGATCAGGATGGTCAACTGCCGGTGCGCCTTGATGTTTCCCAGCATCTCCCACACCGAGACACGGGAAACCGGATCGAGGCCGGTGGTGGGCTCGTCGAGAAAAAAGATCTTGGGATGATGTACCAGCCCGCGCGCGATCTCGAGCCGCCTGCGCATGCCACCGGAGAGCGTCTTGGTCTGCGCGTCGCGCCACTTGGTCAGATCGACAAGCGCCAGCAGTTCCTCAATCGATTTCTTCCGCTCCTTTGCGGGCACGTCGTAGAGCTTGGCGTAAATATTCATGTTTTCCTCGACGGTCAGGTCGAGATCGCTGGTCAGCGCCTGCGGAATGACTCCAATCATTCGTCGAGCTGCGTTCGGCTCTTTCGCCACGTCGTGTCCGCCGATGCGCGCCTTCCCCGAGGTGATGGGGATGAGCGTGGTCATCATGCGGATCAACGTGGACTTGCCTGCTCCGTTCGGGCCGAGCAGTCCGAAGATTTCTCCTTCTTTCACGTTGAAGGAAACGTCGTCAACCGCCGTGAACTCGCCGTACTTCTTGACAATGTGCTCGACTTCGATCGCCGAAGCAGCGTTAGGATCGAAGACAGGCTTCTCCAGAGTCGGAGTGGGCATGGCGGGCACAGCATTTTGCGGAGTTTCGGCCATCATTGCTTCCCCGCCGCGGCGCTCTGAGTAGGCTCGCCCGTCATCTGTTCCGGCGAAACCAGAACTTCGGCCGTCATTCCGGGGACGAACGCGCCTTTCGGATTGTCCAGCCGGATTTTGAGAACGATGGTTTTGATGTCGCGCTTGCGCCGGCTTACGTCGCGCTGCGTGGCGTAATCGCCCTCCACGCCTTTAAAGAAAACTTTGCCGCTGGTTACGGTTCCTCCCGGCAAACGCACGCGCAGCACGTCCCCATATCCGATGTGGTCGGCGTAAGTTTCAGGAATTGCCGCTCGCGCCCAGGTATCACTCAGATCGACGATGGTGACGATGGGCGCGCCAATATTCACGACTTCTCCCTGCCGCGCCGCTCGCACAGAAACCGTCCCCGTGACGGGCGCATATACATTCGTGTATCCCAGCCGCACCTCCGCCTGTTCCTTCATCGCAATCGCATTTTTCAAGTCGGCCTCGGTGGCGGCCACGGTGCTCTTGGCGGCATTCCCCTGATAAGTGCGCGCGATGGCGGCATTCAGATCGGCTTGTGCAGCGGAGACCAGATCCTTCTGCGCTTGCACCGTCGCTTGTGCCGCTTGCAGATTGGTTTCTGCCTGGACACGCTCCTGGTCGGAAGCTACGCCCGCCTTGGCCAGTTCGACCGTGCGGCGGCTGTCGCTCGTGGTGCGATCGAGCGTTGCCTGCGCCTGCAGCAATTGAGCTTTCGCCGAGGACAGCTTCGCCTGCGCATTGGCAACGTCGCTTGAAGTCGATCCGGAGGTCGATTTCTCCGTGTGCTGCATCTCCGCCACCTTGTGCTGCAGGCTGGAAATATTTGCCGCGGCAGCCGCCTCCTGCGTCTGCAGTTCCGAAGGATCGAGCACGGCGATCAGGTCTCCGGCCTTGACCGGAGTTCCTTCGTCCACCAGCAACTTCTGAATGCGGCCTTCTACTTGCGCGCTCACGATGACCTGATTGGCGTCCACGGTGCCGATGAGCACTAGGTCGCGGGAATGATCGGCGGAAAAATAGTAATAGCTGGCGGCTATCACCAGGATGATGCCAAGAAGAATAAAGAAACGGTTGCGCGCGCTCATGGGCGTACTCCTTGCGTGAGGTTGCGTTCCGGAACGAACAGCGCCGCGGAGATAAAATCCAGCACCGCCACTCGGCGCTCAGCGATCCGCTCGGGCGTCAGAGGATTGAAGCCGACAATCTTCTGCATCATGGGCGCGCTGCTGAAATAGAAGACGATCATGGCGATCATGGAAGGCACAAACTGTGCGGGATTCACCGGACGAAATTCGCCCTCGGCAGAGCCTTTCTGAATCAACTCGGCCACGCGCCCAAAAATCGGCCGGATGTAGTTGGTGATGAGTTTGTCGATGTTCTGCGACTGCCCCTCTCGCGCACGCATCATCTCGCGCTGCATCAGTCGCGGATAGAGCTGGTTGGTAGCGATGAAATCGAAATACGCGCCCACGTATGCGAGCATCTTTTCGCGCGGCGGCAGATCGCTGTCGAGTGCTGCGAAGACGGTGTTCTTCAAGCCCGAGAACGCCTCGTCGAGCACGGCGGCGTAGAGCGTTTCCTTGTCCTTGAAATAGTAGTAAAGCAGTGCCTTGTTGACGCGAGCTTCGCGGGCAATGGCGTCAGTACGGGCGCCGGCAATGCCGTGCTCGGCGAATTCCTGCGCGGCTGCCTGCAGGATGGCGGCGCGGCTCTCCTCGGGCTGGCCGCGGGATCCCATGCGGCCCTGCCAGTGGGAACGGCGATGAAGGATGCGTGGCACTTAATTAACCAGTTAGTTAGATTGTACATCAGAACTGCGTACTTGAAAGGAATATCTTTAATTGCACGAAGAAAGACGCCCCACCCCGGCGAAAATACCCGGGGCGGGACGCCTTTAAAGGGCTACGCGCCGACGCTGGCCGCTGCGCCCGCGGCAGCAATCACCTCGGGGATGTCCGCCACGTCAATGGTTTGCTGCTGAACGTACGCCTCAAACTCCGTCAGCTTAGGAGCAATCGGGCGCTCGACGCGGTACACACCCGCCAGCGCGTCAGTGGTCTTCAATCCGTTCCCGGTGATGCACAGTACGGTCGTCTCCTCCGGCAGAATGCGGTCCTGCCGATACAACTTGGCCGCAGTGCCGACCGTCACGCCTCCGGCCGTCTCGGTGAAGACGCCTTCCGTTTCGGCGAGCAGCCGAATCGAGTCGACCAGTTCCGGATCGCTGACGTCTTCGCTCCAGCCACCGCTGTTCTTGATGGTGCGAATCGCGTAGTGTCCGTCGGCTGGATTGCCGATGGCGAGTGAGCGCGCAATCGTATTGGGCTTCTGCGGCTCAATCTCGGCGCTACCAGTTTTCACGGCGGTCGAAATCGGAGAACATCCCGTCGCCTGTGCGCCGAAGAACTTCACTTCTTTCGCTTCCACCAGACCGAGTTTGACAAGCTCATCAAAGGCTTTCTTGATCTTGATGATCAGTGAGCCGCCAGCCATGGGACAGACCACGTTGTCGGGCAAGCGCCAGCCGAGTTGTTCGGCGATTTCGAAGCCGAAGGTCTTCGAACCCTCCGAATAATAGGGACGCAGGTTCACGTTCACGAATCCCCACGGGTGTTCTTCGCCGATCTGCGAACAGAGCCGGTTGACCTGGTCGTAGCTTCCGGCGACCCGGACCACCTTCGCGCCGAAGACGTTGGTACCAAGAATCTTCGCGGGCTCGAGATCGGCGGGGATGAAGATCCAAGCCTTGAGGCCTTCGCGTGCGGCATGCGCCGCAACAGCGTTCGCCAAATTTCCGGTCGACGAGCAAGAGACGGTGTCGAAACCGAAGGCTCGCGCTTGCGACAAAGCGACCGCAACTACCCGATCTTTAAAGCTCAATGTCGGCAGGCAGACGGCGTCATTCTTAATGTAGAGATTCTGCGGCTGCGCCCCCAGGCGCGCGGCGAGCTGCGGCGCCTGCAGCAGAGGCGTGAAGCCTACGGGCAAGCGCGGTTCAAAGCCCTGCGGCAGCGGCAGCAGTTCCGAGTAACGCCACATGTTCGGCGGACGCTGGGAAATTCGCTCACGGCTGATCGACGGTCGAATCGCGTCGTAGTCGTAGGCAACTTCCAGAGGAGAGAAACAATCGTCGCAAATATTGCGGGGTTGATTTCCCCAGGTCCGTCCGCACTCGCGGCACCGCAGTTCGTAATGAGACATGTCGCTACTCGCTTTCTCTCGGTACTAGCGAATAGCTGAAGACGAGCCGGAAAATTCGGCCTTAAAAAGCAAAGGCCTCATTTTCCAGGAAAAAAAGGAAAAGAGGCTATCGGATGGAGCTACGCTCTCAGCCGAATCCCATGTTCCCTGTTTCCAGGAGAGAGTTGGCACCAAGCATCTGGGATATATGATCCCGGATCGGTTGCCGTGGCGTCTCAGGGCTCGTCCCTCAGCCACTCTGCATGAAATT
>Ga0075017_100000315_pt1 | contig 25770 bp, 17 predicted proteins | sample AleBraG_ABR_2012_FD_71475 | JGI IMG/M metagenome (GOLD analysis project Ga0075017, IMG submission 71475) | Freshwater sediment microbial communities in response to fracking from Pennsylvania, USA - Alex Branch Run_MetaG_ABR_2012 | ecosystem: Environmental > Aquatic > Freshwater > Creek >... | reverse complement strand
GAGGTGAATCGTGTCACCACTATGGCGTGATGAAATCGGCATCTACCTGGCGCCACATAAGTTGGCGCTGACGCGCCTAAGCCGCGGCGTGAAGCCGAAGCCTGTGGGCGAGGCCGGCTGGGTCAACGAGGTGGAGGGCGACAGTCATTGGAGCGCGGCCTTGCAGGGGTTGGATGCGCTACTGACGCAACCGGAATGGCAGCGCGCCAACGTGCGAGTGGTGGTGGCCGATCACTGGGTGCGCTACGCCTGCGTACCCTACAGCGCGGCTTTGAGCGGCGAGGCGGAGCGTGTAGCCCACGCGCGGCATGTGCTGACCGGCATCTACGGTGAAGTGGTCAGCCAGTGGACCATCACGTTGAGTGATGCGCGACCTGGTCGAGCCCTGGTGGCCTGCGCCCTGCCGGCCGCACTCGTCGAGGATTTGCACGGCGTGTTGGCGCGCCACGCCTTGCCCCTGAAATCGCTGCAACCGCAGCTCATCTCGGCCTATAACCACTGGCGGGCGAAATTGCCGGACGGGGGTGCCTGGTTCGTTTCCATCGAGCAGGGCACGTTGGCCGCGGCGCGCTTGAGTCCCGGGGGCTGGGATCGCGTACACAGCGTGCGCATCGGTGCGGATTGGGCGCTGGAACTGCGCCGGCTGCAGACTTTCGGTCGCCTGGCCAGTCATTCAGCCCAGGAAGGCCGCGTATTTGTGGACGCACCGGCGGGCCTGCGCCTGGCGTCAGGACCGGCCGGTGCCGACCTGGTGTGGCTTGAGGAGGAGCAGTCAGGGGAATCCACGGCTGGAAAGCTGGAATTCCTGCGCAGGCACCAGGCATGAGCGCACCACTCCTGGAACTGGATTTTGCCGGTCGCCGTACTCACGGTGGATGGATTGGCATCGCGCTGGCGGTAGCGGGCGTGCTGGGCCTAAGCGGCGTACTCCTGCAGCAGCATATGTTGAGTCGACAACGGGCGGGATTGGAACTGCGGCGCGAAGCGTTGCAACGGGCGGCGCCGCACGGACCCAGCTTGTCGTCCGTGGCGGGATTAGGGGCGCAAAACGCTGAGAAGACCGTGCGCGAACTGGTTACACCGTGGTCACAATTGCTGGGCGAACTCGAACACGCCAGTGCTGACACCAGCGGCAATGTAGCGCTGCTATCGATAGAGCCGGACCACGCCAAACATCGGGTGCGGGTGACGGCTGAGGCCCGCACACTCGATCTGGCCTTAAGCTACGTCCAAAGGCTGCGCAAGACGCAGGTGCTGCGCTTTCCAATGCTCGATAGTCATGAAATCAGGAGTGATGACAAAGATCATCCCGTGCGCTTTCAGATCTCGGCGGACTGGAGTGACGTCACGTGAGCGTAACCGTGGACGATGCGGAGCTGTCGGCTGAGCCCGCCGTCGCGGCGCTGCCAATGGTACGGGACGCGGAGGTGGCGGCCGCCTCGCAGCTGCCGGCGCCGTCTCCGGCCAGCGCCGGGGCGCGATCGGTGAGCCCTATCGGTATGGTGCGGCCTGGTGCGGCTCAATCGCTCGAGCGACTGCAAGGGTGGAGCAATCGGGCGCTGGCGGAATCCATATATCGCGTGCGCCGCGTCGGTGCAGCCGGATTGACCGGGGCCGCCCTGCTAATGGGCGCGGTGGTCCTGTTTGTGGCGAACAATGTGCCGCAGGGGGCGAGTGTGGCTGCCCTCAAGGCGCAAATCGTGCGGCTGGCGCCCCTGGCCAAGGGACCGATGATCGCCGCCCCGGGTGGTGCGACCATGCTGGCCGCGCTTCCGCAGCGCGATGACGCGCCCACGGTGGTGGGCAAAGTGTTTGAACAGGCCAAAGCCGCTGGGGTGGAATTGACGCGCGGGCAGTACGAGTACGTCGCAGCCCGCGACGGGATGGCGGCTCGCTATCGGATGACCTTTCCGGTGCACACCAGTTACCCGAAGCTGCGCGATTTCATGGACCGCACCCTGGGAGCCATGCCGGCCGTGGCCGTGGAAGGTCTGCGAGTGGAGCGCAAGAGCGTGGGTGATGATAGCGTCGATGCGGAATTGAAATTGTCGGCGTTTGTACGGAGCGAGCCGTAATGGCATTCACGATGCGCTTCAAGGTTTTGAGCGCCATCGCGGGCGCGATTCTGGTCTATGTGCTGGCGTCGGCGCCTGATGCGACCACCAGCACGGAAGCGACATCGGCGGGCACGGCACGCCCTGGCGCCCGGGTGAATTCTGTGACCGCAAAGACTGCCAAGAGCGTGGATGATGCGGGCGTCGAGGCGTCGATCGGCGCGCGGGCGCCGCGCAATGTGTCCAGTACTACGGGGCCGGATGCCAGCGCCCTGCTGGCGAGACTTACGCACCGGGTCACCGACGGCAAGTCCGCCCCGTCCCTGTTTCACTCGCAATCCTGGTACATTCCGCCGCCGCCACCCCCACCGGCGCCCGTGGTGGCGCCGCCGCCGCCACCCGCGCCGACCGCCCCGCCGTTGCCTTTTGGTGTGATGGGCAGCTACGCGCGCCCCGGGGACGCCCCCGTATACTTCCTCACGCGCGGCGATCGGGTATTCGACGTGCGCGTCGGCGACACCATCGATCATACGTACAGTGTGGATAGCGCGACCAACGGGCAGTTGCTGTTCACTTACCTGCCATTGAAGATTCAGCAGTCTTTGGCCCTGGGAGGCACACAGTGAACCGACTAATCAGTAGAGTGGGCGTGGCGTTGCTGAGCGGCCTGCTCGCGTCGTCCTGTGCCAGTACCCGTTTGCACCAACAGGGCATTGATGCGGTCGAGCAGGGTCAGTATGAGGTGGGCCTGGATAAACTCAGCCAGGCGGCCAACAACGACCCGGGTAATCTCGCCTACCGGCTCGACCTCAAGAGCCGACACGAAGAAGCCGTACAGAAGCTGGTCGGCGAGGGCGATCGGGCCCGTGGCGCCGGTCAGGCCGATGCGGCGGAAACGGCCTACAAGCGCGTCCTGGCAATTGAAGCCGGAAACGACCGTGCCCGCCGGGGCCTGGAAGGGGTGCAGGCCGATCGCCGGCACGCTCAGGCTGTGGCCCAGGCGCAGGCGGATCTGAAGAACGGTGATTTGGATGAGGCCGACGCGCGGCTGCGTAGTGTCCTGGCTGAGGATCCTGGCTACGCCGCCGCGACGGGACTGCGCTCGAAGATCGATGCCGCGCGCGGTCCAGTGACGGTCACGCCGCGTCTGCACACCCGCGACAATCGTCCCGTGACCCTGCAGTTTCGCGATGCGGCGACCAAAATGGTGTTCGAAGTGCTGTCGCGTCAGACCGGCATCAATTTCATCTTCGACAAAGACGTTAAGAGTGACAGCAAGACCACCATCTATGTGCAGGACGTGCCCATCGAACAGGCCATTGACCTAGTGATTGGCCAAAACCAGCTCTCGCGCCAGATCCTGTCTGACAACATGGTATTGATCTACCCGAATACCGCCGCCAAACAAAAGGACTATCAGGACCAGATTGTCAAAACGTTCTATCTGAATACGGCCAATCCGAAGGACGTTGAGAGTTTGATCAAAACGGTGCTCGATGCGAAGACGCTGGTAGTCAATGAGCGTGCCGGTGCCATCGTGATGCGCGACACGCCGGAAAACGTCCGCATGGCGGAAAAGCTTGTGGCCTCGATTGACCTGGCCGAGCCCGAAGTCATGATGGAAGTGGAGGTGCTGGAACTCTCGCGCAGCAAATTGCAGCAGTTGGGCATTACCTATCCCAGCTCGGCAAACCTGTCGATCTCGCCGGTCTCAGGTGGCACCGGTGGGTTGGTGCTCTCTGACCTACACAAGCAGAGCAGCGGAACTATCACGGTCTCGGCGCTGGGAGTGACGCTGGATGCACTCAAGCAGGACAGCGTCGGCAGTACCCTGGCGAGCCCGCGCATACGGGCGCGCAACAAGGAGAAGGCGAAGATCCTAATCGGTAGCCGTGAGCCGGTGATTTCCACCGCGGCCACGGCGTCCGGGAACGGCGGCATCGTCTCCAACACCAGCGTGCAGTACTTGGACGTCGGTCTGACCCTAGATGTGGAGCCGACCATTTACGCGGACAACGACGTCGCCATCAAATTGAATCTGGAGGTGAGTTCCATCATAAAGCAGGTCAACGTGGGACAGACCATCGCCTATGAAATTGGCACGCGCAATGCCAGCACGTTGCTGCAGCTTAAGGACGGCGAGACGCAGATTTTAGGCGGCCTGATCCAAGATGAGGACACGCGCAGCGCCTCGAAGATTCCAGGACTGGGCGATATGCCGTTGCTAGGCCGATTGTTCAGCAACCACAATGACAAAAAGGATCGAACCGAGGTGGTGCTGGCTATTACGCCGCGGGTGATTCGTGCCAAGGCACGACCCTCGAGCGATACCACCGAGTTCTGGTTTGGCACCGAATCGCGTAGCGGCGTGGCGCCGATGGGCAACAGCACCTATGGCAATCCACCAGCGAGTCGGGTGATTGCCGCCCCGGGAGTCACGGCGCCCGCGGCCATGCCGGTGCGCGCACCTACCAACGTTGACTCGACGGGCGGCGACGGCGCCGTGGGCGGCACGGTAACCGGAGCTGTTGGCGCCGCGGTCACACCGGCACCGCCGCCACCCACTGGCACGCCGCTGGTGCGGGCGGCGCCGGAAGGACCCATCGCCCACCCGACTTTGAGTTTTGATGGGCCAGGCAACGTTCATCCGGGGGATGAATTCACGGTCAGTGTCAGCATGCAGACCGATGTGGCGGCGAATCGCGTGCGAGCGCAAGTGCGCTTCGATGGCTCAACCTTGAAATTGTTGAGCGCCGAGCCGGGTAGCATGGTGCCGGCGGATTTGAACGCCAAGGTGGCGATGCTCGGCGGCGGCGCCCAACTGGATATCACGGCACCGAGCGAGAGTCCGTTCACGGGCTCGGGAACACTGATGACGCTGCATTTCAAGGCGCTGCAGGCGCGTCCGACGACGGCGTTGGCCGGACAGGTGTCGGTGGTGGGCACGGATGGCGCCAGCTTGTCTTCGTCGGCGGCCACGCCGTTGACGCTGGCCGTGGCCAACTAGCCGTGACCGATTAGAGGATCGGCCGCCGGGGCTGCGCCATGCGCTCACGCAAGTTAAGCTCAGGGTTCACGCTCATCGAGCTGGTGATTACGGTCGCCATCGTCGGACTGTTGGCGAGTGCCGCCCTGCCGCTGGCCAGCATGACCATGCAGCGGACCAAAGAGAGCGAGCTGCGATCGGCGCTGCGCGTGATTCGTGGCGGCATTGACGCCTACAAACTGGCCGCGGATCAAGGACGAGTCATGGTGCCGGCCGAGGGCAGCGGATATCCGGCCGATTTGAAGTTCCTCTACGAGGGCGTAGAGGACGCGCACGATCCGAACAAGACGAAGATTTACTTCCTGCGACGCTTGCCGCGCGATCCATTCTTCCCCGACGCCACCGCGGCGCCCGAGGACACTTGGGGCTTACGCAGTTACGCCAGTCCACCAGAGGATCCGCAGCCGGGCGCGGACATATACGACGTATACACCCTGTCGACCGGCAAAGGGTTGAACGGAATCCCCTACCGTGAATGGTAGGTTTCGACATGGGGCGCGGGGTGTCGGCACGGCTGGAGGTGAGCGGGTGGGGGCGGGCGCAGGATTCACGTTAATTGAGCTGCTGGTGGTAATGAGTATTATCGCCGTGCTCCTGACGATTGCGGTGCCGCGCTACTTTCGCACGCTGGAGCGATCGCGCGAAACCGTGCTGCGGCAGGACCTGAGTGTCATGCGCGAGGCTATTGACAAGCACTATGGGGATTTGGGGCAGTACCCGGATTCGCTGCTGGCGCTGGTGGAACGCAAGTACATTCGCGCCGTTCCCATTGATCCGATTTCCAAGAGTGCAGATGGCTGGCAGCCGGTGGTGTCGGAAGATCCAGATCATCCAGGGATTCGCGATGTACACAGCTCTGCTCCAGGCAATGGCGAGGACGGGTCGCCGTATAACACGTGGTAGCTCTGAGGCGCAGTGAGGGTGGCTTTGGGTACCTGGGACTGTTGTTCGCTGTGGCGATCATTGGCATCACCCTGGCCACGGTGGGCGTAGTGTGGAGCACCGAGATCCGGCGTGACAAGGAAGCCGACCTGCTGTTTGCCGGCGATCAGATCCGAGCGGCGATAGCCTCTTACTACAAGAATGGCGGCAGCTACCCCGCCACGTTGGATGACCTGGTGACTGACAAGCGCTGGCCGGTGCCGCGCCGGCACCTGCGACGATTGTTCTACGATCCGATGACGGCCAGCAAGGACTGGCAGCTGATCTTATCGACCGACGGCAATATCATGGGCGTGGCTTCGAGTTCCCAGCTCAAACCCATTAAGCAGGCCAATTTCAGTGCCGACGACGGCGCATTTGAAAAGACCGAGTGTTACTGTGACTGGCAATTCGTCTACCAGCCGCGCTTCCGCTCGCGCCTACCGCTAGGCGCAATGCCGGGAGCGACGCAACCGGCACCGGGGACACCGGCACCAGGGACGTTGCCGACGTTCACGCCCGGAACGGTGCACACCATGAATCCAAGGTAGTCACAGAATTTCACATTCAAGGGTATATAGATGTACATATTTGTCGTTCGGGCTTTCAAGTTTGCCGCCGCGGCGCTGCTCCTGATGGTGGGCGCCGTGGCTGTGGCTCAAGACCCGCCGGCCGCGCCGACTAGACCGCCGGCGGCTAGCGAGCCGATCGCAGATGAAGCGTCGAGCTACGCCACGGGCATGACCTTCGGCGAGCAAATGCGCAGCGCGGGGATTGAACACGCGGTGTCGTTAGAGCCCCTGGCACGCGGTATCAAGGATTCCCTGGGGGGTAAGGCGTTGAGCGATGAGGACCGGGAGCGGGTCATTAAATTGGTACGCGCGGGTCGCGATGCGCTGGCCGAGCGCAATCACCAGGCGGCCAAGGACTTTCTGGCGCAAAACGGCAAGAGCGATGGCATGCTCACGACGACCTCAGGGCTGCAGATCAAAGTGCTTACGGCGGGCGATCAAAAGGCCGAGTCGGCGAAGCTACAAGATCGCGTGGTGGTGAACTACCGTGGACGGCTACTGGACGGCACCGAGTTCGACAATTCTGAGAAGCACGCCCAGCCAGTCACCTTTGCGGTGGCGAGTGTAATCAAGGGATGGCAGGAAGCGCTGCAGTTGATGAAGCCCGGGGCGAAGTGGCGCTTCTATGTTCCGCCCGAATTGGGCTACGACGTCAATTCGCCTCCGAGCATTCCGCCCGGATCGTTGTTGATCTTTGATTGCGAATTGGTAAGGGTGGAGCCGGCCAACACGATGGGGGCCCTGCCGCATGGCGCGCAGCCCGCAATCCACACACCCAAGACCGCGCATCACACTGCGCCTGACGCCACTCCGGCGCCTGCGCCGTAGCGCCGGGGGAGGTGCGCGATGGCGAAGAGTCGAACGGCCATCGGTATCGTGCCGGCTATCGTGGCCAGCGCAGTGCTATGGTTTGCCGTTGGCGATAGCGTATGTGCTCAAACCGATCCGATTCCAAGGGGCGCGCCCAGGTCCCTGGCGCACGACCTGCGCCGAGTTATGACGGTGGATGATCGCGTCCAACGCTTGAGTGTCGATTTGCACTTAACGGCCAATCAACAGCGTGAGGTACGGGTTATTCTCGAGCGCCGACAGGCACAGGTGATGGAGGCACGGTTTGCCCAGTCGGTTACGGCCGTCGATAGACTGCGGCGCATGCAGGACGCAGATCGCGAATCGGTGGAGCGAATCAAGGCGTTGTTGAGCAGCGAGCAGCTGCAGCTCTATACCCCCAAACGGCCGGCGGCAGACCACTAGCGTCGAACCGGCCGGGCGGTCCCCGGCCATTCGCATTACGCACGCGCCGAGCGGGTGCGCGCCAGCCGGCAAACCGCCACTGGCTAGCAAATCGCTCCGGGTTAGTCCAGCAAATCTTGTAACCCTTCCATCGCGAACGCCCGATCGGCGGCGGATTATGTGGCCAACGGGGGCCCTGAGGCCTGGCCGCGCGGCGCTTCTACTGTATTACCCACCCCCTGCGGGAAGGATCCGCCCAATTTCCCGGCCGCTCGCGTGCGCGCAGTCTACTGCCCGTGAGCGGGTCTCTCAAAAGGAAAGTTCGGGGCAATCGCGTACCGCATATGGCATTGCCAGGGGATTCAATATGATCAATCGAAATATCGCCGTTAGCTTGCTGCTGTTGGGGTTGGTCGCCCTGGCACCGATTGCCTCCGCGCAGTCGTTCCGCGTGCAATGTCCGCAGCAGACCACGCTGCATCCCAAAGACGTCAACGGCAACGTAACTGGACCTGGGCAGATCAAATGCCAGCACATCGCGGGCAGCGATGGCTACGCCACCATGGCCGATGGCCACCAGATCTATCTGTTCGGTTTTGCGCCCCTGTCGGGTCAGCAGGCTTTGCTGACTGGGGTCGAGGGGACGCAGATCGCTAGCGATTTCAGCAAGCCCTATTCCGGGAAGTCCGGTGTGCAGGACTATAACGGTGGCGTGGGCTACGCGCCGGGAGACGCGGCGGTCACGGAGCCGGCGCAGATGATGAACACGGGCGTGTTGTTTGCCAATACCCCGGCACCCCAAATCGCGATCGATGAAGACGATGAACTGTTCCTGACCCTCTCGAACGTCGGCATGATCATGCGTCCCGACCTGTTCGAGCAGCATACCGTGCACTTTCACGGCTATCCGCAGGCCTCCTCGTTCTTCGACGGCGTGCCGGATGCGTCGGTGGCCATCAATATCGCTGGCAGCTTCACCTACTACTACACGGCACCGGACGCGGGGACCTACTTCTGGCACTGCCATATCACCCCCCCAGAGCATTTGCAGATGGGCATGGAAGGGCAGCTGTTCGTACGGCCGCGGCAGGATAAAACTTTGCCGAATACGGCCGTCTACGCCGGCGGCGTGTGCGGCACTGGCGACGGCATCCTCTGCAATACGCCGGCGCCCGCTGTCGGTACCGCGGTGTACACCGTGGCAGCGACGGCGCAAAAATTCGCCTACGACGACGGTGACGGCTCGACGCGCTACGACGTCGAGTATCCCATCCAGATGATGGGTTTCGATCCGAACTTCCACTACGTCGGTATGACCTTCAATCCAGAGTCCTTTGCCGACATGAAGGACAAGTACTTCCTGCTCAGTGGTCGCAGCTACCCGGACACGGTGGGCGGGAGCGGGGTCGATGGCAGTGGCAATGCGGTTCCAAGCGCGATGGCTACCGAGGGCGTCGACGGCGTGACCCGGCCGTCGCAGCCACAGCACACGCTGATCACTATTGACAAGAGCGGCACCCACAACGTCGCGGGAGTCAAGCAGACGCGCGCGCTGCTGCGTATCTCCAATCTCAGCGTGACTGAATATCACACGCTCGCCACGATCGGCGTGCCGATGCGAGTCATCGCTTTTCATGCGCGTCTGCTGCGTGACCTGGCGGGCAACAACCTGTACTACAACACCAACTCCATCACGATCGGCGGCGGCGAATCGCTGGACGTCATGCTAGACGTCTCGGACGCCGCCTACGCGCCGGGACAAACGTTCTTCCTCTATTCCACCAACCTCGATCATCTGAGCAATGACGCCGAAAACTTCGGCGGCGAGATGACCGAGATTCAGATCATTTAGGAGCACGGCCGTGACCAACCGAAACTACTCCAAACGTGCCGGCACGGGTCTCGCCAGTGCAGCGATAGTGGCGCTCGGTGCGATTTGCGCACTGAGTGCCAGCGCCGCCGTGCCTGGGATCACCGGGGATCCGGCTGCAGCGGCGGGTGCCGCGACATTCAACCTGACGGCTCGCGCCGGCTCGATTTCGCAGCCCGACGGTGCGGCGCTGTACTCCTGGGGCTACGGGTGCACGCTGGGTACCACCAGCGGATTTGCGCCGGCCAATTTTTCCTCGATTGCCAGCTGTGGCGAGTTTCAGGTGCCGGCACCGACCTTGATCGTGCACGAGGGCACCGTGGTCACAGTCAATCTGACCAATCACCTGCCGGCGCCGGCCGGGAACACCTCGATCGTGTTTTCGGGTTTTCAGACCAGCGCTCAGGTGACCACGGTTCCCACGCAGGTGGTGAACGCCATCGTTCCGGCCGCAGCGAATGCCACCGTGATCGCATCCACGGCAGTCACCTACGTGGACACGGGGGTGATTTACTCCGGCACCACGACTTCATTGGTAAAGAGCAATACGGCGCCCGGTGCTGGGCAATATGCCGTAACCGGCGGGGTCTATACCTTTAGCGCTGCGGATGCCGGAAAGTTGGTGGTCATCAGCGGCACGACGGCAACTTCGGCCCCCACGACCGTCAGCACGCCGGCGATAACACTTGGGACACCTACCGCTGGATCGGTGATCGCTTCGACTGATGCCACCTATGTCGATGGCGGCGTGGTGGCAACCACGGCCGGTACGCTGACGCCAGCAGCGGTCGGGGCGGCTCCGACGGCCGGCCAGTATGCGGTGGTTGGCGGTACCTACACATTCAATGACGCCCAGGCGGGCGACACAGTGGTGATTACCGGCACCGTGATCACCACAACGACCGCGCCCGTGACTTCGACATTCACGGTTCCGGCCGTGGCAGGTCCCATGGTGGCAGCGTCCACAATTGCGGGGTACACCAATGTCAGCGTCGTTTACGGCCCGAGCCCAATAGCGCCGGCGGTGGCGGGTGCGACGGTGCTGGGATATACGGTGGCGGGCGGCACCTACACCTTTCTCTATACGGATGCGGGCCAACCGGTGGTGATTACGGGCACCGCTCCGATCACGACCACGACCGGAGCTGCCGGCCTATTGACCCGGGAGGCGGCGCCGGGGGCCACCGTGACCTATACGTTCACGGCCAATAAGCCGGGAACTTTCGCGTATTACAGCGGTACGCAACCGGAGCTTCAGATTGAGATGGGCATGTATGGCGCGCTCATCGTGCTGCCAAATGTGGCAATGGATACGGACGCCACCTGCGCGACATCGACCCGTACCGGCTACGTCGATTTTCGGTTGGCTCACCACGCTTACGATCACCCGCAGAGTTGTTACGATCGGGAATACTTGTTTCAGTTCGCTGAAGCCGACTCGCGCATCAACAGCGCCGCAGAGCAGCAAGTGCAGGCCTGCGCAACCGCAACGGCCGCCAAGCTCGCATGCGCCGCGGCGGTGGTGGTCAATACCGAGCCGTACGTTCCGAATTACTTCCTGGTCAACGGGCGGTCGATGCCGGATTTGATGGACGGCGACTATGTCCCCAATTTCCCCAACCAACCGTACAACGGCAATCCGCATATGCGGCCCGGCGAAATGATGTTGATGCGCACCATTGGTCAGGGCCGCATTCAACATCCGTTCCATATACACGGCGACCATGCCCGCACCCTGGCGCGCGATGGCAATCTGCTGCTGGCCCAGGTTGATCCGCTGCCGCTGAGCAATCCAAGCGGCGTAACGCCCGTTGCGGTGAACCGTCTGGCGGGGCCGCTAATCTTCACCGTACCCACGGTGTCGGGCCAGTCGATCGACGGCATATTCTCCTGGAACGGCAAGGGGCTGAACTGGGACGTTTACGGACCCACGAATCACACCTGCAATGGCATAGCCTATCCGGGCTTCGGCAATGTGCCGGCGCTGCCGACGCCGGTGGCGATGGATGATCCGGGATACGGCGCTTATTTGGCTGCGGTCGCCACAATCACCAGTAAAACGGTGTCGGGTACGGTTGCAGCGCCAGTGTATGACCTGGCCACCGGGGAGAATTGCGCTGATCACGGCAAGCCCATTCCGGTCATCGCACCGGACCCACAGATCGTGGCGAATGGCTTGTGGTACAGCGGCACGCCTTACCTCGGCGTTCAGTCCATCGGGTCGACATTCGCCTCGACGCCACTGCCGCCGGGCACCTCGAAGCAGAACAACAGCGCCGGTTATGCCTACATGTGGCACTCGCATGACGAGCGCGAGATCACGACCAACGACGTGTTTCCGGGCGGCATGATGATGATGTTGATCATCGATCCCCCCGGCACCACCATCGATGAAACAAAGTAACGAGAGCACAAGGTTTAGGGAGAAGATCCATGGGTCTTAACATGAATACGTATATGCGCCGCGCGGTCTCGACCGCTGCGTTGCTTCTCGTTGCCGGTGCCGCCGCGGCACAGAGCACCAACGTCATTGATCTCTCGGCAGCGACCGCGACGCCAACAGTCAGCCTGACTGCTGAACGCATGGTGACAACGCTGCCCGATGGCACTACCGCGCCAATGTGGGGTTACTGCGCCACTGGTGCCAGTCTGGGCACCACGGCGCTGCCGCTCTCTAAGACCTGCGCAACCAGCGGCGTCGCGGCGTGGGCACCAGGGCCGACCATCATCGTCAAGGCAGGCACGGTCCCCGGTGGATCCGCGTCGCTGAATATTCAGTTGACCAACGCGTTGCCCACTCCGACATCGCTTGTCATTCTGGGCCAGCTCGGCGGCGGACTGGGAACGCCTAGCCGAATTTCGAGTCCTTCACATGCGACACAGAATGTGACCACGTGGAACGGCAACTTCGATTGCACCAAGGGCGCACCGTGCAAATCGTTTGTACCGCCGAAACAGGTGCAACGGGTGATGAGCTTCGGCACTGAAGTTCCCGCCAACGCGGCCACTGGCGTGACGTTGTCCTGGACCAGCCTCAAGCCGGGCACGTACCTGTACGAAACGGGTACGCATCCCTCGATACAGGCGCCCATGGGCTTGTACGGCGTGTTGGTGGTGACCGGCGCGGAACCCGTGGTGACCGCCGGAACTCCGGCTACCGTGGTCGCCGGCCAGGCGTTTCCGGGCGCGTTCCCCAATCTCGGACTGACGGCGCAAATGAGCGTCGGCAATACAGCGCTGGTCAATGTGGGCTATGACGCTGACGCAGTGGTGCTGATGAGCGAAATCGACGCCATGCAGAATGCGGCGGTGGACTCGGCCGCGGCCGTGGCTTGCGGCGCGGCCCTCGCGCCGCCAGGGTCGGTAGGCGCTTGTACCGGGCTCCTCAATGAGGCGAGCTATCCGCCGGCGGTGAACTATGCGCCGACATACTTCTTGGTGAATGGGCAGGCGTTCTCGAACACAAACCTTTCCGGCAACGCCATCGTCATGACCGATGCAGCCAGCACAGGCAACGTGCTGGTACGGTTGGTCAATGCGGGGCTGCGCACGCACGTGCCCTCGGTGGTGGGACAATCGCTGTCGCTGATCGCCGAGGACGGCAATGTGGCCCCGGGCAGCCCCAAGGTACAAAGCGAAGTGTTGATGCCGGCGGGCAAGACCGTCGACGCGCTGCTTACGCCGGCGAGCTCGCTGACGGCGGCGATCGTGGCCGGCACCTATACCAACGCGGCCTTCCCGATGTTCGATCGTGAGCTGGGTACGTCCACCGGCAATACACCGAACGGGGGTATTCATGGATTCCTGGTGTTGGCGGGCTCCGCGGCCAACGCGGCAACCGCCTTGGGCGCCTATACCCCGACTTCGCTGGCGGCTATTACCGCCAAGCTCAATGGCTCTACGTTTTCAGTGGGCGCCAACCTGACGAGCTTCAGCGCGAACGCGCTGGCCACTTCGGTGGGAATTTCCAATGCGGCCTTCGGCACCACCACAGCCGGCGCCTGTCCGACGACTACTTTCGCCGGGTCCGTGTCCAACAGTCCGCAGACGTGCACGACACTATTGGGCCAAAAGGTAACGCTGCGGCCGAACGGGTCATTCACGATTACCCCCGCGGTGGGTAAGTCGTTCGTGGTCGCGGACAGTTTCGCATTTTACGGCAACGGCACGCCTGGCCTGAGCGCCACGGTCACCTTGACGGGATGTCTGACCGGTTGCGATACCGTTACCGCCAACAGCCTGACATTTCCCAATCTCGCGTTCCCCAACTCCCGCTTCTGGTCGGTACGGAACGCTGCGGCGCTAAAGGTACCGGCGCCCGGTGTCCTGGCCGATACCAACCCCTCGCTGGCCGCTGCCAAGCTGAGCGACACGCCCCCGCAATTGCTGGATTCAAAAGGTCGACCGCTGCAGGCGGTGTTGACCGACAGCAGCGGCGTTCCCCTGAGTACGCCGTTGAGCTGGCTCCAGCTCAATAGTGACGGCTCGTTCACGGCCGCCAATTGCGCGGCGACGTTCCAGTTGACGGCCACGGTGCCTGCCGCCGCCACGCAGTGCACGTTTAACTTTATCGCCGTCGATCAATTGGGTTTTGCCAGCAAGGCGCAGAGCGTGACGATCAATTTTCCGAAGGGTAGCGGTGTGGTGACTAATCTGGTCGACACTGCGACCAAAGACACGACGGCGCCGCTCGCGGTCGCGGATTACAGTTGGGTGATCGAGGAGGACACGACCTATGTAACCACGCCTGGCGTGACACCACCGGTTGTGGGTGGCGTACCGCAGGCGTCGCTGGCGACCAGTTTTCACAAGAGTCACATGCCGCTGGTGGCGGTGGGCTGTACCGGTCCGCTCAGCTGCGGTGATGCCCAGACCATCAACGGCGGCGGTGCAGCCGGCGCGGGTCCGCGCGCATTGCCCGCCGACGTGGTCTTGGATCCGACCAAGCGGTACTACATTTCGGTATTGCCGGGAGACAGTGGCAACGCGTTTATCACGGGTTTCAATACGGACCCGAATGTCGATAACTCCTGTCTCAACCCGGCCGCAGCGGTTCAGTGCGGTCACTCCATGGGTGGCGCCACGATTCGGCCGCTGACCGCGGGCGCCACAACGTATCCTGCAACGAGAGTATTGGTCGAGCGCAATCCGTTGCCGACGGCCACGCTGGCGGTGTACATCTACGAGGACAATGCCCCGACCAACGGTCAGAATGACGCCAACGAAAGCGGGCTGGGCGGCTTCAGCATCATCGTGAACGACGTAGCGGGTCGCTCGGGCGACCCCGTAGGGCAGATCACTTACGATGCCTTGAACATGCCGTTGACCAACGCGCTGCTGGGCACGCCCGGGTGCCCGGATCTTGGCAACGCGACTTCGCATGGTGCGAACGGTACCGGCAACAATCTGACCGGGGTCGTCTACACCTGCCCGGACGGCATTGATCCAGCTACGGGTCAGCAGTACGCGCTGGCGGGCATCGCGCTCATCAAGAATCTGATGCCGGGTCGGTTCGACGTGCTGGCCAAGCCCAGCGCGGCACGCGAGGCCAATGGCGAGGTGTGGTACCAAACCGAGACGCTGGAGGGTACGCCCGGTCAGGACGCGTTCACCAAAGCGGGTGAGCCGAACTACTTCCAGGAATTTGGGTCACCTGGATTCCATACTTCCATCGGCTTTGTGAACCCCGCCCACGTCGCCAAGCAGGCGAGCAACTACGTGGCGGCCAACAATATTCCGTCGACCGCTTTGCACCACGTGACCGGCAGGGTCACCAACTTGCATATGTCGCGGCCCACCGAGGAGACCATGTATGACTCGGGATCCAACCAGGCGCTGTCGCAGACCACCTGCCTGGTCAGCATCAACCAGGGCGGCGTGAATTCTGAGACGGGGCTCAATCTGGGCTTCCAGACTTGTAAGCCCGACGGCACGTTCGATATTCCGAACGTTCCGGGCAGCGCCACCGGTGAGCAATACGAGTTGTTCGTCTGGGACGAGTGGTTGGATCAGATTCGAGCCTTCAAGGCTGTGACGGTCAAGATGGCGGACGTCCCGCTGCCCCCTATCCCGGTGTTCACGTGGTTTACGCGCGTCGAAGCGAGTATGTTCATCGACGCCAACCAGAACGGCGTGCGTGATCCGGGTGAAGACGGTGCGAATCAACTGGCCATCAATATTCGGTTTCGAGATGGCAGTATCTCCAACGTTCTGAAGACGGACACGAACGGTCGTGCGACCTTCGCAGAGCTGTTCCCGTTGTTCAACTGGTACGTGACCGAGGCCGACACCACCCGCTATCATCTGGGTCCGGTGAATATCACCGTCGACGCTGGTGGTCCGGTGGCGACGGATGCCTTCGATCCGGGAATGCTCAATTCGCACTACAAGGCCGTTCCCCCCGGCACCGTCTCGTCGAATCCGGCCGATCCGACTTTCACCAACCGTGTAGATCCGGACGGCACCCTTTATGAAGGACTGCAGGGCTTTATCGGCCAGACCGCCAAGATCGACTGGGCACGCTGGCAGTTCGGCAAGACCATTGCCAACGACGCCAACGGCAAACCCACTACGACTCTGGAGGCTCTCGGAGTTGAAGAGAATGGGGGTATAGCTGGCTTTGTGGCCTACGCCACCACCCGTGGATTCGACGATCCGGCCATGTATGTTCAGAACCTGTGGACGCCGGGTGTGCCGCGGGTGACGGTCAATCTGTACGCCAAGACGACCAATGCCGACGGCACCTCGAGCCTGGAGCTGGTGGACACGACCACCTCGAACAGCTGGGACGATTATGTGAATCGAACCGGCGCCTACGCTGGCCTGCCGGCCATGCAGTGTCCCGGGCAGACGCCGGGCGTGACTACAACACCGTATAATCCGGCCAGCAATGACCCGTTCGTGAACTACACGCTCGGCGCCAGCAACCAATTCAAGTGCTACGACGGTTTCCACATGTGGAACCAGGTGCAGCAGGCCGTATATGACGGCGCGTACGTCTTTCCGACTGCGAACTACAAGTACGCGGGGTCATTCGTCGACGCCGCTCATTTGGGCAACAAACTGCTGCTGGGTAGCGTCATGCCAGGAAACTATGTCATCGAGATCGTTCCGCCGCAGGGCTATGAAGTGTTCAAGGAAGAGGACAAGAACATCCTGATCGGCGATGCTTGGATCGCGCCTCCCGCGTCGCAGTTTGGAACGCTGGCCAGCATATTCATTCTCCCCGACGCCGCGGTGCTGTCGCAGGATGCGAATCTGAATAATCTCAATCAAAACAACCCGACGCTGAACAATGGCGATGCGGGGCGAGCATTGGGGCGAGTACCCTGCGTCGGGGCCATCCACCGGGTGCCAGACTACCTGACCCTGTTTCCGAATTCGGGCCAGGTGGCGCCGTTTGCGGGGGCCGACAAGGCGCTGTGTGATCGCAAAGAAGTGGTGATGGAGCCGCACGGTGCGCCAGGGGCGATATTTGCGCTCTTCACGCCCACGCCGGTAGCCAGCCATTTCACCGGGTTGATTCTCGATGACGCGGCCAGCGAAGTGAATGCCACGTCGCCCGACTTCGGTGAGAAGTTCGCGCTGCCCTACGCGCCGGTGTCCATCAAGGACATCAACGGCAATGAGATCTCACGCGTGTACTCCGACCAGTGGGGCAATTACGACGGCGTGCTGTACTCCACATGGCAAGTGAGCGTGCCGAACCCGGCCGGATACTCGCCCAACATGATGATCACCTGCATGAACGATCCGGGCCCAATCCCGGATCCCAGTGGCGTGTTGGATTCGGCCACGGGCAAAGTGCGCCTGATCACAGACCCGCAGTACAACCCGAGTTTCAGTAACTTCTGTTACACGAATCCGTTCATGCCCGGCATGACGGTGTACCTCGATACGCCCGTGCTGCCGGTGGCGGCCTTTGCCAATGGCTACCAGCCGGCCGACAGTGAGTACCCGGTGGGCACGCCTGCGATCAAGCGAGTGGACGGCAATGTAACCGGCACGTTTGGGCCGTACCTGACGACCGCCGGCGGAACGCTGACCATCCAGGCACTGGGTGACAAGGTGATTCCAAACCCGGCCTACCAGGGTCCGGTAGCGGCGCTGGATACGAGCGCCAACAAGGCGCTATTTGGCGCAAAGACGATCACGCGTCACTACGGCTTCGGCGCACGGGCCGCCGGAGCGGGTGGATCGCGTGTGCAACTCGTGAACACTACGAGCGGTCAGGCCACTCCGTTGGGCACGACTGGGGCGAGTTGGACCGACGCGCAGATCGTCGCTACGGTGCCGGCTCTAACCGCGGGCAATTATCACCTTGAGATTCGCGACGCCAATGGCCGCACCTCAATCGATAGCGCCATAGTCACGATAGGTGGCCCGGCGCCGCTGCTGGTGACGACTCGAACGGGATTCGCGAATTCATACCCCACCATTCAGAGCGCCATTGACGTTGCGGCGCCCGGATCGTTGATTCTGGTCGACGCCGGCACCTACAACGAGCTGGTCGTCATGTGGAAGCCGGTGCAGTTGCAGGGCGTAGGCGCTGAGTCGGTGATCGTCAATGCCGCCAAATACCCCACGCAGAAGCTGCAGTTGTGGCGGCCGAGTATCAACAGTCTGTTTGGTATCGACTTCAAGAACGATCCGACGGGCAATACACTGGTGGCGAAACCCCAGGTCGATGCGCTGCCGACGCAGGAGATTATTGGAGGCATTGTGTTGCTCGAGCCCTCGGTGCTGTCCACCGAAGAGGGCGCCGGCATCACGGTGCTGGCCAAGAATGGCCCCGCCACGCGTCGAATCAATGACGATCCTGGTGTCAATACGCCTCTCGCGGATTGCGCGTACTTGACCAATCCGGCGCCGCCGTTGGCCGCATACAGCGATTATCCGGTACCCGGTGGCACGGCGCACTTGATGGCTGAGAGCAATTTCAATTGCGCGTCCTCTCGCATCGACGGCTTTTCGGTGACGGGCGGTGACGCGGGCGGTGGCATCTATGTCAACGGCTGGGCCCATGGGCTCGAGATCGCCGACAATCGCGTATTCGGCAATGCTGGCGCTCTCAATGGCGGCGTGCGCATCGGCATCCCATTCCTGGAGGCGTTACCCAATCCTCCGGCGAACGGCTTCCAATACAACCGCGACGTGCACATCCATCACAATGCCATTACACGCAATGGCACGGTGGAAGGCACGCCGGGGGCCGGCACAGCGGCCAACGTCACCGGCGCAGGCGGTGGCCTGACGTTGGCGACCGGGTCCGACAATTATCGGGTGGATCACAACTGGATCGCTGGGAATTTCGGCTCTGGAGATGGCGGTGGCCTAGGTCATATCGGCTTGAGCCGCAATGGCTCGATCAGCTTTAATACCATCATCTTCAATCAGAGCTACCAGCAGACGGCGGCAGCGCACGGCGGTGGCATCGTGGTTGAGGGTGAGGCAGGAGCAAATGGCGTGGCGCTGGGCACCGGCAGCCTCTCGATCGACGCGAATCTGATTCAGGGCAACTTTGCCGAGACCGGTCACGGCGGCGGCATCCGACTGGCGCAGGTCAACGGTCAGGATGTGCTCAACAATCCCGGCCGCGTATCGCGTTGGTACAGCGTTTCGATCACCAACAATATGATTGTCAACAACGTCGCCGGCTGGGCGGGTGGCGGCATTTCGATGGTGGATACGCTCAATAGCTCGATCGTCAACAATACGATTGCCTCGAACGACAGCGTCGGTATCGCGGGCGTCATATTGCAGACGGACGGCACCACGGTCACCGGCAGGGCGAATCCGGCCGGTATTGCGACTGAGCCGACGGCCGACGCCTTGAAGGCGGCGATCACAGCCGCGATTCCGGGTGCGCAGACTCCGACCTTTAATTTAACGCCGGCGCTGACCGTGCCCGAGTTAGGGCGCGTCACCAGTGGTTTAGCTGCCGGCACGGTCATTGCGCCGAATTCGGCTGCGGGCGCGGCGACCTTCCTGGGCGAGGCGGCGGCGGTGCCTCCCGTGCATACAAACGCGTGGTACACCAGCTTCCTGGGGCAATACACGGCTGCTCTGGCTGCCTTGCAGAGCGTTCCGCAACTACAGGCGAATGCTCAGATTTCGAGCCCCGTGCTGTACAACAATATTCTGTGGCAGAACCGCTCGTTCTACTTCTCGAGCGCCGTGGCACAGGCGGGCGCGGGGGCTCTGTACGCTCCGGGTCTTTATGCGTCTAATACCAATGGCGTGAACGGTCAGGGTACCGGTACCGCTACCTTGGTACAGCAGACAGTGGTCGGTGCTTGCGATCAGGCAAATGCCAAGTACTGGGATCTGGGCGTAGTGGGCGATGCTTCACCGACGCCGGGTGCTGTGGCACTCAATCCCTCCTACTCCACGCTGACGGCGAATGTGGGTTACGCCGGCACGAACCTGAACTACCCCACCACCTCGCCGCTGGTGAAACAGTACTGCAACGGCTCGCGCGCTTATCCGGACGCGCAGTTTGAGCCGGGCGCGGGACTGTTGGAGTCTTTTGTGATGCAGCCGAGTATGACGCTCGACGAGGCGGGCAACTTCGTGAACCTGTCGTATGGTCCGCTCTCTCTGGCGGATCCGGTGTTGGCCGGTGGGATCGTCTTCGGCGATTACCACATCACTTCGGGGCTAGGCGGTGGCGTCGGCGCGTTCGGTGGGATCAGCGCACCGGGCCACGACTTTGACACCCAGCCGCGTCCTACTGGAGCGGGTGCCGGCGCGCGTTGGGACAGCGGTGCGGACCAGTTCGCCGCTACCGCAGGGACCTGCCTGGCGTATGACCCGGCCAGTCTGAGCTTTGCCTCGCCCCTGAATGTGACGACCGCGGCGCAGATGGTTACGGTGTACAACACGTGCATCGGCGCGACGACGGTACCGACGATCGCCCTCACTAATGTTGGCGGTGGTAATGGTGCTGGCCAATTTGCGGTGACCCAAGACTGCGCCGCGCCGCTGGGCACAGGCGGTAGCTGCGTGATCAGCGTGACCTTCACGCCGACGTCAGTAACGCCCGCCACGAAGCAGGCCAATGTGACGGCGGGCGGTGCTCCCGTCGTGTCATTGAGCGGCGCGGTCGTGGTACCCACTTTCACGGTCACGCCGGCCACGTCGGCGAACGGCACGCCTGGCCGGTTCAATTTCGGCAGCTCACCGCTCCACGTTCCAGTGCTGAGCACAGCGCTGAATGCGCAGGCCTTTACCATCACCAACACGTCGACGGGCGGGTTGGCCGTGGTGATTACCAGCCTGCCGATCAGCGGTGCTCAAGGCAACCAGTACTCGGTGGTTCAAACTGCGCCCAATGCCTGCCCCATCGGCGGCACGGGACTGGCACCGGGTGGAAGCTGCCTGGTGACGGTACAGTTCCTGCCCACGGTTCTGTCGGCGACTCCCAAGAATGGGACGCTGACCGTAAACGTCGCGGGTGCGGTAGCGCAGTCGGTGTCTATGACCGGTACGGCGAGCACGGGTGGTGTGATATCGCCGGCTCCCTCACCGGTGGCCTTCGGTACGGTCGCGAATACCACGCCCGTTATGGCGCTGGTTACGGTGACCAACAATGTGCCGACGGGCGGCGCCGGACTGGTGATCACCGGCGTGACGCTGCCGACGAGCGCCGGAACCCGCTATGCGATCGTGACCGGAGCGGGCAGCACATGCCTGTCGAATCCGGCGGGAACGGTGCTACCCCCGGGGGGCACCTGTACCGTCACCGTGTCGTTCACAGCGCGGGCCACAGGTACGGCGGCGCTTCGCAGCGGCACGCTGAGGATTACGGGCGACGGCGCGCCGGCATTTGTGAACGTCGGGCTGACCGCGACAGCGCGTTAGCCCGTGCCGACTGACTCCGGTGGCGAAGGGTTGCCGCCGGAGTCAGAGTGCCCCGGCGCGCGGGCCGCGAAGCGCGGGTTGGGCAAAAAGGGTTGGACGGCGAGTGTGAAGTCCATCCTTGACCTGCCCAGCTCAACCACTGCATTGTGACGCATTATGCGAACAGCAATCGGAATGTGTGCGGCAGGCGCAGCCCTTTTGGTTACAGTGTCGGGGTGCGTTGGCGGACGGACGGCTATGCGGCCGACCGCAGCGGTGGGCGCGCCGGCAGCGGCCGCAGTGCCTGACGCCGGGGTGTGGCATGCCCGCCAGAGCCTACTGGTGCAACGGCGCTACGGTATCGATGTCGTTGGAGTGAAACGACTGGCCTCGGGCTGGATGCTGGAGATGAAATACCGCGTAATGGATCCGGTCAAAGCCGCGCCTTTTGGCAATGAGCATCTGCGGCCTTATATGATTCACGATAAGAGTGGTGCCAGACTGGCGGTGCCGTCGATGGAGAACATCGGCGAACTTCGACAGTCGGGTCGACTCAAACCTGATCAGGACTACTATATGTTGTTTGGTAATGCGAACCAGCTGGTGCAGCCCGGAGATTTGGTCACCGTGGTGGTGGGCGCGGCACGAATCGAGGGCATGGTCGTTGAGTAACAATAGCTTTGGCATACGGCGATTGGCCGCAGCCCTTGGTGCTGCAATGCTCACGGTGACTCTGCTCGGAGCGGCGCGCGCCGAGGAACCTGGAGCGGCCGAGATCGTGGCCGCCAACGAATCCGCCCGTGGCGGTGTCGAAATGTGGCGACGCGTCCACACGCTGGGGTTCGCGGGCCAAATGCGCGTGCCGCCGGTATTGAGTGGGCCGCGGGCGTCGCGCGCCGAACGCGGCAAACTCGATCCCATCGCCATACCCTTTGTGATGGCGCTCAAGCGACCGAACCTAAGTCGCTTGGAGATTCTCTATCGCGGTGAGCCCGTGGTGAAGATTTTCGACGGCAAGGATGGGTGGATGCTTCGCAGCATGGACAACCAGTGGCTGACGGTGGCCATGCCGGCCAATATGGCAATGGCAGAGTCGGAGCAGGCCAGTCTTGACGGACCATTGATTGACGCAACGGCCAAGGGCCACAAAGTGGCACTGGAGGGGACCGACCTTCTCGAGGGCGGGCCGGCGTATCGCCTTGCCGTGACCCTGCCAAGTGGGGTCGTGCAGCACGTTTGGATCGACAAGGCGAATTATCTGGATGTCAAGATGGATGCGGTGCGCGAGATCAATGGTCGCGCGCTGCCGGTGGCGATATGGTTCGGCGACTATAAGGTCACTGAAGGGCTGATGATCCCTCGCCGCGTCGACACACGCACGCTGGATGGCACGCCGGTGGAATCCATGAGCATCGATTCGGTTAGCGTCAATCCGCAAATCGAGGCGCCGCGCTTCAATAAGCCGCCCGCGGCGCCGGCCAATAGCGGCGCGGCAAAGAAACCCTAGGAGTTTGTTGTGAATAATTTGTTCCGATCTCTGCTCGTGACTACGGCAATTCTGGCCGTACCGACTGTGCACGGGGCGCAGCCAGCAGCCGCCCCGCAACGCGCTGCCGCCGCATTGACGGCCACAAACTCACTCGGACCGACCGAGGTCAAGTTGCGTCCCACAACTTTGACGGCCGCGCAGATTGTGGAGCGCAATGCGGCTGCTCGCGGTGGCTTGGATTCGTGGCGGAAGATTGCGACGCTGGCAACGGCGGGCAAAATGGATGCCGGACGGGCGCGGCAGGTCCGACCCGAGGATTATGCGGCCGGTCACAAGCGTCCGCTCACGGGTCCTGGATCCGACTCGGATCGCGGCACCATGGTGCAGGTGCCGTTCGTCATGGAATTCAAGCGACCGCGCAAAGCGCGTGTAGAGATTGACTATCATGGCCAAAAGGCTGTTCAGGTCTACGACGGAACTAAGGGCTACAAGCTCAGACCGTTTTTGAATCGCGCCGATTGGCAGCTGTTCAGCGCAGAAGAGGCCAAAGCCGCCGCCATGCAACAGGAGTTGGATGGTCCGCTGCTGGACTACGTTGCCAAGGGCACCAAGATAGCGGTCGAGGGTATGGGGGCCGTCGAGGCCCATGACGCTTACCGGCTCAAGCTGACCTTCAAAGACGGCCAGGACGAGCGCCTGTGGGTGGATGCGACGAGTTTTCTCGAGGTGCGCATCGACACGATTCGCAAGGTCAGCGGCCGGCCACGTTCGGTGGTGACCTACTTGCGCGACTATAGGACGGTCAACGGCGTCAAGATCCCGTTCCTTAGTGAGACACAGGTTGAGGGTCGGCCTGATCCGGAGCGGATCGTAGTGGAAACTGCGACGGTCAATCCGACGCTGGACGACAGCCGCTTCGTGCCGCCGCTGGATGGCGTTGCAGCTAGATTGGCCGTGCCGAAGAGCTAGCAACTGAAAGTTTTCGCTCTCGGTATCGTGCTCGCTCTGGGGCTGCTCAGTTCCCAGCTGACCTGTGGGCGGGCGTTTGCCGCAGGTACCGAGTTTCCGGCTCCGGGCGAAACGTCTTACGCCGCGGGACAGCGAATATACCGCGAGGGCGTACTGCCCAACGGCGACGCGCTGCTAGGGATCCGCGAGCAAGGCACGCCATTGGTGGGCGCCGCGGCGGCTTGCGTCAACTGCCATCGTCGCAGCGGCCTAGGCAGTTACGAGGGTACCACCGTGGTACCGCCGATTATCGGCAAGTACCTGTTGCGGGGGCGGCAAGACAATGTCGAGGACATGTCGATGCCGCATATCCCAGGGTATGTGCCCAATCGCGAGCCCTACACGACGGAGACGCTGGCCGCAGCCCTTCGAACCGGCGTGGCGCCGGGTGGGCGATCGCTCGGTTACCTTATGCCCCGCTATGCACTTGACGAAGCGTCGATGGGTCAACTGACGAATTATCTCGAACATTTGACCAGCGCAGCGGTTCCCGGGGTCTCAGACACGGAATTGGATTTTGCAACCGTAATCACGCCCGATGCGGATCCCGTGGCGCGGGATGGCATGCTGGAAGTGCTGAATCACTTCGTTGGTGGCCAGAACAAGGTCATTGCGGCCGAAGTCCGGCCCATGAAGGCAAATCGCGAAATCATGTATCGGGTGACGCGTCGTTGGCGATTGCACGTCTGGACGCTGAGCGGTGCTCCGGATACCTGGCAGCGGCAACTGAGCGCGAAGTTGGCGGCCGAACCGGTATTCGCGGTAATTTCCGGTATTGGTGGGCGGACCTGGCAACCCATCCATGAGTTTTGCGAGGCACACTCAATTCCGTGCCTGTTCCCCAATGTTGATGCGCCGGTGATCGCCGAGCAGGACTTCTACCCGGTTTATTTTTCTCGCGGCGTGCTGCTCGAGGCTGATCTCATGACGCACGTTTTGCCCGCTGGCGGGCGAATCGTGCAGATTTATCGCGAGACGGATATCGGCGCGACGGCGGCCCGAGCCGTCCGCGAGCGCGAGCGAGCCAAGGGAGTGACGGTTCTGGATCGCGCGCTGGGCACGGGTCCAGCTGACTCGATACGACAGGCTCTCGCGGAGCTGCACCCGGGCGATCATCTGCTGCTCTGGCTGCGGAACGCCGACCTGAAGGCGCTGCCGGAAGGGCTGCCGAACGGAGTGGAGGTCTATGCGTCGGGATCAATGGGCGGACTCGAGAACGCGCTGCCGCCCACAACGTGGCGGCCGCATTTTCACCTGACCTACCCGTTCGATCTGCCGGATGCCCGCCGTGTGCGCATGAACTTCCCGTTGGGCTGGATGCGCATTCAGGGCATCGCGGTGGTAGATGAGCGCGTGCAGTCCGACACCTACCTCGCGTGTCAGATTCTGTCCGAGGCGCTGGGTCATATGCTCGATAGCTTCGTCGGCGACTTCCTGATGGAACGACTGGAACTGATGCTCAGCTCGCGACTGGTCAGCGCGTATTACCCGCGACTCGGGCTTGCGCCCGGGCAGCGATTTGCCTCCAAAGGCGGCTACCTGGTTCACTTCGTGAGGCCTACAGGTACGGAAATTGCCGCCGACGGTGATTGGATTGTGCCCTGATACCGCCGCAATTCCGCGTCGGCGGCCGCGTACGCGCGTCGGCGGCCGAGTACGCGCGTCGGCGGCCGAGTACGCGCGTCGCTGCCAGGGCGCTGTTGCGGACGGGTTGTCACAGGAACTGTGGGGTAGTC
>Ga0075017_100000314_pt1 | contig 25813 bp, 27 predicted proteins | sample AleBraG_ABR_2012_FD_71475 | JGI IMG/M metagenome (GOLD analysis project Ga0075017, IMG submission 71475) | Freshwater sediment microbial communities in response to fracking from Pennsylvania, USA - Alex Branch Run_MetaG_ABR_2012 | ecosystem: Environmental > Aquatic > Freshwater > Creek >... | reverse complement strand
GCCGCAAAGAAGCGGCAGCCACGCCTTCCACAATCATCAGCAGGATGAAGGCAGGGATCGCGAGATGAATGAGATTCGGCACGCGCACAAGCTCCGAGAGTGCGTTTGCCTAAGAATAGCCCCGTTTGCAGCAGTCTGCTACTTCGCTACCGCCACCGGAACTGTTGCCAGCGCCAGCTTAGCGACGGCAATGGTCCGCTCGATGTCAGCCTCGGTATGGGCTGCTCCGAGAAAAGCCGCCTCAAACTGCGAGGGCGGCAGGTAAATGCCGTTCTCGAGCATCACACGGAAGAAGCGCCCAAAAGCGTCAGTATCCGCGCTCGACGCCGTGGGCCAACCTGTAACCGCCTTTGCGGTGAAGAACCAGGTGAACATGGAGCCAACGCGATTGGTGGACATCGGAATGCCTAGGGCTTTTGCCGCCGCGGCCACTCCTGAGACCAGCTTGGCGCTCAACTTGTCGAGCTGCGTGTAGATTTCGCGGTGCGTGCGAAGGTACTTCAGAGTCGCCAGTCCCGCCGCCATGGCGAGCGGATTGCCGGAGAGCGTGCCCGCCTGGTACATAGGCCCCAGCGGCGCAACCATGTCCATGATTTCTGCGGGTCCGCCGTAGGCGCCCACGGGCAAACCGCCGCCAATGATCTTGCCCATGGTGGTCAGATCGGGCTGAATCTGGTAGAGCTCCTGTGCTCCGCCGAATGCCAGACGGAAGCCGGTCATGACTTCGTCGAAGATCAGCACCGTTCCTTCGCGTTGCGTGATGGCGCGAAGCGCTTCCAGATAGCCCCGTCCCGGAGGCACACAACCCATGTTGCCGACGACCGGCTCCACAATGACACAGGCGATCTGCTTATGGAACTTGGCGAATGCTGTGTCCAGCGCTTCCGTGTCGTTGTACGGCAAAGCCAAGGTGAACTGCGTGAATTCTTCCGGAACGCCCGCCGAACCCGGAATTCCCAGGGTAGCCACACCCGACCCGGCTTTCACCAGCAGTGCGTCGGCGTGTCCGTGATAGCAGCCTTCGAACTTCACTATGTATTTGCGCTTGGTATAGGTCCGCGCCAGGCGAATGGCCGACATGGTCGCTTCCGTTCCAGAACTCACGAAGCGCACCTTTTTCATGTGTGGAAACGCCGAGAGGACCACTTCCGCCAGATCGGCCTCTGCCGGAGTGGAGGCGCCGAAGCTCGCGCCGTTCTTTGCCGCAGCCGTGATGGCTTCGACGACCTCGGGGAAAGCATGACCCAGAATCAGTGGCCCCCAGGACCCGACATAGTCAATGTATTCGTTGCCGTCGGCGTCCCAGATGTGGGAACCTTGGCCGCGCACAATGAACGGCGGCTCTCCGCCCACGGAACCAAACGCTCGCACCGGCGAGTTGACGCCTCCCGGAATCATGCTCTCGGCGCGTTTCTGCAACTTGCGCGACACATCCATTTTGCGGGTCATGGGCTCCTCTTGGTTGCTCTTTAGGAACTAATATAGCAGTCGCTTGCTTCCCAACAGCGCGACCGGTCACGGCCCCGTGTGATCACGCGCCCGGCAAAATTCATGGGAAATTTACGTTTCGGCAATACCTGCGCAACAGGCCGTAGATAGGGTTAGAGCATTCGACACGCCCTTCTAACCGGGAGGGTAAGGACAGTTTCGGGGGCTCCGAACTGTCCTTTCTCTTTTTCGTGCCAAGACTTGGTCGGCTTGTTCCTCCAGCAGTGATAACCTTTGTCTGTCCAAGTTCTTACGATCTCCCGGATTTTTCCGTCTCTGATGTTCGCGACAAAGCGCAATTTGAAGTCAAGTCTTGGTGGTTCGCTGACCACTGTCGCCTTCGTCATGGGCCTCACGTTGTCGCTTGCGGCACAAAACGAAACAACCGTTCCTCCCGCCGATCCAGACGATCCAGCAACGTTTTTCGCGCACTCCAACACCAGCCGTTTTTGGATTTCGGGTCAGTCGAACATCATCACGCAGTGGCATCCATCCTTTCCCGCCAATTACAGCGGAGCGAACTCGCTCCGGCCCCAGGCAGAACATGCCACCTCCAGCGTCGAGACCCTGCACCTGGGACTGGCCGCTACACACACGACCGAGCTTTTTATCGATATTGAATCGGCGAATGGAGGCGGCATCAGCGACGCGCTCGGTCTGGCCGGGGCCACGAATCTTGACGTCGTTCGCAATCCGATGCTAGGCGCCAAACCTTACCTGGCGCGCGGGCTCGTCCGGCAGATTATCCCGTTGAGCAACAAGATGGTGGAGGCCGAACGCGCGCCCTATTACCTGGCGACCCAGCTACCCGAACGGCGCATCGAGTTGCGCTTCGGCAAAATGGGCACGAACGAGTACATGGACCTGAACGATGTGGGCAGCGACAGCCACTACCAGTTTCTCAACTGGACGGTGGACAACGCCGGCACCTACGACTACGCCGCTGACACGCGCGGTTATTCCGTTGGACTGCTGGCCGAGTACCACGATCGCGGCTGGGCGTTCCGCTTTAGCGAGATGCTCATGCCCAAGGTTGCGAATGGCATTGAGCTGGAGTGGAACTTGCGGCGGGCGCGGGCCGAGAACATGGAACTCGAGCTGCACCCGGCGCTGGTCGCCAAGCGCGGAACCGCGATCCGGCTGCTTTCGTTCGTCAACCACGCCAACATGGGTGTCTACAAACAGGCCATCGCCGACTTTCTTGCAGGCAAAACACCACGGCCGGAGATTGCCGCTCACCCCCTGCAAACCAAAGTCAAGTACGGGTTTGGAGTGAACCTGCAACAGGAAGTGACGTCTCATCTGCGAGCCTTTGCCCGCTGGGGTTGGAACGAAGGTCAGCACGAATCGTACGCCTACACCGAAGTCGACCAGACAGTCCAACTCGGTGCCGACTACAGCGGCGCACAATGGAAGCGCAAGTCCGACAAAGTCGGCGCCGTATTCGTCTCTAACGGAATTTCAGCGGAGCATCAGCGCTACCTGGCGCTGGGCGGGCAGGGATTTCTGCTCGGCGACGGCGCGCTGAATTACGGCAGAGAGAACATCTTCGAGACTTACTACACGGCGCACATCTGGCGCGGCCTCTCTGCCGGATTCGACCTGCAGCACATCAACAACCCTGGCTACAATCGCGACCGCGGACCGGTGCTCGTGCCGGGCGTGCGCGTGCACCTGGAATTCTGAGTGGGCTTTTCTCACGAGTCCTTGCGTTCCTGAGCTGCGAACCGATAAATTCGTAACTCGCGAGGCCTCTTTCTGAACCGTTACAACGGACATTCCATGGTGGGTGCGCTACGGCGCGTCCTGGTATGCACGCCGGAAGCGGCCGGCTGGAATTCGCCGCAAAGCACCGCGCGTTGGAAAGAACTTGGTTTTCAGCATCCCCCCAATTTCCCTCGCGCAGCAGAGCAGCATGCCGCTCTTTGTCGTGAACTTGAATCGGCGGGCGTGGAGTTGGCTTACCTTTCCGGTTCCTGTCAGCTCACGCTCGACTCCGTCTATACCCATGATCCGTCGTTGCTCACCGATTTCGGTGCGATTCCGTTCAACACGGGCAAGGCAACCCGCGCCATCGAAGCCAGAAACCACGCCGCGTTTTATTCGCTAGCCGGCATTCCGATACTTGGAGAGGTCGTCGCTCCCGGCAAGGCTGAAGCTGGCGATATGGTTTGGCTGGACGCGAGAACGCTGCTTGTCGGCCTTGGCTACCGCACGAACCTGGCGGGTGTCGAACAACTGCGAGGCCTGCTGCGCGGAGAAGGAGTTGCGGTGCTGACCGCGCCTCTCCCTTACGGTGCCGGCCCCGGTGCATGCCTGCACCTCATGTCGTTGATCAGCCTGCTGGACGAGCGAACAGCTCTTGTCGATCTGCCGTGGCTCGCCGTCGAGACCGTGGAACTGCTGACAGGGCGCGACTGTCGTTTCATCGAGATTGAGTACAGCGAGCGCGAGACAATGGCGTGTAACGTTCTGTCCTTAGGGAAGGGCCATTTGCTGGCCATCGCCGAAAATAGCAAGACAAACGACAAGCTTCGTCATGCCGGCTTCGACGTGCGGACATTCTCCGGGACGGAAATCTGCATCAATGGCGGCGGCGGTCCAACCTGCCTCACCCGGCCTCTTCTCCGGGACTAGTACCTCCGGTACCAACCCTGCGATTGACGACAAGCGCGGCGACTCGCCAGACTGGAAGGTCATGAAGAAGCTCCGAGTCGGCATCCTCTTCGGCGGACGCAGCGGCGAGCACGAAGTCTCGCTCCTTTCCGCCACCTCCGTCCTCAACGCAATTGATAAGAACAAGTACGAAGTGATTCCTATCGGTATCACGAAGGAAGGCCGCTGGGTGACCGCGGTCGACGCCGAGCGCCTGCTGAAAGGCGACCCCTTGCACGAACCGCGCCACCTGCGCGCGGGCGATCCCGACACCACGCCGCCGGCCGCGATTCTGGCGCAGGGAGAATCTGTCGTCATCCCGCCGGTGCCACGGGCCGAGGGAACAATGATGCCGTTCCAGACCGACACCGGCAAAGCACTGGAGCGGCGCTGGTCGGACCATGCGATCAATGTCGACGTCATCTTTCCCGTCCTGCACGGGACGTTCGGCGAAGACGGCACGATTCAGGGTCTGCTGGAGCTGGCTGATCTCGCCTACGTCGGCGCGGGAGTGCTTGGTTCTGCTGCGGGGATGGATAAGGACGTGATGAAGCAGTTGTTTCGCTCCGCAGGCCTGCCCATTCCGAAGCATGTAACAGTTCTGCGCAGCGAGTGGGAAAAGAATCCGGAGCAGGTACAGCAGCTGGTCGAGAGCCACTTGGAGTACCCGGTGTTCGTGAAGCCGGCGAACCTCGGATCCTCGGTTGGAATCGGAAAAGCGCATGACCGCAAAGAACTCGGTTCTTGCCTCGACGAAGCGGCGCGCTACGACCGCAAAATCGTCATCGAGCAAGGCGTGGGCGGAAAGAAACACAAGGCGCGCGAGATCGAGTGTGCGGTGCTCGGCAATGATGCACCGCAGGCTTCCGTTCCAGGTGAAATTGTGCCCTGCAAGGAGTTCTACGATTACGACGCCAAGTATCTTGCTGAAGGGTCAGAGCTCATCATCCCTGCGAAACTCACGAAAGCCGAGACCCGCAGCGTAAGAAATATGGCAATTGGCGCTTTCCGTGCGGTGGACTGTTCCGGTCTCGCCCGCGTCGACTTCCTCATGGAACCCGGCAACCGCAAGATCTACGTGAACGAGATCAACACCATGCCCGGCTTCACTTCGATCAGCATGTATCCCAAGCTCTGGGCCGCGTCGGGCGTGCCTTATGCGGAGCTAATCGACCGCCTCATCCAACTCGGCCTGGAGCGGCACGCCGATAAGAAGCGGAACAAGTACAGCAAAGAATAATCCGCTACTCCGGGAACCTTCCCCCGCGCGCCGGGTTCCATTATCCTGACGGTATGTCCCTGATGGATGCCCCGGAATACGACCCGGCAAAAGAGCGCCGCAGAAACATCATAATTGGCGTCGCAATCTTCCTAGTCCTGTTGCTCGGCTTGCTAGGCTGGCTCTACCGTTTCTGGCCACAGGAACGAATCGCCGACCGGTTCTTCACCGCGCTCGAGCAGAAAGACTTCGAGAGAGCCTACGGCATCTGGTGGAACGACCCCGACTGGAAACAGCATCAGGAGAGATACGCCAAGCAGTACGCCTTCAACGAGTTCTATCGCGATTGGGGATTGGGCGGCGAATGGGGCGTCGTGAAGTCACACAAAGTCAGCGCCTCGGGAAATTGCCGACCTGCCGGGACCGGCGTTGTAGTTGAAGTGATCGTGAACGGCCGGGTCGAGCCCGCCCGCCTCTACATTGACAAGAAAGACAAGACGCTGAGCTTTCCGCCCTGCTGACCGTTCACGGCGGTCCGCGACTTAGCTGCACAGCGCCGCGATCGTCTTCTCGAGCGCCGTTTCGTCCGAGGTCTGCAGCGCCGTCTTCGAGCGGACAATGCTCCGCATCAGTCCCCACAACACTTTTCCCGGACCGACCTCTACGAATGTCTCCACGCGCTTGGCGACCAGACTGCGAATGCTCTCGTCCCATCGAACCGCGGCTGTAACCTGGCGAACCAGCGCGTCGCGGCTGGCCTCGGCATCCGTCACCGCGACGGCATCCACGTTGCATATCACGGGAACCGCAGGGTGCTGGAACGCCAGAGCGCTCAGATCCTTCTCCAGCCGATCCTGTGCGGGCTGCATCAGCGAGCAATGGAAGGGTGCGCTCACGGGCAGCGATATTGCTTTCTTTGCGCCACGTTCCGTAGCGAGAGCAATGGCGCGCTCAACGGCCGCCTTATGCCCGGATATCACCAACTGCTCGGGCGAATTGATATTCGCCGGATCGCACACCTCTCCCTGCGCCGCATCGGCACAAACCTGGCGCACTTTGTCGGCTTCCATGCCCAGGACGGCCGCCATAGCGCCCACACCAACGGGAACTGCTTCCTGCATATACTTGCCACGTTTACTCACGGCGCGCACGGCGTCGGCGAAGCTCAGCGTTCCGACCGCAACGTGAGCTGAATATTCGCCGAGACTGTGTCCGGCAACGAAGCCAGCTTGGATGCCGTGCTCCGCGAGGACTCGCCACGTGGCTACCGAGACGGTCAGGATCGCAGGCTGAGCAAATTCAGTGAGGCGCAACTGCTCTTCCGGGCCTTCAAAGCAGAGCTGCGAAAGCTTCATGCCAAGCGCTTGGTCAGCTTCCTCAAACGTCTGTTTTGCTATGGCATGCTTCTCGGAGAGTTCCCTGCCCATACCCACGGTTTGCGACCCCTGGCCCGGGAAAAGAAATGCGATGGAAGGGTTCATGATTTCCTTTTGCGTGGATTATTGAATTGGTTCAGCGATGGCGATAGCGCCATCCAGGCTACGCTTTAACCGCCAACCGCAACGTGCGTGGGCAGCACTGCCAAACCATTCTCGATCTTTTCATTGATCCCGCGCGAGGCAAACTCGGAGGCAACACGCAGCGCGTTCTTGATGGCATTGGCGTTGGATGAACCGTGACTCACGATGCATACGCCTTTCAGGCCGAGCAGCGGTGCTCCGCCGTATTCGGCGTAGTCCAGACGCTTCTTGAAATCGGAGAATGCGCTGCGCGAGAGCAGATAACCGACCTGGCGGCTGATGGTGGCGCGCAGCGTTTCTTTCAGAGTGGCGCGAACCAGATTGACCACGCCTTCTGAAATCTTCAGCGCTACGTTGCCCACGAACCCGTCGGCCACAATGACTTCGACCTGCCCGTTGTAAAGATCGCGCCCTTCAACATTGCCGATAAAGTTGAGTGACAGTTGCTTTAAGAGTGCATGTGCCGCACGGGTCAGTTCGTTGCCTTTGGTTTCTTCCTCGCCAATGGACAGCAGGCCGACCCGCGGCCGTCGCGTACCAAAAATACTGCGGAAGTAGATCTCCCCCATGACCGCGAACTGCTCAAGGTTCTCCGGCTTGCAATCGACGTTGGCGCCGACATCCAGCAAGATCGACGCCGTCCCTAGCGCATTAGGAAAAACTGCCGCCAGGGCCGGCCGATCCACACCGGGCAACGCTCCCAGCACCATCTTGGCGGTAGCCATGGCGGCGCCGGTGTTTCCGGCGGTCACAAATCCGTCCGCACGGCCTTCGCGCACCAGGCGCAACCCCACCCGCATGGACGAGTCGCGCTTCGACCGAACGGCCTGCGCCGCCTTGTCCTCCATGGTGATGTATTCGCTGGCGTGAATGATTTCGATCGGCAGGTCGCGAGCCGAATGCCGCGCCAATTCAGCCTGAATGATTTCCTCGCGCCCGACGAGGAGAACACGAATCCCGAACTGGCGTGCGGCTTGAATCGCGCCTTCAATCTCGGGTTTGGGCGCCTTGTCGGCGCCCATCGCATCCAGAGCTATGACGCTCGCCATGAGGCTCTAATCTAGCTGGCTTCCTTCACTGGCACCACTTCGCGTCCCTTATAGTACCCGCATTTCGCGCAGGCGCGATGCGGCAATTTCCGCTCGTGGCAATTCGGGCACTCCGACAGAGAGCGCGTCTTCAGCGAGTCGTGCGCCCGGCGGGTGCTGGTGCGCTTCTTGGAGTGGCGTCGTTTTGGATTCGGCATAAGAATTCTTCTCCTGACCGCGGCATCCCTGCGGCGGCAATGATCAATGCTCTAACTGCTTCCGGATATCTTTCAATGCTGCCCAGCGCGGATCGGCGGCCTTCGCTTTACAGTCGCAGGGCCCCTGGTTCCAGTTGCGTCCACATATCGGACACAGGCCTTTGCAATCTTCCCGGCAGATCATCTTCAACGGCAGGGCCAGCAGAATCTGCTCGCGCAACACATCCACCAGTTCCAGCCCGTCGCCCTGATAGTAGCCGATCTCGGCTTCCGCGTCCGTCACCGACATTTCTTCCTTTCCGGCATCCGCCCCCTGCGGGCGATATAGCAGGTCAAAGTCACGCCCCACCGCGGTCACCACCGGCTCCAGACAGCGGGCACAAATCGTCTCCACGCTGGTCGAGAACTTGCCAGTCAGGCGGATGTCGAGCAGCGTTTCGTGCTTACCGTGCCGCTCGGCCACAACCTGGGCCCGGCCCGAGCTTTTCAGCACTGCATTCAGCCGCACATCAGGGACGAGATCCACCGAACCCGGCTGGAACTCCTCGGCAAAGTCCAGCGGATTGAACTCCAGCTCGTGAATATTGATAAACATCACAACCCCCGCGCCCCCAACACTTTACGTCAGCGTTGCCACGCCGAGGTCCGCCACGGTGGCGTCCAGACCCATGGGAACAATTCTTTAGGATAAAGGCCGGGAAAAGGGAGTGTCAAGGAAGGGCACGGCTTCGTTCTGACAGGCTACCCTTCCCCCAATCCAGTCATGGAAGTGTCGCCGACCAACCGGACAAGATGAGGAGTCGCAGAGTCAGACTCGATCAGAAGCGCTACTTACGGTCTGGAGCATCCAGGCTAGAAGAGGTTTAGTGTTGAACCGGTTGAACCCTAGCTGCTAGCCGTCTTCGCCTCGTTCCTGTAGCGCGCAGGAGGGTTGCCGAAGTGCCGCTTGAAAGCGCGGTTGAAGGCCGGTTCGGATTCGTAGCCTACTTCCGAGGCAATCTGGGCTACGCTGTAACTCGTGGAACTCAGCATCTGCGCTCCCAATTGCAGCCGCCAGCGAGTGAGGTATGCAACGGGCGGTTCCCCGAGATATTGACGAAAGCGTTCTGCCAGCACGGACCGTGAGAGACCAACCTCGGTAGCGAGGGTAGCAATTGTCCAAGGATCTGCGGGCCGGTTGTGCATCAGCGCCAGCACCTTGCCGACCTCCGGATCGCGCGCTCCCGCAAGCCAACCCGTCTGCCGCTCCGGTAGTTGGACGATGTAGCGCCGCAACGTTTCCACGAACAAGGTCTCGCAGAGCTTCGCCAGAACGGCCACACCACCGGCATGATTAGCACTAGCATCGGCGATCGAATATTGAATTGAATTCTCCAACCACTGTCCCGTCTGGTCTTCCCGAATGTTGACCTTGAACACTGGAGGCAGTCCCGTCAGGAAGACCTGGCTAAGTCGTGGCTCGCAGACCATGAAACCACACACAAAGCGAGTAACCTCGCCGCCGCCGCCCATACGTGAGAGTTTCAGTCCGCCGGAAAAGATCCGTTGCAACTCACGCCCGCCGTCGACCGAATGGGGCGAGGGGCCGCTCTCCAAAATGTGCGAATCGCCATGCGGAAAGATGACGATATCCCCCTCCCGAAGCAGCAGGCGCATTTCCTGGGCTTCGGCGTAGGCTCTGCCTTTGAGCAACAGGTGGTAAACGATGACGTGCCCAGCAGTTTGATTGATAAAAGGAGCCAGCTTGCAGGAATTCGGCGAACGAAAACTCCACGGCGCCGAAAATTCCGCGTTGTAGAAAAACGCGCTCTCCAGCTTCACGACCTTCAACACTTCCGAAAGAACATCCATAGGCAGAGGCCAAAATAAGGACTGTTAGCAAAGCCGGCCGGACGAATGGGCAAGCGAAGCTCTGCTTATTGATGCCCGGGCAAGAACACAAGACTCAAGATCAAGACTCTTCCCTCCATCTGTCGCATAGTCGTCTTCGGCTTGAGACACAAGCCACAAATCTAAAGACAGAGGAGAAACACAATGCCACTGATTCAAGTGAAAATGATTGAAGGTGTCTTCACCACCGCAAAGAAAAAGGAAATTATAACGAAGCTCACAGACGCAATGGTCTCCATCGAAGGCGAGAAAATGCGGCCGCTGACCCTTGTCGTCCTCGAGGAAGTGCGTAGCGGGGATTGGGCGGTTGGCGGTAAGTCATTCACTACCGCTGACGTACATGCCATCGCCGCGGGGAACGTAGCTTAAGGGGCTGTAGCGCTGACAAGCTGCCTTCACTGAAATGCTCAAGCGAATTTATTCCTTCACGCGCGTATTTATTGTGACCCTGCTGCCGACATGCTTTGCAGCATCCGGCAGCGGGTCCCGCACCAAAGTCAAGCTTCTTGCAGGATGCCAGGCACGTGTTCAGCGTTCGACGACTTCACTCGCCGCTACAACGCAGACGTTGCCCTCGGTTGACGGGCAAAACGGAAGGAATATCGCCTTAAGTGAGCGCTCACGGGGACACGCCCCGTGTCACGAGAACGAAACAGGTCTACTGCTTGGGCAACTCCGCCAACTTCGACGCCGCCTGACCGGAGTATTCCGTGCCGGGATTGTCTTTCTGTATCTGCTCGTAGATCCGCCGCGCTTCTTGCGGCTGCTTGCGCAGAACATACAGGTCAGCCAGCTCGAACTGCACCGACGGCTTCGCTACCGTCGTGGATGGCTTCTCCACCACCTGCTTGTACAGTTCCAGCGCCTGCCCTTCGCGATTGCTGTTACGGTAGAGCGCGGCTAACGCCATTTTAGCTGGCGCCGCCAGATCGTTGTTCGAACGATCCGCCGTCTCCTTCAATTCCTGCTCCCCGGTCTTACTGTCTCCCGCTTCGATCGCCGTCAGCCCCGCGAAATAGAGAGCGACTTCGCCGTTCCGGGTGTGGCGGTACTGGTCCGCCACCGCCTGAAACTCCGCGTGCGCTTTCTTGGCCCGCTCAGCGAGCGACGTAAAGCTGGGATATCCCGGCGTCGCCACCGGGCTGATGGGCGTCTCGTAGGTGCGTGCGGCTTTGTTTAGTTCCACACTCGCCAGTTCGTCGCGGTGATTAATGTAAGCCCATGATCCGAAGCCGATCGCCACGGCAGCCAGCACAATAACGCCCCAGAGAATCAGAGCATTGCGATGCTCTACGGCCCAGTGAACCTGCTCGATGGTCGCTTCGCGGAAGCGGTCCTGTTTCAGTTGATGGCGAACGTCTGCGCGCACAATGCTTCCTGTGTTGGGATATTCGCGGCGGGAACTCTACCGCTTACTCTCTTCCAGCAAACCCTGCTCCAGCTTCTCCTGGCAGTCAATGCAGTGGCGTGTCCAGGGAACCGCTTCCAGACGCTTGGGATTGATTTCCTGCCCGCAGGCCACGCACTCGCCGAAAGAACCCTCGCGAATCCGCTCCAGCGCCTTTTCCACCAGCTGCAAGTGCTGCCGCTCGTTATTGCTTTGGTGAAAGAGGAATTCTTTGGTGTAGGAATTGGCCGCCTTGTCGGCGACATCCTGCGCCGGCTCTTCATCCGCCGAGCGCCCGTCCTGCTCGGTGCGCGAGACGGTGCGCCGCAGATCCAGCTGCCGCGCTTCCAGCTTTTTCTTGAAATAGTCCAGCTTCTTCTTATCCATCCAGATTTGCCCGCTTGCTCGGCAACCCCTCAGTAAGGCTTCTTGCTATCAAGCCAAACCTTGATGATATTCGTCCGCCAAAGGCAGCGTCAACTGTTAGCGCCCGCGGGGAAGCGGATCCGGCATATCCGCCAGCGCCAGTGCCAGCACCGCCAGAGCCGCAGCGTTTTCCTGCAGTTCCGACGGCACGATCTTGTCGAGCGTGTCGGCGGCGGTGTGGTGGTAGTTGAAGTAAGTGCGGCCGTCCTGCAGGATTCCGAACAGTGGGACCCCAGCCTTACCCAAAGCCGCAATGTCGGCGCCCGGAGGATAGTTGCTCGGCTCGAGGATGTTGGCTCCGATCGGGGTAAGCGTCTCCTGCACCGGAACCAGCCATTTCAAGCCCGCTGCGTTGATCATGGTCTCGAAGCCAAGCGGGTGTCCGGCGCCGAGATCGCTTTCAATCGCAGCCACACAATTCGGCAACTCAGCCGCATGCGCCTCGGCATAACCGCGACTCCCGCGGCCGCCATTCTCTTCGTTGGCCCACGCGATCACCCGAATCGTGCGCCGCGGACGAATATGCAGTTTCTGCAGAATCTGTGCCGCTTCCATGGCGACCGCAACGCCCGCGGCATCATCAATCGCGCCGGTGCCGAGATCCCAGGAGTCGAGGTGCCCCGAAACCACCACGACCTGTTCGGGATGCTCGCTGCCTTTCAAATCGGCAACCACGTTGAAACCCGGCACGTCCGGCAAGAGCTGCGGTGTCAGGACTAACTTCATGCGCACTGCGCCCTGGGTGACCAGATGCGCGATCAGATCAGCGTCTTCTGCGGTCACGGCGCCAGCAGGAATTCCCGCCTTATCGCTCCAGCCCGTGTGCGGCAAGCGATAGTCAGCTCCGCCGACCGAACGCACCAGCGAGGCTGCTGCACCCAGCTCTGCCGCCCGCTTGGCGCCGTCCCCGCGGTAGGCGACCGCTTCTCCGTAAGCTGGCCCCCATTGCCCTGCTTGCGCTTTGCGCCCGTCAAACTTTTCGTTGAACAGAACGATCTTGTTGGCAACGCGCTCGCGTCCCAGCCGCTTCAGCTCATCAAAATTGCGGACGACCACCACCTCAGCGGTCAATCCCTCGGCCGCAGTCGCCGTGCTGTTGCCCAAGGCCGTGACGATAATCTTCTGCGTCGTTCCGGGGGTTTGCCCGTGCCAAGCGACGAGTTCAGCTGTCTCCGCTCCTCGCACAAAGCGCGGCACCATCACCTTCTCCAGCTTCGCATCCAGACCCACTTCGCGGAGCTGATCCGCGACATATTGAGCCGCAAAATCCGACTGCGGCGAACCGCTGATCCGCGGTCCAATGTTCTCCGTAAGGTGACTCACCTGGCCATAGGCGTAGTCGTCGGCTAACGCAGCATCGCGCACGCGCGCCAACTGCTCGCGCAATTCCGCCGGGAACGGTTTCGGCGCGCTGGCCGCGTCGGGGTTGTCTTGCGCGGCAGCAACACCGCAAAGCAATGTACTGCAGATCAGAAAACAGGTTGGTCTGAACATTTGGGAGTTCTAGTTTATATGACCTGTGAGGGAATGGTCGGCACGCCGCACAGGCACTCCTGCAAAAGCAAGCCCCGTCCAGGTTTGGACAGGGCAGCTTCAAAGAGGCGAGTTGGCGGGAAAGTCAGGGAAGACGAAGTTGGGCGCTATTCCTTGGGGAACGCGAAGGTCGAGAGTGTTGGAGAGTCAGAGTCATACGAGGGTTAAGCCTCTTTTGTACCCTGAATAGAGCACTTGCCCCGCCAAAAGCCGCTCCCGAAAAGGAGAGGCGGGGGAAGGTTCGAAGTCATTCCCCCGCAATCACTTATCATATCGGACCGTGATCGCAAGAACCGGTCCGGTAACTTCCGTTTCCAGCCAGGTGCAGCAAAGTGCACAAGTATGTAGGGAAGGCTGCTGCCCCGGATCAGTTATCGCCGGCAACCGTGCGAATCTTATCCGGCAGGAAGTGGTACGGCGGCCAGGGGCCGGTCAGTACCAGCTCACAATTCTTCAACTGGCGCGAAGCGAAGTTGTAGCGGTTCTGGTACTTGGCAATGGACTTGGTGTCAATCAGGTGGGCGATGTCGAGCAGCATGCCTTCGGCGTCGACTTTGCGGCAGGAAACATCGGTTTCCAGCGGGTTGAACATCTTGTGCACCTGGACCGTGATCGAGCGAGCCTTGCTCTTGCGCTCACGCTCTTTCGCTGCTTTCACGCGCAGCTTGCTCAGGTACTCGCCGCCTACACTGTCGGGTAGCTCGACATCGTCGAGAAACTCCTTCATCGTCCCGTCGCGCACAATCAGCTTCAAGTGCATTTCTGACTTGCCGCGCAACTTCTCTACGCTCGCGCCAAACGCCCGGCGATTCGATCGCACGGCCTGCCGCAACGCATCATCCGAATCGAAAATCGAACCGAACTTGAAAGGCAACACGGTTCCCTGCCGGAAACAAAGCGTAACCACCCGCGCGTGCTCAAGCATGGCCTTCTGATCGAGCTTCTCTCCCGCAGGATCGTACTCGCTGACAATCACGGCAAACTCGCCGCTGGGATAGCCAAACACCGGGGCTCCACCGATACCCTGCAGATTCTCAAGGAGAAAAGGCTTTCTGGAACGGACCCCATTCGACAACGTCTGCAACTCGGTCAGGCCATATGCGTACCACGCCATGAGACGCCTCCGCCGGTCATTCACCGGGAACAGCAAACACGCGAATTGTTGGTTCAACCTGGAAGAAAGGGCGATACTGCGTGAAGGTAGGGCCTTGAACGTTGGCCCCGCACGCGAGTGTACTTCGGCGCTCGCAGAGAAAGCAACACTTTCGTAACAATTCGTCAACCGAGAGCTGATGTGACCCGCAGTTTTGCTGGCGATTGACGCTACCCAACCTGGATCACGGTGAGACAGAAGCGTCGCTTCGCCTTGGGTTATCGTGGCCGAAAAAAAGAACTTAGCCCGTTTTCTTCGAGTTGCGCAACGCGCTGCGCTCCTGCAATTCCATCAGGACAACGCGACGCATCTCGTCGGCGGGGGCCGGCTTCCCGGTCCAGATTTCGAACTGCCGGGCCGCCTGATGCACGAACATCTCGCTCCCCGGGATAACCTCCAGCCCCTTTTCTCGCGCCAGTTTGAGCAGCCGGGTTTCCTGCGGGTCATAAACCATGTCGAAAACAATTCGGGCGCGGATTTCATCCGGCTTCAAAGGCGAATCCTTGCCATTCATCCCCACCGGCGTGGCGTTGATGATCACGTCGAAAGAAACTTTCTTCAGATCGGCTTTCTTCAGCACCCTGGCTCTCGCCTGCCGCGCCAATTTTTCAGCTTTGGAACTGGTCCGGTTCAGAATGTACACCTCCGCTCCACGATCTTTAAGCCCGAACACCGCAGCGCGTGCCGCTCCCCCGGCGCCCAACACCAGCACCCTCGCCTTCTCCAGCGATGTGCGCTGCTCTACCGGCCGCACCACGCCGGCAATGTCCGTATTGAAACCGTAGAGCTTGCCGTCCTGCGAGCGCACCACGGTGTTGCACGCCCCCGTCTTTGAGGTGTGCGCGTCCGTGTTGTCGAGGCTGTCGAGAATCTCCTGCTTGTACGGCATGGTGACGCTCACGCCCGAAATCGGAATTTCGCGCACGCAGGCCAGGAAGTCTTTCAGCGTCTTCGCATGCAGCGATAGGTAAACCGCATTCACGCTTTCGCGCCGGAAAGCGGCGTTCATGACCGTCGGAGAAAGCGAATGAGACACCGGGTTCCCTACCACGCCATACACCCGCGTTGCGGCATCGACCTGCTCGATGCGGTAGAGATCGCGCAGCATTTTTGCCGTCACCTGGCCGGGCGCCGTCTCTTCTCCCGGCACCAGGGCCGCAAACGTAAATATGCTGCCGGCGCGAACACTCAGCGCCCGGCTGATGATGCCTTGCTCTCCCATGCAAAGACCCACCATCGAGTGGTCGTAGCTCGCCTTCTCCAGAAATTTCATCAGCACAACGTTGTCATGCAACGTTGTAGCGGTTGGCACAACTTTATAAAAGTCGGCCTGAAACGGAGTCATCTTCGCCAGCGTCTCTTCCAGCTTCTTGGTGGCTTTGAAATCGTGATACGAGAGGATGAGGGAAGCTCGCGTTCGCAGCTTCTCCAATTGCTTAGGTTTAATCCGGAGAGCGCTCTGCAGTTCCAGGTCCACCAGTTGGCAACCCATGGCGGCAGCCTTGCCCAGCAGATCAATCTGGCTGGCGACCGACCCGCGATACTTCCCTCCCGCCGCCGCGCGCCGACAGGTGGCGATGACAAAAATATGGGGGTGCAGGTCCATGAAACGCTTGATCTTCGGCAGCGCGAGACCAGGACGCGTAAGGTAGTCTAAGCGGAACTCCACAAAGGGGTTATCGCGGACTAGGCCCTCGGCCTTTTCGATCAGCTCGTCGCCATCTCGGGCCGTTACGGCAACGCAGACTTTAGGCAGGCGGTGAGGTTGGACTCGGGGTAAAACCGTGGCGGCATTCATCGAGTTACAGGAACGGCGCGAATCATATCGATACCTAAGCGCAGATGCAACAAGGGATTACAAAAAAAACCTCCACCCTGAAAGTGAGGGCAAGGCCCGACACCAGCGTAACCTTGACCCCTCGGTACCCATAAGCTAGTTTTCTGTTGACAAGCCCCTCATTTCCGGACACTTACGTCATTTCGCGGCACGAGCGGTTTTCGGGGCAGGCTTCGGAGGTAACATGAAGAAAACAGGATGGATCCTGGTGTTGGCCCTGGCTACCACAGCGGCCTTCGCCCAGCAGGCAAGTCCAGGCGGCGTAACCCCGGATTCTGCGACCAATGCGGTCACGTTCCCCCTCGAGAAGATGAAGCAGCCGACCTATGCCGACCTAAATTGCGCCGGCTTCATGAGCAAACAGTTGCTGCCGAATGCCAACTATGTGGCTGGCGGTCTGGGCACCCCGATGGTTTCGCGGTTCGTCCTGGGCGACATCGTCTATCTGGCGGGCGGTGGCTATCAACCCGGCCAGCAATTCGAAGTATTGCGTGAACTGAAGGACGCCAATGAATTCGAGGCCTACCCTGGGATGCGGGCCACGGTGAAGGCCACCGGGCAGGTGTACTCCGAGCTGGGGCGTTTGCGAATTCTCGATACGCGCAACCACATGGCCGTGGCGCAGGTGGAATACAGCTGCGAGCCCATGTCGCCTGGCGATCTGCTGGCTCCCTTCACGGAAAAGCCCGCGCTGACTTTGCGCGAATCGGGGCGGCTCGACCGCTACGCACCAGCCAGTGGAAAAACGACGGGCAAGATTGTTCTGGCCCGTGACTTTGACATCATTCTTGGATCGGGTACGAAGGTGTACCTCAATATCGGTTCCAATCAGGGCGTGAAAGTGGGCGATTACGTCCGCGCCCTGCGGCCCTACTCCGGCGATCTGCACGATCCCGCCGATTCCATCTCGTTCCAGGCTTCCATGGTGGAAGACTCACAACGCAAGGGAGCCTCCCTCGAGCCCGGGTTCCTGAATTTGAACAAGGCCGGCAGCGGACCCGTCATCCACGCGGCCGACTTTCCGCCGCGCGCGGTCGGGGAACTTCTCGTCCTGAGCGTGACACCTACAACCTCCACTGCCATGGTCATTTTCGCGCTGGATGAAGTCCATCTCGGCGATCTGGCTGAAATGCAATAACTCGAACCCTCTTAAGCGAAAGCGGGAAGGTTCAAGCCTTCCCGCTTTCTTCTTGCCTACCAAAACTCACACGTTCTAATCGCCCCGGTCGCGGAAGATTTCCGCGGTGAAGGATTCCAGCTTAGCGCCGTGCTGCCAGGAGTCCGCCTCCAACCCAGCCTTGCGGCAGGTCTGCTCCAGAAACGTCTCCCGATCCCATTGATGCTGTATCGGGACTTGCGGCAGCAACAGTCCCCGTCTGTTCCCCTTGGTGATCAGCAGACCGTGCCTGCCGATCTCTACCTCTTCCGGGACAATCGGCTGCAGGAGGGATAAAACACTAATCTCGATCTCGAGAAGCGGTCCCTCCGCCGCCGATATTGCTTCAAAGCGGGAATCGTCGAAAGCCGCCGCGCGCGCCGTTTCGGCTATCGTCCGGTAGAGCGGGGTTACCGGAAACACATATCCCACGCACCCACGCAGCTGCCCTCGCAGGTGGAGACTCGTGAAGGCGCCGCGCGGCTCCGCCAGATGCTCGGTGAGCGGTTCGATCACAAACTTTTTCTGGTGGAATGCTGTCAGGATCGACTCATGAGCCACGCGCAGGAGCCATACTCGTTCTTCGCGCGAATACTCACCCGGGTCCATAACGCCGAACTGCTTAGGAGGAGGCTGGCGGCACTGTAACTACCGCTTTCTTTCGGCGGCTCAGAATGAAAGCGCGCCGGCGGCGCTTTTCGACGCGCCGGTCAATCTTCGACCAGAACGCCGCGAAGTAGTCAATCGCCGACCAGGTCGAGAAAATCAGCATGACCCAGACCGCGGCAATCGCAATCCAATGCACCGGTACGGCCACTGGTCCCAAGGTCCAGGAGTACCAGCGGTGCTCGAGAATCGCGGCCACCACCGAAACAATCTGGACAAACATCTTGAGTTTGCCGAGATCGCTGGCCTCGATCGTGAAACCCTCTGAGGCCGCAATCGAACGCAGGCCGCTGACTAGGAACTCCCTGCCCACGACAATGACCGCGATCCAGGCGGGAATAATGCGCGGGTTGAACTGAACCAGCGTAATGACGGCGGCCGCGATGAGCAGTTTGTCAGCCAGGGGATCCAGCAGAATACCGAGGGTGGTGACCTGTCCGCGCTTGCGGGCAAGGTATCCGTCGAGACCGTCGGTAATCGACGCCGCGACAAACACGAGCGAGGCGAGGATCTCCCGCTCGCCGTAGTCGCTCGAAAACCGGTTGCTGGACAGAATCCAGATCAGCAACGGGACGGCTACAACCCGGCTGAACGTGATGTAGTTAGGCAGGTTCACTGCGAGAATTCCTGAAGACGCACCTTACCCCAGGCGCTTTGATTATCCCCCCGCTGGCGGTGCGGGTGCAACGGCATGCGGGACGACGATCTGACAGTCCTGCTACGCCTTCAGGGCTTAGCTGCCGGCTTGAGCATGCTCAGGGCGGCGGAGAGTAGGCCGCCGCTATCGGCAACTTGCCCATTCGGCGTCAGCTTGTCCACGATCATGGGCAGTAGAGACGAAAGTTGAGAGCCGGCCTGGTCAGGAGAAATTCCAACCTTTGCCGCCAAATCCTTCACCTGCTGACTTCCCAATACATGCGTGATTTGGTCAGCCGAGATTGGAAGATTTTGTCCGGTCGAGACCCACGACGAAACGACGTCGCTCAGCCCCTTTTGATGGAACTGTTGCACCATTCCCGACAGACCGCCCGGCTGATTCTGAATCATTTCGAGCACGCTATGAGCTAACGGGTTCTGGTTGGAACCCAAAAAGCCTGTGAGTGCTTTTCCTGCCAGATCATCTAACAACCCCATAAACCCCTCCAGGCAATATCCGAGCAAAATAAAGCGCCGGAAGACGCCCTCCGAAAACTAACACAGAGCAGACCTTCCGACGCCATGAAATGGCACAAGCCCTTTCTACTTCTGCTTGGCGATCACCTTATCTGCGATCTTCTTGTAAGTGGCAGCAGGGATGATCTTCTTGCGCGTCAGATCGGTCTTGGCCTTGTAAGGACGGCCATCGATGATCTTCTGAGAGTAGGCATCGCCAATGCCAGGAAGGGCCGAAAGCTGTTCTTTCGTGGCGGTGTTGAGATCCACGAGGTCAGCATCGGCGGGTGCAGCAGGCTTCGCTGTGGTGGCCGCTTTGGCCGGCTTCTTGGTGTCACCGGCAGGCGACGCCAGCGCCACGCCGCTAAACAGCGAAAGCGCGAGCAGCGCGGACAGGATCCGGACAATCAGATACTTACGAGTCATGGTGATCTCCTATTCTTTTTCCGCAGCGCGATAGCCGGCTTTCTTGGCTTCGTCTTCGGTCATAAACTTGCCATTCTTGGTTTTCCCGTACCAGCGGCCACTCTTGTGGTAGACCTTGCTGTCGAGATTGACCCACACCTTGCCGCTCGACTTGGCGGCATCGACCTCCGGAGTGGAGGCCGCAGGCGCCTTCTCTTTGGCTGCGGACTTGGCCGGTGCGGCAGGGGCCGCGCTGCCAGTCGTTGCGGGGGCTGCCGCTTCGGACTTCGTCTCGCCTTTGCTGGCCGCCGTTTCATCTCCCTTGGCCTTCCGGGAGCCGCGAGTCTTCTTCTCAGTCGTGGCTTCGGACTTGGTATCGTCTTTCTTTTCTGCTGCGGCCGCATCCTTCTTGGATTTGCGCGAGCTTTTCTTGGTCTTCGTGTCGGCCGTGTCGTCGGACGTCGCTTCCTCCGTCTTTCCAGCCGACTTCTTCGACTTCGTGGTTTTCTTCTTGGTGGTATCGTCGCTCTGGGCGGTGTCGTCGTCAGCTTTCTTTTTCTTTTTCGCCGCCAACGCCGGAGACGCCGTCAAGCCAAGCAAAAGCCCGAGCACAATCACCCAGGCCAGCAACCGGATCCTAGAACCCTTCATCTGTTCCTCTCCCTTTAGTCCCACTGCTGAAATGCCCCAGGCAAAACAGGGCTAGTAGTCAGAAGGATGTCATCGCCCGGAAAACCGGGGAGCAGAATCATGCCAATTTTGGCATCCTTCCGTCAATGACAATGGCGGCCGCCATCGACTCGGGAAGTTCGCGGTCCCCTTACGCGTAGATGCCGCGCTGGCGAATCGTGTACGCCACCCGGTCAATCGCTAGCATGTAGGCCGCGATGCGGTTGTTCACGTTGTGCGTTTCGGAATAGCGCGCCACATCCTCGAACGCCCCAACCATGATGTCCTCCAGGTGAGAGTTCACGACCGACTCTTTCCAGAAGTAGCCCTGGCGATCCTGCACCCACTCAAAATAGGAGGTGGTAACGCCGCCGGCGTTGGCCAGGATGTCGGGGATGACGAAGACCTTTTTCTCGGTGAGCACTTCATCGGCCGCGGCCGTAGTTGGCCCATTGGCTCCCTCAGCCAGGATGCGGCACTTGACCTCATCCACGTTCTTGCTGGTGATGACGTTCTCGGTCGCCGCCGGAATAAGAATCTCGCACTCGGTGATGAGCAGCTCACCCGTATCGGCCTTTTCCGCGCCCGGAAATCCGTGGATCGTGCCGTTGCGCTTGCGGAACTCCCAGAGAGCATGAATGTCGATGCCATTCTTGTTATACAGCCCGCCATCGTACTCGCCGATCCCGATGATCTTGTAGCCCGCCTCGTGCATAAGGAGGGCCGCATGCGACCCCACATTGCCGAAACCTTGAATAATCACGCGGGTCGTGCTGCGATCCAGGTTCAGCTTCTTGACCGCCTGGTCGCATACGATCATGACGCCTCGCCCTGTGGCTTCGCGACGCCCCCTGGACCCTCCGATATTGACCGGCTTGCCCGTCACCACGGCCGTAACGGTCTGCCGCATATGCATGGAGTAGGTGTCCATCATCCACGCCATCACCTGCTCGTTCGTGTTCACGTCGGGCGCTGGAACGTCTTTCTCCGGTCCGATAAATTCGATCAGCTCAGCCGTGTAGCGCCGCGTCATGCGCTCCAGTTCGCCCATCGACATCTTGTGTGGGTTGCAGATCACGCCGCCTTTGGCGCCGCCGAAGGGAATGTTCACCACCGCGCACTTCCAGGTCATCCAGCTGGCCAGGGCGCGCACTTCGTCGAGCGTCACATCGGGCGAATAGCGGATGCCACCTTTGGCTGGACCGCGGGCAATGGAATGTTGCACGCGAAAACCGGTGAAGACCTCAAGCCGCCCGTCGTCCATGTGCACCGGGATGTGCACGATCACTTCCCGGTTGGGATAGCGCAGTACTTTCCAAAGCCCTTCATCGAGATTGAGCTTCTGTGCCGCCAAGTCAAAACGGGCCGCCATTGCTTCCCAGGGGTTGGTTTCCTTTTCCATGGCAACGGTTTTCATGACATTCGCTCCAAGCGTGACTGTGGCCGGCGCGCAAGACACGTGGACAGCCATGCAGAGTATATGGAGCCATCCAGTGGGAGGCAAGCGCGGGGGGCCCTCGAAAGTAGACGCCGGGCGCGCTCGCGTTATGTGCCGATCTTCAGCTCCAAGCCCTCAGCGGCAGCACGTACGCAGGGATAGTAGTCGCGGGCTTCTCGCACGATCTTATCGATGCAGTTGTCATCGTGATCGGGATCATGATGGAAAAGAATCAGTTCCTTCGCGCCGCTTTCCATCACGATGTTGACCGCCTCGCGCCAATGACTGTGTCCCCAGCCTCGCTTGCGAGCCTCGTACTCATCGGGAAGATACTGCGAGTCATAAATCAGAACGTCGGCCCCCGCCGCGAGCTTGCGAACGTTCTTGTCGAATTGAGGATCCCCGGGCTCGTTGTCGGTGGCGTACACCAGCGTGCCCTCGCTGCTCTCCAGGCGAAAGCCCAGGCATCCCTGAGGATGATTGAGCCGCTGCACCGAGACAGTAACCTTGTCGTCCAGTTGGGTGCGGCCTTCTTCAATATTGAAAAACTCTCGCTTGCCCTTCATCTCGCTAACGTTCACAGGAAAGTAGGGCACGGCCATCTGCTCTTCCATTACACGCTCGAGGCTGCGCGTGCGCGCCGAAGCATGGAACACAAACCGGTTCTCCACGCGCTCGTACAACGGGAAGAAGAACGGAATGCCCTGAATATGGTCCCAATGAAAATGTGAAACGAAGATGTGTGCCTGCACCGGCTGATTCTGAAACTCGCGGCTGAGCTGCTGGCCGAGCTGGCGAAAGCCGGTGCCGCAATCGAAGACATAGATGGCGTTCCCAAGGCGCACCTCGACACAAGACGTATTACCGCCATAGCGGAGATTGCCTGCCTGCGGCGTCGGGGTAGAACCCCGTACGCCCCAGAATCGAACCAGCATGCGCCTCCAACAAAGCTGAAGTCACTTTATCTTCTAATGCCTTACCCCGAGCGTCAATGAATTGCAGGGTTCCGGTAGTAACGGTTGGCGCCCTCTATAATGACAGTCCAGGTTTCGGGGCGGATTGTGCCCCCAGCGGTGATTCATGCTGACGCCCGATTTCCAGCAGTTTTCCCAGCTCGCGCGCGAGGCGACCTTGGTTCCTGTCGCCAAGGTCGTCAGCGCCGACCTTTTGACGCCGGTATCCGCCTTCCTGGCCTTTGCGGAGAAGGAGCCAGAATCATTCTTGCTGGAATCCGTTGAAGGCGGAGAGAAGATCGGCCGCTATACATTCCTTGGTGTTCGTCCTTACATGCGCGTCACCGCGCGAGGAAGCGAAATTCGCGTGCGCCGCGGACGTCGGGAGCAGGTCCAATCGGGAAACGTATTTGCGCTCGTGAAGGAGCTGCTGTCGCAGCACCGGTCCGCCCAGGTGCCGGGCCTGCCGCCTTTCACCGCCGGGGCCGTTGGGTACTTCGCCTACGACGTAGTCCGTCAGTTGGAGAACATTGGCAAACGCGCGAAAGACGATCTGCACGCTCCTGACTGCGTGCTTATGTTTTTCGACCGCCTGCTGGCCTTCGATCACCTTCGCCACCAGATCTACTTGATCGCGACCGCCGACGTCAGGAGGGAAAGCCCGAAGAAAGCCTATGCCCGCGCCTTGGCGGACATTGCCGGCATGGAGCGCAAGCTCGCAGCAGGGCCAAGGCGCATCACATGGCTACAGAGGGCCGGAAAGCCGCGAGCCGCGCTGAAAGTGAGGGCGTCCACCGGCCAGTCGGCTTATGAGAACAGCGTACGCCGCGCCAAGGAATACATTGCCGCCGGCGACATCTTCCAGGTCGTGCTCTCGCGGCGAGTGGATTTCGAGCCAGGCGTTTCTCCGTTCGATCTGTATCGCGCGCTGCGGTCGGTGAATCCGTCTCCTTATATGTACTTCTTGCGCTTTGGAGACATGCACGTGCTGGGCTCGTCGCCGGAAATGCTGGTGCGGGTGACCGGACGCAAACTGGAGTACCGCCCGATTGCTGGCACGCATCCACGAGGGCGCGACGAAGCAGAGGACACTCGACTCGAGCAACAGATGCGCCAGGACGAGAAAGAGCGCGCCGAACACGTCATGCTCGTCGATCTCGGCCGCAACGACCTCGGCCGGGTCAGCGAATACGGATCGGTAAAAGTAAGCGACTTAATGTACGTGGAACGATATTCGCATGTGATGCACCTGGTGTCCGCGATTGAAGGCACTCTGCGCAATGACCTCAATGCTCTCGACGCCTTCGCCGCCTGTTTCCCTGCTGGAACGCTGAGCGGCGCACCAAAAGTCCGCGCCATGCAGATCATCGAGGAGCTTGAGCCTACTCGCCGCGGCGTATACGGTGGCTCTGTGCTCTACGCCGACTTCGCCGGCAATCTCGACTCCTGCATAGCCATCCGCACCATGTTCCTGCAGGGCAAACGAGCTTACCTCCAGGCGGGCGCCGGAATCGTCGCCGATTCCGACCCCAGTCGCGAATACGAAGAAGCAGTCAGCAAATCCATGGCGGCCCTCAAAGCCGCCGAAATAGCGCGAGGCCGAGCCTGATCATGGTCTTCGTTCTCGACAACTACGACTCCTTCACCTACAACCTGGTGCAGTATCTCGGCGAACTGGGCGCGAGAGTCGAAGTGCGCCGCAACGATCAGATTTCGGTGGAAGAAGTCGAGCGCCTGCGGCCGGAACGAGTGGTAATCTCGCCCGGACCTTGCACCCCGCAGGAAGCAGGCATCAGCATCGATCTGATTCGGCGCCTTGCCGGCAAAGTCCCCATCCTCGGCGTATGCCTCGGGCATCAGGCGTTGGGCGCGGCTTTCGGCGGGGAGGTGATTCGCGCCCGCACGCTCATGCACGGCAAAACCAGCGAAGTGGAGCATGACGGCCGCACGATTTTTCGGGGCGTGAAATCGCCCATGACCGCCACGCGCTACCATTCGCTGATTGTCGCGGAGGAAGGCCTGCCTGCGGAACTTGAGATCAGCGCGCGGACGCGCGATCGTGATGGCGGCTCCGTCATTATGGGGCTTCGCCACCGCAGATTTCCGGTAGAAGGGGTGCAGTTCCATCCGGAGAGCGTCCTTACTACGGAAGGAAAGCGCCTGATCCGCAATTTTCTGGAATTGTAGGGCGACACAAGCGCATGCCCCGGAACTATCGAATTGGCCTTGTCGCGCTGGCGCTTGCATTCTCTGCGAGCGCACAGACAGAATCTGCTCTGGAGCAAGGTCTGACCCTGCTCGAAGCCGGTCGCACCTCGCTGGTTGAGCAACCGCTAATCAAGGCGCGCGACTACTTTGTGCAACTCGCCCAACAGCAACCCAGCAACTCCACACTCGTTTATGAGCAGGCCCGGGCAAACCAGTACCTTTGCGAATCCTTTTCCGCTCGGGGCGACAAAAAGAACGCCGAGCGAGCGCTCGATGCCGCCATCAGCAACGTTCAGCAAGCGCTGAAGCTCGATGAGAAGTCGGCCGACGCTCACAGTCTTCTGGCCGATCTCTACGGTCGCAAGATCGGATTTGGCATCGGCATGTTCGCTGGACCGAAGTACGGCCCCAAGGTCAAAGCCGAAAACCAGCGAGCTATGGAACTGGACCCCAAAAATCCGCGAGTGTATGCCAGCCTCGGCCGGCAATACCTGGAAGCGCCGAAAATGTTTGGCGGCGATCTCGATCAAGCGATCGAAAGTTTCCGCAAATCGCTCGCACTTGATGCCAAGTCGGACGACACCTACGTGTGGCTCGCGACCGCCTTGCGCAAGAAGGGCGATGCCGACGGAGCTGACAAAGCCCTGCAGGAAGCGCTCCACCTGAGCCCGCAAAGTGCCTTTGCTCTTGAGACAGCGAAGAAAAACAAGTAGCCTAACTCTCTGCCTGGAGGCGTAATGACCGAGACACGGCCGGAACGGCGAGTCACTCGAAGGTTCGCGCTTCGCTTACCACTCATCGTCTCCTTTCCC
>Ga0075017_100000312_pt1 | contig 25872 bp, 13 predicted proteins | sample AleBraG_ABR_2012_FD_71475 | JGI IMG/M metagenome (GOLD analysis project Ga0075017, IMG submission 71475) | Freshwater sediment microbial communities in response to fracking from Pennsylvania, USA - Alex Branch Run_MetaG_ABR_2012 | ecosystem: Environmental > Aquatic > Freshwater > Creek >... | reverse complement strand
TTCCCGGACCGTGAAGTCCTTGAAGAACCCCATGTCAGTGTTCTTGATCCCTTCCCCTCGCGCATTAGAGGAGAAACGGGGAGCGTTGCCAGGTACCTGGTCGTTAGGAATCGAGAAGCAATTGCCGTTGTAGTAGCTTGCGTTCGGATCCGAAGAGAATGCAATGTCATGCAGGCTCAACCCGGTCCTGATATTTGAGCACGTGATATTCGGCCGTTGCTGTCCGTCGGAAATGCTCGAATTGGCCAAGGCGAATGGCACGGGTTGTCCCGATTGCAGCGTCAGAAGCGCGTTGAGCGACCAACCGCCCACGACTGCATCCAGGACCCGGTTCATGTGTCCGCCAATCCACCGCTTGCGCCCGAACGGCAGATCGTACACCGCCGCCAGCACAAACCGCTGCGGCGTGTCGTTGGCCCCAATCGAGTGTTCCGCCCTCAGGTTATTGATGTCCTGCGGATTTCCCAGCCCCGACCCTTGGAAGAAGATGAAGCTATTCGCCCCATACGACGAGTAGTCCGTCGCCTTCGACCACGTGTAGTTCCCTTCAAAGCTCAAACCGTGGCTGGCCCGTTTCTGGAACCGCACCAGCAGCCCGTTGAACCAGGAACTCGCCGCTGTCAGGGGCAGCCCCTCAAAGTCCCCATCGAATTGCGGAAAACGCCGCAACAGGTTGCCGACAGGAATCGTCGCGTTGTTGTAGATGGAATCTGGCTCGTTGAAGACCGCGTTCGGCCCGGTAAACATCCCCTGAAATGGATTGGGCACCAGACTGGACTGGCACGTCGAATCGCACAGATTCCGCGCCGCCGTCGGCAGCGTATCGCGGTTTCGCGTTGCTCCTCCCCAGGGCAGGTGCGTGCTGCGATTCGCCGAGTAGTCGGCCGAGATGACAATACCCGCCGGGAACAAGTGTTGCAGCCCGAGGTTCCATTGATAAATCTCCGGGTTGCGATCCGACGCTGTCCCCAGGTCGTTGCCGTTCCCCAATCCCCACTCCGCTAACGCACCATAGCTGGTTTTTTGCGGCGTGGGAAACGTGTTGGGAGGAAGCGTGGGAAACACATTGTTGAGTGCCCATCCCGGGGCAAGGGTTACGCCACCGTCCAGCGAGATGTGGAAGTTCGACGACCTCGAGAACGCCGTCCCCGGATATTGGAAGTTGGTAGCGGTCGAAAGCCCGTAGAAGAGCCCCGCGCCGCCTCGGAGGACCGTGTTCTTTGCGACCTGGTAAGCAAAGCCCAGCCGCGGTCCAAAATTGTTGCGGTCGGGGGGAACATGCCGCATGCTCGAGCTCGGAAACACCGTGGTTCCCAGCAACTGCGTTGGTCCTAACCCTAGGCTGCTCAAGTCGACCGGATTCCCGTTATTGTCGACGATCAGCCCGCTCGAGGGCGGGGGCGGGGTCAGGTCCACTGTAACCCCGCTGTTGCCGGTAAAATTGCTGAATTGGATGCGGTTGTAGCGCTCCGTGTAGGGCACGCTCCACTCGTAACGGATTCCCAGGCTCAGCGTCAGCTTGGACGTCGCTTTCCAGTCATCCTGCGCGTAGAAGTCGGTTTGCTTGGATTTCTCCAGCACCGCCGGCTTAATGTTGAGGTGGCCGTCGCTCGGCCATCCAAGTTCCAACGCCGACATAGCGTCTCCATCCTGCGTATTAGGATCGAAAAAGGCATTGGCCGCTGTTGTGCCCCCGGAAAAATGAAACAACCCCGTCGCGTCGTCAGGTTGAAAAAAATTGTTGAAGAACAGCCGCTGCTCGCCGCCGAACTTCATTACGTGGTTCCCCTTCACCCAGTTCAGGGACGAGGAGTAAACGTACTGCGTGTGCCCATTGATCGTGTTAATGCAACACTGCGGGTTCAACCCGGCATAGTTGTCGACCGCGACCTCAGTCATCTTTGTGATGTGGTTGGCTTCTGTCAGAATCGATTGAAACCCGAACTGCGCAGGATCGACCTTCTGCGGAGTTTCGTTCTGATAGTAGAACTCCAACCCAAACCGGCTGGTCAGCAGCAAATTCGGCGTTAGCGACCAGATGTGCTCCAGCGCCACGTTCCGCGTCTTCACTTGCGTCTGCGACCCGTCAAAAAACAGCCCGGGAGTCGTGTCGTGATAATCGTTCTCGCTGTACCGGCCCATCAAATGGACCTTGTTCGTGAGTTGGTGATCCAGCTTGATATCAAATTGGGTCGTGGGCGTCTTCCCGATGACCGGCGCATTGAAATTATTGCCCGAGTTGTCGATCGGACCCGTAGGCATGGGAAACGCATTCTGAGCGTTCAGCTGGTTCCAGACCGGGCTCATCATGGCCTGGGGAATTACTTCCGTGCTACCCGTGGCTGGATCAACTGGGAAAGGCTGCCGGTCGCCGTATGTAGGACTTGCTGGATCCGAGTCGACATTGAAAGGGTTGAAGAGTTGCACGGGAACGGTGTTCCCGTTGGCATCCTGCGTCAGCGTCTGGGTGAAGTTGCCCTGCCGCTCGAGTGCCGTCGGAACTCTCCCGCTGACCAGGCTCTTCGAGATTGTCCTCACTTTCTCCAGATCAACCAGGAAGAAGGTCTTCCCCTTGAAGATAGGACCGCCCAGCGAAAACCCGTACTGATCTACGGTCCCCTGCGACCGGGGTACGCCATTCCGCACCGAAAAGAAATCGTTGGCGTTCAACCCGGACCGCTGCCCAAACCACCAGCCACTCCCGTGGAAGTGGTTGGTCCCCGACTTCATCACAACGTTCACGACTGTTCCACCGTTGCTGCCGAACTCCGCCGCGAAGCTATTATTCTGCACCTTGAATTCCTGGATCACCTCGGTCGACGGCATGTAACTCAGATTGTTGGTCGCCCCCTCCCCCTGTTCCGGACCGGTCGCCAAATTCCCATCCAGCCGGATTTCCGCTGACCCATAGCGTTGTCCGTTGGAGGAGAAGTCCGTTCCGGTGGGATAGGCATCCGCATTGTTCAGCTTCGTAACCCCAGCCGACAGATACACCAGCTGTGTGGCGTCCCGGCCCTGCAACGGCATCCGGCTGACGAACTCGTTCGTAACTTCCGTGCCCAGCGAGGAGCTTCCCGTATCCAACAGAGGCGCGCTTTCGGTTACGGTGACTGTTTCCGTGGTCGACGCCAGCTTCAGCGTAAAATCCACCGTGGCCTGTTGGCTCACCTCCAGCACCAGTCCCGTCCGCACTACATCGCGGAAGCCAGGCGCCTCCACCCTGATGGTGTAGCTCGCCGGGCGCAGCCCGTTCACCACATACAAGCCACTGGCGTTGGTGGTCGCAGTGGTCGTGATACTGGTCGACTCATTCGTCACCGTGACCTTGGCATTGTTTACCACGGCGTGGGCGGGGTCCGTGACCGTGCCCCGCACTTGCGCGGTGTAACTGCCCTGGCCCAGGGCAGCGTGATTAACGAGGAACACAACGGTTAGCAGGAAACTCCAGCCACTAAAGCGGGAACCAGCGCGGCGGATGGGCATCTTGGACCTCCCAGAATTACGGACAGTAAGCCTGACGGCCCCAAAACGTAAGAAAAAGCAAGCATTCGTAATATATCCTAAATCGCTCGATTGTCAACCTCTGATCTGAGGGAGCGTCAAGGATCGGCCTCGGTTGGTTCACGCCCCGGGCGTTTCGGAAACCCCCTCGAAGCCAGGTCCCCAAAGCCTTTCGTGAAACCGGTTCTGGCAATTTTCGCGGGGATGATGTCCGATACTCGGCGAGGAACACGCTCATGAACAGACGGTTCTTCTCGTTGGCGCTGGCTGCGGTTTGGGTAGTGCAAGGTGCAGCCGCGCAGGCGCGCGCCCCACGGGTGGTGGATCTCACCGCGCCGGACGGAACTACGCTCAAGGCGACGAACTTCGCGGCGAGCAAGCCTGGTCCGGGAGTGATGTTGGAGATAACAGACCGATACAGCCGCACCGATCAGGAGCTCGAATACCGGCGGTCTTACGCTGCGCGGGTCGGGCTCACAGTCCAGTAACTTAATTGGACCCAATGGACCCAAGTTTGAAGGCTGAAGGAATCGCTGTTAAACTGTTACAAAATAAGGTCTGCGCCCGTAGCTCAGTTGGATAGAGCGATTGCCTCCGGAGCAATAGGTCGGGAGTTCGAATCTCTCCGGGCGCACCAGATTCACCTTTTCTCTCAATCACTTCTGCATCCTCCAGCCTTGCTGGCATCTTGGAAAGATCGGGCCTGTGCCCAAAATTGTGCCCACTCAGGTTTGCCATCGCGGAGAGGACAGCGTCCTCAGAGGGGTGTACATAACGGCTGGAGATCGCGATTGAACTGTGGCCTGCGATTCGTGCAAGCGTCCAAGCATCGCAACCTGACTGTCCCAAACGAGTCAGAAAAGTGTGCCGAAACGAGTACAGCACAAATGTCGCAAGGAGAGGAAGGTTGTTCGTTACGGCGTCCTTGTTCACCGTCCGGAAGATCCTCGCATGCTGCTTCTTGAGGCTCGAATGGTCAATATGCCCGCTAATCGTCGGAGCCGGCCATAGCCAGCCTTCTAGGGGCTTCCCTGCCGCTTCCCAGCGCCACTCTAGAACGGCTCGCACTCTCGGCGTCAATGGGAGCGCACGACGGGCTGCTGCCTTATCCAGTCTTCATCTTGTTTTCTGCTTTCCATCACTTGCGCAGGAAGCGCGCTGGCACGAACTAAACGTGCAGGTCATTCAGTTCTACCAGCAAAGCAAGTACGCTGAGGCCATCCCGCTTGCGCAAGAGGCGCTCCGCGTCTCTGAGGCTACCTTTGGGCCTAAGCACCCGAACGTGGCCACGTCGTTGGACAATCTCGCCCAGTTGTATCGCGAGCAGGGCCGGTACGCGGAGGCGGAGCCACTCTTCAAGCGACGGATCCTAGGCGGCGTTAGCGCACTGCAGGTTGTTTTGGTCTTTCAGTCGGAGGAACTAAGTTAGGACCATCAACTTGAGCGCGCAACTAAGGCTCATCCTCGCACGACAGCAGGGGCATAGGGGTGGTTGAGCCGCCATGGGAAAAGGCTGTTTTGTCTGATTGAAGGGAGGACAAACAATGGAACCGAACGAAATCTTGGTTGTCTTTTGCGGTCACTGGCATCGTCAGGGTTACAGCTGGCGTTGGAAAAGCGTTCTTCGAAAACTTCAGGGCGGAAACATGACTTTCAAGAACCTTCTTGCGGTCTGCCTGCTGCCTTCTTTGTTGGTGGCCTGTGCCGCAACGCTCCGCGCCGCCGACCAGTTCGATGTAGTCTTGCTCCAATCCAACACTTCCAGCCAAACCGTTTGGCACATCACCCAGCCTAACGTGAAACAAGCCTCCACATCCTATCCGCAGATTAAGTTTCTGCCCGGCGACGTGGTCAATGTTGACGCCGGCGGCTGTGTCCAAACCGGCGGCAGCGGCCGCTCATGGAAGCGTTACGTCGATCCTTCTGGACCAAACGCCGACCGTTTCTACCACGGCAAAATCTGGATTCCAGGCGTTAATAACTCGCTCACGCGCATCAAGGACTTCTCCGCCTTTCGTGCCAACAGACAAATCCCTGCCCCTCTCTCTGCTGGACTGAAGTCCGCCGACCTCTACCTCCGCCTTGGCTACGAAGACGACAACTACGGTGACAACAGCTACGACAAGCACGATGACGGCACGGAGGATCAATGTAAAAATTCCGTCAATGCCTTCGTCGTCATCTCCATCGGGCACAACGGAGCACTGCCCGCCAATCCTAGTCAATTTGTCGGCATCCCCCCCAACTTGTTTCGCTGCCAGGCCGCCTGGGCGTTCCACAACTTCGCCACGACTCAACTCAGCAACAGCACCTTCAATAATGCTTTCAATCTTAACTGGTACAACTATCTCGACCCAACCGTCGAAATCACTTTTCTCGCCGCTCGCGGTATTGCCTCGAGCGGCAACTGCGAAGGCATGTCTCTGCTTGCTGACGTGGGTGAAGACGAATTCGTCGTAGGCAGGCTAGATGAAAGTTTCTGGGCCAACTACTCGGCAAATTCATCCATCACCAGCACCGACATAAATACTGCTCACTGGAAACAGTTGTCGGTGGCCTTCCTCCAAGGGTACTTGGGAACTGTCTTCCAATCGCCTTCGCAAACTGCAGGTCAGATTGAGGCCGATCTCACCAGGTTCAACTACAACTACGGCCTTCTCGTGCTTGTACATGGCGGTGGCGGCCACGTTCTCGTCCCTCTATCTGTCAGTCGCTCCGGTAATCAGATCCTCATCGACGTCTATGATCCGAACCGCCCCTGCCGCAGCATCCCTGACACTGCCCAATACCCCAAAGTTGTTGTCACAGGAGATAGCTGGAGTTACCAGATGGCCGACTTTAATGGAGTGGCTGACGGCACCTGGACCGGTTCCCAAAGCGGGATTGCCAATACCAGCGGCTTCGCTTATATCCGCTATGTCGGAGATGATGGTTGGTCTGATCTCGGAACCAATCTGGTTAATGCCGTTCAGGTGATCTTCGGCAATGGCGTCAACGTCGATCAAGTGACCGACAATACAGGTAAGCGATTTTATGTTCCCAACCAGCCAGGGGTGCTTGATAAGTCTTCTCAAGGTCTGGCTGATTCGCTCGTCCGCGTCCCGCTTCTCGGAGTAGACCCATACCGGCATCGTCCCCGCAAAGCTGGCTCCAAATTCAACTTGAATTACGCGAAGAATCTGACTCCTGCGCAGGCCGCACAGGTCCAGCAGATTCAAAGCGAATACGAAGCCGATTATGGCAACTCAGGACAGATCTTCCTCGCAAAATCGAAGCAACTGTCTAGTCTTACCTTCAGCCTTTCGGGTGCCAGACCTGGTCAGACGGTTCGCATGCTAGTTGGCCAAAGCGGCCATTCCTATGAAATAAAGTCAGTCGCCGCCACAAACGCGCCTTCTCATCCGACGCTCCTCATCCATAACCTCGGAAACATCGCCGAGGGTGTGAGCGTCCAAAGCGTCGACAAAGGCCAGCTAAAGGTCAGCGTCTCTCACGGGCTGATCTCGCCCCAGGCAAACGTGATTACCATTCAGAACACTTCTGAAATGACCATCTCGGCTGCCCCAGTCAGATTCTCGCTCACAGCCGACAAGCAGCTTCAACTCGCGACAACCGAGTCACTCGGCCAGATCAAAGTTACTAGCCGGGTTATCGACAAAGACGCCAAGGTCACCATCGCACCCGTGCGAATCGTGTCTTTGCCCTGAATCCGGCGGCCTAATCGACTCGAACAAAGGAAACATATCGCAAGCAAGCTAGCCGCATGAAGGATGGCGCGTTCACGAAAGTGAGCCGTTAGTTCAAATGAAGTATTTGCGCGAGTTTTTGGACCGAGAGGAGGAGGGTGCTGTTCATCTTCACGATTCGAGTCAAGGAGTGACTTTTTACTCGGCATTTGCCCCCGTGTGATCGAACCAGCCCACTTCATCGTCGATCATCGGAACAGATTGCGGGTGGTCAATGAAAAGAAAAAGGCGCCTGCTCCTTCGCCCGGTCGCCGATTGACGTTCCACGAATAGCCTGCGTTGAAGTTCACGGTGCTGGCGAGCGTGAATCGAACACCGCCGCCCAAACCGTAGTGGGTGCCGACGAAGGGTCCGGTGGAAGTTGGCCCAATGTGCGCGACATCGAAAGCCAGCAAGGGACTGACTGCCGCAATGTTTGCCTCGTCCAGCAGTTGCTGTAAAACGCGCTTCGGATACGCCATGATGGATTCGGCCTTGCTGGTCGCAGTCTTTTCCATCGTTGCCATTGCCATTTCTATTGCGTGAGAGGTAAAACTGATTTGTGCAGCGGTGGTGCTGATCGCAGGATCGTGCAACGCTTGATTCAGATCGGCGTCACAGAGACTCAGCACGTTGGGAAGCGTACCAGAGCCTTTGTCCAACAAAGCACCAATATTTTCGACGGATTGAAGTGGGTTGTCGTCGATGGCGTGCTTTAAGGTGCGAGCCGAAGCCGTGGACGCTTTTTCGCAAGCGTCGAACTTAGGTCCTAGAGAGGACGGAGCCCCAACTTGGGCGTGCCGGACTTGCTGGTCAAGCAAGACCAATTCGGACTGTGCCCGCGACAGCAAGGGACGTACCTCGCGGAAACGCGAATCGTCCGACACAAAGGAGTCTTCGAGCAATTGCGTTTCCCTTTCGATACCCCCATCCAGCATCTTCCTCACCCCTTGATTCTGCGCGACTTCGGAAGGCACCAGGGGCTTGCGCCAAGCCGTGACCGCTGCGGTGACATTGTAGGAGTAAAAGTTGGTGCCGCCCGCTCCAGCACTTGTCTGATACAGGCTATTTGCGGGAAGACTGCGGATGTATGGGTTTGAAGGAATCTGCCAGCTTTCCTCGGCAAGGAAGTACTCCCGGCGATTGCCGCCAAAAAACAGCTCGCCAACTGGAACTTGACTCAGAATCTGAATACCACCGGCAGTAAAGCGTTGCTCAACCTCAAATAGACGATGATCACCGAAAGGAGTCCAAAACTCGTAAGCCGCATCCCCAATCTGCTTGCGCCAGTCGCCGGCTACAGAGGTACCCGTCGATCCCAACTCGATACCGTAGGAAATCGCCATACTCTGGCGAGTTTTGTCGGTTGTCATTCCGCCCAGGAACTTCACACCACTATAACCGCTGCTGGGAACAACGCCGGGGGCGAGATTCGTCGGGCTGAATCCGCTCTGTTCGTTTCCGCCGCCACCGACAAACCCGAAACGAAGAACTATCCCCGACAATGGACGTGATGAGCCAGTCAACTGGAGGTCCATTCTTCCACGGTTCAACTGCGAGGCCGCAGTCGGAAGGGAGTAGTTTGTGAAATTGGCTGCCCAGCTAGCATTGGCCAACCAGTTCGTCTCCGAGTTATAGTTGCCACTCAGGCTGGCGGATATCCAGCGTGTCGTGGAAGAGCCATAGCCCTGAATAGAGAATGAGCTAAGCGGGACATTGTCGAAATGCCACTGAACGGCGGCGCTACCGCCGCCGAAGAAGTTTTCAGTGGCGTTATAGCCGGCTTGTGGCGAGATTCGGAATGCTTTGGATTTCTCAACTCCGGCCACCTCGGCGGGGTCTGTCTGTTGCTTCTGGCGGAATTCGTAGCTCATGCTCATATTCGGGGATATCTGGAAAGAGAAAACGAAGAATGTCAGGTCGAGCCTTGAGGATGTGCAATTAGTTATAAGTATTGAATTATTGGCACTACTAAGGGGGTCGGGAAGAAAACGCTCTTGGTCCACGATAGCCCTTACCCGCTGTACTTCCGCTTTGTTGTACGGTTTGCCCTGCAGTTGTTCCACCTGTCTGACGGCGTTGCCGTTCTTCTGGAAGAACCGGAGAAAATTCCAGGGATCCTCTATTCTTGCCGAAGTGATAACACGTCCCGCCAACTCGACTCCGACGGGGCAGGGGTGGTCCAGTCCGTTCTGGGCGAGTGAATGCGTAGAACAGCAGAGGAAGAGCGAGATACAGAGTGCGCCCCATGTTTGTCCTTTGTTCTTGAGCACAACGATCTGTACCTCGCCGCCACAACAAATTAGTGATTTAGAGTGTCCTGAACGGATTCTTTGGCTTCTTCCTCAGTCGCATTGCCTTCTTTGGCGTCTTTTGCCGTGTCTGCCGCCGGTCCAAGGGCATGTCTTTGTTGGGCCCTTGTCATATTCTGGGACGTCTTGTCAGCCTTATCATTCAGAGCGGCATCCACCTCGACCAAAAGATCGACCAAGGCGTCTCCGAATGGATCTGTTTTCTTGGCCCGTTGAAACAACTGGAACACGATGGTCCAATTGACCTTGTCGCCATCCAGCGTCTTTAGCTCAAATATCACTCTGCGCAGCCCGTCGGGGGTATTGAGAGTGAACTTGACATGAACTCCGAGAACTTCTCGTGTTGCCGCCAGTGGGGCGGTCTTTGGCAATTTAGTTCGGGCGACCATAAGACTCTATCTCCTTTACGGGGTAGTCGTAGCCTTGGTGATTTTCTTGAGCAAATCGTCGGCCTGAGTTGCGCTAGCTTTGGCCGTATCGGCCGCCGCTTTGGCAGCGTCGCGTGCCTTGATCAGATCTGCGCTCGCAGAATTAGCTTTGTCAGCATCGGTTTCAGTGGCCGCTATCTTTGCAGCCGTTGTCGCTGCGTCTACTTGAGCCTTTGCCGCCTGTGCCGCATTGTTTGAGGTTTCGCTCAGTTGGTGAATCTGCTGTTGTTGCTTGGTGGCGTCGTCCTTGGCTTTTTGGTCTGCTAGGTTCTGGATCTTCGGGCTGATCTTTTGGGCCGCGGCATCGGACGCGGCTGTCTGATCGGCTGCCGTTTGCGCGTCATGGGCTAATGCTTTTATTTCGGTCAGGATCGCCGCCGGATCGCTCTTTTTTCCGTCACCTGACTTCACTGCTGCGGCTCCAGCCACACTGCTGCCAAAATAGAAACTGATCACGCTCACGAAAATAGTCGCTAGTGTAGTAAAAATTTGCTTGGCAAGGTCGTCAGCTTCTTTACTTCGCTTGCTGTAGTACGTAACGTCGTAGAGCGGCTTTGTAGTGTCGGGCTCCGGCGTAGCGGTGGCATTCGCTCCCTGTGCCTGGGTTCCGGACGCAACAGGCGGCTTGAGCTCATAAAGCGGTGCGCCCTTTTCGTCCTTGGCAGGCTCGTATGCAACAACGAATTCCGTTTTGAGATCACTGAGTTCCGCACCGGTAATTCGGCTCAGCGCTTTTCCACCCGGACTTACCTCAGCACTATTCACCCTGACGTAAAGAAATGCTGATAAGCAGACAAAGATCAGCAGAAGACTGAATGCAATCAACGCACGAACGGAGCCCTCGGGTAGGGCAAGCGCGTGGTCGGCACTGGCAAGACCGAGGACTTGGAAGACAATTACGAAAGCTCCCATGAGAACAACGATGGCGGAGAAGCCTACGAGAACGACGGAACTGAGAGCGAGCGCATCCGCAGTGCTACCTTTTGCAGTCGGGAAAAAGAAATATAAGCACAGGCCAGCGATGATGAGAAAAATAACCGCACCGAACAAAAGCGTCTTCCTGGATGTCATAGAACCTCACTCATAAAGCTCAAATCACATTCTGCAAAGGCCTGAGACATTACCTGGAATTTCCATTTTGTGTCCCCGGTTTCCGAACAATGTACACCGAATACCCTCCACTCGTATTCCACTTGGCTGCTGGCGCCCGAACCATCGCACAGAAACCACCGGACAATCTCCGATGCTGCTGGAAATGTCGGCGCACGGCAACGTACAGGTAAATAGCAGCATGAGCATGCCAAGTTACACTGATCGGTGACCTGCCAGGTAATGTTCGTGATTGGTTGAGCCACTGACATGGTCTCCTCTGCTCTGAGACTGAATTCCAATTCTGCCGATGAGGAGCTTTTGGATTAATATCGCTAGGGGGCCCAACACGACGAAGGCGAATCAGCAAGGAGAGCGCGCGGAATGCACTGCATCGTGCATTGCAATCTAAACAGATTCGGGCGTGTCGCGCAGTGACGTCGATCACACCTAGAAGCGTGATTAGTGATGGAGGAGGCCCGGCTGAGCTCTGGGTAGAAACAAGGCTTTGAATTAAGTTCCCTCTCAGGGAGTGCGAAAGCACACCTGGGATTAATAGCTGCGGTTGCGTTGGACTTTCTTCACCCGGGCAAGTACTGAAAACTCTAGCTGTCAACGTCCCGGTCCATGCCACGGCTCGCGAGGAAGAATTCGGTCGGACAGCTCTCGAAACCGTCACCGGAACTGAAAATCCATCGAAATCGTGAAGAAATCGTTGAGTGTTTTGGAGATCTAGTTCAACTACTGTCAGTCACTCTCCAAGTTTGGGAGTTGAAGGATCAAGCATTGGGACTAAAGATTGGGACTAACCAAGGCCAGTTTGTGGGTGGATTTCTTGAAGCTAAGCGACGCCGAATCAATGAATTTCCACCGTGTCCCGACCAGGTGCTCTACCAGGCCAATGTTTATGGTTGTGGGGTTGAGGAACGTTGCTTTCACTTGCAAATGGCAACCCGAAACTCCTGGTGTCACTCAACTCTTGAACGGGGGCAGGCCATACTTCACATGCCTAGACTCAAAATGAGCCTGGGCATCTTCGTTTAGTCGTAAAGTTTCTTGAGATGTCAGAAAAAGTTTTGATCCGTTGCCTCTGAAGATCAGTGGTGAGCGCGCGTTCCGAACATGGGTAAATCGAGATTGTGAACCGGCAGGAGCAACCCCGGCGATCGGGCATGTTTGGTCCGGAACTGGGCGTTGCCAGCGGTGCACCGAGGTTACTACGATCCCGCTTCACCGGTGACGAAGATCACTGACGGAACTGCTAATAGATGCTAAGTGTTTCGCTAGGACAATCCGCAATAACGAAACCCACACAAGTGGGAGACGGTAAACCACGGGTCTATAGGGTAGTTCGAGAGGACTCCGAGGGGGCTTAGAGACAGCCGAGTTACCGCTGGCGTCTGTAACCATGCCGGTGGTGAATCGGCTGTTGGTTCTTGGTCCTTCTACATTGAGCACATGAAGCCGCACACCGCATTGGTGAACTTAACGCGATGAGTGGCATCCGCAAAAGGAGTATCTAGCGAAGTCCGAGGAATGGAATTGGAGGTTTCGTCATGCATAGACCTGGCGAGAGAAGGCGGCAGATCCCGGGCGGGAAGGCTGCCGCTCGTTTGCGCGAGTTCCGGATGCAGCGCGGGTTGACGGACATTCCCGCCGGTGGCGCCACGTCGGCGTACTTCGCGGTCATGCAGCAGAAGAGCCAGCAGATGGCCGCGCTCGATCCAAAGACGCCGCAACCGAGATGGTCGCCGATGGGACCGTTCTCGATCCCGCACGGACAAACGTACGGGGCGGCGCAGCTGGCGGTTTCAGGCCGCGTCAGTTGTATTGCGGTGGATCCGAAGGCACCGACCCATATTCTGGTTGGGTCGGGATCGGGCGGTTTATGGCAGTCCGTCGATGATGGCCTTTCGTGGCTCCCTGTATCCGCCGCCAACGGCGAGTTTCCCATGACCGTGGGCGCGGTCGCGTTTGTCCCGGGCCAGAGCCAGATCATCTATGCCGGCACGGGCGAGGGGAACGCGATGAGCGATTACGGCGTCGGAGTCTGGAAGTCGACCGATGGCGGCAGAACGTGGTCGGCTCTTGCGGAAAGTCCGTTTATTGGCTTGGGCTTTTACAAGCTCGTGATCGATCCGCTGGATGCACGGCGCATGTTTGCCGCGACTACTGGCGGTCTTTATCAGAGCACCGACAGTGGCGCCACGTGGCAGTTCGTCAAAATGGGTCCGGCGGGTCGACCCGAAACCCGATGCTGGGACATATCTATACACCCCGCCGTGCCGGGCGACGAGAATTCCACCCAAGAGTTGTTCGCCGGCGCTCCCGGTGGCTTGTATCAATCGCCGGACGGCGGAAGCAACTGGAATGCCGTGCCGCTGGACACAGCGCCAAATCAGTTCCGCCGTCTTGCAGTGTGCCATGACGCCTCGCACGGCGACGTTGTGTATGCTTTCGGCCAGGACACATATGGTCTGCCCGCTTTGTGGCGCCGCGATGGCCCCGGCATGCCACTTTACTGGGTCTTCTGCCCTCGGGGCATCAACCTGACTCAAGCCGAGTACGATTGGTTCGCCGCGGTGTCCCCTGGCAGTCCGAATATTGTCTATCTGGGAGCCATTTCGGTATGGAAAGGCGAACTCAGGCCAGATGGCACCTGGAATTGGCTAAACATCTCCTCCCGTGAACAGGGCGATGGGATTCATCCGGATCAACACGCCCTTGCGTTCAGTCCGGTGCAGCCGGATTGCATTTACGTCGGCAACGATGGCGGCGTTTTCAAATCGCTGAACGGAGGTGTGACTTGGCAGTCCCTAAACAAAGGTCTCTCGATCACGCAGTTCGAATATCTGACGCAGCATCCCGAATTCGCGGCATGGTTTTTGGGCGGCACGCAGGACAATGGCACATTGCGTTATGAGGGCAGCGAGGTATGGTACCAGGTGGCCTTGGGAGATGGCGGAGAGTGCGCCACTAGCGAATCGTCGCCCAACACGGTGTATCACTCCTATTACGACATGAGCTTGGAGCGATCGATGACGGGAGGAGGCGCTGGGTCGTGGACCGATATTTCTCCGCCGGTCGGCGCAGGCTATGCTTCTCTGTTCTACCCGCCGATGGAGGTGAACGGAAACCTGGTCGTGATGGCCGGCGAAAGCTGTTGGGTTTCCACCGACACGGGCACCACATTTGTTCAGGTGTCTCTTCCAGTAGATGCGGGCATCGCCGCCGCGATCGCGATCGCGGGTCCGTTCCGCTTTTTCGTGAGCACAGCGTCTGGCGACACCTATCGCTATGACTGGGCGGGGAACGGCTGGGGTGCTCCGCGAACTCTGCTGCAACCACGAGCCGGACACATCAGTTCGATCCGCGCCGACGCCACACGGCCGGGCCGGCTCTGGATCTCGTACTCCGATATGGGCGGCCCTACCATTTACAGGTCCGACGATGGCGGCGAGCGCCCCTGGATTGCTTGCCGGAACGGACTGCCTTCCGCGCCCGCGAACATCCTGGAGATGGATCCCGCCAACACCGACATCGTGTTCGCGGGCACCGATGTTGGGGTATGGCGTTCGGACGACGCCGGCGGTACCTGGACGGTCTTTAGCAACGGTTTGCCCAACGCGACGGTGGGCGATCTGCTGTTCCATCCCAACGCGCGCCTGCTGCGGGCCGGTACGCAGAGCCGCGGTGTGTGGGAACTCGATCTCAGCGGACAGCCCGAGCCTGATCCTCATGTCTACATCCGCCGCACCGCGGTGGATACGGGCCGCAATCCGTGCGCAGACGGCGTGGCGGATCCGTTCGACCCGGGAGGGATCGCGGGATGGCAAGACTCGCCCGACATTCTGATCGACCCTATGCCCTATCACGCGGCATCCATGGCAGATATGGATTTCGTGGCGTTTGAGGAAACCCGCCGGTTGGATCCCCGGCCGGCTGGTGGGCCCACGCGTGTGTACGTGCAGGTTCACCAACGCGGAAACATTCCGGCGCAGAAAGGGGTCGTGCGGCTATTCTTTGCCGTGGCATTCGGAGGTCCGATTCCTCCGCTGCCGGCCGAGTTCTGGAACGAGTTCCCGTCGAACGTTTTGCCCGCCGGCTCCGCGTGGACCGCGATCGGAACTGCTAGGGCAGTCGCCAGTCTCTGGAGCGGCCGGCCACAGGTGGTGGGGTTCCAATGGGACGTTTCGCCGGCGCTCACCGGAAAGGAATTCTGGCTGCTCGCGCTTGTCACCGCCGCCAATGACAAGCTGAGCACTACCGAGCTGGACATTGGGGTTCTGGTGCCGCAGCAGACGAAATGCGCGCTGAAGAAGGTGCGAACTGATTGACGATTCTAGATCCAATGATCGCCGGAAATTGTCAAAACGAGGTATGCAGCCAAGCAGTGAGCACGCGGAGCCCGTATGGAGATGTCGATTGGGTCGCGTTGTGGGCGCCACGCAATCGCGCAGCAACAAGAAGGCAGAGGTCGGCTTCTGGGTAGGGGACATCAGCGGTGAGTTTCGCCAACTTCCGCCGGATGACGAATTGATGACCCGAAAAAGAGTTCGGCCTTAAGTTAGCGCTTATTTCATAAGCGCTAACTTAAGGAACAGGATTTAGCGTTCGTGCACATATGCTTAGTGAATGCGAATCGCCGAAGAAAACTGGAAGGTGCTCGCGTCGTTGCTTCCCACAGGGTGGCAGCAAATGGCGTGGCAATCGGGCGCCATCAAGCGATTGCGGGGTTTCCCATCGCCTGACTTGCTGTTGCGCATGCTACTGCTGCATGTGGCGCGGGGTTACTCGCTTTGGGAGACGGTCGTCCGCGCCAAGTTGGCGAACTGGACCGACATTTCGGATGTCGCATTGCTCAAACGATTACGCAACAGCGAGGAGTGGCTGCGTTTGTTGTGTATGGAGTTGCTTCGGGAAAACATCCCGTATCGACACGAAAGAGGTATCAATCGGACGATCCGGATTGTAGATGGCACGATCGTGAAAGAGGCAGGCAGGACGGGGAGCCAATGGAGGATTCTGTACAGCATCAGACTGCCAAGTTTGGTGTGTGACTTTTTCGAGGTGACCTCCACGATTGGCGAAGGCAGCGGAGAGTCATTGAACCGTCTGCCTGTACGTCCGCACGAACTTATTCTCGCGGATGCCGGCTACTGCTCAATCGCCGGGATTGAGTATGTTTGGCAACATGGTGCTGATGTATTGGTTCGCGTCAACCCTCAGAGCTTCGTGGCGTACTCTCCATACGGTAGACGCATCTCTCTGCTTCCGAGATTACGCACTTTGTCCGAAGTGGGACAGTTCGGCGAATGGCGGGTTGTTTTGCGCGGTCAAGGTCCAGCGTTTGCTGGCCGGTTGTGTGCAGTACGAAAGAGCGACTGCGCGATTCAACGGGCACATCGGCGCTTGCAGCGCAAAGCGAGTAAGAAGCAAATGATCACTAGACCGGAAACACTCGAATTTGCAAATTACGTGATCGTGTTTACAACCAGCTCCAGCGGTTCGGCGGCGGACGTTCTGAGAACTTACCGTACGCGTTGGCAAATTGAGCTGGTGTTTAAGCAACTGAAAAGCCTTGCCCAACTGGGGCACGTGCCCAAGCATGACGACCGCAGTTCCCGTTCTTGGCTTTATGGGAAATTGCTTGTCACGCTCCTGACACAAAAACTGATCCGCATCGGGCGCGATATTTCCCCCTCGGGCTGCCCACTCTCGGCGTGGGGGACCATGCAGTCCGTCGCGTGAATTCAGTTTCGCGCTACACCAGATCCAGCAGGCTATCGAACCGCAACTCTCCTTACGGCAAACTCTCTATACGTGGAATCAGATTGCACGATCTCTCGCAGAAAAATCACGCAACCGACTGCTTCAATTGGCGAAAATGGGATCACTTGTGAAAGATCGCTCCAAGGCCTGTCGATCAAAACGTTCGCCTGTTGATACCATCTGCTGTGCATGGCAGAAATCCATGTTGCTGCTCGAGCACATAGACGTTGTTCGTGGCCCACCAGATTCAGCGGCTATCAGCGATGCTGTTAAGCTGTCAGCCAATCCAAGATGGGTTTCGTCTCCAGCAAATACATCGAACAACAGAGCAACAAGATCAGCTGGGCAACCAGATTCGAGGGCTACTCGCTTGAGTATGGCTGGTGTTGCCTTTCCATCTCAGTCGTTAAGGCGCTCCCCAAGAATCATCGAAAAACAGAACTGCGCCGGGTAAGCGTTTCGATCAGTCTGGCCTAGTTTCGACGACAGTGGCTTTCGCGTCGATATTCCACCCATCCACTTCCAACCTCAGATGACCAGCGTTGATCCCCGAAGCGTAGTGAGCGACGACGGCCCGCGACTCCGCAGGCATTAGCGAGAAATAGTTGTCCTCCCAAAGGACGGGAAGAATCTCTTCTCCGCTCTTTTCGTCCACGATTGCGAGGTGAATTTGGAACGCCAGGTTCTTAGACGGGTTATGGATTTGAACGCGAATGTCTTCACCTACTGGGTGGCGACGGTCGGATGCGGATACATCCACATGAGCCCTCCGCAACTGGTTCAACATGGTTAGGTCCTCAAAATTCGTAACCCCGGTATAGTAAGGATGCTTTTTTTCGCTCTCTGTGGACCAGTCGTACGTAGACAACTTCTTCGGTAGCCAGTAGAAATTCGTACTCACGACTCGCTGAGTCTTGTCCACTAGCGTCAACCGGACGAAATACACATCGGTGCTGATGTTCTCGGAGGGAATCTTGAAGAGCCTCTGTACACTATCTGCAGGAGACGCCAGGCCGATTTTTCGGGAGAATAGTCGGCGCAAGTTGAAGTCGTACATTGATGCTTCGGCAGTCAATTCGCTGAAATTCTGGTTCACGCTGTTGACGACGACTACGCTGCGGTCGTCATAGGAATACTGGATATGCAAAGGCTCGCATGCCTTTTTCGTGCCGAAGTATCCACCTGCGGGCTGTAGGTAGTAGTCGTAAAGGTGCCAGATCACCGAAGGCCAAGCGTTGTTCAGCATCCACTGAATGACCCCAGTGGACTTGTACTTATTCCGCGCGTAGGCCTCGAACATCGCTCTTTCGCCGTCGTAAGCCATGGCTTGTGATTTCACGATATAGTCATCGAATCCTTTGGGGGGCCCATAAATGGCGTTCATCGAGGAATTGAAGTGCTCGAGGTTCCCGTTGAAACTTCCAGCTCCGGAATGGAGATTCCAAAGATCGTCGATCGGCCAGAGATGGTCTTTTGGCAGAAACTTTTTCAGACTGCCGATCGCGGGAATTGCGGCGCCCGGACTGGTCTCGGTATTGAAGCCGAACGCTCCGCCAAAATGATTATCATCGATCAGCCAGTATCCCGGCGGAACGTAATCATACGGTCCCGTCATCTTCACGCCGGAGGGACCGCTTACAGATGTTGGCATGGCGCTGGCGGAAGAGACGAATGGATTGGGCCAGCCGGCTTCCCCCAGGACCCTTCGGTAGGCTTCTTCAACGTATGCTGGAGGCGGGTTGTCACTGCCGTTCATCCATAAGGCCAAGCTTGGATGGCTTCGTAGCCGAAGGATTTGCGTGCGCAGGGACTCGGTGGCGATGGTGAGGTCATTAGGTTGCCATGACTTCCAGTGCTCGAAATGGTCGCAGCAGCACCATCCTGCGAGCACCAGGATTCCCATCTCATCCGCGAGATTGAAGAACTCTTCCGATTCCAGTTTCCCTTCGAGTCGAATGGCATTCAGATGCATGTCCTTGACGTAGCCCAATTCTGCCCGGAGCCGTTCCTCCGAAGAACGTAGGAGCATTTCCGGTGCCCAGCCTCCGCCCCGTATTAACACCGGTTGGTGATTCACTCGGATCAAGAAAGGCCGCGTGTCTGTCTTGAGCCTGGTGAAGTCTCCGTTGTTGTCGTAGACCTCCCCCGGTTGGGGCGTCGCACCATAGAGTTCCCCGGTGATCTCCCGGATTCCAAAGCTCGCGGTCTGAGAGTCGGACACCGCCCCGGAAGACTCGAACTTCGTCGACAGGAGATGTAGCTTCTGAGCACCTAAACCAGTAGGCCACCACAACTCTGGGTGACTAATCTTCAGTTGAGGGAATTCATCGGGAGTAAACGTAACCGACCGGCTCTCCCGTGGCAAGAGTGTAACCTTCTTCTCGAGCTTTACACTCTCAAATTCTCCGTGGAGCACTCCTTCAACGGCGGAATCTGTGTCGTTGTGCAATTCTGCTCGTACGGTCAGGTCCGCGCGTTGGAGCGGTTCGCCTGGGAAATGTGTGACCACTTCGGGATAGCGCACTCTCACCGGCCCGCTTGCCATGAGGTAGACATCGCGCCAGAGGCCCATGTCCTTGTCCGGCGGAGTCGGATTCCAGTCAACAAAGTTAATTCCAAAGTCCTTGGCTCCCGGTGCAAATATCTCAACCGCGAGTACGTTGGTCCGGTCCACGTCGATGAGAGGAGAAGCATCAAACTCATAGATCCGGTACGCGCCAGCGACATCCTTCGCATCGGCAAGTTTTCTTCCGTTCAGCCAGACATTAGCCCTGTAGTTAATCCCGTTGAAGTGTAGCCACAGTCTTCGGCCTCTGAAATCCTGCGGCAGCTGGAATTCAGTTCGATACCACCACGAACATGCGTAAGGACTCACTTTTGCCACATCCAGGTTTGAATACAGCTCACCGATTGGATATTCCATGCCGGGTAACTTGCGCAGGTTGTCGCCGAAGTAGATGTCCTTGAATTCCCCGTCTGCTACCTGAGCGGCCAATACGGTCGATGGAACCGTTGTTTTGTACCAGTGGTCTGGTGAGAATTGCGTGGTGGACAGGACTTCAGCTGGTGTACTAGCTTTGCATGAACTCTGTAGCAACCAATTCTCTCGCAGTTCCACGCGATTCCTTGTTTGCGCTTGGCCCGGAGTCGACAAAGCCAGAACTGACAAAGAAGTCATTACCACCCACCAAGTCTTCCTGCAGGATATCAAGACCTTAGCCATCATCATCTTTCCCTCTCGAACCAACAATTACTCTTGACCAATAAAACCCGGACGCTTGCGCGCCCGGGTTCTCAGTCCGGGTGTTGGTTAGAAAATGAACTTAGCGCCGAGTTGCAGCACGCGGGCCAAGTGGGCGGAGCTCATTTCGAACAGGTTTGCGCCGCCGGGTGTCACGCAACTGGGATCGCCGGCGGAATTGTTAGCGCCGCCGGTGCAACTCATCGTCGAAAAAGCGCTCGGATTCGAAAAAGTGTTCCACTGGGTGTGATTGAACACGTTGAAGGCCTCGGCACGGAACTCGAAGGCCATGTTCTCCTTTACGGCGAACCGCTTGAAGAGCGCCATATCGAAGTTGATGCGGCGCACGTTGCGCACGGAATTTCTGCCGGAATCACCAAAGGTGAGCCCCCTTGGCAAGGCATAGGCGCCCGGGTTGTAAACGAACTTGGAGTAGTTGGTTCCAGCCAACTGACTCGTTCCTGGGATACCGGTGCTGGGATTGCCGATCAGATCTGCGTACGAATGGCTACCGACGCCATTGCCGACGCCGGCGTTGTCGCTGTAGCTGGTACCGTTAAACACGGTGAGGGGCGTTCCCGTGGAGAAGGTCTCGATGCCTGAGTATTGCCAACCGCCGAGAAGAGTATGCGCAATGCCAGATTTCTTGAAGAACGGCAGGTCGTAGATCCAAGCGATATTCAACAAGTGCCGTTGGTCGAAATTGGAACTGGCGCGCGTGAGGCGTAAGTTGTAGGAATCAACGAAGCCGCCATCGTATCGATCGGAGGCATCGTCAATGGAGTGGCTGTACGTGTAGGCCGCAGTCAGGTTCAACGCGCCAAGGCTCTTGCGGGCTGAGACCTGCAGCGCGTTGTAGTTGGAGGAGGCTTTGTTCTCCAGGCTCTGGATCGTCGTGAGACCGTAGAAGGGGCGATAAGGGTCAGCGTTGTTGTTGCAAGCGGTCTGGAGGTTGATTGCCGCCTGTCCGGACACACTTTGCCCATTGACCACACCTTGTACGTTGGGGTCCCCGATGTTTGCGAGAGTGCTGCAGTCGGCAGCCGTGATGACCTGGCCGGGCTGATACGGGTTTTGTGCTGCCGAGACTGACTGTAACTGGTTCAGATCGCGCTGGCGGCCGAGGCGCGTGCCCTTGCTACCCACGTAAGAGATGGTTGCCAATGTGTGGGCGGGCAGTTCGTGCTGAACGTCCAAGTGCCATTGCTGCACGTACGGCCACTTGGCCTTGGTTGGAATCGACATGAAACGGATGGGGAATTGGGGAGCGACCGCGCCGGTTCCGACATTCAGGTAGCCGACAACATTGTGCTGCGATTGCGTGCTCAACAGCGGCGATGACTGGCCGCCCTCCATAAGGCCTTCGGTATTGGCCTCGTTTCCGTTGGCATGCTCAAAAAAGAGGCCATAGCCACCGCGGATCGCGGTCTTGCCGTTTCCTTGCGGGTCCCAGGCGAAACCGATTCGTGGAGCGGGATTGAACAGGTGCCCCTGCACACAGCTAGACGGAACACTACCGCTGCCGCAGTGGACCAGTCCGACGAATGGATCGCCGATGACATTGCCCGAACTGTCAGTGACTAGCGAGTACGGGGTGCCTCCAGTCTTTACTGCGTTGGCGGGGGCGTTGGCGGGGGCCACACCATTGACGTCATAGATGAAAGGTGCGTTGGCTGCGTTGTAGGCAGCTGGATCCCAGTTATAAGCGTTGTTATAACGATCACGGTAGGTGCCCTCAAGGCTGACCCGCAAGCCCAGATTCAAGGTGAGGCGATCCGTGATGCGCCAGTCATCCTGGAAATACGGTTCGAAGATCTTGTAGCGCTGGTAAAACTTGAGCTGGTTACTGCCTTGCGAGTAGCTCGAAATGTTGCCCAGAAGCATATCGGCGAATGCGTTCCCCGAGGTGACGGTAGAACCGTTGTTGAAATGGAGGAAACCATTCACTTGTAGCGTGCTCAGTTCATTCTTCTGCGCCGCGACAAAGTAGGCACCAAACTGTAGATTGTGACGGCCCACTATCTTGGTCAGATTGTCGCGATAGGTGTATGTGGGGTTGGTATTGTAGGGTCCCTCGGGCATCATACCGTCCGGATCTTCGCAAAAGCCGCCGCCGCCATAGGCGGCGCCGTTGTCAATGCAGATCGCAGGCAGTTTGCCCCCGTAGTTGCCTGGCGACGGAAAGCCGCCCATCATACTGGGGAAATTCGAGGGACGCTGCCAATAACCCTGTGTCTTGAAATTGATGTGGTCGGTGGTGTAGCTGGCGACGAATTCGTTGAGCAGGGTGGGAGAGACTGTGCTGGTCATACGCGCGACCATGCTGACGCCGGGACCGTTGAAATAGGTTCTAGCCGTGGGGAAGGTGGAAGACGTCCAGATGGTGGTCTGATCGACTGTGTTCCACGAGTCGTGGATGTAGCGGAAGGTGACGCGGTTGTGTTCATTGAGGTTGTGGTCGACGCGGAACAGTTCCTCACGCCAGGAGGTAGGCTGGGTGGTCGTGAGATTGAAGATGGCCGCTCCAGGTGTATCTGTCGTGGGATTCGGAATCAACGGGAGCAACATGGCTGCAGCGGGAGCGACCGGCAGTGGACCTTGACTGCCATTGTAACGGGCGCCTGTCCTGGGATCGGTCGGACAGTCCTGCCAAGATCCGGATTGTGGATTCGGACACACGTCACTGAAGTCGCCCCCGCGTTCAGCATTCGAGGGCACCTGCTGGTTGAAGGTGTGAGGAACACGCTCGCGACGCCACTCCTCGGACCAGAAGAAGAATGTTCTTTCCTTCTTTTGATTGTAGACGCCGGGTATGTCGACGGGGCCGCCGACAGTGTAGCCCCAATCGTTCTTCTTGTACGCTGGGACTTCGCCGGTGCCTCCGCGGTAGAGACTATTGAAGTAATTATTGGCGTTGAAGGCGTCGTTGCGAACGAACTCGTAGGCGTCGCCATGGAACTGTCTCGTACCGGACTTGGTTTCAACTTCCACCGTGCCGGAGCCATTGCGACCGTACTGGGCGCCGTAATTTGAGGTGAGCACCTTGAACTCGCCAATGGCATCGATGCTGGGGTTAACGTTCAGCAGACTGTTGCTGCCGTTATCAATGTTGTCGCCGCCATCGAGTTCCCAGTTGTTGTACTCCGTGCGGCCTCCATTCATGCTGAAGCTTACATTGCTGGCCAGGCCAACTTGTCCCTCGTCCAGTCCGGTCTGGTTGCTGACGCCGGGCACGAGAGTCACGAGTGAACCGAAGTTACGACCATTCAATTCGAGCTGCGTGATTTCTTTGCCTGTAACCGTGCCGGCTAATTCGGACGATTGAGTCTCGACTTGAGCGACAGTAGTACCTTCGACGACGATCTCCGCATTTGCAGCGCCAACCTGCAGGGTCACGTCGACACGTGCTTTCTGGGCCACGTCGAGGACCACACTCTTGGCTTGGAACTTCTTAAAGCCTGCGGCAGTCACTGTAATGTCGTAGGTTCCCTGGGGCAGACCGGACTGGTTATAGTCTCCGGTGTCATTGGTCTGCATGCCTCGGGTGATGCCCCGTTCCGGGCTGGCGACGACCACTGTGGCTCCTGCGATAGCAGCGCCGGAAGAATCTTTCACGGTACCGGTGATGGACCCGGTTTGGGCCCAAGTCGCGACACCCGACATCAATACCAGTAATATTCCGAACAGCACACGAGAGTGTTTCATGATAGGTCCTACCCCCTTTTGAAACGTCGATTACCACGACTGGAACCTGTCGTGTACAAACCTCCCCAGCTCGCCGAACGGGCCGGGTCGAGTCAGAGAGGACTTCTCCGTCTGGAACCCTCTGAGCAAGCCACCATTAGCAATTAGTTCGTATCCGTTCGCCGGGCAAGCAATGCTGCGCGACGGGAATCCCCCTGCGAACTTTGGGTCAAACCACGAAGTGAAAGACGCCCGATCGAATCAGGGCCGGGCCTCTTTCGTCTTCACATTCCAGCCGCTCACCACAACCTTCGTTGTGGACTCTCCAACATCCTTCGGGTTGTAGGTCGCGGCGACCTGCCGCGTCTCGCCGGGCAGCAACTCGAAATAGTTGTCCTCCCACAGTATCGGTAGGACCTCGGTGTCGACATGGCTCTCGTACCACCAGGTTCCGGATCCGGGCGGCCCGATCTTTTTCACCTGCAGCCGGACGCCGAACGCAAGCGCACGGCTGGGATTGTGCAATGTGACGGTCATCGCATCCTGTCCACCGCTTGCGGTCTGCTCCGCCTTTACGTCCAGATCGACGGACGGCAGGCTGTTCAGCGCGGTGTAATCGGCAAATACCTTGGTCGGTGTCCAGACACCTCCGGCCGGTGCGTTCTCATAATCCACCGTCTCGGTGCGCTCCGGCAGCCAATAGAAATTGCGGCTCGCCAGGTGCCCTTCGTTCTCCAAGCGCAGATCGACGAAATACATCCCGCTCTGCCCACTAAATTCGGGCAGCGTAAAGACGCGCGTGCTGCTGTCGAAGCCCACGTCCACCGTGGTCTCTTTGAAGTACCTATCCGACATATCGAGGTTGTAGACCTTGGCCGAAACCTTCAGCTTCGGAAATGCCTGGTAATAGGAGTTCACCACCACGACGGACCGGTCGTCGTAGGAGTACTGCACATGCAGCGGCTCACAGGCGTGCTTCACCCCGTAATAAGAACCGCTCGGACGCATGTACCAGTCGTACATATGCCAGATCATGCTCGGCCACGCGTTATTCAGCATCCACTGGATGACGCCGGTGGAGGTGTACTTGTTCCGCCCGTAGGTCTCCATCATTGCGCGGTGCCCCTCGAGCTCCTGTATCTGTGCTTTCTGTGCGTACTCCTCCACCGAGTGCGAGGGCCCGTACCGCTTATCGAGTGCCTCGGTGAAAATCTTCAGTGTGCGCGACATGCCACCGGCGTGGTATTCCCAAACCGAATCGATCGGCCATAGATGGTCCTCCGGCAACATGCGCCACAGGCTCTCGATGGGCGGAATGGCTGGCCCGGGGCTAATCTCCGTGGCGAACCCCCAGGCGCCGCCACGTTTGGTGTCGGTTGCCCAATAGACCGGCGCGACCCACTCGTAGGGCGCCAGCATCTTTACTCCGGTTGGGCCTACGGTCGTGGTGTAATCGCCCGCGGAGGCAACGGCCGGGTTGGGCCAATCGCTCTCCTTCAGAATCTGCAAGTACATCTTCTCGACGTTGGGAGGTGGCGCATAGTCGCTTCCGTATAGGAACGTGAAGACCGCGGGATGCCGCTCCAAACGGCGGATCTGGTCTCGCAGCGATGCAGCCGCAATCGGCTCGTCCTCTTTCGTCCATGTGGTCCATCTCTCCCAATGGTCGCAACAGCACCACCCTGGCATTCCGAGGATTCCCATCTCGTCCATTAAATCGAAGAAGTGGTCGTCCTCCAGCTTGCCCTCGAAGCGGATCGCGTTCAGGTTCATGTCTCGCGCATACTTCAGTTCCGCCTCCTGCTGCTCGGGCGAGGAGCGAAGCAGCATGTCGAAACTGTGAGCCGCCCCGCGGATCAAAATGTTCTTGCCGTTGATCTGGAAGATCCGGTGCTTGGCCGCATCGATCACCGACGTAACCTGGCGGACGCCAAACCGGATATGGCTCTTGTCGGAAGCCTGCCCGTCAACCAATACTTCCAAATAGAGCGGATAAAGGTCCTGCTCTCCGAGATGCAGCGGCCACCACAGCCGCGGATTGGCTACTTTCAACTGCGGGAAATTCTCCGGCGCCAAACGCACCACCTGTGTCTCGTGGCCCGCAAGAATCACCTTCTGCG